>Ga0102924_1001610_pt1 | contig 25784 bp, 20 predicted proteins | sample PaiPotPPM11metaG_FD_80116 | JGI IMG/M metagenome (GOLD analysis project Ga0102924, IMG submission 80116) | Iron sulfur acid spring bacterial and archeal communities from Banff, Canada, to study Microbial Dark Matter (Phase II) - Paint Pots PPM... ... | reverse complement strand
GGTGCCCCGGACCTCTCAGGGGCCTGGGACGACGAAGCCTGGGCTTCGCTTACCTCCTGGGTGGACGAGGCGATCCGCTCCGGAGTCAGCATTGAGGGAGGCCCGCTGGGGCTGGACACTGACGCAACCACGGTTAAGGTCCGTGACCGCCGTCTTCTCGTCACCGACGGGCCGTACGCGGAGACCAAGGAGCAGGTGGCCGGCTACGACGTGATCGAGTGCGCCAGCCGGGAGGAGGCGGTGCGGTGGGCTGGAAGGCACCCCCACTCCTGGATGGGGGCCGTCGAAGTGCGCACCCTGGTCGGCGATGCCCCGGTCGCGCACCTGCCCGAGCCGGGGGCGGGCAAGACCAGGTACATGATGCTCGTCTGCACCGACCCCGGCGTTGACCCCCTGGAGTTCGCCACCATGGAGCCGGTCGGTCCCTGGGTAGCCGAGATGGACGGCCGGGGGGTCCGCCTGTTCGGCAGCGAACTGGAACCTCCCAGCGCGGCCCGGACGGTCCGGGTGAGGGAGAAGCAGGCCATCGTGACGGACGGCCCGTTCGCCGAGACGAAGGAGCAGGTGGCCGGCTTCGACGTGCTTGAGTGCGCCGACCTCGACGAAGCCATCGAGGTAGCGGCCAAGCATCCGATGGCCCGCGTCGGCATCATGGAGTTGCGGCCGTTCCGGCCGTTCGGGGAGGACTAACCGGTGCTAAGTGCCGGCCACTGCGGAGCGGATGAGCTCCGCTACCGCGGTGGCCGACTCCAGGTAGGGCTGATGTGCCATGCCGGCCAGCACGTGGTGCCGGGCCGCGGGGAGGCGGTCCGCGAGCAGGCGGCAGCGGTCTACCAGGAAGGGCACGTCGAGATCGCCGCACGCGACGGTGACCGGGACCGTGACCTCGGCGAGGCGGTGCCAGGCATCGACGCCGGCGGCTCCCTCCGACTCCGGCACGTTGTTGGCGACGATCACCGCGTTCATGGCGAGCGCCAGCTTTCTGGCGGCGCCGCCCACCCGTCCCTCTGGCTGGCTGGGGCCGTCGAGCCAGAGCCAGGTCTCCAGGCGGTTTATCTCGTCGGCGTCCCGTGTCGCGTATGCCTTCTCGAGCAGCGGTTCAAGCCGCTTGGTATCGGCATCGAGTTCGGGTTCAGGTTCGCCGCTCACCGCCGTGCCCATCAGCACCAGGCCCGCGACCCGCTGGGGAGCTTCAAGAGCGGCGTCGAGCGCCAGCCCGCCTCCCGCCGAGGCGCCTACCAGCCACACCTGGGCGGCGCCGGCCTGGTCGATGACGGCGAGCAGGTCATCCAGGTGCGAGAACGGCTCTGTGCTGACCGGCGTCTGTCCGAAGCCACGGCGGTCGTAGGTCACCACGGTCAACTCGGGTGCCAGCAGCCCGGCCACCGCCGCCCATCCCCGCCGGTCCGAGACGCCCTCGTGCAGCAACAGCACGGTGCTGCCGTGGCCCGGCCATCGTTCCCCGGCCAGGCTGGTTCCGGTTCTGCTGACATCGAATCGCTCCGCCACGGCACCATGCTCCCGGTAGCATCCGGCGGCCGCAAACGAATTAAGCAGACCGGTAAATCCAGACCCGGATTCAGCGGCAATGAGGTAGGCGCTAACTTCTGCCAATGATGACCCGGTTTGCACTACTCTGCTGGTGGTGCCGAGAGAAAAGGGTCGCCGTGGTGCGGGATGGCGGGGAGCGTCAGTTGCCGGGTTTCGACGTGAAAGTGCCGACCTCGGCCCGGGTGTGGAACTACTGGGTCGGAGGCAAGGACCACTTCACCGCCGACCGGGACGCGGCCGAGCAGATCCTGGAAGCCATGCCGACGCTGCGGATGATCGCGCAGATGTCGCGGCGGTTCCTGATCGACGCCGTGCATGACCTGGCGGCGGAGCGCGGTATCCGCCAGTTCCTGGACATCGGCACCGGGCTGCCCACCGCGGACAACACCCACGACGTGGCGCAGCGGGCCGCGCCCGACGCGCGGATCGTGTACGCGGACTACGACCCGGTGGTGCTCACGCACGCCAAGGCGCTGCTGACCAGCACCCCCGAGGGGAAGACCAACTATATTCAGGCGGACGTGCGGGACCCGGAGCTAATCCTGTCGGAGGCCCGGCAGACGCTCGACTTCAGCGAGCCCGTCGCGGTGATCCTCATCTTTGTCATGCACTTCGTCGCGGATGCCGAGCATCCGTACGATGTCGTGCGCAGGCTGATGGAACCGCTGCCGCCTGGCAGCTATCTCGTCATGGCGCACGCCGCCAGCGACATCGCGGCGGACTTCATGGCCGCGGGGGCCAACGCTTACAACGATCGCGTTTCCGCGCAGATCACACCGCGGGACCGGGCGGGGGTGAGTCGTTTCTTCGACGGGCTTGAGATGATCGGCCCCGGCGTGGTGCCGCTGGCCGAATGGCTCGGTGCCGCGAGCGACCGCGGGCTGCAGGCCTACTGCGGCGTCGGCAAGAAGCTGTAGGGGCCAGCCGACAAGACCGCGCCAGCTCGGTCAGGGTTAGGGCCGGGCCTTGTGAAAGTCGCCCAGCTTGTACTTGCCGTCGAAGAAGGCCTCGACGAGGCCGTAGAAGCGGGGGCCTGGCGTCTGCCGGCAGCTCCGTGCCACCCGGGATCGGCGCCGGCCTTGAGGGCAACCTTCAAGAACCGCGGGAGGCGCGTCGGGTGATCCGCGCGGCGGCCAGGTCGCGCAGGCTCACCACGCCGCACACTTCGCGCCCTTCAAGCACCGGAAGGTGCCGGAAGCCGTGCAGGAGCATGAGCTGGAGCGCGTCCTCGACGGTGGTCTCCGGCGACGCCTGCTCCGGGTCCTTGGTCATCCACTCGGACACCGGGGAATTCGTCAGGTCGCGGCCGGATGCCGCGGCGCGCAGCACGTCCCGCTCGGTGAGAATTCCGGTCAGGAAACGGCTCTGGATGATCAGTGCCGATCCGACCTTGTGCCTGACCATGGCCGCGGCGGCGTCCGCGACCGGGCTGTCGGGGCTGGTCGTGACCACGCTAGTGGTCATCACGTCGCGGACGGCCAGCACGCGGCCAGGGTCATAAGCCACTTTCGCCGACCTCGTCGAGTTCCGGGTCCGTGTGCGGAGTGGACGGGCCGGTCATTTCCTCGGAGAGCATGCGCCACAGCGACCCTGTCCACGCGGATAGCTGCGGCCACCGCATCCAGAAGATCTGCAGCGTTGTCTCGTCGAACTCGGTGTGCGCTCGCTCGGGGGTGACCGCGTCGGTGAAGTCCTCGAACTGATGGATTAGTTCGAGGAAGCTGTCTGCGTTTGCTTCCATGTCATTACCTTCGGCAGGCGGCGGATGGCTAGCCGGGCAGGAGCCAAAAGCGGCTGTTTGCACCGAGTGCGGTGGTGCATACCCTAAAAGTGCACGGCCGAAAAGTAACTGGGCTAGTAACGGGCGCCGGACACCTGGGCGCCCAGGGGGGCAAGCAGGGCCAGTTCGTCCTCGGTGAGGGTGACGTCGAGCGCGGCGATGTTCTGCTCGAGCCACTTGACGCGCTTGGTGCCAGGGATGGGCACCACCGGGACGCCGAGCCGTCCCTGCTGTGCGTACACCCAGGCGAGGGCGACCTGCGCGGGGGCCACGCCTTTGGCCTCGGCGACCTTGCGCACAGTGCCGGCGATCGCCTGGTTAGTCACCTCCGCCGCGCCCGTGAAACGGGGGTTGCCGGCCCGGAAGTCCTTCGGGTCGAGCGTGCTCGTGTCTACGGTGCCGGTGAGGAACCCTCGGCCGAGCGGAGAGTACGGCACCAGCCCTACGCCGAACTCCCGGAGGGCGTCCAGCACGTCATTCTCCGCGTCCCGCGTCCAGAGCGAGTACTCGCTCTGGACCGCCGTGATCTGGTGCACGGCGCAGGCCCGGCGGAGCAGGTCGCTGTTCACTTCGGACAGGCCCAGGTAGCGGACCTTGCCTTCGGCGACAAGCTCCGACATCGCGCCGACGGTCTCCTCGATCTCGGCGGTCTGCGGAGGCCGGTGCAGGTAGTACAGGTCGATGACGTCGACGCCGAGCCGGAGCAGGCTGGCTTCCGCGGCCCGCTTCACGTAGGCCCGGTCGCCGCGGACGACGCGGGCCTTTCCGTCGCCGCCCGACCGGTCAATGCCGAACTTCGTGGCCAGCTGCACTTCGTTCCTGCGGTGCGCGATTGCCCGGCCGACCAGTACTTCGTTGTGTCCCGCGCCGTAGATGTCGGCGGTGTCGAGGAACGTCACGCCTTCGTCAAGTGCCGTGCGGATCGTGGTGATGGACTCGTCCCAGTCAGCCGCGCCGTACCATTCGCTCATACCCATGCAGCCGAGGCCCTGAGCGGAGACGGTCAGGTCGCCTAGCTTTGCAGTACGCATCTTCTGGCTTCTTCCTATCCGTGTACGTCTGCCTGCGTCCGCGCCTCGAAGACGCGCCGCGAGTAGCCGTCGATCTTCGAGTCAAGCAGCTTGAGACATTCCCGCTGGGCCGCGAGCGACCGGCGCACCTCCTCACGATGACGCTTGAGAAGTTCGAGGCGCTCGGCTTCGCCGCCGCCCGACCGCACGAGCTCCGCGTAACGCTGCATATCGCTGACCGGCATGCCGGTTTCGCGAAGCCGGGTGATGAGCGTGAGCCAGTTCAGGTCAGCGTCGCTGAACCGGCGGCGTCCGTCACCGCCCCTAGCCACCGGGCCCACGAGGCCGATCCGCTCGTACCAGCGCAAGGTGTACTCGGATAGGCCGCACTTCTCCGCGGCCTGCCTGGTGCTCCAAGTCGTCACGATTACGAGCCTAGGAGTTAGAGTGCGCTCTAACGCAAACGGGGCCGCGAACGGCTCCGGCTACCGGGCTGCCGGCTACCGGGCGAGGGCGCCCATTGGGTCCCAGGCAGGCAGGACGATGGGCTCGGCATCCAAGGCGCTCCGGAGGTCGGCCGGGAGTGCGCTCTTGCGGGCCGCGATCTCGAAGACGTACTGGTCGAACCAGGAGTCGTTCATCGTGAAGAAGCCGTCCTTGCCGCGGTCGCCGCCCCAGCTGTTCTCCACGCGCCAGCGCCGAGTCACTCCGTCAAGCACGTCGACCCCGGTGAAGAGCATCGCGTGCGTCATCGCGGTCTCGTGGTACGCGAGGCGGGCCGCCTTGTCGAGGCCGAAGCCGGTGTCGTAGACCGACGGCAGGTCGTAGAGCCCGGCGTCCCAGAACGCGTAGTCGTTGCTCATCATCTTGCCGACGTCGCAGCCGAACCAGACCGGCTCACCGCCCTGGATCGTGGCCGCCGCGATGTCCTTGATGAACTGCGTGTCCACGTTGAGGTAGATGACCCGCGGGCCGCCGATGACGTTGCCGAGGTACTCGACGGTGAAGGTCCGCCCGACCGGGCTGGACGGCCGGGGGTCGTTGACCAGGCAGACGTAATCGCCGACCGGCAGTTTCACGTACTTGGCGGCGAATTCCTGAGGGGTAAGGACACCGTCCCGGTGGAACTTCTTGTCCTTGTCGGTCCACTGCCAGTCGAAGCGCTCGGGCGGGGTTCCCAGGTGAATGCAAAGGATCCGGTAAACGACCTGCATGGTCTCGGCCTTGGCGGCACGGGCGGCTTCAAGACTCTCGGCGGTGGCCGCGCGGACCGACCGCGCGCCCTGGCGAAGCTGATAGCGGAGAACCGAGTTCATCCGGCCCGTGTTCGACGAGCTTTGCGTCTCCGGCATGTACCCCTTGGGGACCAGGCCGTGCTTGGCGACGAGGGCGGCGAACATGTTCCACTGGCCGCCGTCGCCGGCCACCGACTCCAGCAGGAAACCGACGGTGCGGTCGTCGACGTCGCGGTCCGCGGTCTCGATGATCGCCTCAAGGAAGTAGTTGGCCCGCTCGAGCTTGTCCCAGAACATCGCGTAGTTCTGAGAGAACTCGAAATCCTCGAGCCCGGTCTCGCGCATGACGCCGACGCGCAGGAGGTTCAGCCCGGCGAACAGCCAGCAGCGGCCGCTGTGCTCCTGGTTCGTGACCTTCCAGTCGTCCAGCGTCGTCGACATTGAATGGTCGATGCTGCTGACGATCTCACGGTCGATGGCGACGTCGTCGACGGTAACCCGGGTCACCGCGTTCTGGGCAAGCCGGTACCTCGGGTTGGCCGAGAAGTCCTTGCGCAGTTGTTCCAGATCAGCGGCAGCCAGCGTCCCGTCCATGGCAGCGTCCTTTCGCGTCGTCGTCTCGGCCTTATTTCCAGGTTAGATGCCCGGCGGCGGAGCCGGGCGCACAGATGGGGCCTATGTCCGGTATTAGCCAACTGGTGGATGCGGGTTACCGTCCCGGCTGACCCTGCGGGCTCAGTCGCAGAACGCGATATTCGCGGCTGGCCGGGCGATGTGCCGCCGGCGCGAAGCCGCGATGCTGCCGCTATGAGATCGGTCATAGAGGTGCGAAACCTGCACAAGGCGTACGGGGACACCGTGGTGCCGCGGTTACCGAGGGTTTCACCCGCGGCATCCTCAAGCCACGGGGCCGCGGACGGTGAGCCGGCTGGCAATGACACGATGCAGGTTAGGTACTCGAGGCTGCGAGAGGTGGTCATCCGATGCGTCCTGACATCCGACCCGGCGGTATCTTCCCCGATTACGCTCTTCCCGACCAGACCGGCACGGTGCGCGCGCTCAGCGAGATCCAGGGCCGCGATCCGCTGATCCTCACCCTGGCGCGGGGCAACTACTGCCCCAAAGAGCACCAGCAGCACCTCGAACTGGCGGCCAACTACCCGAAGATCGCGGTGGCCTACACCCAGATGGCCACGATCGCCACCGACGACCACCACACCCTGCAAGAGTTCCGCGCGTCGGTGGGCGCCCAGTGGACCTTCCTGTCCGATCCCGGCCGGACCGTCCAGCAGGACCTCGACATCCAGGAGTACACCGACCCCGAGCACAACCCCATGGTCCCGCACACCCTGGTGCTCAAGCCGGGGCTGGTGGTGTACAGCGTCTACAACGGCTACTGGTTCTGGGGGCGCCCGTCGTTCTACGACCTGTGGCATGACCTCCGCGAAGCCACGAGGGAGATTCGCCCGGACTGGGACCTGAGCACCCCGGGGCTCCGCGAAGCGTGGGACGCCAACGACTACTCGAAGTTCCACGGCTGGGACCGCCGGTCCCCCGGGTCGATGCCGACGTCGTATGTTGAGCCGGGCAAGGGGTGAACGCGATGCGCACCCCGGTGTGCGAGTTGCTTGGGATTGAACAGCCGATCGTCCTGGCGCCCATGGTCGCGGTCCCCCAACTGGCCGCGGCGGTTTCAAATGCGGGCGCGCTCGGCATGCTGACGCTGACGTGGTCAGAAGACGTCGGAGCCGTGGTCCGGGAGACGGCGGCGCTGACCGCGCGGCCATTTTGCGGCAACCTCGTGCTCACCGAAGATCGTCACGGCCGCCTCGGCCAGGCCCTTGATGCCGGCTTGCGGATCGTGTCGTTCTTCTTGGGTGATCCCGGCGGCTACATCGAGCAGGTCCACGACGCCGGGGGGATTGTCATGCACACGGTCGGCACTGCCGAGGAAGCCCGGCGAGCAGTCGCGTCCGGCGTGGACGTGATCGTTGCGCAGGGCTGGGAGGCGGGCGGGCACGTGTGGGGTACCGTCGCGACACTGCCGCTGGTGCCCGCCGTGGTGGACGCGGTGGCGCCGGTGCCGGTGATCGCGGCTGGCGGGATCGGTGACGCTCGCGGCGTCGCGGCGGTGCTCGCCCTAGGCGCCCAGGCTGCGTGGCTGGGCACGCGGTTCCTGCTGGCCGAGGAGATGCCGATCCATGAGGACTACCGGCGCCGGCTGATAGCCGCGGCCGAGACCGATCCGCAGCGCTACCCCAACCTGTACTCGGTCGGGTGGCCCGACTCTCCCCACCGCGCGCTCCGCAACTCAACCGCCGACACGTGGCAGGCCGCAGGCCGCCCCCCGCTCGCGCAGCGGCCAGGCTACGGCGACGTGATCGCGCACTTCGCCTCGGGCGAGGGAATCGTTCGTTACGAGCCGGCCCCGCCGATGGTCGGGACGACCGGTGACATCGAGGCGCTATCGATGTGGGCCGGACAGAGCGTTGCCCTGGCGAGAAAGCCACAGTCAGCAGCGGAAATCGTCGCCGAGCTCACTTCCCGCCTGTAACCCGCCGGAAGCGGGCACCCCACGAGCGTGAGAACGGAGAAGCCGTGAGCGATCCCGGGCAGCAAAGCGACACCGGACACAGAGTGGCAATCGTGACGGGTGGCTCGAAGGGAATTGGCGCCGGCCTCGTCGAGGGGTACCGGCAGCGAGGCTGGGCGGTCGTGGCGAATGCTCTCACGATCGAGCCGTCGAACGACCCGGACGTCCTCACGGTCGCGGGCGACATCTCAGAACAGGCCACCGCCGACCGGATCATCAGCCAGGCAATTGACCGCTTCGGGCGAGTCGACACCCTGGTCAACAACGCGGGCGTCTTCGTGTCCAAGCCGTTTACCGACTACACCGCCGAGGACTACGCGCTGGTCACCGGCGTCAACCTGGCCGGATTCTTCTGGGTGACCCAGCGCGCCATCGGCCAGATGCTAAAGCAGCACAGCGGCCACGTCGTCAACATCAGCGCCAGCATCGCGGACCGGGCCGACTCCGTGGAACCCACGGCGCTGACCGCGCTGACGAAGGGCGGCCTGGCGGCGGTCACCAAGTCGCTGGCCGTGGAGTACGCTTCCCGCGGCATCCGCGTGAACGCCGTCGCACCAGGCATCATCCAGACCGCGCGGCACCCGGCCGAGTCCTACACGCCCGAGGCGCTCGCGGGGAAACTGCCGCCGCTCGGGCGCGTCGGCCAGGTCAGTGACATCGTGGAAGGCGTCCTGTACCTGGAGTCGGCACCGTACGTAACCGGAGAGATCCTGCACGTCGACGGAGGCCGAATCGCGGGTAAGTGACCGTCGACTGTTCCTGTCATTGCGGGTCACCTGGGGCGAATATCGCCGCCTGCCGGTTAGCTCCGGCGCAGGCCGCATCCGATCAGGTAACCGTGGCCGGTCTCGTCGATGCCGACGCTGAACGTTTCGCCGCCCGCCACCAGCCCGTCGACGCGGAGCCGCCGGCCCGCACTGCCTGGCGGCCGGTCGGGTGGTTCGATCCGGACCAGGCCGGCGGGCACGTCCACGTCGAGGCCGAGCAGTGCCTGCGTCAGGGCCCCGGCGGCGGCGGCCGACCAGGCCTGCGGCCGGCACGCCGCCGGGTAGGGCACTGGTCCGCGGTTCTCGCCGGAGAACAGCTCGGGGAGACGCCAGTCGAACGCAGCGGCGGCCGACAGCAGCCCGTCGGCCAGCCGGGCCGCGGCGGCGCCGTGGCCGCTGCGGTACAGTCCCCTGATCACGATGGCCGTGTCGTGGCTCCACACCGACCCGCAGTGATAGCTCAGCGGGTTGTAGCCGACGTTGCCCGCGGACATGGTGCGCAGCCCGAAGCCCGAGTCCATGTCCGAACCTGACAGCCAGGCGGCGATCAGCGCCTCCTCGTCTTCTGTGAGGAGCCCAGTCCCCAGCAGGTGGCCGATGTTGCTGGTCAGCGAGTCGACCGGCTGCTTGGCCGCATCCAGGGCGAGCGCCGGGTAGCCGTCCGGCAGCCAGAACGAGGCCCGGAACGCCTCGGCCAGCCTAGCCGCCCAGTCTCGCCAGCGGGCGGCGCCGGGTTCACCGAACGCGGTCAGCAGCTCGGCCCCGGCCATCGCCGCCTCGTACGCGTACCCCTGCACCTCGCACAGGGCGACCGGCGGCTTGGCGATCCGGCCGTCGGCGAAGCGGATGGAGTCGGCTGAGTCCTTCCAGCCCTGGTTCGAAAGCCCGTGCCCGCTCTGGTCGATGTACTCGAGCAGCCCGTCCCCGTCGGAGTCGCCGTACCGGCTGATGCACTCGAGCGCCGCGTGGAGCGCAGGTAGCAGGGCCCTTACCTCGCTGTCGGGCATGCCCCAGCGCCATGCATCGTGCAGCAGGCAAATCCACAGGGGGGTGGCGTCGATCGTGCCGTAGTAGAGGGACCCGCCGCGCCGCAGTTCGTGCGGGATCTTGCCGGGCGCCTCCGCGGTCTCCGGGTCGAGCTTGCTTCCCTGAAACGCCGCCAGCGTGCGGAGGGTCCCGGCGGCTAGCTGCCAGCCGAACGGCAGCAGGAGGCGCGCGGCCCAGATGCTGTCCCGGCCGAAGAGCGTGAAGTACCACGGTGCACCCGCGGCGAGGAACACGTCGCCGGGACTGCCGGGGACGGCCATCCGCAGCGCGGCCACGTCGGCTAGCGACCGCTCGACAAGTTCCGCCAGCCGAGGGTCGTCGGCCGTGACCCGGGCCGGCCTAGGCTCGTCGCCGGGTGCTGCGATGACCGACGCGGCCGGATCGGTCACCGTCAACCGCCAGCCGAACTCCCTGGTTCCGCGCCCGCTTAGCCGCACCGGCCAGCGAATCGTCGCGCCGCCGGCCGCGGTATCGGCGACAAGTTCGGCGCCGGGCGCGGAAAGCGTGACCGCCAGCACTCCGTCACCCCAGCTCAAGCCGTCTCGGCCCAGGGTCAGCGGCACCGGCCGCCCCTCCTCCGCCGCCTTGATCTCACTCAGGCCGGCCAGATCGGCGGCGACGGTCAGCACGAGTTCGCTGTCGACGCCTGAGTCGGCGAAGCTGACGACCCGGATCCGCTCGCTCACCTCGCCGGGGGCGAGGGTCCGCTCCCGCTCGATCCTGACCGTCGGGTCGACGATGTCGTCACCAAGTGCCCTCGGTACCGCGACAAACCAGGCGGACCGCGCGCCGGCCAGCCCGCTGCCGATCGGCGCGGGCTCGTTCCCGCCCACCGTGAGCACCGCGCGGGACAAGACCCGCACGTCGGCGTGCAGCACGCCTTCGGCGTTGCCGTTACGGATCTGGCCGCTTGGCTCGCAGAGCATCACGGTCGGCGCACTCAGCACCGTGACGAGATCGTGCAGCCAGGGCTGGTCAAGCGCGGACATCGGTCTCCTCTTACAGGTTCGTCGTACCTCGTCGCCTCGTGACCGGAACTGCTTGACAGCGGCGTACCGTCAGCGTGATCCTAGCAGTGCTTTGAACGATCAAATCGATCGTTCAAATTTAACGATCAAAGAGGATCAAGGTGCCAGCACAGCGCCCGACGATGGCCGACGTCGCCAAGGCTGCTTCCGTGTCGCTGCAGACTGTCTCGAACGTGATCAACGCGCCGCACCTGGTCCGCGCCGAGACCCGCGAGCGGGTCGAAGCGGTCATCGCGACAACGGGCTACCGGCCGCTTAAGGCGGCGCAGACGCTGCGGACCCAGCGGTCGCACCTCATCGCGGTGATCATCCCTGAACCGGGCCAGTGGAAGGGCGAACTCCACAACGCCTTCTTGCACGCCCTGACCCGCCGGGCGCAGAAGTCCGGTTACCGGATCCTGCTGTTCACCGCCGTCGACGACGATGAGGAAATCCGGGCCTACGACCAGTTGCTCGGCGATTACACGCTCGACGCCTTCGTGATCACCGGCACGCACTCGGCGGACCGCCGGACATCGTGGCTGCAGCGCAAGCGGGTCCCCTTCGTGACATTCGGCCGTCCGTGGGGCACCGAAGGCACGCACCCGTGGGTGGATGTGGACGGGGCCCACGGGGAGCGCGCGGCCACCGAGCACCTGATCGCGGCCGGCCACCGGCGCATCGCTTTCCTCGGCTGGCCGGAGGACTCCGACGTGGGCGAGGACCGCAAGGCCGGGTGGGAGCAGGCCTGCCGGGCGGCGAGCGTGCCGACCGACGGCCGGTTCGCTCGACTGGAGGACGACCTCGTGCAGGGCCGGGCGGCCTGCGCCGGGATGCTGGACTCGGCCGACCCGCCGACCGCCTTTGTATGCGTCAGCGACACGGTCGCGCTCGGCGCATGGACCGAGATCACCGCCCGCGGCCTCGTCCCCGGCCGGGACGTGGCCGTGATCGGCTTCGACGACTCCACCGCGGCCGCGGCGGTGGGCCTGACCAGCGTGGCGCAGCCGCTGGACGAGGTGGCCGACGCCTGCCTGGTCGCACTGGACACACTCCTTTCCTCCGGCAGCGGCACGCGCAAGCGCAGCGCCCGGCCCCGCGCGCTGCTCGAGCCGCACCTCGTCGTTCGCAGTTCCTCACCATCCCCCGAGAAGAGGACATCATGAGATCCAAGATCGCCATCGCGGCCCTCGCGGCCGCCGGGCTCGCGGTGCTCTCCACGGCCTGCTCCTCAGGCAATGGATTCGGCTCCTCGTCAGCGAGCAGCACCCCGGCCGCCACGGCCAACAAGTCCACGCTGACGCTGATGTTCGGCTCGAGCGGAACCGCGGAGACGGCCGCCGTGCAGCAGGCGGCGAAGGCATTCACCAAGCAGAGCGGCATCCCCGTACAGGTCATCCCGGCGTCCAATCTCACCCAGCAGGTGGCGCAGGGATTCTCCGGCGGCACCCCGCCGAACGTCTTCTACCTCGACCCGCTGACGTTCCAGAACTACGCCAAGGACGGCGTCCTCGACGCCTACCCGTCGAGCCTGTCCAACGCCGGCGGCTTCGCGTCGGCGCTCACCCAGGCGTTCACGTACAAGAGCACGTTCACGTGCGAGCCGAAGGACGCCTCCACCCTCGCGCTTTACGTCAACGCCGCCGACTGGCAGCAAGCCGGGCTCGGCGCGCCGCCGGCCAACTGGAGCCAACTCGAGGCGGACGCGAAGAAGCTGACCACCGGCAGCCGGACCGGGCTGACCATCGACCAGACCCACTCCGGCATCGACGAGTTCTTCTACCAGAACGGGGGAACCGTCACCAACGCCGCCGGCACCACGGTCGAGCTTGACAGCGCGCAGAACGTCGCGGCGCTGACGTACCTCAAGGGCATGCTGACCCAGGGCATCATGAAGTTCCCTTCACAGCTGGGCGCGGGCTTCAGCGGCCAGGCCTTCGGCGAGAACAAGGCCGCCATGGACATCATCGGCAACTGGGAGAACGGCGAACTGCAGGCCGATTACCCGGGCGTCAAGTGCAAGGTCTACCCGCTGCCGGCCGGACCGGGGGGCACGCAGGCGACGCTGTCATTCACCAACTGCTGGGGCGTGCCGAAGCAGCAGAGCAACCTGGCCGGCGCCGTCGAATTCGTCAAGTTCCTCACCACGTCGCAGCAGGAGATGACGTTCGCCAAGGCGTTCGGCGTCATCCCCTCGCTGACGACGGCGCAGGCGCAATACGAGCAGACCTACCCGCAGTACGCGACGTTCGTGCAGGAACTGTCGTACGCGCACCCGGACATCGCGATCGCCGGGTCGACCCAGGCACTGTCGGCGTTCGACTCCGCGCTGCAGCAGCTGGCCAGCGGGAACCCCGCCTCCATACTGAAGACGGCTCAGCAGAACCTCCAGGCCGTCGTCAACCAGGGCGCATGACGGTCCTGGTGCGGCCGGAGGGCCCACGGAATCCGCCCGCCGCCGGAGGGGCCGGCGCCCGCCGGCCCCTCGTCACGGCCCGGACGCGCGAGGCGGCCGCCGGCTGGCTCATGTCCGCCCCGGTGATCGTCCTGCTGCTGGTCTTCCTGGTCGCCCCCATCGCGATGGCGGCCTGGGTCAGCGTCAGCGACTGGAACGGCATCGGCAGCCCGTTCGCGAGCGGCGTGCACGCGGTCGGCGGCCAGAACTACCAGGCGCTGCTCACCCAGCCCGGCCTGCCGCAGCAGCAGCTGGGTGAGAGCCTGCGCAACACCATGTACTACGTGATCATCGTGGTGCCGGTGCAGACCGCGCTCGCACTCGGCCTCGCGCTGATCGTGAGCAGGAAGCGGCTCACGGGGCGCGGATTCTTCCGCACCGCCTATTACTTCCCGTCGATTACCAGCTCGGTGGCCGTGTCGATCTTGTTTCTGTACCTGTTCGGCACCGCGGGCGTGGTCAACGCCATCGTCGGCCACCTCGGGGGGCAGGGGCCCAACTGGTTCGACGACCCGAACGGAGTGCTGCACATCATCCTGTCCGGCCTCGGCGTGACCACGGCTCCCGGCCCGCTCGCCAGCCACGGCTTCCTCGGCGTGTCGTGGTGGGACTGGCTGGCCGGGCCGAGCGTCGCCATGGTCGCCATCATCGCGCTGGCCATCTGGACGACGTCGGGCACGTTCATGCTGATCTTCCTGCCGGCCATCTACGCGATCCCGGCCGACCTCACCGAGGCCGCGATCATGGACGGCGCGAACGCGTGGCAGCGGTTCCGCCGGGTCACGCTGCCGATGCTGCGGCCCGCCCTGTTCCTGGTGCTGACCCTGGGACTGTTCGCTACGTGGCAGGTATTCGACCAGATCTACCTGATGAGCCAGGGAAACCCCGCCGGCACGACGCTGACCCCGGCGTTCCTGTCGTACGTCACCTCGTTCCAGGACCAGCAGTGGGGCCAGGGCGCGGCCATCGCGTTCATCTTGTTCGCGCTCATCGTCGTGCTGACCATCGCCCAACGGCTGATCGTCTCCGACCGCCGGGCGGGCGGTGCGTCTTGAGGCCGTCAGCCCAGAAGCGGCGCCGGCTAGCCGGCCGCACGCTGCTCTACCTTGCGCTCGTACTGTTCGCGGTCATCTACATCTACCCGTTCCTGCTCGACATCGGCACCGCGTTCAAGACCGAGACCGATGCCGCCGCGCACCCGCTCAGCCCCCTACCCCAGCACTGGGTGCTGACCGCGTTCAGCGAACTCGCGCAGCAGGACTTCGCCCGCTGGCTGGCCAACTCGGTCGTGGTGGCGGTGTTCGTCACCCTCGGCCGGATCCTGTTCGACTCGATGGCCGGGTACGCCCTGGCCCGGCTGCGGTTCCGCGGCCGGAGCGGGCTGTTCGCCGCGATCATCGCGGTCATGGCGGTCCCGGGCGTGGTGCTGCTGATCCCGACGTTCCTGGTGCTGAAGCAACTGAACCTGTTCAATACCTACCCGGGGATGATCCTGCCGCTGATGACCGACGCCGCGGGGGTGTTCATCATGCGGCAGTTCTTCCTTACCGTGCCCCCCGCCATCGAGGAGGCCGCGAGGATCGACGGCGCCGGCATCTTCCGCACGTACTGGTCGGTGGTCCTGCCGATGGCGCGGCCGGCCCTGATAACGCTGATGATCTTGTCGTTCCAGGGATCGTGGAACAACTTCTCCATGATCCTGGTCGCCCACTCGTCGCCGTCACTGGACACGCTCACCACCGGTGTCGGCCGCCTGGTCAGCGGGCAGCTCGGCGCCGGCTCGCAGTACCCGCTGCAACTCGCCGCCGCACTGGCGATGACCATCCCGGTGGCGGTCGTCTTCTTCGTGTTCCAGAAATACATCATGCGTACCGGCGAGGGCGCGGTCAAAGAATAGCGGGGCACCACGGTAACGTCGGCAGGGTGAACATGAAGACGACGCCGTGGGTATTCGTCGACTGCGAGGCGCGCGGCACCAGTCCGGTGCACGGGGTGCTGACCGAATTCGGGGCCGTTCACTACGACACGCGTGACACGTTCCATGGACGCCTGTTCCATGCGACGCCTGACCCGGCCAACCCGGCGATCAGCATTGTCGGCGCGCGGATAGCGGCCGACGCGGAAGTTGCCACGAGCTTCGCGGCCTGGCTGGCGGAGCATCTCGGCGGCGCGCGGCCGGTCTTCGTGAGCGACAACCCGGCCTACGACTGGCAGTGGATTTCCGGCATGTTCGACCGGGCGGGAATGGACAACCCGTTCGGGCATTCCGCGCGCAGGATCGGCGACTTCTGGGCGGGCCTCAACCGGAACTGGAGCGACACACAGGCCTGGAAACGGTTCAGGAAGACGGTCCACGACCACAATCCCGTGCACGACGCGCTTGGGAACGTGGAGGCCTTCGAGGAGATCCTCCGCCTGGCCAGGGACGCGGCCCGCTTACCATTACGAGAACAGGACCGAGATGCTTTCCCGGTGGGCGATGCGGCGGATGGCTTCGGCGAACAGGCCCGCCACCGACACGACTTCCACCTTGTCCGACAGCTTCGACGGCTGGGTCTCGACGCTGTCGGTGGTGAACAGGCGCTCGATGGGACTGTCGTCGAGGCGTTCGTTGGCGCGGCCGGTCAGCAGGGCGTGGGTGACGGCCGCGTAGACCGATGTCGCCCCGCGTTCGACCAGGACCCGCGCCGCGTCGCTGAGCGTTCCCGCGCTGATCGTGAAGTCGTCGACGATCAGCGCGGTGCATCCCTCGACCGTGCCGATCAGCTCGAGGATCTCGGCGGTTTCCGTGTGGTCAACGCGCCGCTTGTCGGCGATCGCGAGCGGCCGGTCTAGCCGGTTGGCCCACAGCCTCGCCTTCTTCGCGTATCCGGCGTCCGGGGCGACCACCACGAGGTTGTCCAGGTGCTTCTGCGCGACCGCGTCGCACAGCACGGGCAGCGAGGACAGGTCATCGACCGGCCTGGTGAAGAAGCCCTGCACCTGGGGCGCGTGCAGGTCGAGCGTGACGACCCGGTCGGCACCGGCGGCCTGGATGGCGTCGGCGCACACGCGGGCGCGGATCGAGACGCGGGGCTCGTCCTTCTTGTCGCCCTTGGCGTAGCTGAAATACGGGATCACCGCGGTAACCGAGGCGGCGCTGGCCCGCTTCAGCGCGTCGATCCAGAACAGCAGCTCCATGAAATTGTCGTTCGCGGGGAAAGCCGTGCCCTGGATGATGAACACGTCACGGCCGCGGACGTTCTCGAGCACCCTGACGAAGAGATTTCCCTCGGAGAACCTGATCACCTCCGAGGCGCCCAGTTCGATGCCGAGGTTACGGGCGATGGAATTGCCGAGGTTGCGGCTCGCCGAGCCCGCGAACACCAGGCTGTCCACGATGTCAGGTGCCTTCATGAGTGGCTAGCTCCCCTCTGCTCTGCGACCTTACACGGCCCACGGCAGCGCCGCCGCCGCCACCCCTGCGAGTCCCGCCTCACCACGTGCGCGCGGTCATGGTGGCCGCGAGCCGTCGGGTGTGTTGTGATAGGTGGCCATGCGGGTTGGGGTTTTCCTGCTTGCCGCGCGGTTCCCCGGGCAGTCCGACGACGAGGTGCTGACCGCCCCGGCCTCGGTGCGGGAGAACATCGCCAGGCTCGGCGCCGAGGTCCTCCCCCTGCTGCCGGGACGGACAGGCTAAGGCGCGCGGCACGGCCTGGACCCCCGGGATTCCCCGCTACCGGCGGCGGGTCACGATCATCGGCAGCTCGCTCGGCACGAGGGTGCTGCTCACCACGGGGTGCACGTCGGCGCCGTCGGCGAGCCGCAGCTGCCAGCGGGCCGCGATCGCGCTGAGCAGCAGGGTCGACTCGGTCCACGCGAAACCTTCGCCGATGCAGTTCCTGATGCCCTGGCCGAACGGAAAGAAGGTCGCCCGCAGGTCGCTCCTGCTGTAGTCGGTGGCCCAGCGGTCGGGGTCGAAGCGGTCGGGATCGCGGTGCAGCCGCGCGTCCCGGTTGAGCGCGTACGGGCTGAAGAAGATCCTGCTCCCCGCCCGCAGCGGGTGCCCGCCGAGCTCGACATCGACCAGCGCCCGGCGCGGCAGTATCCAGACCGGGCTGTACAGGCGCAGGGCCTCGGTGATCACCGCGCGGGTGAAGGGCAGCATGCTCAGCGTCTCGTAGCCCGGATCGGCGCCGTCGAGCACGCGGTCGGCTTCCTGCTGGAGCCGTTCCTGCACCCGCGGGTGCGTCGCCAGCAGGTAGCAGGCCCAGGCGATAGTGTTCCCCGTCGTCTCCGAGCCGGCGATGACGAGCGTTGTCGCTTCGTCGCGCAGCTGCCGGTCGCTCATCCTGGCGCCGGTGTCGTCGTCGCGGGCGCTCATGAGAATCGAGATGAGGTCGCCGCGGTCCTCCCCCGAGCTGCGGTAGCCGTCGATGAGGTCGGTCAGCAGGGTCCGCAGCCGACGGTTGGCCGCACCGAACCGCCGGTTGGACCTGGTCGGTACCCAGCCGAGGCCCGGGACGTTCGCGGTGATCCCCTGGGTCACGAGCTCGGCGAGCAGCGCCCGCAGCAGCCGCTCGATCTCGTCGATTCTCTCCCCGCCGATGTCGCTGGAAATGAGCGTCCTGGTCAGCACGGTGAGCGTGATCGACCGCATTTCCCGGTCGAGCGCGAGGGTTCCGCCGGCGGGCCACGCGTCGATCCGGGGCACCGCGACATCGCGCATCGTGCCGGCGTAGCGGGCGACCTCGGCGCGGTGGAAAGCCGGCTGCATGAGGCGCCGGTGGAGGCGGTGGGTCTCGCCCTCCGACATCACGAGCCCGTTGCCGATCAACCGCTTGGCCCGGCCGAAGTTGAGCCCCTTGCCGAGCTTCCTCGCCTCGCCCACCAGCGCCTGCCTGATGGCGTCCGGGCTGTTCAGCACGTAGACGCGGAACGGCCCGAACCTGACGAGAACCACGTCGCCGTGCTCCCTCGCCCGCGTGAAAAGGGCGAGCGGGTCGCGGCCGAACTCCAGCGCGTGCCCTAGTACCGGGTGTCCGCCCGGCATCACGGGGACCTCACGCGTGGCCTCTGCGCTTGCTACGGTCATTTTCCGCACTCCTGACAGCATCAGGCCGGCCCGTACCGCGTGGGCCGGCCTAGGAACAACGCGCCGGCCGCCGCCACGATGCCTGCCGCACTGGCCGGTAGGAACACGGCGGATCGGCGGGAGACGGGAGCGGCGTCCTGGCCAGCCCGGCGAGGCTCTAAGTTGGCTTGTATGTCGAGTGACGCGCTTTCCGTGCCGGCAACCCTGCCCGTGGTCATCGGCGTGCGGGGGGCGCGGCACAACAACCTGCGGGACGTCGACGTGGACGTCCCGCTGTGGCGGACGGTCGCGGTGGTCGGGGTTTCCGGTTCCGGCAAGACCTCGCTGGCCATCGGCACGCTGTACGCAGAGGGGATGCACCGGTTCCTTGAGGGCCTGAGCACCTACAGCCGGCGGCGGCTCGCCCAGGCGAAACGGCCCGACGTGGACCGGATCGACCACCTTCCGCCCGCGCTGGCGCTGCGGCAGCGGCCGCCGGTGCCCGGGCTGCGCAGCACGGTCGGCACGATGTCCGAGGTGCTCAACGTGCTGCGGCTGATGATGTCCCGGCTGGGCTCGCACCAGTGCCCGAACGGCCACCGCGTCGAGCCGTCGATCGCCACGCAGGGCATGGACGTCGTCTGCCCGGTGTGCGGAGCACACTTCGAGCCGCCGAGCGCCGAGTCGTTCGCGTTCAACTCTTACGGCGCCTGCCCGGCGTGCCAGGGCCTGGGGGTGCGGTCGGAAGTCGACGCGGACACCCTGGTCCCCGATCAGGACAAGACCATCGCGGAAGGAGCCGTCCTGCCGTGGAACTCCGGCGGGCGCCGGCTCTCGATGTACGCCGCCGGCGAGCTGGGCGTCCGGCTCGACGTCCCGTACCGGTCGCTGACCGCCGGCGAACGCGACATCGTGCTGCACGGTGAGCCGGTGCAGCAGCGGGTGACGCTGCAATCGGGCCGGACCGGACGCGCGGTGCAGCTCTCGGTCAACTACGACAACGCGATCGCCGCGGTGGAACGGTCGCTGCGCAGCGACAATGAGCGCACCCGGCGTTCGGTGCAGCGTTTCCTCATCACCCGGGTCTGCTCGGTGTGCCACGGCACGCGGCTGCGGCCCGAGGCCCTCACCTCGCGGCTCGGGGGCAGGAACATCGCCGAGATCAGCGCGCTCGGACTCGACGCGCTGCACGGCTTCACGGCCGGGCTGCCAGCCGGGCTGCCGTCGGAGCTCGGCCGGATGACCGCGGGGCTGCTCGCCGAGCTGGACGGCACGCTGACGCCGCTGCTCGACGTCGGGCTCGGCTACCTGACCCTCGACCGGGCCGGCGTGTCGCTCTCGACCGGAGAACGGCAGCGGATCGAGCTCACCTCGACGGTGCGCGCCAGCACGACGGGCATGCTGTACGTGCTGGACGAGCCGTCGGTCGGGCTGCACCCGAGCAACGTCGAGGGGCTGCAGAAGACCATCGCGGCCCTGGCGGGCAACGGCAACTCCGTGGTCATCGTGGAGCACGAGCGGGAGATCATCCGCCGCGCGGACTGGGTCATCGAGCTCGGCCCCGCGGCCGGCGCCGGCGGCGGCACCGTCATCGCTCAGGGCACACCCGCCCAGCTGGAGACCGACCCGCGTTCGATCATGGGTCCGTTCCTGTCCGGGGCAACGGTCGTGCCGCGCGACCGTCCGCGAACTGGCCCTCGCGAGCGGGCCGCCGACGAGGATCAGATCACGCTTGAGATCGGGGACCTGTACAACCTGCATGACGTGACCGCTGCCTTCCCCGTGCAGCGGATGACCGCGGTGGCCGGGCCGTCCGGCGCGGGCAAGACCGCCCTCGTGCTCGACAGCCTGATCCCCGCCGCGCGGGCGGCGCTGAGCGAGTCGGCGCTGCCGGGGCACGTCCGCCGCCTGGATCTGGCCGGCATCCGCCAGGTCGTGCAGGTGGACGCCTCTCCCATCGGCCAGAATTCGCGGTCGACGCCCGCGACGTATTCCGGGGCATTCGACCAGGTCCGCCGCGTCTTCGCCGAGTCACCGTACGCCCGGCGCAAGCGCTGGAAGCCCGGCCACTTCTCGTTCAACACCCGCGAGGGACAGTGCCCCACCTGCCACGGGCTCGGCGACATCGACCTCGACGTCCAGTACCTGCCCGACATCACGGTCCAGTGTCCGACCTGCCACGGCGCCCGCTACAACGACGCCACCCTGGCCGCCACGGTCGACGGCCTGACCATCGCCGACGTCCTCGCCCTGACCGTCCGCGACGCGCTTGACCGGTTCGGCGACCGGGACGCGATCGCCGCCTCGCTGCGGCCCGTCGACGAGGTCGGCCTCGGCTACCTGCGGCTCGGCGAGCCCACCCCGTCCCTGTCCGGGGGCGAGTCGCAGCGGCTGCGCATCGCGTCCCGGCTCCGCGCCAGCCAGCGCGGCGCGCTGTACGTCTTCGACGAGCCGTCGACCGGACTGCACCCGCTTGACGTGGCCACCCTCGTGGGCGTCTTCGACCGGCTGATGAGCGCCGGCGCCACCGTCGTCGTCATCGACCACGACCTCGACCTCCTCGCCGCCGCCGACTACCTCATCGACATGGGGCCGGGCGGCGGCCCCGAGGGCGGCCGGATCGTCGCCACGGGCACGCCCGAGGAGGTCACGCGCGCACCGGGCAGCGTCACCGGGCCGTATCTGGCCGAGCACCTGGGCCTGGCGGCCGGCTTCTCGGGTGCCTAGCGGGGCACGCGGCCCAGACTGGCCACCAACCGGCGGGCCCGATTGAGGGTCATCCGGGTCTGCGGCTCCGGAGCACCCTTCCAATTACGGCGATTCGTCCCGCTTTGCCCATGAACCTAGAGGGCTGTTTTCGTCATTGTGGGTCATCGGCGGCGAATATCGCCAATTTTGACCCTCGGTCATAGCAGGGTGGCGCAGGTGAGGGTAGTTTGTTCTATTTTGTCGGGTGAAATGGGAGACTTCGCTGGGCCTTCTCAGCTTTGACCCGCGATCACGCGGGCGCACCGACGTAAAGGCCGACTGAAACAGGATGAAACAGGCCCGCGTCTTTAATTGTTAACCGCTTTATTATCGTGACATTAACAGTTTATTAATGGTGTTGGTTATTGTCGCGTTCTCCGTGTGGGGCTTGACTACTCACGACGTGATTGCAGCGCAGCAATTGGGAGGCTGTCGTGAGATCGTTCCCTCGAGCAAGAAGACGCTGGATGTGGAGGATAGCGGCGACGGCCGCGGCCGCGCTCGCGCTGCCGCTCGCGGCGCTCGCCGCCCCCGCCTCCGGCGCCACGGCCCTCCGGGGAGAGGAGGCGACCGCCGCGAAGGCAACCGCGGACACGGCCTCCTGCCCCTGGCTCAACCAGTCGCTGCCGGTGCAGCAGCGGGTGTCCATGCTCTTGGCGGCGATGACGCTGGCGGACAAGATCAACATGGTGACCGGGGCCGGGACCAGCGAGCCGTACGTGTTTTACATTTCCGCGATTCCGAGCCTGTGCGTCCCGGCGATCGGCGAGGAAGACGGCCCGCTCGGCGTGGGCGACGGGCTGACCGGCGTGACGCAGATGCCCTCGGCCGTCTCGGTGGCGGCGTCCTTCGACCCCTCGCTGGCCTACCAGTACGGCCAGGTCGTCGGGTCGGAAGAGCGGGCCAAGGGCGCCATGGTCGACCTGGGGCCGACGGTGAACATCGACCGCGACCCGCGCTGGGGTCGTTCGTTCGAGGCCTACACCGAGGACCCGTACCTGAACTCCGCCCTAGCCGTCGCCGACGTCGACGGGGTCCAGAGCCAGAACGAGATGGCGCAGATCAAGCACTTCGCCGTCTACAACCAGGAGACCAACCGCAACGCCCCGGCCGACAACGCGATCGTCAGCACCCGGGCGGAGCAGGAGATCTACCTCCCCGCGTTCTACGCCGGGACGACGGAGGCCCACGCATCGTCGGTGATGTGCTCCTACAGCTACATCAACGGCCAGGACGCCTGCCAGAACCAGTACCTGATGCAGACCACCCTGGACCAGAACTGGGCCTACCCCGGCTTCGTCACGTCGGACTACGGCGCCACCCACTCCACGGTGCAGTCCGCCGACGCCGGCAACGACCAGGAGATGCCCTCGGCGGTGTTCTACGGCCCGGCCCTCCAGGCGGCGGTGCAGGACGGCCAGGTCTCCATGGCCACGCTCAACGGCATGGTCAGCCGCATCCTCACCGAGATGTTCAAGTTCAACGAGTTCAACAACCCGCCGACCGGCACGACCAGCGCGGCCGTCACCACCGCCGCCCACCAGGCGGTCTCCACCTCGGTCGCCGAGCAGGGCACGGTGCTGCTGAAGAACTCCGGCGCCACCCTGCCGCTTTCCGCGAGCGGCGCGGGGACGGTGGCGGTGATCGGCCCGGCCGCCTCCGCGGCGCCGACTGACACCGGCGGCGGCAGCGCGCACGTGACCTCCACGTTCAACGTGACCCCGCTGCAGGGCATCCAGGCCGCGGCCGGGACGGGAACCACGGTGAACTACGTCCAGGGCCTGCCCACCGACACGTCCTTGTCGGCGATCCCGAGCGCCGACCTGACCCCGGCGTACGCGGCGACGGGCTACGGCGCGAGCTATACCGGCACGCTGACCGCCCCGGAGACCGGCACCTACGTGCTGGCGTTCAGCAACCCGGGCTCTTACACCGCGACCAACCTGTACCTGAACGGCCAGGAGATCCTCGCCAACCCGGGTACCCCGCCGGTCTCGACTTACTCGGTGAGCGTGGACCTGACGGCCGGCAAGACGTACACCCTGTCGCTTTCCGGCGGCGGCCCGTCGGCGTCCCTGAGCTGGGCCACCCCGTCCGACCTGGCGCCGGGCATCGCCCAGGCCGTCGCCGCGGCCAAGTCGGCCTCCACCGCGGTGGTCGTCGTGTCCGACGACACCGAGTCCGAGGCGGCCGACCGCGCGAGCCTGAACCTGCCGTCCGCGCAGAACGAGCTGATCTCGGCGGTGGCCGCGGCCAACCCGCACACCGTCGTGGTCGTGGACGCCGGCGCCCCGGTGACCATGCCCTGGATCAACCAGGTCTCCTCCGTGGTCGACGCCTGGTACCCGGGCGAGAGCAACGGCACGGCCCTGGCCTCGGTGCTGTTCGGCCAGACCAATCCCAGCGGCCACCTGCCGGTCACCTTCCCGACCGACCTGTCGCAGGTGCCCGCGTCCACCCCCAGCGAGTTCCCCGGAACCGGCGGCGAGGTGCAGTACTCCGAGGGCATCGACGTCGGGTACCGCTATTACGACGCGAACAACGAGACCCCGCTGTTCCCGTTCGGCTACGGCCTGTCCTACACGTCGTTCTCCTACAGCCACCTGAACGTCACACCGCAGCGGGTCCAGAACGGCACTTCCAACCCGGGCACGCCCGCCTGCGGATGCAACGGGCAGTCGGGCAAGCAGGTGACCGTGTCCGCCACCGTCACCAACACCGGCAAGGTGACCGGCTCCGACGTGGCGCAGCTGTACCTCGACGACCCGGCCGCCGCCGGCGAGCCGCCGCTCCAGCTCAAGGGATTCCAGAAGGTCACCCTGAAGCCCGGGCAGTCCACCACCGTCCACTTCACCCTCTCCGGCCAGGACCTGTCCTACTGGAACGACGCGGCCAACGGCTGGGTGCTCCCCGACGGCACGTTCGGCGTGCACGTCGGCGACTCCTCGGCCACGGCCAACCTGCCGCTGCGCGGCAGCTTCACGGTTGACCGCACCGTCGGGGCCCGCTACGCCACCTTGTCGGCCCCGGCCACGGTGACGCCTGGCTCCCCCGCCACGGTGTCCGCCACCCTGGTCAACCACGGCGACTACGCGATGCCGCAGGCACAGTTCACGCTCAAGGCCCCGGCCGGCTGGACCGTCCGTAACCCCGGGCCAGTCACCATCGCTCCCGGGCAGACCGTCACCGAGCACTTCACCGTGACCGCGCCGGCGAGCGCCACGCCGGGCGACAGCACGCTGCAACTCACCGTCAGCCCCACGGCGGGCCATGACGACGACCGCACCGGCAGGGTGGAGGCGTCGGCCACGGTGACCGTCCCTTACTCCTCGCTCACCGCCGCCTACAACAACACCGGAATCAGCGACAACTCCAACCCGGCCGGGGCCAACTACGACGGAGTGGGCGACAGCTACTCCGCCCAGGCGCTGGCCGCGGGCACGCCAACCGCGCTGACCCCCGGCCAGCCGGTCACGGTCGGCGGGACCACGTTCACCTGGCCCGCGGCCGCGTCGGGGAGCCCGGACAACGTGGTCGCGGGCGGCCAGACCGTCGCCCTGTCCGGGTCGGGGACCGACCTCGGGTTCCTCGGCGCCAGCCAAAACGGGACCGCCAGCGGCCCGGTCACCGTCCACTACACCGACGGCAGCAGCCAGTCGTTCAACCTCAACCTGGCGGACTGGTACGCCAACAGCCCCGCGGTCGGCAACCAGCTCCTGACCGCCACCACGAGCTGGAACTTCACCAGCACCACGCAGACCGCGCACCCGGTGAGCATCTACTTCGCCTCGGTGCCGCTGCAGGCCGGCAAGAAGGTGTCGTCGGTCACGCTGCCGATCCTGAACAACGCGGGCGGTACCACCGCGATGCACATCTTCGCGATGGCCACGGGGACCGGGACGCCGACCACCGGAACGCCGTACTCCTCGCTCTCCGCCGCCTACGACAACGTCGGCATTACCGACAACGCCAACCCGGCGCCGGGGAACTTCGACGGTACCGGGGAAAGCTTCTCCACTCAGGCGCTCGCCGCCGGCACGCCGACTCCGCTCACCGCGGGCGGTAGGGCAACCTTCGGCGGAACCGCGTTCACCTGGCCCACCGCCGTCGGCACCAACAACAACGTGATCGCCGACGGGCAGACCATCGACCTGTCCGGGTCCGGGAGCGACCTCGGCTTCCTCGGCGCCGGCGCGTTCGGTGCGGCCAGCGGGACCGGGACGATCACCTACACCGACGGCACGACCCAGTCCTACAGCCTGGTCATGGCGGACTGGTACAACAACGCCCCGGTGTCCGGCGACGAGATCGCCACCACCACAACGAGCTGGAACTTCACCAGCACCACGCAGACCGATCATCCGGTGAGCATCTACTTCGCGTCGGTGCCGCTGCAGGCCGGCAAGACCGTGGCCTCGGTCACGCTGCCGACGGTGAGCGCAGGCGTCGGCAACGGGATCACCGCGCTGCACGTCTTCGCGATGGCCATCGGGTCGGGCACGCCCACCATCGGGTAACCCCGGACAGTCCCTTATCCC
>Ga0102924_1001609_pt1 | contig 25808 bp, 22 predicted proteins | sample PaiPotPPM11metaG_FD_80116 | JGI IMG/M metagenome (GOLD analysis project Ga0102924, IMG submission 80116) | Iron sulfur acid spring bacterial and archeal communities from Banff, Canada, to study Microbial Dark Matter (Phase II) - Paint Pots PPM... ... | reverse complement strand
GGGTAGGGAGGGGGCGGGGCAGGCCGGCGCTGTTGCAACGGCCGGCCGAATTTAATCGCCATGCTCTACTCCGTTCGCCCGCCTCTTTTACCCCTTCCGTGCCTAAGGGGCCACTAAATGGCGGTCAGGCATTTTGAGCCCGACAGAGACTCATCCGCGCCGTTGACGGACGTTTGGCAGCCCTCTACCGCTCGGGAGGCGCTTTCGCCACGAAACTGCCGCGTGCCTCTGCCTCTTGGGCTTTTGGGGACAGCATGAGCGATCAAACACAGCGGCAGCCGACCCGGCCGAGCGACCTCTTGGAGCCGGTCCGGGTCACCGCGGGCGGCAAGCGCGGCACCTGGACCGAGTATCTCGTCATATTCCTGCGCATCATGGCCGCCGTGTCGTTGATCAAGGGGCTCTATCACTGGGGCCAGGTCTGCGGCATCGGCGCGCGTGCCGACGGCGGTTTTCAGTCCCATACCGTCGCCTGGCAGACCTCCACCGTATTCTTCGCCGTGCTCGACCTGGTGGCCGCGGTCGGACTTTGGCTGGCGGCCGCGTGGGGCGCGGTGGTGTGGCTCACTTCGGTCGTGTCGATGGCGGCGGTCGAGGTGTTTTTCCCGCAAGTCTATGGCGGCAGCATGTTCGTCGTGTTCGTCGAGATGACGCTGCTTGGCGTGTATCTGTATCTGGCGATCGTCTCGGCGCGCGAGCACCAATAATGAGTCCCCTACCGGTTCGTTATCGTAATTTGATCGCCGTTGAGAAGCGTGATCGTCACCTTGACCTGTTCGCTGTAGCTATAGGCTTGGTTCTGCAGGAATCTGAGCGCCACTTGCTCGCCCAGTAGGATCGATTGATCGGTATCGCTGCGCCAGTGAATGCCGGCATGGATGCCGTGACCGAATGACATATTGTGAGCGAGCTTGTGCAGCTCGCCGTTGACCGTCAGATTATCGCAGCCGGTATAGGGTTCGAGCGCCGAGCCGTCGACGGATGGCACCACCGGATGCTCGAATATTCCTTCGCCATCGAAGAAGAATTTCAACACCGTAATGCATGCGCCGGCGACCGTGCCGTGCCCGGTCGGGTAGGACGGATGCGTCGGCGATCCTTCCGGGAACGCCTGCGACAAGAGAAAACTTCCATGGGCCGCCGATTGGCCGAAGTCGTGATTGACGAATTGGCTGAAATAGAGCGCGGCCGACTCCAGCACCGCCTCATGCACTGGCGCTTGCGGCAGCGGAATCCCAGCCGGCTTCGTCATCGCCAGATGAACGACGCCGCCGCCGGCTTCCGGATGATGACGCAGATGCACGATCCATTTCTGATACCAAGCCGCGTTCAAAGCCGCCTTGGCCACCGCGCCGAGCGTGGCCGCGATATCCGGTCCGCCGAAGGTGCCGAACGGCTTTTGGTTTCTATATCCGGCATAGGGATTTGTTTGGTTAGGCGCGATGGCAAGACTGCGCAAAACCAGAGAAGCGACGAAATAGGCCTGATAAAGCTCGCCGATGTGCGTGTAGGTGGCGAGCGCCCGGCCGTTGCTCATGTAGCGGCGGACGCCGTCGGCGACATTCGCGCCGCTGACTTTGCCATTTTGCGCTGCATACCAATCGTCGAGATCGGTCAGATAATTGACCCCGGCCATGTAGCTCAGCATTTTCTGATCGATCTGCTGCGCGCCGAGGTGGGTGGGCTGAATGCAGAGCTGCGAGACATAGGGCCCAATGTCCTCGCTCGCGAAATAAAGCCGGTCGCCGATCTGCCGCGGTCCGCCGCGGAACAACAAGTCCGGGGTCACACGACCGGCCTCATTGATGGGTCCGTAGTAATGGCCGTTAAACTTGGTGCGTAGCTTTGTCAGCCCGTTGGCGGCCGCAATGGCGGTGGCATTGATGCGATATTCGGAAAATGGCACATCGCGCAACAGCGACGCCCAATAGAGCTCGATCAATTCGAGCGCATAATCGATGCTATCGACCTCAAACGCCGCCGGCGCGGCAAAGGACTGCGAATCCGCGCCTGCGAGATTGAGAGCAAAGGCGCCCGCCGGCCCGTTCAGTTGCGTGTAAAACGGCGGCGTCGCGTGCTGCTGCGAGTAGCCGCCCAGAATGATGTTCGGATCGTCGAAATTCATCGTGCCGACGGTCATTCCGTCGCTGCTGCCCAAAGCGTTGCGAAACGCCTTGAAGACGTCCGGATCGACGATGCCGTAACTTTTTTGTTTCAGCCCCTTGGAAAATGTCGCGGACTTGTCGGCGTACCTCGTTTCGTCCCGATTGGGGGTTTGCGGCGCGCGAACAGATTGCGCGTCGGCCGCGGCGGTGCCGTAGCGCAGCGCAAAGGCGGCATTTGCTCGAGCCTCATTTTTGTCGAGCGCGGGCGGCAGACAGGGCGCCGGGACCGACGGCAATTTCGGCAGAGTCCACATGGCTGAAAACTTCCCCGGGGCTCATGAGAATTATCGTAAGACGAGAATATGTTATAAAGTTCCCGTTATAATTGCAATATTCCGACAGCAACGTCGGCCCGGCTGTAACGAGGCAGGCGGTACGATCGAGCGCCCCCGCGCTTTCTGCTAACTAACCGCCCAACCCTGCCGCACGCAGCGCCGCCCGGATGCGCTGCGGCGTTGCCGGGATTTCGTCGATCGATACGCCGAACGGCGACAACGCGTCGTTGATGGCATTCACGACGGCCGCCGGTGCGCCGATGGCGCCGCCTTCGCCCAGACCCTTGGCGCCGGTGACGGAAGACTGAGCCGGCGTTTCGATGTGGTGCAATTCGATCGGTGGAATTTCGCAGGCCGTCGGCGGCAGGTAATCCGCGAGCGTAGCGGTCTGGATATTGCCGAGCGCGTCGTAGACGATTTCCTCGAACAGCGCGTTGCCGATGCCCTGCGCGATGCCGCCATGGACCTGGCCGTCGGCGATCAGCGGATTGACGATGCGGCCGGCATCTTCCACGGCGAGAAATTTTTCGACCGCGACGCGGCCGGTCTCGACGTCGACGTCCACAATCGCGACGTGGCAGGCATTGGAGAAAGTGCCGGGCGGATCGTAATGCGCCGTTTCAGTCAACCCCGGCGCGATGTCCTTGAAGCGGTGCGACTGATGATAGGCGGCGCGCGCCAGCGCCGCGATCGTCACGATGCGGTCGGTGCCGGAGACTTTGGCGCTGCCGTCTTCCAGCACGATATCGTCCGGCGCCGCCTCCAGAACATCGCCGGCGATGATGAGGAGCTTGTCGCGGATTTTTCGCGCTGCAAGCAGCGTGGCGCCGCCGCAGATGACGAGCGACCGGCTGGCGAAGGTGCCCCAGCCATAGGGCGTGCGGTCGGTATCGCCATGTATCACGCGCACGTCGGCCGGCGCGATGCCGAGCTGGTCGGCGACGAGTTGGGCGAGCGTGGTGCGCAAGCCTTGACCGTGGGGGCTGGCGCCAATACTCGCCTCAACGCGGCCCGAAGGGTCCATGGCCACCTCGACCGTTTCCCAACCCGGCGTGATCTCCATGCCGCGCGCGGCGAAAGCCGGACTGCCGTAGCCGGTGCGCTCGGAAAAAGTCGCAAAGCCGATGCCGAGATGGCGGCCGGCGGCGCGCGCCGTGCGCTGGCGGGCGCGGAAGGCCGGCACATCGATATGAGCCGCCGCCTTGTCGAGCGTCTCGATATAGCTGCCCTCGTCGAACACGAGCCCGGTCGCCGAGGTGTAGGGAAAGCGTGCGATCAGATTGCGGCGGCGGATCTCGACCGGGCTGAGGGCGAAAGCGGCCGCGGCCTTGTCCATCAGCCGCTCGATCGCAAAGGTGATGACCGGCCGCGACACGCCGCGATAGGGCGCCATGGTGCAGGTATGGGTGGCGACGCCGCGGGCGCGGCACGAATAAGCGCGCACATCGTAGGGCCCCGGCAGCTCGGCAAGCGCCATCAGCGGCTCGACGCCGCAGCTGGTCGGAAAGCAGGAATAGGCGCCGATATTGGCGATCACGTCCGCCGCCAGCGCGATCAGTTTGCCGCGCGCGTCGAAGGCGCCTTCGAGCTCCACATGCTGGTCGCGGCTATGAAATGAAGCGATCAGATTCTCGCGCCGGTCCTCGCTCCAGGCGACGCTGGTTCGCAGTTGCCGCGCCAGCCAGACCAGCACGACATATTCGGCGGGCAGCGACATTTTCTGGCCAAAACCGCCGCCGACGTCGGGCGCCACCACGCGCAGATCGGATTCGGGAAAGCTGAGAATGTCGGCGATGGCCGTGCGCGTCAGATGCGGCATCTGGGTGGTGCAGGTCAGCGTCGTGCGGCCACTTGCCTGATCGAACGCCGCATGCGCGGCGCGCGCTTCGAGCGGGGTGGCGTTTTGGCGGCGCGAGCGCGCGGTGAGCCGAATGCGGCGATGCGCCGTGGCGAGCGTGGCGTCGAAATCCGCGGTCTTGATCGCGCCGTCGACCACGACATTGCCGCCGTCGTGCACGGTCGGCGCATCGGGTAAAAGCGCGTCGCGGGCATCGACTACCGCCGGCAATTCGTCGATCTCGATGTCGACGCGCTCGGCAATGTCCTCGGCTTCGGCGGCGGTCGGCGCATAAACGGCGGCAACCGGCTCGCCGACAAAACGCACCACGTCTTTGGCCAACAGCGGCTGCGCGATCGGCCGATAGTTGAACTTGTGCAGCATCGGGCGGATCGGCCGCGCGCCGGCAAGCTCCGCGGCGGTGACGATCTTGGCGCCGTCCGGCGCCGTGACTCGCAGGACTCGCCCCGAGGCGACCGGACTGCGCACGAAACGCAGCTGTAAAGCGGCGGCAAGATCGGCGGTGAAACGGCCGCGACCCGTCACCAGCGCCGGGTCTTCCAGCCGCCGGATGGCGCGGCCGACCCATTTCATTCCGGAGCCTGCCGTGGCGGCGGTCATGCGTAGCGCTTTCAAAATCGCGGCGGCTCGCCGGCGTAAGCCTGCGCGATGATGTTGGAAAGGTCGGCCTTCGACACCGGTCTGGGATGGTCGATCTTGACCGCCGCGACGACATCGACCGCCTTATCGATATCCTCCTCGCGCATGCCCAGCCCCTTCAGTCCCGTGGGCAGGCCGAGGCGGACATTGAGGTCGTAAAGGCCGCGCGCCGCGTCGCCGGCGCCGAGCGCGCGCGTAATGCGCCGCATCGCTTCGGGCGCGGCATTGGCGTTAAACCCGATCGCATAGGGCGTCGCGATCGCATGGGTATGGGCGTGGTCGAGATCGAACCACTGTCGCACCCGTTGCGCGATGGCGTGTTCGAGCCCGATCTCGGCGCGGAAATTGGCGGCGAGCCAAGCGCCGTAGAGCACGTCGGTTCGCGCCGGGAGGTCGCGGGGATTTTGCACGATGCGCGGCAGGCTAGAACCCAAGAGCCGGATGGCTTCCTCGGCCATGGTCTGCACCACCGGATTGGTGTCGGGGCCGTAAAGACTCTCTACCGCATGCGCCATGGCGTTCATGCCGCTCGCCGCCGATACGCGCGCCGGCAGATCGAGCGTGAGTTCGGGATCGTAGATTGCAGTGGCGGGCAGCGATGCCGCGCCTTCGCCGGTGATGCGGTCGGCGGCAACGCCGATGCGCCAGCGCGCTGCCATTTCCGAGCCGGAATAAGTGGTGACGATGGCGATGTAGGGCAGTTTCGTGGTGGCGGCCGCGGCCTTGGCGAGACCGATCGGCGAGCCGCCGCCAATGACGACAAAGCCGTCGGCATTGTGGCGCTTGAGGTCGGCGAGAAACCGCTCGAATGCCGCGCGCGGCATATTGGGCTCGGACGCATTGCAAATGCCGGCGCAGCGGTCGGCGATGGCGGCAGTCACGCGGCGCGCGAAATCGCCGCGCGATGTCGAGCACAGCACCACAAGCCGCGACATATTGTGGAAGTCGGCCGCCGCGGCGAGCGCGCCGATGGCGCCGGCGCCAAAGACGATGCGGACGGGATCGGAATGATAAGTGAAAGGCTTTGTCATCCTGGGCTCATCTCCCGCACTTCCTTCGCTTTCGCCGTGGCGGCCGCGAGCAAAAAGCCAAGATCGGTGCCGGTGGAGACATAGCGCGCGCCCATGCGCACGAACTCGGCGGCAAGCGCGGACCGCGACGACAGTCCGCCGACGCCGACATGCTTGCCGTGCTTGCGGCAGGCGGCGATGGTTTTGGCGTAAGCCTCGCGCAGCCGCGCATGGTCGTATTGGCCGGGTAGCCCCCAGTCGGCGAGGAGATCGTTCGAGCCGATCATCACCATATCGACGCCTTCGACCGCGGCGATTTCGTCGGCACACGCCACAGCATCCTCGCTCTCGAACTGCACCATCAGCAAGGTCGCGTCGTTGAGCGCGGCATCGGCCGCGGCGGCCGGGAACGAACGATAATGCAGATGGGGCAGGGGACCCGCGGCCGAGCGGTCGCCGAGCGGCGGGAATTTTGCCGCCCGCACGTAGTCCTGCGCTTCGGCGGCCGAGCGCACATGCGGGGCGATGATGCCAAGCGCGCCGCCGTCGAGCACGCGCTGCACCTCGGCGGCGCCGGGGACCCGTACCAAGGGGGTGAGGCCGGCTTCCAGCACCGCCATGCAAATCTGGCCGGTGGTCTCGAACGAAAAGCTGGAATGCTCCATATCGACATAGAGGCTGTCGAAGCCAGCCGTTTTGGCGATGCGCGCGATCTCGATACCGCGAACCAGCCGCACCGTCATCGAGGCCACCACCTCGCCGCGGGCGAGCTTGTCCTTCATGGGGTTGCGGAGAATATCGTCGATTTTGGTCGGCATGCCACGCGCTTAAACTGGTTTCTCAAGTGCCGCTTCAAGTGATTTCTTAAGCCGGGTTTCGGCTGACTTCTTACCTGACATCGCTCGGCCGGGAAGCTATGCTGGAGAAAGGGAGAAACGGCCGTGAATTACGCGACAGACTTCAAGTCAATCCGCAACGACGTGTCGGCGCAAGAGTGGCAGACGCGACTCGATCTCGCCGCCTGCTATCGCCTCGTCGATGCCTACGACATGACCGACCTCATCTATAACCATATCACGGCGCGCATTCCCGGCACCGAGCATCTCCTGATCAATCTCTATGGCCTGCTCTACAAGGAGATTACGGCGTCGAGCCTGGTGAAGATCGACGTCGAGGGCAATATCGTCGCCAAGCCGGCGACCGATTACGGCATCAACGTCTCCGGCTATGTGATCCATGGCGCCATCCACAAGGCGCGGCCCGACGTCGCCTGCGTGCTGCACACCCATACCCGCGCCGGCATGGCGGTCGCGGCGATGAAATGCGGGCTATTGCCGCTGTCGCAGACCTCGATCCGCTTCGTCGGCCATATCGGCTACCACGACTATGAAGGTCCGGCGATCGACACCGACGAGCGCGCGCGCATCGTGGGCGATCTCGGGCCGCACGATGCCTTGGTCATGCGCAATCACGGCTTGCTCACCTGCGGCGCCACCATACAGCAGGCGTTCAACACCATGTATCAGCTCGAAATGTCCTGCCGCTCGCAGGTCGATGCCATGGCGGCGCGCACCGAATTGACCATGCCGGGCGAGAACGTGCTCGCCCACACCGCGCATCTCTATCAGCCCGGCACGCGGCGGCCCTACGGCGTGCTGGAATGGCCGGCGATGCTGCGGCTTCTCGCGGCGGAAGAGAAAAGTTCCGGCTATCCGCCGTATTGGAACTAAAGCATGGTCCCGAAAAGCACGCCCCGGACGTGATCCGGGGTGGACACCGGTTTTGCTTCCATCAAAACCGCGGCTCTGGGGCAAACTCATAAAAGCGAAGCCGCTCGGTAAAGATTGGTCGTGTCCGCTTCGCCGCTACGACGCGTGCGGCTAAATGGCCGGCACGTTCTTGCGGGCGTGCGGCAAGTGAAGCAACATGCTTCGACCAACCCAGCGGTAGGCCGCGATGACAATCCGCCGATTGGTCGATGCTCTCGCCATAGTCCTTGCGGTTGCTTTCGCGCCGAACGCAGTCAACGCGGCGCCGCGGCACTTCACGCTGTCCTCGCCCGCCTTCAAGGATGACGCCCTGCTGCCGCTGAAATACGCCGGTGGCGTCCAATGCGGCAGCGGCAGCCGGGGTGAGAATATTTCGCCGCCGTTGGCCTGGTCTAACCCGCCCAAAGGAACCAAGAGTTTTGCCCTGTTGATGATCGATCCCGATGGACGGCGCGGCATCGGTTCGGTGCATTGGGTTGCCTATGGCATCCCCGCCACGCGAACTGAACTCAAAGAGGGCGAGGGCGCGGCGGCGTCGCAAGAGATCGCCGGCGGCAAAAACTCACGAGGTTCGACGATCTATGCGGGGCCGTGCGGCCCACCGGTTGACGCGCCGCACCACTATGTCATCGATTTGATTGCGCTAGACCTCGCGCCGGATTCCTTGCAACCGGGCCTCGACCGCGACCAACTCTTGAAAATGATCGATGGCCATAGCCTCGGCCCGGCAAGCCTGGTCGTGCGCTATCGCCGCGAGCAATAACCAAGCTGCGATGTCCGCCTCGTCACCGACGCCGGTCGAGGCTCAGTCACCGCCCGAAATTTGGCGCCATCACTTCAATTGATCGGCGACCTTGTCGATGCCGGCCTGCGCGCAGACGTCGTCCTTTCCAGGTGTGCCGGAAACGCCGACCGATGCGACCGTGCGTTCGTCCCGGTTGTGTTATTTTGTCGGTACCGTTTCCGCCGGCGATCCGGCGATCGGCAGCGCTTCGCGATCGGCGCCGATGTCGGCGGCGATGTCGACGATCAGCGGCACCAGTTCCTTGCGCCGCGCCACATTCCAGGCAGCGGCAATGCTCACGACCTTGATCCTTTCAACCAGCGGCCGGAACACCACATCGCCGCCGCCGAACCGCATCGCGCGGCTCGGCACCATGCCGACGCCGACGCCGCAGCCGACATAGGCGATCTGCGAAACCACCGAATGGACTTCATAGAGCACGTGCGGCGAGAAGCCGGTGTCGCGGCAGGCGCTCGTCATCTGATCGAAGAAGCTCGGGCTGGAGCGCCGTGGAAACAGCACGAAGCTCTCGTCGGCGAGCTCGGCGAGGCCGACACGGCTGCGCTGCGTCAAAGGATGATCGACCGGAAGCACGAGCACGAGGTGGTCGTAGAGGATAGGGCGAATCTGGAGCGACTCGATGCGGTCATCGAAACGCCCGAACGCGATGTCGATCTCTCCGCTCTGCACCGCGGCAAGCGCTTCATCGCTCCGCGTTTCCATCACGGCGAGCGAGAGCTGCGGATAGATCCGCTTCGCCGTGCGCATCAACCGCGGCATGATGTCGAACATCGCGGAGTTGATCGCGCCGACAGTCACAATGTCGGTGCGGCCATGGCGCGCATCGGTGATCGCCTGTTGCAGCCGCTGGGCGTGCTCCATGAAGCGATGCACCGGGGCGAGGATGGCGGCGCCCTCGCGGCTGAGCGCAACGCCTTGGCGCGAGCGCTCGAAGAGGCGGACTCCCAGCGATCGCTCCAGCACCTGGATTTGCTGGCTGAGCGGCGGCTGTGACATGCCCAGCCGTTTTGCCGCCTTGCCGAAGTGCCTTTCGTCGGCCACGGCCAGGAAATAGGAGAAGTGGCGCAGTAGCCTGAAATCGATCATCGGGCATGTTTCCTATATCGCCTGCCGCCCCCGGAAAACCTGGTTTTATGGGCGCGTCCGCGCCGCATCCGGTGGCTTAGAGACGATTTCTATATCAAGTCGAGAGGCTAATCGGAATGGACTAGAGAGGCGCGGCTTGAGCATGATCGCGGCCAAAATCGGCGCACCGGACAACCCCGGTTGCGCGCAAGCCTGGACGCTGCCGGAGGAACACATGCTTACTCGTCGCGATGCTTGGCGCCGCATTGGCGCGTCGGCGATCGCCGCAGTGGCGACGGCGACATTTGGCGCCGCCCAGGCCCAGGCCCAGGCCAATTTTCCGGACCGGCCCGTTCGCATCATCCTGCCTTATGGGCCTGGTGGCGTTGCCGATGTCTCGACCCGGCTCGTTGCCGCCAAGCTCAGCGAGCGCATGGGCCAGAACTTTTTCATCGACAACCGGCCGGGAGCGGGCGGTATCGTGGCCGCCAGGGGCGCACTGAGTTTTCCCGCGGACGGCTACACCATGTATCTTTCCGGCAATGGCGCCGCCATCAGTGAAAGCCTGTTTACCGCGCTGCCGTTCGATATCACGCGCGATTTCACCTCCGTTTCGCTGCTTGCACAGTTCGACATGCTGTTGGCGACGAAAATGGACACCCGGTTCGACACCGTCGGGAAGCTCGTCGCCTACGGCAAGCAGAATCCGGGCAAGCTGAACTTCGGCACGATCGCGGTCGGCAGCACGCAAAACCTTTCCGCCGAGCTGTTCAAGATGCTCACCGGAGTGAACGCGCCGATCGTCACCTTCCGCACCACGCCGGACCTGATCACCGCGATCGTTCGTGGCGACGTCGATGTCGGTTTCGATTACTACGCGGCACTCAGTCCGATGGTGACCGGCAAGCAGATCAGGATCATCGCCACGTCCGGCGATAAGCCGTCCCCGCTCTTTAGCGGCGTGCCTACGGTCAAGGACAGCGGCTATCCGGACTATGTCGTAACGAGCTGGAACGCACTGTCCGTCCGCAGCGGCACGCCGGCCGACATCATCGCGAAGCTCAACAGCGAGATTAGCGCCGTTCTGCGATTGCCCGAGATCGGCGCGAAGATGGCCAATCTCGGCATGGAGCCGCTGGCGAGCACGCCGGAGGCGATGACGCAACGCCTGAAAGCGGATGCCGACAAATGGCGCATGGTCATCGAAAAAGCCGGCATCCCGAAACAGTAAATCGGAAGATAGGACGGTGACGTGAGCGTGCAAAGATCAAGCGACAAAGTTCCAGCCGCTGCCGACAGGCCGCGGCTTAAGATCGCGATCGGCACGTACGGCCACACCGCGCCGATCAAGAAGGGTGCCATTCCAATCGAGGGCGTGGACGCGGACTTCGTCGAAGTCGTGCCGATCATTCAGGCGTTCCGCCGGATGGTTCGCGACGTCGAGTTCGACATCTGCGAGATGGCGCCGACGACCTACATGATCGCGCGCGCGCGCGGTGCGCCTTACATCGCACTGCCGATCTTCATCATGCGGAGATTTCATCACGGCGGCTTTGTCGTTCGGCCGGACGCCGGCATTCGCGCGCCCAAGGATCTCGAAGGCAAGAAGGTCGGCGTGCGCGCCTATTCGGTGACGACCGGGGTCTGGACGCGGGGCATCTTCGTCAACGAATACGGCCTCGATTCGTCCAAGGTCACCTGGGTGGTGGACGACGAGGAGCACGTCGCGACGCTCGAATTGCCGCCGAATGTCGTGCATGCTCCGGCAGGAAAATCGCTGCAAAGCATGATGGCGTCGGGCGAGATTCAGGCGGGGTTTACCGGGCCGGCCGGGGTCGGCCGCGCCGGGCCGCCGATCGGAAATTGGGACATGAACGCGCCGACCGGCGGCGCCACCGGCACCTATCCGGAACTTTTCGCCAATGTCGAGCAAATCGAAGCGGACTGGTTTCGCCGCACCGGTATCTATCCGATCCACGGCCTCATCGTGGTCAAGGATGAGCACATCGAGCGGCATCCCTGGCTGGCGCGTTCGCTGATGAACGCTTTCGTTGCCGCCAAAAGACCTTATCTCGATGAACTCAAGCTCGGCCGGGGCGATGCTGCGGAGGACAAGCGCTATCGGGGCTTCTTCTCGCTGATGAGCGATCCTTTGCCCTATGGCATGGCCGCGAACGGACCGAGCATCGCGGCGCTCGTCACTTATGCCGTGCAGCAGGGTCTCATTCCGGCGCGTCCGCAGCTCGATCAGGTCTTCGTCGATATCAACCCGTGAATGATTTCCCCAGCGCGTGAGGTCCCATGTCGGCAGTCATTGATATTCATCCCCATATCGTTTCACCGGATACCAAGCGCTATCCGCTTGCCCCGCTCGGCGGCACCCAGTCGACCTGGTCGAGCGAACGACCGACGACATATGAGACGCTGCTCAAGGCGATGGACGACGCCGGCATCGCCAAAGCCGCAATCGTGCATTCGTCGACCGCTTACGGCTACGACAACAGCTATGTCGCGGATGCCGTCGCCGCCGTGCCGTCGCGCTTCACCGGGGTCTGTTCCATCGACGTCTCGGCGCCCGACGCCATCAAGACGTTCGACTACTGGCTCGGCCGCGGTTGCACCGGGATGCGGCTATTCACGACCGGCAGCACGCTGCCGGATCAAGCCACCTGGTTCGCCGACCCGAATACCTATCCGTTTTGGGAGCACGCGGCGTCGAAGAACATTCCGGTCTGCATGCAGATGAAGCAGGAAGGTATTCCGCTGTTGCGCCAGATCATGGACAAGTTTCCGAAGGTGACCATGATCCTCGATCATCTTTCGCGCGCGCCGTTCGAAGACGGGCCGCCCTATGCCCGGGCAGCCGACCTATTCGCGCTCGCCAAATACCAACAGGTCTATTTGAAGATCACACCGATCAATGTGACGCCCAAATCATGGGGCCAAGGGACGCCGAAAACGTTCTTCGGCAAAGTGATCGATACGTTCGGCGCGTCGCGGATCGCCTGGGGGTCGAATTTTCCAAATTCGGTCGGGACGCTGTCGGAAATTCTAGGCGCAGCGAGAACGGCGTTTTCTTTCGCCAAAGATTCGGATCAAGAATGGATCTTCGGCAAGACCGCGCAGACACTCTATCCGGCACTTGCCGATCGATAAGGAGCGTGTGATGGCCGTTGGGTCGAAACTCACCTTGCACACAATGCTGGGCAACTATCCGAACGTGGCGCCGCTGAAAAAAGGCGCGATGCATTCCGATCTCGTCGACTTCGATTTCGTCGAAGTCAAAGTCGCAAACAACCTGTTCAAACAGGTGGTGCGCGACGCCAAATACGATCTCGCCGAACTTGCGATCGTCACCTATCTGCAGGCCAAGTCGTATGACAAGCCGTATGTTTTGCTTCCTGCCGTGGTGGTGAGCCGCGGCCAGCATCATACCATCGCCTATAACGCCGAGCGTGGCACGCTCAAGCCGTCCGATCTGAATGGCAAGCGCGTCGGCGTCCGCGCCTACACCGTCACCACCGGCATCTGGGTGAGAGGCATTCTGGCGAGCGACTACGGCGTCGATCTCAATAAAGTGCAGTGGATTACATTCGAGGATCCGCATGTGGCGGAATACCGCGATCCCGACGTCGTCAAACGTGCGCCCCCCGGCAAGGAGCTGCTGCAGATGCTGCTCGACGGCGAGATCGACGCGGCGATTGTCGGCGACAAGCTCCCCGATCCGCGGCTCAAGCATCTCATTCCGGACGCCGATGCCGCCGCCAGGACATGGGCCGAGCGTCACCACGGTGTGCCGATAAATCACATGCTGGTGGTGCGAACCGAGCTATCCCGATCGCGGCCCGACGTGGTGCGGGATGTATTCCGGCAATTCCAGGACAGTAAGCGCGCCGCGGGCCTGCCCGAGGGCGGCGCCCTCGATCCCTATCGTTTCGGTGTCGAAGCCTGCCGCCCGACATTGGAAATCATCGTCGATTTTTGCCGGCAGCAAAAACTGATTCCACGCTCGGTGTCGGTCGATGAGCTGTTCGACGATACGACCCGGGCGCTGGGCGCAAGTTAGTGAAACTGCACGTTGGACGGTTGCATCGGCGGCGAGGCACTCGAATGGGGAAGACCATGAGTTCCAGACCGCGCAGCGCAGCCGTCTTAGCGTCGCTCTGCCTGTCATGGGTCATGCTGTCGATGCCGCTGCGCGACGAAGCGCAAGCCGAAGACGCCTATCCGTCGCGGCCGATCCGATTCAACTGAATTGAATCAGGGTCTAGGCGCCCGACGGCGTCGGCCAATGCCGCTCGTGGAACCAGCCGCGGTACTCCGTCATCTTGGCCCGTTGCGCCGCCGGTGCATGCCGCTTGCACATCGACGCCTCGTCGCTTCCGTCCGGCGCACCCCACCGCAACTCGACACAGTCATTCGGGTTGTAGGCCATTTCAAGATCGGCCATGCGGTCGATCACGTCCTTGAGCGAGAGCGTCCACTGCGAGCCGTCGCTGCGCGTATAGGAGAACTTGCGCGCTGCAAGCTCCGAGGCGAGCACGCCTTGCAATTGCGCCTTCACCTCGGCTGCGCTCTTGCCGTTCGCTATGGCGTAGCGCTCGGCCCGCCGCGCGACGTGATCGGGAAAGCCGCGCACCACATCGATCGCGATCAACAGCCGAAAATCGCGCGCCGGGGTCGAATAATCCTCCCACGGGCCGGTGGTCTCGAAGATCGACGGGCCGGACGGCATGTCGACGTCGCCACGCGCGCTATTCTGATACTTTCGCCCGTTTTCCACCGCCGTGACCCGGGTTTGTACTTGCTCTTGGAGATCGGTGATGGCGTCATCCATCGCCCGCACGGGATCGAGCGGCTGCGGCGACATCACGTCATCCATGCGGTCGTAAAAGTCCTGGACGCTGAACTTGGATTGTTCGAGCGAGAAGTCGCCATAGTCCGGGTTTTTCGCGATTTCGGCATTGGTCAGCCGCCGCAAAGCGCCGGTCTTCTCGCGCACAATCGGCCGGAAACGCTTGAAGCCGGGGCTGCCCAGCGCCGGATCGTGCACGAACAGGAAGTTGCCGCGCCAAAATCGTTTGCGTGTGACCGTCCCGTCGGGCTCCGCGTCGACGGCGAGGAAGACACCCGGCGCGCGGTTTAACTCCGCCACGCGCTGCACCAGCATCAGGACGTGCCCGTACGGATCGGCATAGACGGTCCCGGGGCGCAGCGTCGCTTGCGTCAGCGACACGGTGTAGAAATCGGTGTTGTCGTCGTTCGCCGACACGCGCACCGATCCGGTATGGACGATGTCGCCGACGTCCCGCAAATAGGCGGCAAAGGCCGCCGGTGTCCCCAGTGGCTTCGGCTTCGGCGCCGGCGGTTTTGCAGCAGGCGCGGTTGGCTGCGGCTGCGGCTCGGGTTGCGACCGGGAAAACAACTGCAACAGGCTCGGCGTTGGCGCCGGCGCGGGGGCAGCCGATGCGGCCGATGCGGTGTTTTGCTCCGTCGCGGTGTCCTGCTCCGGCGGCGGGGCGGGACGCGTGACCTCGGGATGCTCGATGTCGAACCACTGATAGCATTTCGGCGGCTTGCCGCCGGTGCCGCGCGAGCAGTTCGAATAGCCGAACGGCAGCCCCATCTTGTAGGCGAAATAGGCGCGCAAAAAGTAGACGAAGTCGGCGCAGTCGGGGCGAAGGCCCATCGTTATGTTGTCTTCGCCGAGACCCAGATAGTTGAACAGCATATTGCGCGCGCGGTCGCGCAGCACGTCCTGCCATCCCTTCCACGACTCCTCGACGTCGAGCGGCGCGTCGAACAGCTTCGCGATCCACGCCGAATACAAGTTTTCCGTGGCCCGGTTCCATGAATTGCGCACCTGCCACATGCTGCCCGAGGCCGGGCGCGGCGGCGGCTTGCGCTCGCTCACGACGATGTCGCGCGTGATCGTGCCGCAGCCGGCCGGCGCGCCGTCGACCGCAAGCGCCGCGCGCCACGTTCCTACCGCCGGCGCAGCCACCTCGGTAAACCAGTAATACGGCGGTCCGTCATGCCGGTCGCCCGACTTGGCGGCGACGCTGCCGTCGGGCGCGATCAGCGACAGCTCGCCGTTAAGCGGCTTCTCTGCGGCGACGAGGATGCGTAACGGCGCGCCCTTCCAGGGCACGAGCGGCGAGGGCAACACCGCGATCTCGGCCGCCTGTTCGCAGGCGCCGGATGAACTTTCGGCCCGTGCGCTCACGACCGGGAAAAGGAAGACAACGAGTCCACCCGCGATCGGCAACGATGCCGTCACGGCAGCGGCGAACCGGCGCGCTAGAGGCAAGTTGAGCTCCCGTCCTGGACGCCCCCGAAGATCGCACCCTATCACAGTGTCGGGGCGTTTTGCGTTACAGCAAAATTGGCCGCCGATGTCCGAAGTTGGGTTCCCTGAAAGCGGACGTTTGCGTCAAGTTCATGAGCCGCGCCCTAATGATTTATCGCGGGCCGGCCTAGCACGGCAGTTCGGTGCGCAGCATCGCTCCGGCGTGCCGCGGGGCGATAAGCGGTCATTCGATAACCTGGTCGGCGAGCGCGAGTAATTGAGGGGCCACATCGATGCCAAGCGCTCCGGCAGTTTTGAGGTTTATGGTCATTTCGAATTTTGTCGCCCGCTCGATGGGCAAATCCTCCGGCCTCGCACCCTTGATTATCTTGTCGATGAATACGGCTGCATACCGGAACGTCTGCGGAATGTTCACCCCGTAGGCCATGAAGCCTCCGGATGTCGCGACCTGTTGAAATCCAATCGTCGGTATGCGCGCTTCAGTTGCCAATCGCACAATCGGCGCCACATTGGCAATCAGCATACCGTCTTCCGGTATCAGCAGTGCGTCTGCGTGACTTGCTCTGACGGCCTTGATCGCATCGTCGAAATCAGAGGGCCGTTGGACTCGAAATTGTTGCAGAGCAAGTCCTAGCGCGCCGGCGGTGCCCGAAGCTGCGTCAAATACCGTATCCATGCTGCGGTTGTCGGGATTAACCAGCATTCCCACGCGAGCAAGACGGGGTATTCCTTGTTTGATTAGTTCAATTCTCTTTGCCGCCAACTCGGGCGAGAAAAAGCTGGAACCGGTGATATTCCTATCAGGCCGTCTTATGCTTGAAACAATGCCGGTCGCGATTGGGTCGCCGGTGATCGCCATCACGATCGGAATCGTGCTTGTCGCTTTCTCGGCTGCCAAAGCGCCGGGAGTTCCGTGCGTCACCAGCACGTCGATGTTAAGGCCGACCAGCTCTCGGGCAAGCTCAGGAAGCTGGTCATATTTTCCTTTTGCCCATCGAAAATCGATGACGAGGTCTTTGCCTTCCGCGTAGCCCAAATCCCGCAATCCGGCTCGCAGTGCTTCGACCTCAGCGGCGTATCCCGTCGCGGTCGCCGCGCCTAAAAACCCGAGATGCACACTGTGCCCAGCCGCTTGTTGTGCGCGAGCGGCGATCGACCGCGCCGCGACTGCGCCGCCGATCAGTGCGATGAAATCGCGCCGCCTCATATGCTCCTCCCCGGTGCGGAGGTTCCAACACACTGCCAGATTATCAACTTAGAGGGAGATTGTGTATCACAGCAAAAAACATCCGCCGAATTGCGAGATGGATCATGAGGGTGCGTATCCTAATGATTTATCGCGGGCCGGTCGGCGGCGTGCTGGTCTTTGCGCGGCTCGGCAGCTTGGCGACAATTCCCTCGACGCGTTCGATGACCGCAGCCGCGCTGATATTCTCCATGCAAGCGTGGCCGTACGTGCAGCGGCTGAGCTGGCGCAGGTAACACGGCGAGCACGGCAGTTCCGCGCGCAATACCGCGCCCTCGCGGCGGTAGGGCCCGGCCCAGACCGGATCGGTCGGCCCGAAAATGCTGACCACCGGCCGGTCGAGCGCGACCGCAAGATGCATGGGGCCGGAATCGTTGGTGACGCAGATCGTGGCGCGGCGAATGAGCGCCGCAAGCTCGGACAGCGTCGTCTCTCCGGCGAGGTTGACCACGCCCGGCGCAAGCTGCGCGGTGGCTTCGCACAGCGCGCGCTCGCCGTCGGATCCGATCAAGGTGACGGCAAAGCCTTTTTGCAGAAAATGCCGCGCCACCTCGGCGAAGCCCTCGCTGCGCCATTGCTTGGTTTCCCAATTGGTGCCCGGTGCCATGACGATGAGGGATTTCTTGCCGGCGTCGTAGTAATCCAGCAAGGCATCGATGCGGGTCGTTGCTTCCTGCGGGATCGGAAATGAAAAATCGGGCGCGCCGTCGTCGAGGCCGAGGAGCGGCGCGACGCCGAGGTAGCGCTCCACCGGATGGATATCGAGGATGGGCAGCGCGATATGATGGGTATAGGCGAGCCAGCTGCCTTCGCGCGCGCCTTGCCAGGCATGCTTCTTCGCCTCGTCCGGGATTTTTCGCGATAATGTCTGCCAGATCGCCGCGCGCGGTCGCTCGAAACCGATCCGCACCGGCGCGCCGCAACCGAAGGCGAACACGGCGCTGCGCACTTGGCCTTGCAGATCGAGCACCAGATCGTATTGCGCGGCGCGCAGCGTCGCGATCAACCGAGCCGCGCTTGCGTAGGGCGCCAATCGCCACGGCGTCGACCATTCATCGCGCGGAAATTCGATGACATTGGTGACGGCGGGATTGTGCCGCAATAGTTCGGCGATCTCGGGCGTCGCCAGCCAGTCGATTCGCGCCTTGGGATAACGCCGGCGCAATTTATTCAAGACCGGAAACGTATGCGCGACGTCGCCGAGCGCCGACAGCTTGATCAGCAGGATGTTTTGAAAATCGCGGCTCTTGAGATCGTCAGCTGGCACGGTTGCGCCCGTTGGTGGAAGTGTGTGGGCGGCGGCGCGCTTCGCCGATCGCCCGCCAGACGCGTTCCGGCGTCGCCGGCATTTCGATGTGGCGGACGCCGAATTCGGACAGCGCATCGACGATGGCGTTGACGACGACGGCGAGCGCCGGGACCGTGCCGCCTTCGCCGGCGGGGCGGATGCCGAGTGGATGCGTCGACGACGGCACTTCGCTCAGCGCGGTGGCATAAAACGGCAAATCGGACGCGCGCGGCATGGCGTAGTCCATGAACGACGCGGTGAGCAGTTGCCCGCTTTCGGGGTCATAATGGGCATGTTCGAAGAGCGCCTGGCCGACGCCTTGCGCGATGCCGCCGTGCACCTGGCCGTGGATGATCAGCGGGTTTACCGCGCGGCCGACGTCGTCGACCGCGGCATAATTGACCACTTGCACGCTGCCGGTTTCCGGATCGACCTCGACCTCGCAAACATGTGCGCCGTAAGGATAGCTCGCCTCCAGCACGGTCTCATCGCAGGCGGCATGGAGCGGGCCTTGCAGCTCCGCCGGCAAATCGCCGCGCTCGGCGGCGGCGCGCGCGACTTCGAACAGGCCGACGGCGTGGTTGGTTCCTTTCACGGCGAACCGGCCATTGTCGAATTCGATGTCGGCTGCGGCGGTTTCGAGAAGATGCTCGGCGATGCGCATGGCCTTCTCGATCAGGCGGTCGGACGATTTTTTGATGACGATCGAGCCGAGCCGCATGCCGCGTCCGGAATGCGCGCCGCCGCCGACGGTGACGCGATCGGTGTCGCCACAGACCAGGCGCACGCATTCGATCGGCACGCCGAGCCATTCGGTGACGAGCTGGGCAAAGCTTGTCTCGTGGCCCTGGCCTTGCGAAACGATGCCGATGACGAGCTCCACAAAGCCGTCGGGCGAAACCGTGATTTCGGCTTTCTCGCGCGGCACGCCGGTCGATATATCGACGTAATTGCCGACGGCGATGCCGCGATATTTGCCGCGCTTTCTGGCCGCGGCGCGCCGGCGTTTGAAACCGGTCCAGTCGCCGAGTTTGAGCGCCATGTCCATGCCGCCGATATAATCGCCGTTGTCGTATTCGACGCCGAACGGGTTTTTGTACGGCAGCTCTTTCTCGGTCACGAGATTCTTGCGGCGGAGCGCGACACGGTCGAAGCCGCATTCGCGCGCGGCGAGATCGATCAGCCGCTCCATGACGAAAATCACTTCCGGCCGGCCGGCGCTGCGATAGGGCCGCGTCGGCGCAGTGTTCGACAGCGTGGCGCGGGCGCGAAAATGCGCCGCCGGCATGCGATAGATGCTCGACATCATCTGCACGCCCTTCTGCACCATGGCGAAATTGGTGGTGTGGGCGCCGAGATTGCCGAGGTTCGAGCCGCGCATCGCCAGGAACTTGCCGTTGTCGTCGAGCGCAAGCTCCGCTTCGACGACGAGATCGCGCGCCTGATAGTCGCTCAGGAACGATTCGTGGCGCTCGCTGATCCATTTCACCGGACGCCCGAGCTTGCGCGCCGCCCAGGCGACCAGCGCAAACTCCGGATAGATCATGCCGCGGGTGCCGAAATTGCCGCCGACGTCGCCCATCAAGACGCGGACCTGTTCCGGCTCAACGCCGAGAATGGTGGCGAGATCGTTCTTCAGCCGCACCGCGCCGCCGTTGCCGGCATAGACTGTGAAACGCCCGGTCGCGGCGTCGTACTCCGCCAGCGCCGCGCGCGGCTCCATCGGCACGCCGGTGACGCGCTGCACCCAGGTCGTAAAGTGCGTCACATGCGCGGCGCGGGCAAAGGCGGCATCGGTCGGCGCAGCATCGCCGAGCTCGGAATCGAAACAGACATTGGAGGCGCTGTCGTGGACATGCGGCGCATCCTGCCGCGCCGCTGCGGCGGTCTCGACGACCGCGGGCAGCACGTCGTAATCGATCGCGACGCGCTCGGCGGCGTCCTTGGCCGCGTGCACCGTCGCGGCGACCACCATCGCCACCGCCTCGCCGACAAAGCGCGCTTCGTCGGCCGGCAGCGGAAAATGCGGCGCTTCGAACGGCGGTGCGCCGCGTTTGTTGCGCAGCGTCGCTTCCGCCGGATGCGGCGACCACGGCTTGTGCGGAATGGGCGCTAAGCCGTCGGCGATGGCGTCGGCGCCGCTGAGCACCGCCACCACGCCGGGCATGGATTTGGCGTTTTCAGCGGCAATCGCGCGCAGCCGCGCATGCGCATGCGGCGAACGCACCATGACGGCATAGACCTGATCCGGCAGATTTTCGTCCGCCGTGTAGCGGCCACCGCCGCGGATAAGCCGCAAATCTTCGCGGCGGTGCACCGACTGGCCGATGCCGGAGCCGGCGGCGGGTTCAGCCATCGGTTATTCCCATCGTCATTGCATCGCAATAGCGGCTGCCTTGATAACCTTGCCCCACAGCGCGCGCTCATCGGCGAAGAATTTTGCCGCTTGCGCGCGGCTGCCCGGCGTCAAATCCATTGCCAGGGCTTTGGTCTTGTCGATGAACTCGGGATCGTTGAGGCAGGCGACGACGTCGCGATTGATCTTGTCGGCGAGCGCATCCGGCGTTTGCGGCGGAGCGACCACGGCGAAGAACGTCACGGCGCGAAATCCCGGCACGCCGGCTTCGGCAAGGGTGGGAATGTCGGGCAATTCCTTGATGCGTTCGGTACTGGCGACGGCCGCGATCTTTATTTTACCCGCGCGGTACAGCGGCAGCGAGGTGCCCACGATGTCGAACAGCGTGGCGACGTTGCCGGCGAGAAGGTCGCTCATTGCCGGCGCCAGGCCCTTATAGGGCACCTGAAGCATATGGATGCGGGCGAGCATTTCCAGCTCCACGGTCGCGAGCTGGCCGATGGAGCCGACACCGGCCGTCGCGTTGGTGAGCCGGCCGGGCTCGGCCTTGGCCTGCGCAATCACGTCGGCGAGGCTCGATCCGGTAAATCCCGGGCTGAGATCCAGCATATAGGGCGAGGTCGCCAACAGCGCGATCGGCACCCATTTTGCCGGATCGTAGGACATGTCCTTATACAAGAAGGCATTGGTGGCGATCGGGCCGGGCGAGGCCAGAAGGAGCGTATAGCCGTCGGGATTGGCGCGCGCGACTTCGGCGGCGCCGACATTGCCGCTGGCGCCGCTGATATTCTCCACGATCACGGATTGCCCCCACTTGCGCCCGAGCTGCTGGGCCAGCACGCGCGCCAACAGATCGGTGCCGCCGCCGGGCGGGTAGGGCACGACGAGCTTGACGACACGGGATGGGAAATTCGCCTGAGCCTGACCCTCAGTGCTCGGCACAATAACGGCCATTAGGGCCGCCAGCGCCATCATCGCAAGGCGGATACCTGTCATCGTCATCTCCTGCGGCAGACGGCCGTCCACGCGCACATCTTATTGGAGGCATCAAATCCGCGCCAGCGGCCGCGCTGCGCCTGTGCTGACAAGGTCCGGTCGGCAAGGTAGAGAGAGGGTCGGGAGAAGGAGCGAGCCGTCATGTCGGAGCAACTCGGCAAGCCTATGCTGCGCAAGGAGGACCCCGCGCTGCTGTCCGGCCGCGGCCGCTATGCCGACGACCTTCCGGTTGCGGTCGGCGCTTTGCACGCCCATGTCATCCGCTCGCCGCACGCGCATGCCGAGATCGTGCGCATCGATGCGGCGCGCGCCTTGGCGCATGCCGGCGTCTGGGCCGTCATCACCGGCGACGATGTCCGCAAGCTCTCCGACCCGTTCATGGCTCCGGTCAGGACGCCGGTGCGGCAATGGGCGCTGGCCGTGGAGCGGGTGCGCTATGTCGGCGAGCCGGTCGCATTGGTCGTTGCGGAGAGCCGCTATCTCGCCGAGGACGCGGCCGAGCTGGTGCAAATCGACTACGAGCCGCTCGAAGCCGTGATCGATCCGGTCGCGGCGTGCAAAAGCGACGCGCCGCTTATTCATCCCGAAGCCAAGACCAACGAAGTTTCGGTGCGCGATTTTTCTTATGGCGATCCGCAAGGCGCCTTCGCCCGCGCCGATCGCCGCATCGCCATGACCGTGCCCTATCACCGGCTGTCGTTCACGCCGATCGAGTGCTACGTCGTGGTCGCGCAGCACAATCCGGCCGAAAACAGCTACGACGTCACGGCGAATTTCCAAGGGCCGTTTTCCATGCATCCGGTGATGGCGCGCGCGCTGCGCGTTGCCGGGCCGAAAATGCGGCTGCGCATCCCGCCGGATTCCGGCGGCAGCTTCGGCATCAAGCTTTCGGTCTTTCCCTACGTGGTGCTGATGGCGCTCGCGGCGAAAGTCACCGGCCGCCCGGTGAAATGGGTCGAGGACCGCATCGAGCATCTGGTCGCGGCCAGTTCCGGCCCGAACCGGGTCACGGAAATCGAGGCCGCGATCGCCAATGACGGCCGCGTTCTCGCGCTCAAGCTCGATCAGCTCGAAGATTACGGCGCGTTCTTGCGCGCGCCGATGCCGGGACCGCTGTACCGCATGCACGGCGCGGTGACCGGCGCCTACGACATCGAACATGTCGAGGTGAGGAATCGCGTCGTGCTCACCAACAAAATGCCGGCGAGTCTCATTCGCGGTTTCGGCGGCCCGCAGCTTTATCTCGCTCTGGAGCGGCTGATGCACCGCATCGCGGTCGAGCTCAAGCTCGATCCGCTCGAGGTGATCCGCAAAAATCTCGTCCCGGCGCAAAAATTTCCCTACCGCGCCGCGGCCGGCGCGCTTTACGATTCCGGGGATTATGCGGGCGCCGTCGAGAAGACCATCGGCAATGGCCGGCTCGCCGAGCTCAAGCGCCGCCGCGAGGACGCGCGCAAAGCGGGCCCATCTACGGCATCGGTTTTGCCGCGGTGGTCGAGCCGGCGATGTCGAATATGGGCTACCTGTCGACCTTGATGACGGCGGCGGCGCGCGAAAAGGCCGGCCCGAAAAGCGGCGCGGTGTCGATGGCGACGGTGAATATCGATCCGCTCGGCGCCGTCACCGTCACCGCCGACGTCACCGTGCAGGGCCAGAGCCATGAAACGGTGCTGGCGCAGATCGTTGCCGAACAGCTCGGGCTGAAAACCGACGACATCGAAGTCGTGCTGGAGATGGATACGGCGAAGGACCAATGGTCGATCGCGGCGGGCACCTATTCGAGCCGCTTTGCCTCGGGCACGGCGGTGGCCGCGCATAAGGCCGCAGTGCAGATGCGCGACAAGCTCAAAGCCATCGGCGCCAAGCAGCTCAACGTGCTGCCCGCCGACGTCGAGCTGGCGGGCGGCAAAATCCGCAGCCGCTCCAATCCCGACAACGCGCTGCCGTTCGGTCGCGTCGCCGGCACCTCGCACTGGTCGCCGATGCTGCTGCCGGAAAGCATGGTGCCGGCGCTCAGCGAAACCGGCGTGTGGACGCCGCAGGAACTCGAAGCGCCGTCGAGCGACGATCGCATCAACACCTCGCTGACTTACGGCTTCATCTTCGACATGTGCGGCGTCGAAATCGATCCGGTCACCTATTCCGTCCGCGTCGACCGCTACGTGTCGATGCATGACGCCGGGCGCATCATGAATCCGATGATCGCGGAAGGCCAGATCCGCGGCGCCTTCGCCCAAGGCATCGCCTCGGCGCTGTACGAGGAATTCAGCTATAACGAGGAAGGCGCGTTTCTAAGCGGCACCTTCGCCGATTATCTGGTGCCGACGGTGAGCGAAATCCCCGAGCTCGAAATCCTGCATTATGAATCGCCGTCGCCGCTCACCCCGCTTGGCGCCAAGGGCCTGGCCGAAGGCAATTGCATGTCGACACCGGCCTGCATCGCCAATGCCATCGCCGATGCGCTTGCCGTGCGCGAGGTCATATTGCCGGCGACGCCGCGGCGCATCCATGCGCTCATGCAAGACCATAAGAAATGAAACCGCGCCAATGAAACCGCGCCCCTTCGATTACCTGCGGCCCGATACCGTCGACGAGGTTTTGGCGCTGCTCGCCGAATATGGCGATGACGCGCGCATTCTCGCCGGCGGCCAGTCGCTCGTGCCGATGCTGAACTTGCGGCTGATCGACGCCGCGACCCTGATCGACATTTCGCGCCTCGCCGCGCTCGATGTCATCCGCGATCGCGGCGACACAATCGAAATCGGCGCCGCGGTGACGCAGAACAAATTGATGGCCTGGCCGCAGCTTGCCGACAAGCTGCCGCTGCTGGCCGCGGCGCTGCCGTTTGTCGGCCACTTTCAGACCCGCAACAGAGGCACCGTCTGCGGTTCGATCGCGCATGCCGATCCGAGCTCGGAAATTCCGTTGGCGCTCGCGGTTTGCGGCGGCGAGGTGGTGTTGCGGTCGAAGCGCGGCGAGCGCGTGCTCAAGGCCGGCGAATTCCAGAAGGACATGCTTACCACGGCGCGCGCCGCCGACGAATTGATCGCCGCCGTGCGCATTCCGGTGGCGCGCGGCAAGGGCGTCGCCTTCCGCGAAGTGGCGCGCCGCCATGGCGACTTCGCCATCGTCGCCGTGGCGGCCATGGTCGAGGATGACGGCGCGGTGCGGCTTGGCGTCGGCGGCATGGCCGGGCGGCCGATGGTGCGGCGCATCGCGGCGGCCAACGCGGCGGCGGCCATCGACGAATGGGCGGTCGAGCTCGAAGGCTACGAAGACCTGCACGCTTCGGCGGCGCTACGGCGCGATCTGTTGCGCAATCTCAGCCCGCTCGTGATCGAGGAGGCCAGAAAATGCGCCGCATGAGCAAAGACGAGCGCGTGCGCATCGCGCTCACCCTCAACGGCCGCAAGCTCGCCGCCGAGGCCGAGCCGCGCACGCTGTTGTCCGATTTTCTCCGCCAAGGGCTCGGCTCAACCGGCACCCATGTCGGCTGCGAGCACGGCATTTGCGGCGCCTGCACCGTGCTGATCGACGGCGTCGCCACGCGCTCCTGCCTCACGCTCGCGGTGCAGGCCGAAGGCCGCGACATCAAAACCGTGGAATCGCTCGCCGCAGCCGACGGCAGCCTCAATCCGCTGCAAACGGCGTTCCGCGCCAATCACGCGCTGCAATGCGGCTTCTGCACGCCGGGCATATTAATGTCGTTTACTGATTATCTCGCCCGCAACCCGCATCCCACCACCGCCGAAATCCGCGAAGTGCTCTCCGGCCACCTCTGCCGCTGCACCGGCTACGCCGGCATCGTCAAAGCGGTGGAAGAAGTGGCGTCCGCTTCATCCGCCCCCGCTCATACGCATGGGAACTGATTTCGGTTCTGTGTCCCGGATGCGGTGCAGCGCGCAGCGGTGCACCGCTGATCCGGGACCTTCGCGGACTCGGCGTTTTCAACGATCCCGGGTCTGCAGCGCACCACTTCGTGCTGCGCTGCGCCCGGGAAACGGTATCGCTGTTGGCGGCCTTGCG
>Ga0102924_1001608_pt1 | contig 25812 bp, 30 predicted proteins | sample PaiPotPPM11metaG_FD_80116 | JGI IMG/M metagenome (GOLD analysis project Ga0102924, IMG submission 80116) | Iron sulfur acid spring bacterial and archeal communities from Banff, Canada, to study Microbial Dark Matter (Phase II) - Paint Pots PPM... ... | reverse complement strand
GCTGGGTGTCGGCCACGCTGGACGGTGACGCGTCGCTCCGCCGCCGCCCGATGGCGCGGGTCGTCGAACCGCTTCGCACCATGGGCGCCCGGATTCAATCGCAGGATGGCCACGCCCCGCTGACAGTCACCGGAGCGCGGCTGCAGGGACGCCGCCATGTACTCTCGGTGGCGAGTGCCCAGGTGAAGAGTGCCCTTCTCCTGGCGGGGCTTACCGCCAGCGGCCCGACGTCGGTTGTTGAACCCGTTGCCACGCGCGACCATACCGAACGACTCCTGCGCGCCATGGGGACTGATGTCCGTGTGGCGGCCGGCGTCGTCGAGGTCAGGCCCTCGCATCAACCGCTGCGCCCGATCGACCTGTCGGTCCCCGGCGACTTTTCGTCGGCGGCCTTCTGGATGGCGGCCGCGGCGCTCCGACCGGGCTGGTCGGTCACGATTCGCGAGGTCGGCCTGAATCCCACTCGCACCGCGTTCCTCCAAATGCTGGAGTCGATGGGTGCCGAGATCCATGTCGATGCCGGCGACGCTGGCGTCGAGCCGCTCGGGTCCGTGACCATCACGGGTCGTCCATTGCATGCGGTGACCATCGGTGCCGCCGATGTGGCGGCCGCGATTGACGAAATCCCCGCGCTGCTGAGCGTGGCGACGCAGGCCGAGGGGACGACCATCATCGAGGGCGCCGCTGAGCTTCGCGTCAAGGAGAGCGACCGGCTGGCGACCATGTCCGAGGGCCTTCGCCGGATGGGCGCGATCGTCGACGAGCGTGCGGACGGCGTGAGCATTCATGGCCAGGCAAACCTCCGGGGCGCGAGCGTCGACTCGCATGGTGATCATCGAATCGCGATGGCGCTCGCCGTGGCGGGACTGGTAGCGTCCGGTCCGACCACAATCGATGGCGCCGACTGCGTCGCCATCTCTTATCCGAACTTCTTCACGGACTTACAGGAGCTGACCCGATGACTTCCACGGTGCTGTTGTTGGGGGACCCTGTATCGCGAAGTCTCTCGCCGGCCATGCAAAACGCCGCATTTGCAGCCCTTGACATCGATTGCCGTTACGAGCCCCGAGAGATCAACGCGGCCGGTCTCGCCTCGGCGGTCGCCGAAATGCGCGCCGACGAACGCATCCTCGGGGCCAACGTCACGATTCCGCACAAGGAAGCGGTCATTGCGTTACTTGATGAGCTCGATGCGCAAGCTGCTCGCGTGGGCGCCGTGAACACCATCAGCCGGCAAGGCGCGCGTCTGACGGGGTCGAATACGGATGTCGTGGGATTCCTGCGTGCGCTGGCGGAGAAATTTCCTTCCCCCCGTCGCGTCGCGATTATCGGCGCGGGAGGCGCCGCTCGGGCGGTTGCCGCCGCGCTGCAGCCCACCGCCGACCAGGTCTGGGTGATCGCGCGGAATCTCGAGCAGGCACGACGCCTGTTTACGGATCTCGGGATTGAGCGCGGCGAGCCGGTCGACCTGAATCAGATGCAGGAAACCGTCGCCAGGGTAGACCTGGTCGTTAATGCCACCCCTGCCGATCTTCCGCCCCCCGATTGGCTGCGACCCGAGCAACGCGTCTTCGACCTGCGTAGCCGTCGCTCGGTTGAGGGTCGTGCCATGCTCCTGCATCAGGGTGCAGCATCTTTTGAGATCTGGACCGGACGGGAAGCGCCTGTCGACGTGATGCGCGCGGCGCTTGCTCGCGAGTCGGTGCCGGCATGACACTCCGCTTGCTGACCGCTGGCGAATCGCACGGCGAAAGACTCACCGTCATTCTCGACGGTATCCCTGCCGGGTTGACGGTTCGCGAAGAAGACCTCGCCCGCGACTTGACCCGGCGACAGGGCGGGCATGGCCGAGGTGGACGGATGGCCATCGAACACGATGCCGCCCATATCGTGGCCGGCGTGCGCGGCGGCTTGACACTGGGATCGCCGATCACATTGGAGATCGCCAACCGCGACTGGGAGAACTGGCGCCAGGTGATGGCGGTCGATGCCGCGGAGGTGAAGCGCAAACCGATCACGCGGGTGCGCCCAGGACATGCCGATCTGGCCGGCATGCTCAAATACGGCGCCGACGACGCCCGCGATGTGCTCGAGCGGGCGAGTGCGCGCGAGACCGCGGCCCGCGTCGCGGCGGGCGGTGTTGCCAAGTTGCTGCTCCAGGAATTCGGGATGCACGTGCGCAGCTATACACGCTCCGTCGGGACGATTGAGGCGACCGTGCCAGGGTCGATTTCTTGGGACGCCGTTGAAGCATCGCCCGTCCGCACTCCAGATGGAGTAGCGGGGGAGGCCATGGTTGCGGCCATCGACGCCGCGCGTGAACGCGGCGACACCCTTGGTGGCGTCTTCACCGTGATCGCCGAAGGCGTGCCGCCCGGCCTGGGCAGCTACCGCCAGTGGGACACGCGCCTGGATGGGTTGCTCGCTCAGGCGATCGTGAGCATCCCTGCTTGCAAGGCGGTCGCGATCGGCGATGGGGTGGAGGGGGCAGGCCTGCCAGGCTCGCAGGCCCATGACGTGCCTTTTTACGACAACCGCCGACTCAAGCATGAGACCAATCGCGCCGGCGGACTGACCGGCGGCGTCAGCAACGGCGAGCCACTGGTCGTGCACGGATACATGAAGCCAATCTCGACGCTGTTGAAGCCCCTCGCCACCGTCGACCTAAAGACGAAAGAGCCGGCGCGCGCCCACTACGAGCGCAGCGACATCTGCGTGGTGCCCGCGGCCGGCGTGGTCGGCGAGGCGATGGTCGCCCTGGTCCTCGCCGGTGTATTGCTCGAGAAGTTTGGCAGCGACTCGATGGGGGAGCTCCATCGCAACGTCGAGAGCTATCTGCAGGAGATGCGTCGTTGAACAACGTCGTCCTGGTTGGCTTCATGGGTAGCGGGAAGTCCACCGTCGGTCCGCAGCTGGCGCAACGGATGGATCGCCCGTTCGTCGACCTCGACGATGTGATCGAGGCCGATGCCGGGCGATCGGTCGCGGAGATCTTTTCGAGCGAAGGTGAGGAGGGCTTCCGCGAGCGCGAAGCGCGCTGCCTCCAGCGCGCACTTGAACGCGACGGTTCGGTCGTAGCGGTTGGGGGCGGCGCGCCGATGCGCGACGATAACTGGGTGCGCATCCGCGACGGCAACTGTGTCGTGGCGCTGATCGCCGAGGCGGATGAGCTGGCTCGTCGCCTGAATGGATCAACCGACCGACCCCTGCTGCAGACGGGAGCGCCGTCGGTGATCGCCTCCCTGCTGCCGCGCCGCTTGCCCCGCTACCTCGAGGCGGACGTGGTGATCAAGACCGATGGCATCGACCCGGCGGAGGTCGCCCAGCAACTCCACGACCGGCTGTCGGGGAATGGCCTGCAGCGGATCCGGATCGACGTCCCCGGCGCCCCACACGAGGTCACCCTGGGCGGGCATCTAACCGGCATGGTCGCAGCGGCTCTTCAACGAATGAAGGTCTCAGGGCCGGTCGTCGTCGTTACCGACCAACGAGTCGCCGATCAGCACGCGCAGCCGCTGATCGATGCTCTCTCAGGCGCAGGCCTTTCCGGACGACTGCACCTGGTGCCGGCAGGCGAGCCGGCGAAGGACCTGGCGGTGCTCGCCGGCATCTACGAGGCTCTGGCTTCTGCCGGCGTCGATCGGCGCGGCGCGATGATTGCCCTGGGCGGCGGCAGCGTGGGCGATGTCGCCGGCTTCGCTGCCGCGACCTGGATGCGCGGTATCCGATATGTCCAGATGCCGACCACGCTGCTGGCGATGGTCGACAGCAGCATCGGCGGAAAGACCGCGATCAACCTGCCCGCGGGCAAGAACCTGGCGGGGGCGGTGCATCAGCCGTCGGCGATCTTCTGCGACCTCGATTACCTCAGCACTCTTCCGGAGGAGGAGTACCGGGCATCGTTGGCTGAGGTCATCAAGGCGGCCGTCATCGCCGATCGGTCATTTGTGGACTGGCTCAAGGCTAACCTGCCATCAGTGCTCCGGCGCCAGCCGTCTGCGGTACGCGAAGCGGTTGGTCGCGCGATTGCGATCAAGGCCGCCGTTGTCGCCCGGGATCCCCAGGAGGTTGGAGTGCGCGCAATCCTCAACTACGGCCATACGGTGGGGCATGCCCTGGAGCGCGTTATCGGCTTCGGCCGGCTGCGGCACGGCGAGGCGGTCGCGTGGGGCATGGAGGCGGCGGCACGGATCAGCCTGCTGGCTGGTGCCTGTGCGCCGGAAAGCGTGGCGGCGCAGCACGCCCTTCTGTCCGATACGGGTCTGCTCGCCGACCGGCCGGCCGTATCTCATGTGAAGCTGATCGACGCGATGCGCCACGACAAGAAATCCCAATCGGGCGAGCCGCGCTGGGTCCTTCTGCATGAGATTGGCCGGGTCGACTACGGCCAGCGGGTCGACCCATCGATCGTGCGAGCCGCACTGGCCGAGGTGCTTCCCGAATGAACATCCTGGTGCTCAACGGCCCCAACCTCGGGACGCTCGGCCGCCGCGAGCCCGAGGTTTACGGGACGAAAACGCTCGCCGACCTCGAGCGAGTGGTTACCAGCCGCGCCAAAGAGCTCGGCGTGGAACTTCGCTTCCGGCAGTCGAATCACGAGGGCCAGCTGATCGATTGGATTGAAACCGAGCCGAGCGATGCCATCATCATCAATCCAGGGGCACTCTCGCACTACAGCCTGGCGCTCGCTGATGCGCTGCGCGGCTACGGCAAACCGGTCATCGAGGTCCATATCTCCAATATCTTTAGCCGCGAGCCCGAGCGGCACCGGATGGTCACCGCCGCCGCAGCGAAAGGCGTGATATCCGGCCTGGGCTTCGACGGATACCTGGCAGCCCTGGATTATCTCGCTACATTGGGTGGGTGAGCGTTCAACTCGAGGCGCTCGCAGACGAGGTTTTCGGCGCGGCAGCGGCCCAGGGGCGAGCCGGTGGAGAGAGCGTTCGCCGGCCCTTCGGCGAAATTGTCTGGAATAGGACGTATCCCGACCTCTTCTTCTTGAACGGCATCGAGGACCTGGTGGCGCCGAACTGGGACGCCGCTGACCTGGAGAAGGTGGTGCGGGATGCGATTCCCGCTGCGACCAGCTACCGCGCAAGCAGCCGCGACCCGGCCACGATCGCGGCGCTGAATCCACGGCTGATCGCCGCGGGGTACAGCAGTGAAACACGAGTCGCGATGGTCCAGGTTTCTGAGGGGGAGGGTCAGGGTGGAGGGTACACCACCGTTCCAGTTAGAACCGAGAAGGCATGGGGGGCTTTCGAGGCGCTGATCCATGCCGACACGCAGGAACACGGGTGGACGGACCCCATGAGGGCACAGTTGATCGCGCTGTATCGCTGGCGTGCGGCCAACACGCCCCACCACTTCTACCTCGCCGATAACGGCGCCCAGACGGTCGGTCACGTGGGCCTCTTCCAACACGGCGCGACCGCCTACCTCCATGGCCTCTACACGCACCCGTCGGCACGCCGGCGCGGAGCGGGCGCCGCGCTCACCCTCGCCATGAGCGCAGAGGCGCGTGCACTTGGCTGCGATCGCCTCACGCTCCAGTGCACGCGCGATTCATCCCTGCCGGCCTACTACCAGCGCCTCGGCTTTCGAGCGGTGGGCGAGAAACAGATCTGGGCCAGGCCAATCCCAGGGTGACCGCCGCGTGGCGGGCCGAGTTTCCGCTGGTCGGTCCGGCGGGCGAGGTCGTCGACCTCCGCCGCGTGTTCCTATCGCACGGGATCGCGGCCCTGCCCCCGATGCGACTCGACGAGAAGGCGTGGACCTTTGAAATCACCGTTCCGCTGACCGGGCTTAGCGCCCGGACCCTGGTCATTTCCCAGGCCGGTCCCCGACACGGCGTTATCGAGGTCTCCGGTCGACCGCCGACGCCCAAGGTCGGCGCCGCCATCACGGCGCAGGTTCGCCATGTCCTCAGCCTGGACCTCGACCTGACGCCCTTCTACGCCGTGGCCGCCGAGGATCCGGACCTGGCCTGGGTTCTCAGCGGAGCCGGCCGGATGGTTCGCAGTCCCACCGTGTTCGAGGATGTCGTCAAGACGATCTGCACCACGAATACCTCGTGGGGCGGAACAACGAGGATGGTCAACGCCCTGGTCGAACACCTGGGGGAGAAGGCGCCGGGCGCGCCACCCACCGGTCCGTGCGGACGCGCCTTTCCGACTCCGGAGGCGATGGCCGCTGCGCCGAACGACTTCTATAAGAAGGTTGCGGGCACCGGCTATCGGGGTCCATACCTCAAAGCCCTGGCCAAAGACGTCGCGTCCGGGCGCGTCGAGCTCGAGAGTCTCGCGCGACGGTCGCGGGAGGAGTTGCCCGACGACGAGGTGGCCGCGCAGCTACAGGCACTCCCCGGCGTCGGCCCCTACGCGGCAGCGCACATCATGTTGATGCTGGGCCGATACGACCGCCTAATCCTGGATTCCTGGACCCGGCCCACCTACGCCCGCCTGCTCGGGAAGGAGCGACTCGTCGGCGATCGCACGATCGAGCGTCGCTTCAGGCGCTACGGACGATATGCCGGCCTGGCTTTCTGGCTGTTCTTGACTCGAGATTGGCTGGCGGACGACGCCCCGTCATATCCTTGGGTACAAGCTTGAACATGGCGGAGCTCCGAGTGCTGATCGTCTCGCCGAGTCCGCTGGCCCGTGGCGGGCTGGCTGCGCTGGTCGAGGGCATGGCCGGGATGAAGTTGGTCGGCTCCGGCGGTGTGGCCGCGGCGGCGTCGCTCGCCGGCCAACTGCTTCCCGACGTCGTGCTCCTCGACGTCGGCGACGGCGAGCTCGAAGAGCTCGACGCGATTGCGCGGCTGGCCGCGGCCCAGCCCGGACTGCCGATCGTAGCGCTCGCCGGCGAGCAGGGCGGGTTGGCCCAGGCACTCTCCTTCGGAGCCTCCGCGTTGTTGCGAGTCGCCGTCGATCCGCAGACGCTGGCCGCGGCCTTGATCGCCTCGGCCCGTGGACTGGTGTCGATCCCTCGTCAGGAGATTGCCACCCTTCGGCCGCATGAGGAGCGAATCGAACCGGCGGTCAACGCCCCGTCGGAGTCGCTTACCCCGCGCGAGCTCGAGGTCCTCCAGTTGATGGCCCGCGGCTTCACCAACCGGCAAATCGCTCGTCGCCTCGAGATCAGCGAGCACACCGTGAAATTCCATGCCGGCGCGGTGCTCGGCAAGCTGAATGCGCACTCCCGCGCGGAAGCCGTCGCCCGCGCGATCGGACTTGGCTGGATCCTGGTCTAGCAGCAGTTCAGCTGAGCGTCAGGCCTGGCTGAACTTGCAGCGGATAGAGCTCGAGATAACGGCAGAAGAAGAACGATCGACCATCTACGGCCTTTGCCGGCACGATCAGCGGCTGGCGTTCGTCCGGTGGCCAGATTTCCAGGCTGACGACGGGATTCTCGCTGGTATCGCAGAGGACATCATTGGTAGCGACGCTGAAGAATGCGTGCCCGCTGACCGGCTCTGAGCCCACGGGGGCCGTGCCAGTCGGCAATAAGATTCGAGCTGGCGGGTCGCTCTTTCCGAAGAAAGAATTGGTCGTCCAGCGGAGTACCTGGGGTAGAGGCTGTCGATTGCCGTCGAGGGTCTGGAACCCTACGAATCCGAACACCCAGCACGCCCTTAACGACCGATTTCGCATCTCAAAGCTGAGCAGGACGTTCCCCGCGGCCGGCGGAAGGATACGAAAGCCAAGTTCCACTTGCGCCGCACGGCAGCGACTCGTGCCATCCGGGACCGGAACTCTCGCAAATACGATCGGTGGCGGGATTACCAATGGGGTCGGTGAGGTGTCGGCGGGCGCCGGCGTCGCAGCCACCAGCGTTGGCGCCGCGCTGACCGCGGCGGTTGGCGACGGCGACGATGTCTCGATGCTCGATGCCGGCGGTGTGCAGCCAGCGATCGCCATTATGCCGAGACCCGCTAATAGACCGACGCGGCTAAAGCTCGCGGGGAGCATCTTCAACGATCTAACGGACGGCCTCGCGAAACGTAACGCCCTACACTAGGCGAAGCAAGATGGCAGTGGACGCTGAAGGGTACGGATATCGTTCCAACGAGGAAGGGCTCGACCGGTTGTTAACGGACGCGCGGGTGCTCTCGCCGGCCGGCATCGAGCGGGTCGCCTGGGGATGGGACCGACACGAAGATCCGCGGATCATGGAGCGTTTCCACGAGGCCGAACGCGCCGCCCTCCGCGCCCTCGAGAAGAGCAACCGCGGCCAGCTATGGGACGACGCACGCAAGCGCATCCTCGACCTGACCGAGGGTCGGACCTCGCTCGAAGACTGGAAGGCTGAGCACGGTGACCTCGGTCACAAAGCGGAGCGAGCACTGCTCGCTGCGGCGCTCGCCATTCTGGCCCGCGACAAGCTCGATCATCCGCACTACGTCACGCTGGTCCGGCCGATGTCCGAGGCGCTACCCTGGCTGCTGCCGGAGCTGCCGCCGGAACCACGCCGATGATGATCACGCCGCGGATCGATCCGGCAGCCGCCAAGGCGAAGTTCGATGCAGGTGAGGCCGTCCCGCTCGATGTGACCAGTTCGCTCGTGTACCCAGCGGTCAGCCACCGCATCTCAGGGGCGATTCGGATCCCGCCGGAACCGATCATCCGCGGTCTTCAGGCGGCACGCCCTGTGTCCGAGATCCTGCGACACTTCGAGAGCCTTCCCGGCGACCGCGAGATCATCGCCTACTGCACCTGACCCGACGAAGGTACCAGCGCCCGTGTGGCGCAATTCCTCCGGCAGCAGGGCCGGCAGGCATGGGCATTGCGCGGCGGTTTGGCGGCCTGGCGGGCCGCCCAGTACCCGATGGAATCGAAACACGCCGACCATGCCCCGGGTCCGGAGGAAGAGTGCCCCGACTGTCACGAAGAAGTGGCGGCACACCTCGCCTGACGATCGACGCGATAGCCTCAGAGCATGACAATGCTGTCCGAGCTGTCTGGCGAGATCGCGCAGGTGGTCGCCGGCCTCGCGCCGAGCCTCGTCCGCGTCGATGCCCGCGCTGGACGCCCGGCTACTGGCATCATCTGGGCCGATAACCTGGTTCTGACCGCCGATCACGTGATCGAGGCTGACGACAACATCCTCGTCACCGGTGCTCCGACGACCGTCAAGGCGTCGGTGGTTGGCCGGGATCGCGGCACCGACCTTGCCCTGTTACGAACCGTTGGCCTGCGGGGGGCGCCCGCTCCACGCGGTCGGTCCGCAGACATCCGTACGGGCCATGTGGTGTTGGCGCTGGGCGGCACCATCGGCGAGCAGCAGGTCACGATAGGGATCGTCAGCGGCTCTTCGAGCGAATTTCGGAGCTGGCGAGGCGGGCCCCGCGTCCCATTGATCCAAACGACCGCCGAACTATTGCCCGGCTTCTCCGGCGGTCCGCTGGTCGACGCCGCGGGCCGCGTTATCGGCATCAACAGCTGGAACTTTGGGCGGGGCATCAGCCGCGCGCTCCCGGTCGAAGTCGCTGAGAGGGTGGCCGAAAGCCTTCGGACCCATGGCCGGATCCGCCGCGCTTATCTCGGGGTTGGCGTCCAGCCCATCCGGCTGACCGAGACGCTCGGGCTTGGGCAGGAAAGCGGCCTCCTGGTCGTCACCATCGAAACGGGTGGGCCAGCCGCTAAGGCCGGTCTCCTACAGGGCGACACCATCGTTACGGTGGACGACGATCCCCTGTTCGGGCGGCTGGATGCACTCTTCGCCGTCCTGCGTGGGCTCGACGCCGACTCGACCCACACGTTCGGTGTGGTCAGGGCGGGTGAGGTGAAGGCGGTCGCGGTGACCCTCGGGGAAGTCCCTGGCTGAAATCTCCCTCCCCCCTTTCAGGGGAGGGTCGGGGTGGGGGGTCGTTCAAACCGCCCATGGCTGGGTAGGCTAACCAGCATGTATTGGTGGCACGGCGGCTTTCACGAGCCGGAACCCGGAGTCAAGCTGGAGTGGCCGCTCCTCAAGCGCGTCTTCTCTTACTTCATCCCCTACTGGCGGCTGGCATTGGTCGTCCTCGCCTGTATCGGCGCGGCTGCGGCGCTCGGGCTGGTCCCGGCGATCGTCACCCGTGACCTGATCAACTACCTGACCGGTAGCCACGGCCAGTTCGGGACCGTCGCCCTTTTGATCGGCATTCTGGTCGCCTCCTCGGTGGTCGGCGGGCTGATCGGCGTGGTCCAGTCGTACTTCAGCAACCGCATCAGCCAGAGCATCATGTTCGACCTGCGCAACCAGCTGTTCGACCGGGTGCTCAAGCAGTCGATCGCCTTCTTCACCGCCACCCGGACGGGCGACGTGATGTCCCGGCTGAGCAACGACGTCAACGGCGTGCAGAGCGTCGTATCCGACACCATCTTCAGCCTCGCCAACAACCTCGTCATCCTGGCCAGCACCGTTGTCCTGATGTTCGCGCTCGACTGGAAGCTGACGATCGCGGCGCTTGTCGTGCTGCCCGCCTTCCTTCTGCCGACCCTCCGCGTGGGCAAGGCGACGTTTCAGGCGCGCAAGGCGACGCAGGGAAAGCTTTCGGAGATGACCGCCTACATGCAGGAGACGCTCGGGATTTCGGGCATGCAGTTGGTCAAGGCGTTCGTGCGGCAAACGGCTGAGACCTTACGCTTCCGCCAGCTCAACGACGATCTGCGCGTGCTCAACATCCGGCAATCGATGATCGGCCGCTGGTTCTTCATGCTGATGGGCGTACTCGGGACGGCCGGTCCGGCCGTGCTCTGGCTGTTCGGCGGTTACCTCGTGGTGACCGGCCAGGAATCCCTGGGCACGGTGGTCACCTTTGCGACCGTGCTCTTGGGACGCCTCTACGGGCCGGTCGGCTCGCTGGCCAACATGCAGGTCAACGTGGTCGGCTCACTCGCCCTCTTCCAGCGCATCTTCGAGTACATGGACCTGCCGGTCACGATCGATCAGAAATCGCAGGCGCTCAATCTCGAGCAGGCGCGCGGCCAGGTCCAGTTCGATCACGTGACCTTCCGCTACGGCTTGAGCGACCGGCCGGCGGTCAAGAATGTGTCCTTTACGATCGAGCCCGGTCAACTGGCCGCCCTGGTTGGCCCGACCGGGGCCGGGAAGACCACGATCACCAGCCTGCTGCCTCGTTTTTACGACCCGCAGCTGGGCGCGATTCGGCTGGACGGCCACGACGTCCGCGATCTCACGCTCGAGTCGCTTGGCAGCCAGGTCGGCATGGTCTTCCAGGACACGTTCCTCTTCCATGCCTCGATCCGTGACAACCTGCTCTATGCCAGGCCCGATGCAACCGAGGCCGAGATGATCGCGGCCGCCAAGGCGGCCTACATCCACGATTTCATCGAGTCACTGCCTGAGGGCTATGACACCGTGGTCGGAGAGCGCGGCCATCGGCTGAGCGGCGGTGAGAAGCAGCGGGTCGCCATCGCCCGCGTCATCCTCAAGAACCCACGCGTGCTGATCCTTGATGAGGCGACCTCGAACCTCGACTCGGAGTCCGAGCACCTGATCCAGGTGGCGTTGCGACCGCTCTTTACGGGTCGGACGTCGTTGGTCATCGCCCATCGGCTCTCGACCATCCTCGCGGCCGACATCATCCTGGTGATGGAGCATGGCGAGCTGGTGGAGCAGGGGCGGCACGCCGACCTGCTCAAGCAGAATGGGTTATACGCGCGACTGTATCACCGGCAATTTGAGACCGCCGACCAGCTGGCGACGCCGGCTTAGCCGGGAAGGAGGTATAGACGTTGGCCACGACACAGGTGTGTGCGCATCTCGAGCTGATTCGTAATCCGCAGCCGAAGACCAAGGGCTGCGAGGAATGTCTGAAGATGGGGGACACCTGGGTCCACCTGCGCTTGTGTGAGATCTGCGGCCACGTCGGCTGCTGCGACTCATCGAAGAACAAGCACGCGACCAAACACTACCGCGCCACTGGCCATCCGATCATCAAGTCGTTCGAGCGCGGCGAGGACTGGATGTACTGCTATACCGACGACGTCATGTTCGAGGTCGATTAGGCCGGTCGCCGGCCGATCAGCATCCCGCGGCTTGAAATCCCGCGTCCTCGAGCAGCCGCAAGATGGCCTGGACCGGCAGCGGACGGTCGCCGTTGACCTCCAGCCATTCCAGGTAGCCCGACCAATCGGTTGGGTTCGGCGCTTGGCCCTGACGCTCGCGAAGGTCATGGAAGGCTGAATAGAGCGTCTCCGAAGGGATCGCGAGGCGATCGATGATGAAGAGCCATCCGCCGGGTGCAAGGTGGTCGAACGTCCACGCAACTGCGCTTCGATACTGCGCCTCATCGAGGTGGTGCAGCGACTGGACGGCGATCGCTGCCGCACACGTCGTGGGCGCCTCGACGCGATCCAACGAGGTCAGGTCGCCCTCGGCCAGCCTGACTCGTTCCCCATAGCGAGCGAGGCGGTCTTTCGCGAGGCTCAGCATGGCCGGCGACGAATCGAGGCCGAATAGTGTCAGCCTGGGGAATCGGTCAAGAACCATGTCCGCGACCAGGCCCGAACCGCATCCAAGGTCGAGGACCCCGCCCGCGGCCAACCTCGTCCATGATCGATAGCAGGAGCGCCAGGTGCTCGGCGCGAGCCGGATTTCCGGTGAGGTGGCGCTCGTCCCAAGCTTCAGCGAACGCCGGGTCTTGCCAGTTATGCGCCACTACCCATATTCTCCCTCCCCCTCTGGGGGAGGGCAGGGTGGGGGCCGTTACGCTGCCAGTGTGCCTTCCGACTCGGGCGTCTTGATTTCGATCACTTCGCCAAAGCGGTGGACGGTTTCGATGGCGTCGTATAAGGGTACCGCCCGGTCCGGCGGAATGAGGTCCGTGATCTTCAGGTAGTAGCTCCGGCCCTCCGGCCAGACCAGTGTCGGCACACCGAACACGCCACGCCGAACGGCCTCCGCGTGCTCTTCAGCCAACGTTGTGAAATCCGCCGCCTTGATGTCCTTCTCCCAGCGGGCGACGGCGAGCCCCGCGCGCTCGGCCACGATCCGATGGGTCGCATGCTGGTCCAGGGGCAGGTGGTCTTCGTGGCGGGCGCGCTGCAGGGCGAGCCGGAAGCGATCACCGAGCTCGGCGCCCTGGGCGCGGGCGGCGGTCGCCGCCAGGAACGCCGGTAAGCCCTTCGCCTGGGGATCACGCTCCCAGATCGGCGGGTTGGGGGAGCCTTCGCGGGCCTGGTGGTTCTGGCTCAGCGAAAAATACTGAAATCGGGGCCTGATCCGGCCGGCTTTCTCGACCTCAGCCAGCCACATGGACCCGCGATACGCCCAGGGACAGAGAAAGTCGATGTAGACCGTCGGCTCGCTGATCGTCATCCCGTGATCGAGTGTACCGGGGTCGCGCCAGCGAGTTGCGGAATGACTTCAGTTTCAAAGCGGTGGAACGGCTCCAGGTCGTAAGCGACGCCCGGGATATAGATGATGAAATAGTCGATTCCTGCGTCGATCAGGGTCCGCAGGTGCGCCGCCACCTTGTCCGCGTCAGCCACCAGCGTCCCCTCGCGGAAGGACTCGTCGCCGCGCGCTTTGGCTCTTGCCCGCTCGGGATCATCGTCCTTGCCGATCACCAGCACCTCCGCCTCCGCCGACTTGACGATGTCGTCGTAGTTGCGGCCGACCGTCTCGCAATGCTCCCGGAGGACGGCGAGCTTGTGCCGGATCGTGTCAGGATCGCCGCCGACGTTGCAGGCGTCCCCGAACTGCGCGACCAGCTTGAGGGTGACCCGCTCGCCGGACCCACCGATCCACAGTGGTGGATGCGGCTTCTGGACGCCTTTCGGCTCGTTGATCGGCCGGTCGATCGTGTAGTACTTCCCCGTGAAGACCGGGTTGTCCTCGCTCCACATCCGGTGGATGATCTCGCAGGCCTCCTTGAACATTCCCATCCGCTCTTTGAGCTCCGGAAAGCCGTACCCGTAGGCCCGCCATTCGTGCTCGTACCAGCCGGCGCCGATCCCGGCATTCAACCGCCCGTGGCTGGCGACGTCCACCGTGGAGGCGATCTTGGCGTAGAGCGCCGGGTTGCGGTAGCCATTGCACCCGACCATCTGGCCGACGCGCACCCGCTTGGTATCGCGCACCAGCGTCGAGGTGATCGTCCAGCATTCGAAGGTGGCCTCCAGTGTCGGTTCCGGCACCGTATGGAAGTGGTCGTAGACCCAGATCGCGTCCCACGGGCCACGATCCGCGGCCTGCGCCACCTTCGTCATCGCCTCATACTTCTCGACCGGGTCCTTGATCTGCACCAGGTCCATCCGCCAGCCTTGTGGAACGAACACACCAAATTTCACTGCCATGAGAGGAGTCTAGAGTCCATGCCGGTCGAGGCGCGCTGCGTGGCTGGTGGGGACGGATATCGGTGCACGGTCGACGTCTCGGATGCGAGATCGACGAGCCACCACCTGGTTCGCGTGTCGCGCAAGGACTTCGACCGATGGGGTCGTGGCCGCTCGGCCGAGGAACTGGTCACGGATAGCTTTGCCTTCCTGCTCGAGCGCGAGCCGAAAGAGTCGATCCTCAAGGAGTTCGACCTTTCAGTGATCCAGCGCTATTTCCCGGACTACAAGGGCGGCTGAGATTTACCCTCCCCCGCTTGGGGAGAGAGTCAGGGTGGGGGCTCCCTCAGGGGAGGTTTCCGACCTTGTAGTCGCTCAGGATCTCGTTGGCCGCGCGCGCGCCTTCTGTGGCACCCCCCTCCGTGTACCCCTGGAAGTTGATCGAGCAATGCTCGCCGGCAAAATGGCACTTGCCGTTCGGGAACGGCTGGCGTGCCTTCTCGTAGCCGCTGAACTGGGTATACTGCCCCACTTTCCAGAAGGAGTACGAGCCGAGCAAGTACGGATTGCCCGCTGGATAGTCGACCGTCGCCGCGCCATTCCAGAGGTTCTCGATCCGCGGGAAAGGATCCCTTCTGTACCCGGTTGGCCTCGGGACACGTCCCAGGTGTTCTGGTAGCCGTCGTCCGTGAAGGTGTGCGCGACGACGATCGCGCTCATCCTCGGCAGCCTGGCGGCGTTCGCCGTGCATCGCTTCCGCTTCTTTGGCCGGGAAACGGTCTCCTTCATCCTGATCCTGCCACTGGCACTTCCCGGCATCGTGACCGGGATGGCGCTCAACTGGGACGATCAACCTGGGCGGGCAGCTGATCGGGCTCTCCTTCAGTCTGTGGACGATCATCATCGGCCACGCAACCTTACTGTGTCGTGGTCGTCTACAACAATGTCGTCGCCCGGCTGCGGCGCACCTCCACCTTGCTGGTCGAGGCCTCTCTGACCTCGGCGCGGACGGCTTCCAGACCTTTCGCTATGTGATCCCGCCGAACATCGCTACCGCCTTGATGGCGGGCGGTCTTCTCGCCTTCGCCCTATCGTTCGACGAGATCATCGTCACGAACTTCACGTCGGGCAGCGAAATCACGCTGCCCAAGTGGATCTTCAACAATTTGCGCCTGCCGAACCAACGGCCGGTCGTCAACGTCGTGGCCAGCGTCCTGCTGCTCGCCAGCCTGATCCCGGTCTATATCGCCCAGCGTCTCACCCAGGAAAGCGGCGGGCTGGTGTCCGGGAGGGGCGCCGTGGTGCCGGCAATTGAAGATGCTGGGGAGCAGGCGGCTGTGCCTTAGCCGTATAAAGAGCTGAATGGCAGATCCTCAACCGCTCGACGATAAGGTCCACGACGCACTCTCCCGGCCGCTGACGGTCGTCGACATCACGACGACTGGGCGAAAGAGCGGTGAGGCGCGCCGGCTCGAGATCGTGCTCCACACAATCGGCGGGCGGCTGTACATCAGCGGCCAACCATCCCGAACGCGCCGCAGTTGGCTGGCCAATCTGGACGCGAATCCGAAATTCACGCTCCATGTCAAACGCGGGGTGCGAGCCGATCTACCGGCAACCGCGCGCGAGATTACCGATCCGACGGAGCGCCGTCAGGTCCTCGAGCACGTCGCGCGCAATTGGAAGCGTGACGATGTCGACACCATGGTGCAATACAGCCCGCTGATCGAGGTTGCGATCGACGGCGCTCGGCCGTCCTGACACTCAGCTTAAGTCGATGGTCGTGTGAGCTCGCAAGGCGTCGTCAACGACGTTCGTGTTCTTCTTCCCTAATCTCTGCCCGTCGGTCATCAACCATTGTCTCAAGTCGATCAATACTGAAATCCTCTTCCAAGTGGTACACGACCGCGCCGGCCTGCTTGCGCAGAGTTTCCAAGAGTCCGCGCATCGTCATCGGCTCGTTTTCATACCTGGCTACTTGGCCGACGAGGCTTGAGACAAAGTCGTCGGGGGAAGTCACGTAGAGGGCCCGTAGAAAAAATCCCGGCTCCATCACCTCGATGCCATAGGGCTCGCAATCGACCGCCCCGAAGTCTCCCAGATCGAAGGTAACGAGAATTGCGGCACCAGCCTCAACAGCCGCAGCGAGCACATGCCGATCGTTTTCCTTATTGGTCATGCTGTCGATGAGTGCAGGAGCAGGCGTGACCAGTGCATCGGGATAGTGCTTGCGCATCAATTCAATGAGATAGTGGGCTTCAGCTCTTGTCATCTTTCCTTGGTCGAAGAGATTGAACTCAAGTTCATTGAGGATGCGATCACTCCAGTAAGGGGTGTACAAGCCCAGACGCTGATCCGCAAGGTACAAGACCGTGTCACGCAGGATTTGGCCGAACAGCACATTTGTATCGAGCAGACAGCCGCCTAGGCTCATTGTTACTGAGGCGACTGGCCGAGGTTCACCGCTAGCTGACGCGCCGCTTCAGTTTAGGCGGGCCGTCATCGGTCTCGTGGCGTTTTTGCTGGATCCTGCTGATTTGCTCAATGCCCTTCGCGCGCAAATCGATGCTCCTATCCCGAAACGAAAGAACGTCGCTCAGGTCAAGCCGCCTGTGGGTGCCCACTCGTTTGAACGGAATTTCCCCGCCTTCCAGTAGGGATACCAGGTGAGGGCGAGACACGCCAAGCAGATCAGCGGCGGCCTGTGTCGTTAGCTCAACTCCTCGCGGGACCAGTGTGACTGCGCTTCGCCTAGCCAGATACATAACTACGCGGCGCAGAGCCTTGGCGGCTGACGGAGGCAGGGTTTGGCGTTCGTTGCCCAGCAGCACTTCGATCTCCTCAAGGGGGTGCTTCTCGAGCAACTTGGCCAGCCGCTCGATTGCCAACATTTCGGCGGCGGTGCCTCGGATCAGGACATCCGGCGAGCTTCGGGCGGCAGAAGGTCGTGCGGCTAGCGCCATAACGAGATTAGTTTACTCGTCTAATCGAAACAAACGCAAGTATCTTGTCGCTCGAATTTCGTGGCGGACCGGTAACGGTCTGAGTTTTGGAGGCCTGGACGGGCGTGCCCCGAGGCGCGAACGTCAAGGGCGCTGCACTACTTGCGTTGCCTGAACGCCAGCCCAATCCGCCCCACTCACCCGTTTTTCGCCAGATCACGCGTGAGGCTTCACCGGACTCGCGCGCGGGCCTGCTAGTCGATCGCAGTCATCACGTGCTTGACGTTGGTGTACTCCTCGAGTGAGTACATCGACAGGTCCTTGCCGTAGCCGCTTTGCTTGTAACCGCCGTGCGGCATCTCGCTGACCAGCGGGATATGCGTGTTGATCCACACCGTTCCGAACTGCAGGCGGCGGGCGGCGTTCATCGCCCGGCCGATGTCGCGCGTCCAGACTGACGCGGCCAGTCCGTAGTTGACGTCGTTCGCCCAGGCGATCGCCTCGTTGTCGTCTTTGAAGCGCTGTACGGTGACGACCGGCCCGAAGACTTCCTTCTGCACGATCTCGGAGTCCTGCTTGACGTCGGTCACGAGGCTCGGCTGGTAGAAGTAGCCACGACCGGGGATCGGCGCGCCGCCGACCAGCACCTTGGCGCCGCGTTCGCGGGCGCGGTCGACGAACCCAACCACGCGCTCGAGCTGTTCCTTGGCCACCATTGGCCCCATCTCGATGCCTTCCTCGAGCGGGTTGCCCACTTTCACGGCCTGGACGCTCTTCGTCAGCGAGGACAGTAAGTTGTCGTAGATCTTCGGCCCGGCGATGACGCGGGTGGCCGCGGTGCAGTCCTGGCCCGAGTTGAAAAAGCCGGCGATCTTGACCCAGGTGTTGACCGCCTCCAGGTCGGCATCGTCGAAGACGATCACCGGCGCCTTGCCGCCGAGTTCGAGGTGGACGCGCTTGAGCGTTTGCGAGGCGGCCCTGGCAACTTCCTTGCCGGTGGCGACGTCACCGGTGAGCGACACCATGTCGATGCCAGGGTGGCGGACGATCCCGGCGCCCACCGGCTGGCCATCGCCGGTGATGACGTTGAAGACCCCCGGCGGGAAGATGTCGGCCGAGAGTTCCGCCAGCCGAAGCGCCGTCAGCGGCGTCCACTCGGAGGGCTTGAGCACGACGCAGTTGCCGGCGGCTAGCGCCGGTGCGATTTTCCAGATCGCCATCATCAGCGGATAGTTCCAGGGCGCAATTGAGCCGACCACGCCGATCGGCTCGCGCCGGATCATGCTGGTATAGCCGCGCATGTACTCGCCGGCGGCTTTGCCCTCGAGCAGGCGCGCCGCGCCCGCGAAGAACCGGAGGTTGTCGACGCAGGGGGGCAGCTCGTCCGAGAGGAACAGCGCCCGTGGCTTGCCGACGTTTGCGGATTCCAGGTTAGCGAGCTCCTCGGCGTCGGTGTTGACCGCTTCGGCCAGCTTGAGCAGCATCTCGCTGCGTTCCTTGGGGACGGTCTCGAACCATTCCGTGTACGCCTTGCGCGCCGCCTTCACCGCGCGGTCGACGTCGGCCTCGGTGCCCTTGGGCACCTCCGCGATGGTTTCGCCGGTCGCCGGGTTGATGATCGCCTGTCCCTCGCTCCCCGAGCCCTGCACCCACTCGCCGCCGATGAACATCTCGCGCCGCTTCACTGCCGTTGCCATCTTGCTATCCACCCTCCTACACGCGGGAAATCCCGCGACCCTGGCTGCAGCGAGATGTCGCTGCGACCCTTAGGATATCTCCGATGGGGGAGTGGCCCGGGCCACGGTCGCGCGAGCTTCAAAAAGAGCGGGATCGCTACCTGCCTCGGGGCATGGCCTCGACGATGCCGGTCTTCGCCGCCTCGGGGAGCGGCGCCGCGCTCACCGACGTCGACGGGAACGCCTACATCGATTTCGCGACCGGCATCAGCGTGATGAACGTCGGGCATGGCCATCCCCGCGTGGTCGGCGCGATCCGCGAGCAGGCCGAGCGGCTGGTCCATTCCGGCGGTCCGGTGATGTTGCCGGAGGTCTATGTTCGCCTTGCCCGGCGCCTCTGCGAGATCACGCCTGGGGCTTTCCCCAAGAAAGCCCTGCTGGTCAACAGCGGCGCGGAGGCCGTCGAGAACGCGATCAAGATCGTGCGGCAGGCGACCGGGCGCCCAGCCGTCATCAGCTTTCACAACTCCTTCCACGGCCGCACCCTGATGGCGATGACCCTCACCGGAAAGGTCGCGCCCTACCGCCAGAACTTCGGTCCCTACGCGCCCGAGGTCTACCAGGTCCCGTACCCGTATGAATACCGGCGCCCCGCGGGCATGACCGCGGAAAGCCTGGGCGGGTCGTGCGTCGAAGCCGTGCGCCAGCTCTTCAAGACCACGGTCCCGGCCGACCGGGTGGCCGGCATTCTCGTCGAGCCGGTTCAGGGTGAGGGCGGGTTCGTGGTCCCTCCACCGGATTTCCTGCCCGGCCTGCGCGCGCTGTGCGCCGAACACCAGATTCCGCTGATCGTCGACGAGGTCCAGACCGGGTTCGGCCGGACCGGGACGATGTTTGCGATCGAGCAGTCTGGGGTCGAGCCCGATCTGATCGTGCTGGCGAAGTCGCTCGGTGGCGGGCTGCCGCTGGCCGCGGTCGTTGGTCGCAGCGAGCTGATGGATGCGACCAACCCCGGCGGTCTCGGCGGGACGTTCGGCGGCAACCCGGTCGCCTGCGCCGCGGCACTCGCGGTCATCGACGTGTTGATCGAGGAGAAGCTGCCGCAACGCGGGAAGCGACTCGGCGATCGGGCGCTTGCCCGCATGCGCGGCTGGCAGGATCGTCATCCCCAGGTCGGTGACGTCCGCGGTCTGGGCGCCATGGTTGCGATGGAGCTCGTCACCGACCGTGCGACCCGTGAACCGGCCGGGACCCTGACCAATGACGTTTTGCGCTACAGCCACACCCATGGGCTGGTGTTGTTGAAGGCCGGCCTTTACGACAATGTGATCCGCTTGTTGTTCCCGCTCGTGATCAGCGAGCAAGAACTCGATCGCGGACTCGACATCCTGGAAGAAGCGCTCGGCGCAACGACGGCGTAACCTGCGGCGGCCCCAGCCGTTAACCGGGCTAAGCGCGCTCGATCAATTCAAGAGGGTGTGAGGGAATCATGAAGAAGTCCGCGCTTTCGTTGGTACTTGCCATTATTGCCGCGCTGGTCATAGCGGTCACGGCGGCCGCCAGCAGCACGTATTCGGAATCGATTAGTGGCACGGAACTACCGAACGCCACCAACACGGAGGGGCAGTTCGTCGGCACGGCCACGGGCAGCTATGACGGCACCTGGTACATCGACGTCAAGCATCAGGATCTGAGTTACCATCCGGCGTACATCACGGGTGGAAATTTCCAGCTCGACACCCTGATCGGTGGCTGGCCGGCCGCCATCAAGGGCGCCTTCGTTCCGTGGGGCGGCACGGTATCGCAGATCAGTGGATTCAGCGGTTGCACCAACCAGCAGTACGCCGTCCAGGGCGCACTCAGCGGTGTTGGGATCAACGGTGGCACGGGCACCGGCTCGTTCAGCGCCACCCTGACCCATTACCGAACGTACGTCTGGTTCGTCGGTTGCGTCGTCTATGCCGCGTCGGTCAGCGGCACGGTTTCACTGACCTTCTAGATCATCGGGCATCATACGGGCGGCGGTTAAAGAACCGCCGCCTGTACACTCCAAGCCTTATGGCCAGCACGCGCACCGGCGTGGTGATTCGGCCGGTTGAGCCGGCGGACCTGGCGTCGTGGCTCAGTCTGGTCAACCAGGTCCGCTACTGGCAGGATGACGTCGAGGCGTTGCGGTTCGACGACACCTTGCGGCCTCCGGGAGAGCCCGTGCTACGGCTCGGAGCATGGACGGTGGACGGGGCTCTGGCCGGGGTTGCCGAGGCGGCGCTGAGTGAAGACGGTTCGCGCTATGAGGATCGTGCCGCGGGGTTGGTGGGCGTCGCTCCCTCATGCCGACGGCAGGGCCTTGGGGCTCGCCTGGCCGACGAGGTCGGGCGTTTTGCCGCAGTGAATCACGTCCGATGGGTGGAGGCCGAGGTGCGAGAGAGCAATCTCCCGGCCGCCCTCCCGTTCGTCGGCGCGCGCGGCTATGTGGAGCTGGAACGATACCGGACCTCGGTCCAGACTCCGTCGATGGTTGGCCTAACCGGGCTTACGGAGTGGCGGACTCGGCTCCAAGCCGAAGGGATTGAAACCGTGGCCTTTCCGGCCATCGACTCGCCCCGGGCACGGGACGAGCTCTACCGATTGACGGTACAAATCTGGCGTGACATGCCGCACGAGCCGCATGTCGACTGGGAGGATCCGTCGCCGGAAACGTTTAGCCGCAGCATTTTCGAGCGGCCCGGGGTGCTGCTGGACGGTTTCTTCGTGGCTCGGGATGGTGAGCGGATCGTGGGGCTCTCGTTTCTCGCACGGAGACCGGACGGGGATGCCGAAGTCGGCGACACCGGCGTTCTGCGCGAATACCGAAGACGCGGGATCGGCCGTGCCTTGAAGATGATGGTGACGCGCTACGCCACCGAGCATGGGATCAAGCGCGTGTATACGGACAATCGAGCCGACAACGCCGGGATGCTCGCGATCAACCGCGAGCTCGGCTTCGTCCCTGGCGAGCAGATCGTGATCTTCGAGAAGACGCTGACGTCATGAGCGACTTGCTTCGACTTCCGGCGCGGGGGAGCGCGGCATACCGCCGGCTCGTGAGCCGCCGGCCGGTCTCCGGTGACGTCCATGATCAGGTCACCGGGATCCTCGGCGCCGTCCGGGACGGCGGCGACCGCGCGCTCCTCGACCTGACCGAGCGATACGACGGTGTCCGGCTGACGACCAGCCGGGTCCCCAAAGAGGCCTGGCTGGTGGCGCTCGATGGCCTCGACCGCACCGTTCGTGGGGCGCTGACCGAAACCATCCGTCGCGTCGAGGTGGTTCATCGGGCTCAGCAGTTTCACGAAGAGGCCGTCGCCGTCGCGCCGGGCGTCCAGGTGTGGCGCGAATGGCGCGCCTTCGGTCGCGTCGGCCTGTACGCGCCCGGCGGTCGCACCGTTTATCCGTCGTCGGTCCCGATGATGGCGGTTCCCGCGCGCATTGCCGGCTGCGAGGAGATCGTTCTCTGCTCGCCGCCGCAGCGCGACGGGCAGGTCGCGCCTGCCATCCTCGCCGCCGCCGCCCTGTCCGGGGTCACCGAGGTCCATGCGATGGGCGGCGCCCAGGCGATCGCGGCGCTCGCCTACGGGACGGAGAGCATCCACCGGGTCGACAAGATCGTCGGCCCAGGCAATGCCTATGTCACGGCAGCCAAGCTGCAGGTCGTGGGTGAGGTCGCGATCGACATGCCGGCCGGGCCATCGGAGGTCGTCGTCATCAGTGACGGCTCCGCCAACCCGCAGTGGCTGGCCGCCGATCTGCGCGCCCAGGCCGAGCATTCGCCTGATGCGATCGCCGTGCTGGTGACAACCTCACCGGCAGATGCCGTCGTGCTCGAGGACATTCCCGAGGGGCAGGTCCGAGGCTTCCATTGCGAGACCATTGCCGAGGCGATTGCGTTCGCCAATGATTTCGCCCCTGAGCATCTGACGCTGGCCTGCCGCGATGCGCGGCGCTGGCTGTCGCAGGTGATGGCGGCCGGCTCGGTCTTCGTTGGGCCTTACGCGCCGCCGGCTGCGGGCGATTATGCGACCGGGGCCAATCACGTGCTGCCCACTGGCGGCGCGGCTCGGAGCTTCGGCGCGCTCGGTGTGAGCGACTTCGGGCGGGCGATCCAGGTGCAGGCGATCGATGCGGGCGGTATCGAAGCCATTGTTGCGATCACCGACGTGCTGGCGCGCCTGGAGGCTCTGCCATGGCACGCGCGCTCGGTGCGACTGCGATCTGAGCCCTGAAGTCAAATACCGCCAGCGGCGATAATGTCTCGGGCATGAGCGTGGTTACGCGACCCAGAGATTCCGGTCTGAGCACCCAATCACAGGGGTTCGCCATCGTCGTCGACGGATTGCGAAAGCGGTACGGGAGCCTGGTGGCGGTTGACGGCATCTCGTTCCGGGTCAAAGAGCGAGAGATCTTCGGGCTGCTGGGCCCTAATGGCGCCGGCAAGACGACGACGGTCGAGATCCTCGAGGGCCTGCGCGGCGCGGACGAGGGCCAGGCCCTGGTCGCGGGTATCGACGTTCGCAAGGATCCTGACAAGGTCAAGAGCATGATCGGCGTCCAGCTGCAATCCTCTGCCTTCTTCGATGGCCTGAACTTGCTCGAGCTGCTCGATATGTTCGGGGCGCTCTACCATCGCTCGGTCGACGCCATGGCGATCCTCAAGAAGGTCGACCTGACCGAGAAGGCGCGCTCGACAGTCAGCAAGCTATCGGGCGGTCAGAAGCAGCGCTTCAGTATCGCGACGGCGCTCGTCAACGAGCCGCAGATCCTGTTCCTCGACGAGCCGACCACCGGGCTCGATCCACAAGCTCGACGCAACCTGTGGGAGCTGGCGGAATCGATTCGGTCGGAAGGCCGGACCATTGTTCTGACCACGCACTACATGGATGAGGCCGAAACCCTCTGCGATCGGGTCGCCATCATGGATCATGGACGGATCCTGGCGATGGAGCCGCCCGACACGCTGATCCAGCGGCTGCTCGACAAGGGGTTCCACAAGGATCGGGTGGAGCGGTCGGCCAATCTCGAGGATGTCTTCCTCGACATGACCGGGCACGGGCTGCGCGAAAGCTGATGTGAAGCGCAGTCCCTTCGTCATGCTGACCTGGTCCTCCCTGAAGGCGTATTTCCGCAACCGCGGCGCGATCTTCTTCAGCCTGCTCGTGCCACTGATGATCATGGGGATCTTCGGCCTGATCAACTTCGGGAACAGCACCCCCAGCGTCAACATCGGCGTCGTCGATCAGGCCCACAATCGGGTCAGCAGCACGATCATCAGCAACCTCAAAGGGATCAAGGCCGTCAAACTTCACACCGGCAGCCTCGACAGCGAGAAGCATGAGCTGCAACAGGGAAGCCGGGATCTGGTCGCGGTGCTGCCGGCATCGATCGGCCAGGGCTCGACCGCGATCACGGCCTACTACAATCAGGGCAACCCTCAGAATTCGCAGGTCGCGATCGCGATCATGAACCAGTTCGTCGATCGCGCCTCGTTTGCGTTCGCGGGCATCACGCCGGCCCTGACGCTGGATTCCAAGCCGGTGCAGAGCCGCAACCTGACCTACGTCGACTTCCTGGTGCCGGGGATGATCGCCCTATCGATCATGCAAACGGGGCTATTCGGCGTCGTCTTTACCTTCGTCCAGTGGAAGCAGCGCGGCATTCTCCGGCGCTTGATGGCCACTCCGATGCGGGTTCGCGATTTCTTTTTTTCCCAACTGGTTACCAGGCTGACGACCGTTGCACTGCAGATCGCCGTTCTGCTGGCGGTGGGATACTTTCTCCTGCATTTCCACTTCGCGGGCAACGTCCTCTATCTGCTGATCGTCGGCATCATCGGGGGCGGCATCTTCCTGGCGATGGGCCTGGCCATCTCCGGCGCCTCCAAGAGCGAAGAGACCGCGGCGCCGATCGCCAACCTCATTTCCCTGCCCTTGATGTTTCTCTCGGGCATCTTCTTCTCACGGTCCAGCATGCCGGAATGGCTGCAGACCGTCACGCAATACTCGCCGCTGACCTACGTTTCGGATGCGCTGCGCAGCATCAGTGTCGACGGTGCCTCCCTCTGGGCCGTCCGCGGCGACATGCTCGGCATCTTCGTATGGCTCGCGATCGCGGTGGTGCTCGCGACCCGGCTATTCAAGTGGGAGGTGGTGTGATGGCGGTCGAGCTCAGCCCGAAAATGCAGGCCTTCACCCAGGAGGTCTTTCCGGCGATCATCGGGACCAATCGCAAGGACGGCAGTGTCGAGATGGTGCCGGTGTGGTTCGAGCAAAAGGATGGAGCCTTCTGGATCAACGGCGGACTGAATCGCGGCTGGTTCAAGCACCTCCAGCGCGACCCACGCATCACGTTGCTGCTGATCGACCCGAAGGAAATGTTTCGCTGGGCGCAGGTGGAGGGGCGGATGGTCAACTGGGCCGAAGACACGGGTGGCGATCACATCAATCACCTGTCCCATCGTTACTTGAAGAAGGATTACCAGGGCCCGCGTACCGGCCGCATCAAAGTCCAGATCGAGCCGTTGCGGGTCACCGGGGCGATCGATGGCCGGGGGTAAGACCGCTTCGGCCCTTAGCCCGGCGGTTCAGAAGCTGGCGGCATTACCGATCCTGATCACCGTTGCGACCAAACGGGCCGACGGGTCAGTGCAACTGAACCCGGTATGGTTCGATCTCAAAGACGGCTTCATCTGGCTGAACAGCAACACCAGTCGCGCGTGGCCGAAAAATCTTCAACGCGACCGCGACGTCACGATGCTCCTCGTCGATCCGAAGGTGCCGGACCGCTACGCGCAAATCCGCGGCCGCCTGGTCAGCCTCATTCCGGACCCGAACCACGAGTTCATCGACCGCCTGGCTGAGCGCTACACCGGCCAGAAAT
>Ga0102924_1001606_pt1 | contig 25833 bp, 28 predicted proteins | sample PaiPotPPM11metaG_FD_80116 | JGI IMG/M metagenome (GOLD analysis project Ga0102924, IMG submission 80116) | Iron sulfur acid spring bacterial and archeal communities from Banff, Canada, to study Microbial Dark Matter (Phase II) - Paint Pots PPM... ... | reverse complement strand
GGCCGCGGCCGCGGCCAGCGCCGGAACCAGCAACGGGACGAACAGCAGCAGCCACATCGGGTTAGTCCCGGTCTGCGCCGGATCCGGCCGCGTCGCCCAGCAGGCGGCGCAGCAGCCCGGCGTCGCGGGAGGACAGGCCCGAGGCGAACCGGGCCAGCACGACGTCGTGATCCGGCCCGGCATCCAGGGCCTGGCTCATCTGGCTGGCCGCGAACGAGGCCTTGTCGACCGGGGCGTAGGCGAACGCGCGCCCGGACCGCTCCCGGACGGCCAGGCCCTTGGCGTGCAGCCGCGACAAGATCGTCACCACCGTGCTGTAGGACAGCCCGGCATCCGGCCGGCCCGCCAGCCGCTGCTGAACCTGCCCCGCCGTCAGCGGAGCACCCGCCGCCGTCAGCACGGCCAGCACCTCGGCTTCCAGCGCGCCGGCCGGGCGGCGCGCGGCGGCTCCGCCGGACGCTGCCGCGTCACCGGCCATGACGGGGCCCTCCTTAGGCAAAATAGCTTCTACAAGTTGTGTAGATGTTCTACAGTGCGTGTAGAACACCGGAGGGTCCCGAGTATGCCACCCGCGACCCGGCCCAGCAGTCCCTGACCCGGAAGACTCCTTGTGACTCACCTGACCTACCTCGAGGCCGCGGTCGTCGGCCTCGTCCAGGGCGTTTCTGAGATGTTCCCCGTCTCCAGCCTGGGGCATGCCGTGCTGATTCCGGCCCTGGTCGGCGGCTCCTGGGCCCGCGACCTGAACGTGGCCGCCGCCGAGTCGCCCTACCTGGCCTTCATCGTCGGCCTGCACGTGGCCACCGCCATGGCCCTGCTCATTTACTTCTGGCGGGACTGGGTCCGAATCATCGGCGGGTTCCTCACCTCGGTCCGCTACCGCGAGGTCCGCACCGCCGACCAGAAGCTGGCCTGGATGATCATCCTGGCCACGATCCCGGTCGGGCTGGTCGGGCTCAAGTTCGAGCACGAGTTCCGGGTCCTCTTCGCCCAGGCCAAATATGCCGCCGCCTTCCTCATCGTCAACGGCATCATCCTGATCGCAGGCGAGCGGCTGCGCCGACCCTCGTCAGTGGCCGCCGACGCCGACAGCGTCCGGGAGCGCGAGGACGCCGAGCTAGTCGCCGCGGGCCGGCACTCCGCCTCGCCCGCCCGCGTCGCCCGCCAGCGCGAGCAGGCCGCGACCGGGGTATCCGACCGGCGGCTGGCCACCATGCCCTACTGGCAGGCGGTCCTCATCGGCGCGGCCCAGATCCTGGCCCTGCTGGCCGGCATCAGCCGGGACGGGGTCACCATGGTCGCGGGCATGTTCTCCGGCCTGTCCCGCGAGGACGCGGCCCGGTTCGCGTTCCTGCTCGCCACCCCGGTCATCCTGGCCGCCGGGGCGCTCAAGGTCCCGGACCTGACCGGGCCGCTGGGCCACGGCATCCACGGCCAGATCCTGGTCGGCAGCGTCCTGTCGGGGATCGGGGCCTACCTGTCGGTCCGGTTCCTGCTCCGCTACCTGCGCACCCGCACCCTGACCCCGTTCGGCATCTACTGCCTGATCGCCGGCGCGGCCAGCCTGGCCTTCCTCACGCTGGCCCGCTAGCCCGGTGCTGCCCAGCTGATTTTGGCGCGTTCCGCCCAGCCTTGTTTATATCGGGGCTTTGATTGCGCATTTTCTGGGGCGTTCTCTCTATAGGAGAAATAAGGTTATTGTCGGATCTGCGAATATCTTGCTAGAGTCTCGCCGTAGATGCTGGCGGCGATATGCGCACCGGGCCGCGATAGGCAGGTCTCTGGGGGGATTCATGAAGTGTTCCGTCATGCTCAGTCGGCGCGGGCAACGGGCGGTGCTGGCCAGCGCGATGGCCGCCGCCGTGGCCGGGGCCATGTTGTCGACGGTGCCGGCGTCGGCGGCGAGCCTGCGGCGGCCCGGCGCGGCCGGGCCTCTCGCCGCTGCCGGGCGTGCTTACCCGGTGCTGTCCGATGGCACGTCCAGCGGCGGTACCGGGACGCTGACCGAGTTCGGGCCGACCTGGACTGTCTCGTTCCGGCTGAAGGATCCCGGGCCGATCGCGGTGGCCCCGGACGGGAAGTACGCCTATGCCGCTACCGCTGGCGGGGTGGCGGTGATCGGCCGGGTGAACACGGCGCACCCGAAGATCATGGCCACGGTGAAGACCGGCGGCACGCCCGGCGGGATCGCGATCACCCCGAACGGGGCTCGCGTCTACGTCACGGTCAGCTCGTCGAAGCGCAGCCTGGTCAAGGCGTACACGGGGGCCAGCACCGGCCGGCTGAGGCTGGCGGCGTCCGTGGCGACCAAGCCGGGCGCTACTGCCATCGCGATCACGCCGGACGGAAAGTACGCCTACGTCGCGGTGAACGACGCCCCGCGTGTTTACTACCTCACCGAGATCGGCGGCATCGGTACCGCCCATCCCGGGCTGGTGCGGAATATCGGCATCGCCGGCTACCCCGAAGCCGTCACGGTGACGCCTAACGGCCAGTACGTGTATGAGGTCAGCAACATGGGTCTCTACGGCGGTGCGGTGGCGTTCCGGCACGCGGAAAGCGATCATCCGGCCCTGGTCAGGGGTTTCTCTCCGCCGGGCCAGGGCGGAGTGAGCCCGGTGGCGGTAACGCCGAGCGGCCGCTGGGCCTACGCCGCCTACCTGGGCAAGCTGATGGTGATCAAGAACGCCCAGACCAGCCCGGCGCACGCCGGCTCGGCCAAGGCGGGCTACGCCGATGGCGAGATGGTGATGCAGCCCGGCGGCCAGTACGCGATTGAGGATGCGCTCAGCGGCTCGCACGGGGCGCTGGCCGTGCTGACCGGGACCTCCTCCGGCCACCCCAGGGTCGCCGCCACCTGGAAGCTCAGCTACTACCCGGCCAGCCTGGCCATCTCGCGAGTTCGCGCGTCCGCCGCGGCGGCCGGGCCCGCCCAGGCGGCGCATCCGAGCCGGGCCGCCGCCGCGAAAGTGAAGATCTCCGTCAGCGACTTCAACCGGACCTTCCAGGCCATGAAGAAGCTCAGGCCGCTCATCAGGCCCGGCCACGGCAAGATCGCCGTGATCCTCCCCGACACGATCAGCTCCGTGCGGTACGTCCGGTTCGACGCGCCCTACCTCAAGCGGGCATTCACCACCGCCGGCCTGCCCACCTCGAAGTTCGTCATCCAGAATGCGCAGGGCAGCGACGCGACCCAGCTCTCCGACGCCCAGGTGGACATCGTCGAGGGCGCGAAGGTGCTCATACTCGACCCGCTCGACTCGGGCGTCGGCAAGATCATCGAGTCCTACGCCAAGGGCCACGGCGTCTCGGTCATCGACTACGACCGGCTCACCGTGGGAGGCAGCCGTCGCTACTTCGTCAACTTCAATGACGTGGCCGTCGGGCAGGCCATGGGGCGGGGCCTGGTGTCCTGCGTCAGTGCCTGGGGCGTGAAGAAGCCGAAGGTCATCGTCATGAGAGGCGCCCCGGTCGACCCGGAAGCGGCGCTGTTCGCGCAGGGCTACGACGGGATCATGGCACCGTACTTCAAGTCCGGCCAGTGGGTGCGGGTCAGCCAGCCGCCGGGCACCTGGGATCCGCCGACCGCCCTGGCGCAGTTCGAGAAGCAGTACGCCGCGCATCCGGATATCAATACGGCGCTGGTGCCCAACGACGAGAACGGCGCGCCCATCATCGGCTTCCTGAAGGGCAAGGGGATCAAGGCCAGGACGTTCCCGATCACCGGACAGGACGCCACCCTGACCGGTCTGCACAACATACTTACCGGTTATCAGTGCGGCACCGCCTACAAGCCGTACTACCTGGAGCCGCAGGCGGCGGCCGCGCTCGCGCTGTTCCTGCGGGCCAAGGTGAAGCCCCCGGCCTCGCTGGTGAATGGTCACGTCAGGGACGCCACGGCAAAGGTCAGCGTGCCGTCGGTGCTCTTCAAGCCGACCTGGGTCGTCACCAGGAACATGAAGGCCACCGTCATCGCGGACAAGTACGTGTCGGTCAAGCAGTTGTGCGCCGGACCCTACGCGGCGGCCTGCAAGGCAGCGGGGATCACCTAAGGTCCGGCACGGTCAGACTGCCGGTGCCGCGCCGCCGGCGGCGGGCTACTCCCCGTCCTGATCGGCGGGCTGGTCGGGCCAGACGCCGATGTGGATCGTTACCCAACGGCCAGCTAAGGCTCAACGACCACGCGGGAATCCTGCCACCGGGCCGCGTCCCGGCCCGGCGGAGCGCCGAATAGCCGGCGGTACTCGCGGGTGAACTGCGACGCGCTGGCATATCCCACCGCGTGGCCGGCCCCGGCGATGTCGGCCGGATTGGCCAGCAGCCTGATGCGGGCCCGCTGCAGGCGAATTTGTTTCTGATACTGAACCGGGCTGAGCGATGTGGCCGCGCGGAAATGGCGGTTCAGCGAGGAGACGCTCAGGCCGACCTCGGCGGCCAGGTCCTCGACGCGGATCGTCTCGTCGTAGTGATCCTTGATCCAGCCGATCGCCCGGGCGACGACGGCGACGCGGCTGTCGGCCAGGCCGACCTGCCGGACCAGGCCGCCCTGCGGTCCGGTCAGCAGGCGCCAGTGGATCTCGCGCCGGACCGCCGGGGCCAGCACCCGCGCGTCGCCGGGGTGGCTGACCAGCCGCAGCAGGCGGACGAACGCGTCGATGAGGTCGGGTGTCGCGTCGCTGACCGACAGCGCCGGGCCGTCCGGCGCGACCCGGGCGGGCAACCGCGACTCGAGCAGCAACTGGGCGATGGTCGGCGGGTCGAGGGGCAGGCTGCAGCCGATGAACGGCTCGTCGTCGCAGGCCTCGGTGATGTGCGAGGTGAGCGGGAGGTCGACGGTGATGACCAGGAACTGCCCGGCCGCGTAGTCGAAGGCCCGGCCGCCCAGCACCGAGCGCTTGGCCCCCTGCGCGACCAGGGACACGGTCGGCTCGGCGACGTTGCCCAGCGGCGCGGTCGTCCGGGTGGTCGAGAAGACCTTCACGCCGAACACGGGCCGGGGCTCGGGGTACCCGGCGGCCAGGAACGTGATGCGGTCCCGCAGTTCGGCCAGTTCAGGCAGTCCGGGCATGTGGTCAGTCAACCACGGGATCAAGTCGCCGAGGACTATCGGCGCAGTCCTGCGCGGATCGTGCCAGAGCCCGGGCGGATCGGGCTAGGCCGTCAGGCCGGCCGGCGGTGGAATCGAAGTGATCAGAAAACACACCTGTGCAGGGGAGCCCCATGGCACTGACCTCTTATGTCACGCTCGGCCGCAGCGGCCTGCGCGTCAGCCCGTTCACGCTGGGCACGATGACCTTCGGCGAGGATCTGGGCTGGGGCAGCAGCCCCGAGGAGTCGACCCGGATCCTGGCCGCCTACCTGGACCGGGGCGGCAACTCGGTGGACACGGCCAACGTCTACACCAACGGCCACTCCGAGGTGATCATCGGCGAGTACCTAGCCAGCCGGCCGGAGCTGCGTGACCGTATCGTGCTCGGCACCAAGTTCTTCTGGAACCTGCGCCTCGGCGATCCCAACGGCGGCGGACCCGGCCGCAAGGCGGTCATCCAGCAGCTGGAGAACTCGCTGCGCCGCCTGCGGACCGACTACGTCGACATCTACTGGCTGCACAACTTCGACCCGGTGACCCCGGCCGAGGAAACACTGCGGGCCCTGGACGACCTCGTCACCGCGGGCAAGATCCGCTACGTCGGGTTCTCCGACACCCCGGCCTGGGCGACGGCCGAGGCGGCGACCATTGCCCGGTTCCGCGGCTGGGCCCCGATCATCGCCCTGCAGCTGGAGTACTCCCTGCTCGAGCGCACCTCGGAGGGAGAGCTCATCCCGATGGCCCAGGCCATGGGCATGGGCGTGCTGCCGTGGGGCCCGCTCAAGAGCGGGTTCCTGTCGGGCAAGTACTCCAGCCGGTCGACCGGGCCCGCGGACACCACCCGCGCCGCCCTGGTTGGCGTGCCGGGGCCGGCGGACTACCCGGTCATCGACACGGTCAACGAGATCGCGGCCGAGATCGGCGCCAGCCCAGCGGCCGTCGCGCTGGCCTGGGTCCAGGGGCGGCCGGGGATCACCTCCACGCTCGTCGGCGCCCGCCGGATGGACCAGCTCGAGGCCAACCTCAGCGCCCTGGACCTCACCCTCAGCCCCGAGCACGAGGCCCGCCTGACCGAGGTATCCGCGCCCCGGCTCAACTTCCCGGCGGCCAACAACGCGACCCTGGCCCGGCTGGCCCAGAACGGCGGCACGACCGTCAACGGCGTCCCGACCCCGCCGCCGCCCCGGCTGATCGCCGGCGCTGAGGTCTACTGACCCCGCCGGCCCCGCGCTATAAACGCTATAAAGAGGCCATGACGTGGGAGCAGCTGCTGGCCTACTGCCTGGCCAAGCCCGGTGCCTGGCAGGACGAGCCCTGGGAAGGCGACGTGGTGGTCAAGGTCGGCCCCAAGATCTTCGCCTTCCTGGGGTCGGCACCGGGGGACACGGTCGGCCTCAAGTGCGGCCCCAGCCGGGAGGCGGCCAGCGAGTGGCTGGAGCGCTACCCCGATGACGCCTCGGTCATGGCCTATATCGGCCGGTCCGGCTGGAACAGCCTGCGGGTGGGCGGGGCCATCCCCGACGATGAGCTCCTGGAGGCGGTCGATGCCTCCTACGACACGGTCGTCAGCAAGCTGCCCAAGAAGGACCGCCCGGTCCTGCCCTCAGCGTGAACCCTCCGTGGTACTACTTTGGTACCATCCCTGTTTATGGCCATGAACCTGCGGCTTGACGACCAGGACAGCGCCCTGCTGAAGGCCCTGGCCGAGGCAGAGCACGTTTCCCTCCACGAGGCGGCTCTGCGAGCGATCCGGCGCAGCGCTCGGGAGCTCGCGCACACCGATCGGGTGCGCGAGGCCACGGCCGAGATGCTCGACCGATGGGGCGAGGTTCTGGACCGGCTCGGCCGGGCGTGACTGATCCATCTCCGGGCACCGAGTACCTCAGCCTGGAGGACCTGCTGGACCTGGTGAACGCGCTGGGGACCGGGCCCGTCCGCGATCTTGGCCTGCTCGATTCGGCCTGTCACCGTCCGCAGGCCAGCTTCTTCGGCCAGGAGGCATATCCGACGCTGGCCGGGAAGGCGGCCGCGCTGATGCACTCGCTGGCCGGCAACCATGCGCTAGTCGACGGCAACAAGCGGCTGGCTCTGCTGGCCACAGTGGTGTTCTTGCGAATCAACGGGCAGGTCCTGGAGCTGACCGACGACCAGGCGTTCGCGCTGACCATGTCCGTCGCCGCAGGACAGCTAGACCTGGGCGGGATCGAGAAGCAGCTCCGACTCGCGCCAGCACCAGGCCAGTAGAGCTAATCCCGGCGGAGCAGGGAGGTCTATCCTGACGCCGAACCGTCGCCATCGTCTGTTAGGGGAGCTGTGTCCAGATTAAGGATGCTTGTTGCGATGCTGAGTGTGACCGCTGCGACTGCGGGGATGACCGCGGCCGCGGCGGGGACCGCGGATGCGTCAGGTAAGCCGGCCGACGTGATCCTGGCCGGCAGCGCCGTCCCGTTCGCCAGCCAGGCCCGGCCCACCGGTGATGTCGCTGGCTCGACGCGACTGACCGTCGAGGTCTGGCTGAAGCCGGAACTGGCCGCCGCTGAGCGCTTCGCCAGCTCGGTGAGCACGCCGGGCAGCCCGCATTTCCGGCACTACCTGAGCCCGGCCGCGTACACGGCCCGGTTCGGGGCCTCCCGCGGCGCCGCGACGGCGGTCGAGTCGTGGCTGCGCGCCGAGGGCTTCACCGCGATCTCGGCCGACACGGGGCGTTCCTACGTGCGGGCCACCGCCTCCGTAGCGAAGATCAACACGACGTTCCGGGTCCGGCTGCGGACCTACCGTTCGTCGGCGTCGGTGCACGCTTACCGCTATGCGCTGCACGCCAACGACCGCGCGGTGTCGCTGCCGCGCTCGCTGGCCGGCCGGGTGCTGGCCGTGACCGGGCTGAGCAACGCCGCGCCCATCCTCCCGCTGGTCAAGGGCCCGGCCGCCGCGCGCAAGACGGCCCGCGGCCCGGCCGCGCCCTGCTCGGGGTACTACGGCCAGCAGATGGCCACCGGGCTGCCCAGGCAGTTCGGGGTCACCTCGTTCCCCACCTTCGTGTGCGGGTACAGCGCCGGGCAGATGCGGTCGGCCTACCACGCCACCCCGGCCGCCACCGGCAAGGGCCAGACCATCGCGCTGGTCGAGCAGGGCCTGACCCCGGACATGTTCCAGACCCTTCAGGACTACGCCAAGGCCAACCACATGCCCGCCCCGTCGCCCGAGCGGTACGCGGAGCTGTCGCTGGGCGATAACTCCTGCGGCGACCCGTTCAACATCGAGGAGCAGCTCGACGTCGAGTCCTCCTACGACATGGCCCCTGGTGCCAATCAGCTGGTGGTCGGCGGTGACAGCTGTGACGCCGCGCTGGAGGGCAACCAGTCGGTCTACAACGCGGACATCGCGATCCTCGACGGTGCCAGCGGCCACCCGCTGGCCTCGGCGGCCTCCAACTCGTGGGAGACCGGCACCGAGTCGCAGCCGCTGTCGCAGACCAACCTGGTGCATGCCTACCTGGTGCGGGCGGCCGCCGAGGGCGTCGGCATGTACTTCTCGGCCGGCGACGGCTCGGGTGTCCTCGAGCCGTCCATCGACCCCAACGCGATCGCGGTCGGCGGCACCACGCTGGGCATCGGCAAGACCGGCGCGCGGCTGTTCGAGACCGGGTGGTCGACCGGGATCTCCCAGCTCAAGAACGGCGCCTGGGCGTTCCAGGGCGAGGACGGCGCGGGCGGCGGCGGGCCCAGCGTGCACTGGGCCCAGCCGGCCTACCAGAAGGGCGTGGTCCCGAAGTCGCTGGGCACCACCCGCAGCGCGCCCGACATCGCCGCCGACGCCGACCCGTTCACCGGGATCAACGTCGGCATGCTGAACCTCAGCGGCAAGAAGCCGGTGTTCTTCCAGGAGAGCATCGGCGGGACCAGCGAGAGCTCGCCGCTGGTGGCCGGCATGGTGATCGCCGCCCAGCAGGGCCAGCGGGCGCCGTTCGGGTTCATCGACCCGGCCATCTACAAGCTGCACGGCACCAGCGCGTTCTTTGACACGCTGCCGCTGACCAGCAAGAGCCCCGCGCTGGACCGCGGCGTGGAGTGCGACCTGCTCGAGTTCGCCAACATCTGCCTGGGCCCGACCAAGAAGCGGATCCCCAGCCTGACCACCTTCGACGACCAGAACCCGAAGATGAAGGGCTACACCGGGCAGGTCACGCTGCCCGGCTACGACAACATGACCGGCCTGGGCGTCCCGGACATGCCCAACTTCATCAAGGCGCTGCGCAGCCTGAGCTAGGCCAGCCGCCCAGTCTCATAATCACGGAACCCTGCCGGTGATATTCACTGGCAGGGTTCCGTCATCACCGGGGTGCCGGGCCCGATGGGGCAGTATGGAGCGGGTGACCGAACTCAGCGATGTTTCCAGCGCCTTTGAATACGGCGACTCGGTCCTGGTCGGCCAGCGGGTGCGGCTGCGCGGCCTGCGTGACGATGACCTGGCCGACCTGGCCAGGTGGGAGATGGATCCCGGCCGGATGGCCACGCTGTCGGGCTGGGTGGTTCCCCCGTCCGAGGCCGCGGCCAGGGAGCGCCTCGCCAAGTGGAGCGCCAACGACAAGGACGACGTGAGCTTCTCGATCGAGACGCTCGACGACCCGCCCGTGCTGGTCGGCAACGTCGGCCTGTGGGGCGCGCGGCCCAAGGACCGGTGCGCGACGCTCGGGATCGCCCTCGGCCGCGAGCACATCGGCCGCGGCTACGGCACCGACGCGACCCGGGTCATCGTCGCCTACGGATTCCGCGAGATGGGCCTGCACCGCATCCAGCTCGTCGTGGCTCCGTACAACCCGGCCGGGATCCGCGCCTACCAGAAGGCCGGGTTCGTCGAGGAGGGCCGGTACCGCCAGGCCGTGCTGCATGACGGGCGCTGGTACGACGAGGTGCTCATGTCCATCCTCGACCACGAGTTCACCGCCGCCCGGCCGTCATGACCGCGGAACTCGATTTCCACGCTATTTAACAAGATGGGCTCATCTCGTCTCGCCACTGAGTTGCCTCCGCCCGCTCTCAATCAGGTCAAAGTACGGAAATTCCTAAAGGCCGCGCTGTCCGGCGGTGCCGAGAATGGCGGCGCCGATCGCGCCCGACAGCTCGCCCAGCGCGGCCCCCGCGATCGGCGGATTCCAGTCGTAGGGCGCGCACCGGGAAAGGGCCCGGTCGATGCCCGGCCGCAGCAGCGTCAGGTACCGGACCGCGCTGCCGCCGACCACGACCCGGGCCGGCCGGAACACCGAGACCAGCGCGGCCAGGCCCGTCCCGATGTGCCCGGCGTAACGGTCGAAGACCTCGCGGCTAGCCGGGTCCCCGGCCGCGGCCGCGGCGGCCAGCTCGTCGGTGTTCTGGCCGGTGGCGGCGTCCAGCGCGGTGCGAGAACCGAGCTGCTCCCAGCAGGTGGGCAGCCCGCAGTAGCACGGCGCGGCCGGGCCGGGCACCGGGATGTGGCCCGCCTCCGGGTGGATGCCGTCACTGCCCCGGTAGGGGGCGCCGCCACGAAGCAGGGCGACGCCGATGCCGGTGCCGAGGGTGACGGCCAGCAGCGCCGGGCTGCGCTGGCCGGCGCCGTAGGCGTTCTCGCCCAGGGCGAAGGCCACGGCGTCGTTGTCGACGGCGCACGGCACCCCGAGGTGATCGCCCAGGAGCTGGCCCAGCGGGATGTGGCTGTAGGCGGGCAGGGTGGCGTCGTTGCGGATAACGCCGCTCGGGTCGACCGGCCCGCTGGCTCCGATGCCGACTCCGGCCAGCCTGGCTCCGCCGGCCGCGTCCCGCACCTGGCCGGCCAGCTCGGTGATGAGCTGGCCGGCATCGGCGGCCAGCGCGTGGCGGGTCGGCACGCTGGTCCGCGACCGGACGACGCCAGAGGGGTCCAGGGCGACCAGGCGGGTCCCGGTGCCGCCGAGGTCGATCCCGACCGTGACCTCGGCCGCGGCGGCCAGGGTGTCCGGCTCGGCGGCGGGGGACTGACTGATCACAGGGTGGTCGTGACCTTCTGGCCGTAGGCGAAGGCACCGGGCTCGAGGCCGCGGGCGCGGGCGATACGGACCGCGATGTGCTGGGCCACGACCGCGCCGGCGGCCAGCTCGGTCAGCGTGGTGCCGCGCGGGATCGCGATGGTGCGGGTGCCGGGCAGCTGCAGGTCGCCGACCAGGGTCACGTCGGCTCCGGTGGCGGCCAGGTCGGCGGCCAGGCTGCTGATCGGGCCCGAGCCACCCTCGGCGCAGGCGCCGAACAGGACCGCGGCCAGCCCGGGTCCGGCCAGCTCGAGCGGCCCGTGCCGGAACTGGCCGCCGATGAAGCCCTCGGCCGCGACCTTGGCCGCCTCCTTGGTGATCAGGCCGGCGTACAGGGCGGTGGCGGCATCGTCCCTGGCGCCGATGAACGCGATGCGCGGGTGACCGGCCGTCGTCACCGCCTCGGCCAGCGCCGTCGCGGCGGGAACCGGATTGAGGTCGCTGATCGCCTTCGCGGTGCCGGCCGGGGAGCCGGCCGGGGAGCCGGCCGCGGTGCCGGTCAGCGCGCGCAGCAGTTGCTGGTGCGCGGCCAGGCTGTTCAGGTAGCTCTTGGTGCTGACCGTGGCCTCCGGCCCGCAGTGCAGTCCGATGACGGCGTCCGACGCGCGGCCCAGCGGGCTGCCGGGCTCGTTGGTGATGCCCACCACGGCCCGCGGGCGGGGGGACGGACCCTGGCCGGCCGGGCCGAGCAGGGCGGCGATCTCCCCGCTGGCCCCCGACTGAGAGGTGACCACCAGCAGGGTGCTCTCGGTGATGAGCCGGGGGCTGTCGAGCAGCTGCCCGGTGTCGACCCACCAGCTGCCGCGGCCCGCCGCGACCAGCTGGCGCCAGCTCGGCAGCGCCGCGAAGTGCGACGAGCCCATGCCGGTGAACACGACGCGGTCATAGTCGCCGCGGGCGATCTCGGTGAGCTCGGCGGCCGGCCCAGCCTGGCCAAAATCGAGCAGGGCGTCGGGCTGGGCGGCCATGTCCAGTTCGAACGGGCTGAGGGTCAGCGGGGTCACCGAGTCATTGTCCATTCGGTCGCGAGGTCAGCGGACGGGCGGGGGCAGGCTAGTGCCTGACCAGGGCCACGTCGGCGGGCGTCAGGCCGAGCAGCCCGGCCGCGATCCGGGCGCCGATCATGGCCGTGGGCAGGTTCGGGTTGCCGCGGGTGATGCTCGGCATGATCGAGGCGTCGGCCACGTAGAGGTTGTCGACGCCGTGCACCGCGCCGGTGGCGCCGACCACGGCGCCGGGGTCACTGGCCGGGCCGAGCTTGCAGGTTCCGGCCGGGTGGCAGTAGCTGGCCGGGACGGCCAGCGGATCGGCCCCGTGGCCGGCCACCCGGCCCAGGATCTCGGCCAGCCTGGCATCGGCCGTGATGGCCCGCAGCAGGTCGAGCGCCTCGGTCAGCACCGCGCGGTCGTGCCCGTCCGGATCGCTCAGGTACCGGTGATCGACGGCCAGCCCGGTGGCAGCGCTCCGAACCCCGCCCGCCGGGGCCAGGGTCACCCGCCCCTCGGACCTGGCCCGCATGGCCCCCGCGTACAGGCTGACCGGCGGCAGGCCGGGGTGGCCGCTGTTGGCCCCGGCCACCATGAACACGTGCATGTCGTACGGGCCGGCGTCGCAGCGGGACGACCGGGCCCGGCCCACGGTCTGCTCGTCCGGGTACCAGCCCGCCGCGGCCAGCTCGTCGGCCAGCCCGTCACGCCCGGCGAAGTGCAGGGCCGCGCACGGGTGGTCCAGCAGATGCCGGCCCACGCCCGGCAGGTCGGCCACCGGGCTGATGCCCAGCTCGCTCAGCTCGTCTGCGGGCCCGATGCCCGAGGCCAGCAGCAGGGCGGGGGAGTGGTAGGCGCCCCCGGCCACCACCACCCGCCCGGTCTGGATGACGTGCGCGCCGCCGTCCGCGGTGGTCACCTCGACCCCGGTCACCACGCCGCGGCGGAAGACCAGCCGCCGGGCCGTGGTCCGGCCCGCGATGCGCAGGTGCGGGGCGTCCCGGACCGGGTCGAGGAACGCGAACGCGGCGTTCCAGCGGATGCCGCCGGCGATGTTGACCGGCATCGGCCCGATGCCCGGCCCGGCCGCCAGGTCGTCAAGGTCGTCCGCGAACGGCAGCCCGGCCGCCAGCCCGCCGTGCACGAACGCCGCCTGCGGCGCGGTCAGCTCGGGCATGGTGTAGCGGCGGACCCGGAATCGCCCGTGCACCCAGTGCAGCAGGGGCTCGACGTCGGCGCAGGCCCAGCCGGGATTGCCCAGGGCCGCCCAGCCGTCGTAGTCGGCCGGGGCGGCCAGCGAGGCGGTGCACCCGTTGTGCGACGAGCAGCCGCCCAGGATCCGGGCCCGCGGCAGGTCCAGGACCCGGCCCGGCATGCTGGTGCCGGTGTCCAGGCCCCAGTCGTGCGACAGCGGAATGGCCCGGGCGTCGAGGACGTCGGCGGGCCAGCCGCCGCCCGCCCGCGGCCCGTAGTCGGGGCCCGCCTCGATCAGCAGCACGTCGTCCGAGCCGTGCTCGGCCAGCACGCCGGTCAGCGCCGCGCCGCCGGTGCCGCTCCCGATCACCACGGTGGCCGCGCTGTCGGGCAGCCCGGCGCTGGTCACGCGACCCTCAGCTCCACGTCGGCCGCGGTGAACGCCGTGCGCTGCTCGGCCGCGATCCCCGCGTCGGTGACGATGACGTCGGCCCGCTCCACCGGGCAGATCCGGCCGAAGGCGGTCTTGCCGAACTTGCTGGCGTCACAGGACACCACGCACCGGCTGGCCGCCTGCAGCGCCGCCCGCTTGACCGCGGCATCGTCCAGGTTCCACTCGGTCAGGCCCGCGGTGATGTGGATGCCGCTGACCGTCATCAGGTACACGTCGAACCGGTGGTCCTCGAAGATGCGCAGCGCCGGCGGCCCGATGAGGGTGCGCTCGTCGGGCCGGACGATCCCGCCAGGGATCATGACCCGCACCGTGGCCGAGCCGCTCAGCACGTCGGCCACCCGCAGCGAGGGCGTGCACACCGTGATGTCCCGGCCCAGCAGCTCCTCGGCGATCGCCGCGCCGGTCGTGCCGCCGTCCAGGATGACCGTCTCCCCGTCGCTGACCAGCCGGGCCGCGGCCACCGCGATGTCGCGCTTGGCCGCCGGGTTGAGCTTGGCCCGGGCCGCGAACGGCGGCTCGTAGCTGCCGCTGGCCACCGGCACCGCCCCGCCCCGCACCCGGCGCAGCGCCCCCTCGGCGTCCAGCGTGGCCAGGTCGCGGCGGATGGTCATCTCCGAGACCTTGAGCTGACGGCTCAGCTCGGCGATGCTGACCCGGTCCCTGGCCGCGACCAGCCGCAGGATGGCCTGGAAACGGTCGTCGGTCGGCCTCATTCGGTGACCTCCTCCGGGACCGGCGCCAGGGTTTCCATGGCCCCGGCGTGGTCCATCCAGCCCCGCCGCTGCGGCCGCAGCGCCCAGATCAGGCAGCCGACCCCGGCGGCGACGTACACGCCCACGATGACCGGGGCGTACAGCACCGGGGCGGCCGGGAGCGGGATGTAGGACTTATAGGCGATGTAGAGCAAGGCGGCCGTCGCGACGACAGGAAACAACACGTACTTGATGATGCTTGATTCATCGCGGCCTTCCGTGCGGAAGTACCGCCAGGCGGCAATGTTTCCAAGTCCGTAGATGATGACGTAGGTGAATGTCCCCGTGGTGCCGAACAGGTTGAACATGTTGGTCGCGCCCAGCGGCACGCCCATGGCGATGAGCAGCACGATCACCACGCCGAACTGCAGGGTGACCGCGCGGGAGGGCGTGCGGTGGACCGGGTGCACGCGGGCCAGCCAGCCCGGCAGCCCGCCGCTGCGGGCCATGCTGAACAGCGTCCTGGTCGAGGACGTGGTGCAGGCGATGCAGACCCCGATGCCGCTGTTCAGCAGCGCGATGAGGATCAGCAGCCAGGCCCCGGCCCACAGCCGGTGGCCCAGGACGAAGGCCGGGGCGGTGGGGGAGTCGGCCAGCGCGGTGAGCTTGCTGACGCCCCAGCCGACCTGCAGGCCCCAGGCGCAGAACACGTAGAAGATGCCCATCAGCGCGACGGAACCGGTGATGGCCCAGGGCACGAACCGGGTCGGGTTCCGGCTCTCCTCGGCGATGGTGGCCGCCGACTCGAACCCGGTGAACGCGAAGATGCTCAGCACCACGGCCAGGAAGAACCCCGACGAGCTGGGGATGTGCGCGGGCAGGAAGCCGCGGGCGGTCAGCCCGCCCGGTCCTGGGTGGATGAGCCCGGTCAGGGCCAGCGCCAGGCCGATCACGATCTCGTAGGCGCCCATGGTCAGCATGAACCGGGCCGAGATCACGATGCCGCGGTAGGCGACGTACCAGCACAGGGCCAGGATGGCGACGGCGTAGACCCACCACGGCAGGTTGAAGTGGTACTCGCTGTTGAGCTCGTCCTGCAGCACGGCGCCGGTGAACGCGGCCAGGGCGGCGGGCACCAGCGCCACCGACGTGCCGTACAGCCAGCCGGTCAGGTAGCCGGTCCGGGGCCCGAGGCCGCGGCTCACGTAGGTGTAGTAGCCGCCGGCGCTGGGCATCCGCCGGGCCAGCCCGCTGAGCGGAACGGCCAGCGTCAGGCACAGGATGAAGGCCAGCAGGTAGGTCAGCGGGGCGGTGATCCCGGCCTGGCCGGTGGTGAACGCGATCGTGTAGAAGATGCCCAGCGTCGGCGAGATCTGGGCCACCGCCTGCATCAGCACCCCGGCCAGGCCGACCTTGTTGGCGCCGAGCCGCCGGGCGGGCTGGTGGTCTCCGCCGGCTCCATCCGCTCCATCCGCTCCGTTCGCTCCGTTCGCTCCGGGGGCGAACGCATCGGCCGGCGTCATGGCTTCTGACATCGCAAGACCTCCTCCGCGCCACGGCGCACCGCGCCAGGTCACGTTCAAACTGAACGAAGTAACGAACAGTATGAACAGAAGGCTTGTGAACTTCAAGGGCATGATGTGATCAGTATGTTAACTTCCCTGTTAGGCGACGCGGGGTGGCACACTACCTGCTCGTGAGCGCAAGCGGGCGGAAGGCCGACATAACTCCCGAGCTGGTCTCGCGGCTGGTCGCCAGCCAGTTCCCGCAGTGGGCTGACCTGCCGGTCCGCCCGGTCGAGGTGGACGGCTGGGACAACGCCACCTTCCGCCTCGGCCGGCACATGTCGGTCCGGCTGCCCAGCTCGCCGGCCTACGTCGAGGGGGTGGCCAAGGAACACCGCTGGCTGCCGGTCCTGGCCCCGCAGTTGCCGCTGCCGATTCCCGAGCCGCTGGCCATGGGCCAGCCGGGCCTCGGTTTCCCGCGGCCGTGGTCGGTCTACCGGTGGATCGACGGCCAGACCGCGGAGGCCGGGAAGATAGCCAGCCTGCCGGAGTTCGCCGCCGACCTGGCCGGCTTCCTGGCCGCCCTGTACCAGGTGGATCCGTCGGGCGGCCCGGAGCCGGGCTCGCACAACTTCTTCCGCGGCGGGTCGCCGGCCCACTACGACGCCGACACCAGGGCGGCGCTGGCCGCGCTGCGCGGTCACATCGACACCGGCCTGGCCGCCGAGGTCTGGGAGGCGGCGCTGGCCGCACCGTGGGACGGACCGCCGGTCTGGTTCCACGGCGACGCCCAGCCCGGCAACCTGCTGCTGGACTCGTCCGGGCGGCTGAGCGCCGTCATCGACTTCGGCACCTCGGGGATCGGCGACCCGGCCTGCGACACCACGATCGCGTGGACGTTCTTCTCCGGGGAGAGCCAGCGCGTGTTCAGGGAGCGGCTGCCTTTTGACGAGGCGACCTGGGCCAGGGGCCGCGGGTGGGGGATCTGGAAGGCGATGATCGTCCTGGTCGGCGAGCTGGACACCGACCCCGCAGGCGCCGAGTTCACCAGGAACGTCATCGGAAAGATCATTTCCGATCATCTCGGCGTAAAGTAAGGAACTTTCCGGCGACATTGAACATCTAACGGCTATAAGGGGAAAGCGGCGTCTATCGCCGCGAGCCGGAAGGATAAACAATGGGCCGGTTCGTCAGTTCCGCATGCGTTCTGCTGGCCGCGGGGATGCTCGCCGCCGCCATTACTGACACTCTTATCACCCTGGCCACGCCTGCGACCGCCAGGCCAGCGGCCGACCGGTCGGCGGTGGCCAGCCGGGCGGGCCAGCCGCGGATTGCCTACGTCATCACCAGCGGTGTCCTCGATCACGGCGCGGGCACGGTGACGCCGGTCAACACCGCCACCGATCAGGCCGGCCGGCCCATCCGGGTGGGGCGCGGGCCAGCCGGGATCGCGATTACCCCGAACGGGCGGACCGCCTACGTCACCAACTCGGACTCGGGCACGGTGACCCCGATAAACACCGTCACTAACCAGGCCGGCCGGCCCCTCAAGGTGGGCCCGAATCCGGGCGCCATAGTCATTACCCAAAATGGCAGGACCGCCTACGTGGCCAGGGACAAGGGCGTGATCCCGATCAGCCTGCCCGCCGGCCGGCCCGGAAGGCTCATCAGGGCCGGGCTGTCCTCGCGCCGGCCGGGCGAACTGGCGCTCAGCCCCGGCGGGAAGACCCTTTACGTGACCGGCGAGGACGGGGTGTTTCTCATCAGCACGGCGACTAATACCGTCCGGAAGGAAATCCGGACCGGCGGTAATGCCAATGTGCGGCAGATCGCGATCGCCCCCGGCGGAAAGGATGCCTACGTCCTGGACCGGAACGGCAGCGTCATCGTGATCAAGGCCGCCACCAGCAAGGTCGTGCGGCGGATCAGGATCCCCCGGTCACCTGGCGCCGTCGGTCCCGGTGCCCTCGGGTTCGTGCGCGGCGGCAAGACCCTCTACGTCGTCAGTTCCCCCGACGGCGTCGTGTTCCCGATCAGCACCGCGACCGGAGCCCCGGGCCAGCCGATCCGGCTCGGACCCGGGCACGGCACGTCCCTCAGCCCGGCCATCGCGGTCACCCCGCACGGGACGACCGCCTACGTGCTGGCTCAGCGGTCCAGGCCCGACCGGAGCCTGCTAATTCCGATCAGGGCCGCCACCGGCACTCCGCTCAAGCCGATCCGGGTCGGCTACCGGGCCGTCGGCCTCACGATCGTGGACCTGGTCAGCGAATAGCGCTGACCAGGTCCCATGATCATGTCGCCATCTGGGATCCTGGAGGCCCGGCGACACGAGGAGATCAGCGATGGCTCAGACCCCGCTCAGCGCGGATGAGAAGGCTCGTGCCGAGCTGAACTTCGCCCCTTACGTCGCCCAGGCACTCACCGCCCACGGACGGTTCCGGGTCAGCGCCGATACCCCGGAGATGGTGGAGGTGTTCCAGAAGGTCGCCCGCCGGGTCGGTGACCAGCTCCAGCGGCCGGTGATCAGCTATGCCAACGGCCGGGAGATCGTGATCACCTTCGGGCACGAGGGGCCGTCCGGCCTCCACGGCCAGGGTGCCCGCTCAGTTCAGGGCTGATCGCCGCTCCGCTTGCGGCGGCCCAGGCCCTCGAACAGCCAGCGGGCCTGGCGCATCACTTCCTGCACGGCACGGCGGCGGGCATCGGCGAAGTAGCGATCCGGGTCGCGCACCATCCGCTCGGGACGATCGTCGTGATCGTCGATGGTGATGTGAGCCGTCACCTTCGTCCCCTTCCGCACCATCTCAGTGTCAGCCGACCCGCCCAGGCGGTCAATGACCGGCCAGCTTCAGGCTAGTGCCACCGCGATGAGCCCGCCGAGCAGGCGGATCAGCGGTACGTCGGCCCGCCTGATGCCCTCCTTCTCCAGCGCGTCCACCATCAGCATGCCGAACGCGTTCTGGCCGGCGGCCACCGGGACCGCGGCGAAGGACTGGTAGGTCTGCGGCGGCGTGACCGGCCACCCGGCCGGCGGGCTGGCCGCCGCGTCCGGGCAGAACAAGTGCTGGTTGTGCCGGATCATCGCGAAGACCAGGCCGCCCTGCGGCGTGTCCTCGGCGATCGGCTCCAGCGGGTCGTCTACCCGGCCGCTGTACTGGTCGGGCACCAGCAACGCCGGCCGCCCCGGCCGGACCCGGAACAGGCAGGCCCGCACCCGCCCGGAGCCGACCAGGTGGGCCGCCGAGTCCAGGGCCATCGGGATGGCCGCCGCGGCCAGCGCCTCCCGCTCCCTGGCCCCGGTCGCGGCGGCCAGCCGGCCGAGCTGACGCACGATCGGGTCCAGCGCGTCGTTCATGGTCACCCGCATGGCCACCGCCGCGTCCACCGCGGCCTGCTGAGCCCGGGCCCGCTGCTGCTCCTTGCGCACCTGCTCGTAGGCCGGCACTCCGGCCGCGGTCACGCTGGCCGCCACCGCGCCGAGCGTCCACCACGGCCGGTCCGAGGTCGCGTGACCAGCCTCCATGCCCGCCAGCGTGGCCAGGGCGATCGCACCCAGGCTGGCTGCCGTGGTCAGGTACACCCGCACGTCCGGAGGAAGGCGCATGCGCGGCACACTAGACGATCGCCGCGATCACGGAAGTGCTTGCCCGCAGGGCGCATCAGACCGGCCCCCGGTCGCTCCGCTCAGACGACACCGGTCCCGGCCGGCGCCGGGAGATCTCGCTGAGGGGAGCACACATGCTGGGAAAGATCCGCGGCCTGCGCGTCATGGTGGTGGCGGCCACGGCCGTCACCCTGGCCTGCGCGGGCAGCGCTGCCTACGCGGCCAGCAACAGCACGTCCGTCATCGTCAAGGGACCCGACCACCAGCGGCTGACCTTCGTCGTCTCGCCGGGCGGCAGCCACACCTTCGCCCTGCCCGCCGCCAATGACCCCATCCGGATTGACCTCGATTCAGTCTCGACCAACGGCGGGATACAAACCCCCAGCGAGGTCTTCAGCGCGCTGATCAACGTGGACGCCAACCATGCCGGCGCGAGCTGGATCGGCACCAACAGCGACGGCAGCCAGACGGCGTCGAGCACGATCAAGGGGGTTAACATCACCAACCTGGTCTGCGGCAGCAGCTGCGTGATCGCGTCGCTGGACATGAGCAACGTGACCCAGCGGACCGTGGTGCTGCGCGCCAACGCGGCCACGTCCTCGATCCGCGAGAAGTACGTCGTCAACATCTGGTACTAGAACCCGGCCCCGTAACCCGGTCAGGCGTGAGACTTGAGGCCGGTGCCGCACAGGGGCGCCACCAGGTGCGGCACCGGGCCGGGCTCGGGCACCGGGCCGGCCAGCCCGGCCTGCAGCGCGGCCCAGCACACGCCCGAGGTGGGCTCGACGTAGAGCCCGGCCCTGGCCAGCTCGGCGCACGCGGCCCTGGTCTGGTCGTCGGTGACCGTGACGATGTCGCCGCCGGTGTCCCGTACCGCGGCCAGGATCTGGGCTCCGCGGGCCGGCCGGGCGATGGCGATCCCCTCGGCCACCGTGCCCGAGCCGCGGACCTCGCGGTTTTTGCTGCGCGGCGCCTCGCCGGGCGCGGCCGCTCCGCTGCGCATGGCCGCTGCCAGGGGCGCGCACCCGGCGGCCTGCACGGCGACGATGCGCGGCAGCCGGTCGATGAGCCCCGCGGCCAGCAGCTCGCGGCAGCCCAGATAGCAGCCCAGCACCAGCGTGCCGTTGCCCACCGGGACCAGCAGCACCTCCGGCAGCCGGCCGCCGAGCTGCTCCCAGATCTCGAACGCGTAGGTCTTGGTGCCGTGCAGGAACACCGGGTTGTAGACGTGGCTGGCGTAGAACAAGCCTGGCTGATCAGCCGCCTCGGCCGCGGCGGCGGCCGTGTCCTCCCGCGTGCCCTCAACGCGGTGCACCCGGGCCCCGTAAGCCTCTAGCTGGGCCAGCTTGCCCGCCGACGTGGACGCCGGGACGTAGACGTCGCAGCCGATCCCGGCCCTGGTCGCGTAGGCGGCGATGGCCGAGCCCGCGTTGCCGCTGCTGTCGGCCACCATCCGGGCCACGCCCAGCTGCGTGGCCAGCGTCGCCAGCAGCACCGCGCCACGATCCTTGAACGATCCGGTCGGCATGAGGTAGTCCACCTTGACCGCCACGCCCGGCCGGCCCGGACCGTTCAGCAGCGGCGTCATTCCCTCGCCCATGCTGAGCCCGGCCACCTCGGCGACCGGCAGCGCCTCCCGGTAGCGCCACAGGCTGGGCACCCGCTCCCGGAGCGAGGCCAGCCCGGGCAGGCCCGCGGCCTGGCCGGCCAGGTCGAGCACGCCCCGGCAGCTCGGGCAGCGCCAGGCCAGGCTGGTCAGCGACCCCGACCACCCGCAGGCGGCGCAGGCCAGCCCGGCTTCTGCCAGCGCGGTCGGCGCAGAGTTCTCCGGCACGGTCACGGTCCTTCCCCTCCTGATGCCCCAGCCTGGCCGAGGGTCAGGCTAGCCCAGGCGCTTTGCCCCCCGTCCTCCCGCTTCCCTCTCCCGCCTTCTCCCGGCCGGAACGACATGATTGTGGCTCTCATGTCGCTGTAACGACATGAGAGCCACAATCACGTCGTTCCGCAGGCGGCTCCGGCCGCTGACCCCCAGCATTTGACACCTAGCACCACTAGGCATAGATTTCCTGGGTATGAACAGGGAACGGCTCAAGGGGAACCTTGACCTGCTGCTGCTGTCGGTGCTGGCCGCCGGGCCCGGCCACGGGTACGCCATCATCTCGGCCCTGCGCGAGCGCAGCGGCGGCACCTTCGACCTGCCGGAGGGCACCGTGTACCCGGCGCTGCACCGGCTTGAGGACGCCGGGCTGCTGGCCAGCTCGTGGGCCGACGTGAACGGGCGGCGCCGCCGCGTCTACGGGCTGACCGACCAGGGGGCGGCGGCCCTGTCCGCCGAGCAGGCCGAGTGGCGCAAGTTCGCCGTCGGCGTCCAGTCTGTCGTGGGAGGACCGGCATGAGCGAGTCGCTCGACCTGATCGATGAGTACCTCACTGAGCTGCGCGGCAGGCTCGAGCTCGGGGCCGAGGAGGCCGAGCTGGTGGTGGCGGAGGCCGAGGACCACCTGCGCGAGACCGTGGCCTGCGGGCTGGCCACCGGGATGACCCAGCACGAGGCCCAGCTGGCCGCGATCTCGGCCTTCGGCTCGGTCACCGCCGTGGTGCGGGCCCACGCGTCCCGGCCGGACGGCTTCCTCCGGGGCCGGACTCCCGCGGCCATCCTGGGCGACCTCTTCCTGGCCGGCTGGAAGCTGGGCGCCATCGCGCTGATCGCGGTCGGCATCAGCGGGCTGGTCGTGCAGATCATGAACTACACGCTGGGCCGGGCATTCACCGGCCAGGCCCCGGCCGGGGTCGCGTTCGAGAAGGTCAGCTGTACCTACTGGATGAGCCAGTGGCCCGGCGCGCACACCTGCGCCACCGCCCACCTGCTGGAGGCCAGCAGCGACGCGGTCGTGCTGCGGGTCGCCGCCGGGGTGCTGGGGGCGGCGCTGTTCGCGGGCTATGTCGTCGTCCGCTACGTGCAGCGGCGGTACCAGATGGGACCGGCGGTGGTGCTGGCCGGTTACTTCCCGCTGCTGGCCGCCACCGCCTTCGGCACCTGCGCCCTCGGGATGGCCCTGGCCCAGCTCACCGGCTTCGCGATCACCCAGGGCCCCGGGACCTACCTCAGCGGTACCCTGGTGGCGGCCGCCGCCGCGGTCTGGTACGGCCGCCGCGCCGGGCCCGCCATCCGGCACCTGCGGCGCGAGTGGGAGAACGCGAGTCACCATGCCTGACCTGCTGCGGATGACCGGCGTCTACGCCCTCTACACTCGCCGGCTGCGCCGCCAGGTCCTGGCCGGACGGCTCCCTGAGCACGTCGGGCTGATCATGGACGGCAACCGGCGCTGGGCCCGGCAGGCCGGCATGGCCAGCCCGAGCCTCGGCCACCGGGTCGGCGCCGAGCACGCCGAGCACGTCCTGTCCTGGTGCGAGGCCGTCGGCGTCAAGAACGTCACCGTGTTCATCTGCTCCACCGAGAACCTGCAGCAGCGCGACAACGCCGAGGTCGCCTACCTGATGCAGGTGATCGAGGAAGTGGTGGCCGCCCGGCTCGCCCGGCGGGACGGGCGGTGGCAGGTCCACGTCGCCGGCCTGCTCGATGTGCTGCCCGACTCCACCGCGCGAGCCCTTAAGAACGCCGTCGAGACCACCCGCGACTGCGCCACCGGAGCCCAGGTCACCCTGGCCATCGGCTACGGCGGGCGCCAGGAGATCATCGACGCCGTCCGCGACCTGCTCACCGAGGCCGACGCGGCCGGGGCCTCCATGACCGACGTGGCCGCCGGCCTGACCGCCGGCGACATCACCGCCCACCTGTACACCGCCGGCCGTCCCGACCCCGACCTGGTCATCCGCACCAGCGGAGAGCAGCGCCTGTCCAACTTCCTGCTCTGGCAGAGCGCCTACTCCGAGCTGTACTTCTGCGAGGCCTACTGGCCCGCGTTCCGCGAGATCGACTTCCTCCGCGCCCTGCGCAGCTACGCCGCCCGAAAGCGCCGCTTCGGCGCCTGACTCTCTAGGCATCCTCAAGAAGCCGCTCAAGCTCCTTTCGGACGTCGTCATCGGGCTCACGCCGGAGCGCCTCACGAGCCCGGAGCACGCAATTCGCCGTATACAACACGCGAAGGTCGGCCGAGTCACTCCAGTAAATGTCGCACCGAACAGGCGGCTGTTGCTTGCCATGCTGCAGCAGCCAGGGCCCGACCTGCTCCCAGTCCCAGATTCGCTCGCCACCCGTGGTCAGGATGACCGGCGGCGGGAATCCTCCGCCTCCGCGCTGGCCCGTGGCCCACAAGCGCGCGGCCTCCCTGGTAACCCCGGCGCGCTTTGCGATATCCAGGAGCGTCACCATGTTGTCGCAGGCCAGCCCGACCACCCGCAGGCCCGGCACTTTCTCGACATCCCGCACCGCGGCGGCGATGGCCGTGGCCAGGGACGGCGCCTCGCGATCGAACTCGATCAGCGTGCCCAGCGGCCCGGTTTCGACCGCCGCGTCATCGCATCCCGCCTCGAACAATGCCTCCATCTCACCGTCGGTCACTTCGCGGTTGAGCATCAGCGAGAACTCATAGCTGCTCATGAGGTCCTCTCTCCTCGTCCGGGTGACTATGGCGCAAAAGGAAGCGGCGGATCTGGTTCGCGTGCGTGTCCGCATCCCGAGGGGTCGACCAGACTTGCATGCGCTGCTTGTCGGCTGTGCACCTGACGTAGCCCCAACTGTGGCCGTGTCCGCTGGTGTCCCCCACCTCGAATCCGGCCGTGACGGCCTCATCGAGAGCGTCGCGCACCTGCTTCTTGGAGTGCGACCACCTCGTCATCTTCAAATTCTATAAACTAGTGTTGTAAACATACAACACATTTGTCAAGCGCGATTTCCTCCGCGCAGCTCGGCGGCCAGAAACTGGTCCCAGGTCCGGGAGCCGGCGGTGTAGCCCGGCGGCGGCAGCAGGGCGCCGTCGCGGACCGCACGGGTGCCAGGGATCCGGACCGGCAGCACCCAGCGGCGACGCTGGCTGGCCTCCAGGTAGCTGCGCAGCAGGTCCGTCCAGCTGCTCACCTGCGGTCCGGCCATGTCCGGCACCCGGCCGGCGGGCTCGCCCAGCGCCAGCTCAGCCAGCCGGCCGGCCACATCACGGGGATCAACCGGCTGGACGGTGAAGCCCGCCGGCACCGGCGCCACCGGAAGCCGGCTCAGCTTCCGCGCGTTGGCCAGGCAGTAGTCGTAGAACTGGGTGACCCGCAGGATCGTCCAGGGCAGGCCGGACTCGGCCACGATCCGCTCGGCCTGGAGCTTGGCCTTCGGGTAGCCCCAGGAGGCCAGCCGGTCGACGCCGACGATCGACACGTACACCAGGTGAGCACGGCCCGCCTGGGCCGCCGCGTCAACCAGGTTGCGCGTCGCCTCGGCGTCGCCCCGCGTGCTGGTCGCGCAGTGGATGATGGTCTCGGCCCCGGTCACCGCGGGCTCGATGCCCTGCCCGGTCCGCAGGTCGGCGGTGAAGAACGCGACGCCGGCCGGGGCGGGCCGCTGGTGCCGGGCCAGCACCCGTAGGTCGCAGTCGCCGTCGTGCAGCCGCGCGACGACCAGCTTCCCGAGGCGGCCGGTGCCGCCGGTGACCAGGACGGGCGAGGCCATGGGCGCTCCTTATGTCACATCAGCGTGGTCTGGATGGTCACCTCTATGTGCGACCACGACCAGAGAATGTGACCGATGAACCAACTTGAGCTGCTCGCCGAGCGGTTCGAGGCGCACCGGGCCCGGCTGCGGGCGGTCGCCTACCAGACCCTCGGCTCGGCCAGTGAGGCCGAGGACGCCGTCCAGGAGACCTGGCTGCGGCTCAGCCGCACCGACCCCGGCCGCATCGAGAACCTGGGCGGCTGGCTGACCACGGTGGCTGGCCGGGTGTGCCTGAACATGCTGCAGGCACGCCGGGACGAGCCGGTCGGAGTGGACCTGCCCGAGCCGGCCGCCGACGGCCCGGACGGCCTCGACCCCGAGCAGCGGGCCCTGCTGGCCGACTCGGTCGGGCCTGCGATCCTGGTCATCCTGCACACGCTGGCCCCCGCCGAGCGGCTGGCCTTCGTCCTGCACGACGTCTTCGCCGTCCCGTTCGAGGACGTCGCGGCCGTCGTGGGGCGCTCGCCCGCGGCGGCCCGTCAGCTGGCCAGCCGCGCCCGCCGGCGGGTCCAGGGGGTGGCCCCGGTCCCCGGCGCCGACCTGACCCGGCAGCGGGCCATCACCGACGCCTTCCTCACCGCCGCCCGCGACGGCGATTTCGACGCGCTGCT
>Ga0102924_1001605_pt1 | contig 25833 bp, 25 predicted proteins | sample PaiPotPPM11metaG_FD_80116 | JGI IMG/M metagenome (GOLD analysis project Ga0102924, IMG submission 80116) | Iron sulfur acid spring bacterial and archeal communities from Banff, Canada, to study Microbial Dark Matter (Phase II) - Paint Pots PPM... ... | reverse complement strand
CTATCACGGCGTCACGGTGGTCGCCGCCTCGCTGACCGGACTTCCCGGCAACCACCGCGACTTCGACCTGCCGCTGCCGGGCTTCTTGCACGCCGGCTGCCCGCATCACTACCGCTTCGCGGAAGCCGGCGAGAGCGAGGAGGAATTCGCGACGCGACTCGCCGCCGAGCTTGACGCCTTGATCGTCAGGGAAGGTCCCGAGACCGTCGCAGGTTTCATCGCCGAACCGGTGATGGGCGCCGGCGGCGTGATCGTGCCGCCGCAAACCTATTTCGAGAAGGTCATGGCCGTGTGCGCGAAGCACGACGTTTTCATGATCAGCGACGAGGTGATTTGCGGCTTCGGCCGGCTCGGCACCAGGTTCGGCTGCGAGAAGCTCGGCTTTGCCCCGCATTCGATCTCAATCGCCAAGGCGCTGTCGTCGGCCTATCTGCCGATCGCGGGAGTCATGATCCCCGAAGTCATGTATCAGGCGCTGCTCGAAGAGAGCAAAAAGATCGGCGTGTTCGGCCACGGCTTCACTTATGGCGGCCATCCGGTTTCCGCCGCGGTTGCGCTTAAGGCGATCGAGATCTACGCGCGCGAGCGCATCGTCGAGAAAGCCGCCGAACGCGGTTTGCAATTCCAGGCGCGTCTTAAAACGCTCGGCGACCATCCTCTCGTCGGCGAAGCGCGCGGGCTGGGTTTGATCGGCGGCGTGGAGCTGGTCGCCGACAAGAAAAGCAAGCGGTCGTTCGATGCACGGCATGGCGTCGGCGCCCGCGCGGTGCAGTTCGCCGAAGCCGAGGGCTTGATCGTGCGCTCGGTGCTCGGCGACGTTTTGACGCTGTCGCCGCCGCTCGTCATCATCCCGGCGGAAATCGACGAATTGTTCGATCGGTTGACGCGCGCGCTCGACAACACGCTCGATTGGGCGACGCGCGCGCGGCTCGCGCAGTCGTGATCCGCGACGTCAGGCGAGATCCGGACGAAATGAACACTCCGTTCATCAGTCGCGCGCTATGAGGCGGCCGGGATTTACCGGCCCGGATTTGCAATGGACCCGACCGCAACCGACGGAACCGAACGGCACCAGCGCGCGACCAAGCCGCGGCTGACGCGGCGGCGATTCCTTGCAGCCGGCGCAGGCATAGTCGCGCTGTCGGCGTCCGCGACCGCGGCCTATGCCGGCGCCATCGAGCCGATGGGCGTCAAGCTCACGCGCTACGCGCTGACCCCGCCGCGCTGGCCCGCCGGCCGCAAATTGACCATCACGGTGATCGCCGATCTGCATGCCGGCGGCCCTGACATGACGCTGCCGCATGTGCGGCGCGTGGTCGACCTCGCGCAGGATTTGCGCTCCGACCTTGTCGTGCTGCTGGGAGATTTCAAGGCGTGGTACTGGCACTTCGAGTCGACGCCTGTTGCCGATCCGCTTTGGGCCGCCGAATTGGCGCGGCTCGATGCGCCGCTCGGCACTTGGGCGATCCTCGGCAACCACGATTGGTGGCACGACCTCGTCGGTGTGCGATCCGCACTCGCCGGCGTGCATATCCCGATCCTTGAAAACAACGCAGTGCTGCTGGGCCGGGCCGGACAGCGGTTTTGGCTGGCGGGAATCGGCGATCAGCTCGCCTATCCGCTGGGCCGCGGCCGCTTCCGCGGTGTCGACGATCTGCCAGGCACGCTCGCGCAAGTTCAAACCGACGATCCGGTGCTGCTTCTCGTGCACGAGCCGGATATTTTTCCTAACGTTCCGGATCGCGTTGCGCTCACGCTTGCCGGCCACACCCACGGCGGACAGATCCGTCTGCCGTTGGTCTGGCCACATTTCGTGCCGTCACGATACGGCACCCGTTATGCCTACGGTCACGTGATCGAGGATGATCGGCATCTGATCGTGTCCGGCGGGCTCGGCACCAGCATCATTCCCGCCCGCCTCGGCGTACCGCCGGAAATCGTGCACATCACGCTGAGCGTCTGAGCCGTCGGACCAAAAGCAAGCGGCGCCGACCGGGGCCGGCGCCGCAATCAGCTTCGCGCGTGCCGTGCGTTCAGTACCACTTCACCGTGGCAGCTTCGCTGGGGACGGAGCCTAACGCGACTTTCGGACTGTTCGGCGCATCGCCGTTCTTCGGCGCCAACACCACGACGATGGTGCCGACCTTCACATGATTGTAAAGGTCGATTGCGTCTTCGTTGGTCATGCGGATGCAACCCGATGAAATCGCTTGCCCGATATATTCGGGCTGATTGGTGCCGTGGATGCGATACAGCGTGTCCTTGCCGCCGGAATACAGATACATGCCCCGCGAACCCATCGGATTATGCGGTCCGCCGGTGACATAGGCCGGCAACGGCCCGAGCCGTTGCTGTTCGCCTGCGGTCGGAATCCACGGCGGCCATTCTTCCATGCGGCCGACCTTGGCGATGCCGTTCCAGGCTTGGGCCTCTTCGCCCACCGCGATGCCGTAGCGGGCCGCCCTGCCGTTCGGCAGCACGTAATAGAGGAATTTGTTGTCGCTATCGATGACCACGGTCCCCGGCGCTTCCTTGCGCGTGTAGTCGACGATGTGACGACGATAGGGCTCCGGAATATCGGCCTGCTGATACGGCAGGTTCGACATCAACAGCTTGTCGCGCGTATTCCAGCCAGCCTGCGTTGCGGGCTCAAGCGTATCCGTCATGCAGCCGCCGAGTGTGAGCGCCGCAAGCCCAACGACCACGAATGAAATCACTCGCAATGACATCACGCGCCTATTTCTCCGTCCGCCCTGAGCCGCCCCGGCCAAACGAATAACCTAAGTCCCAATACCCCAAAGCGCTGCAGCCATTCCAGTCGTTATAGCCGTGCGGCGATAAGGTACGCGACGAGTGTTGCAGGAATGCCGCAGTGCCCTTGGCGGCGGAATTGGCGGTCCGATCAAGCCCGTCCCGCAGCCCAAAGATCACTATGGCCGCGACCCATTAAGCAAGGGTTTACCACTAGCGGTGCACCTAGCCGCCCGCATGCCTGCAGTCGGAAATGTCACGGCAACGCACGATTTGTCGCCCATTTTCGCCGCACTCGCCGCCTACAAGTTGGTCATCGCCGACAGCAAAGGGAATGGGGATCCGTAATGACGAATGTGACTGCCGAAATGGCCGAGAAAACCGCTCAAACGGACCGAGCGCCGAAGATTTCTGACGAAAATACCAGCAAAAGCAATATGCTGGACGGCTGCTATCGGCAGATCGGCATTTCCGCTGTTGCGGCGGCCGTCCGCTACCAGGGCGCAGCCAAGAACCCGGCCTATGCCCCGGCGCCGACCAAATGGCGGGACCCTACCGACGACGCGGCCGCCTGAGCCGCAACGCGTAACCGTGCATTGCTGTGCAAATTCCGGCCTCGGCCGGCCATAAGGGGACGCGAAGTCCCCTTTTTTATTTGAGAAATGAAGCGTTTGCCGCCGGCTCAGTGGTTCACGGTGATCCATGGCTCCCGGTCGCGCGTGAGGCAGACCTCAAACGCCGCGAGCGCAGCGACGATAACGCCGATGATGACGTCTATACTCGTGGCGGCGCCGTTCTGGAACCCAAGAAGCCACGGGGATACGATCAAGGTCAGGGCGGCGATCAGAATGAACCATTCCTCCCAGACCGCGAACGCGGCGAGCGCAGCGATCGAGAACGCGGCGATGATGATGCCGACGATCGACGCGGTCTGCCATTGCGCGCCGGAAGAGAGATCGAACAGCCAGGGCGAGAAGAACAACACGCCGCTGAGAATGAGGTTTAGGACGTCGCAGAGCCGTACGCTCGACCAATTGTCCATGCTGTTCTCCGCGGCACCGCCGGTTTGCGGCAATGGGCGCGCCCCGCAACTATCCTGGCGGAGAAGGAACCACCTGCGGCGGCATTGGTTCCGGGCGAAACCGGCGTCACAACACACGTCATGATGCCCGCCGGCCTCACGGATGGATTTTCGAACGCCGAGATCGAAGCCGGCCGCCGGCTGTTCGCCGGGGAATGGAACTTTGCCTCGGCCGCGAGCTCGCTCGATTCGCTACCGCCGATGACCGGCCCGGAAATCGCGTTCGCCGGGCGCTCCAATGTCGGGAAATCGTCGCTGATCAACGCGCTCACCGGCCGCCGGGCGCTGGCGCGTACGTCGAACACGCCGGGCCGTACCCAGGAATTGATTTTCTTCAGTGGCCCGCATCGGCTCACGCTGGTCGACATGCCGGGTTATGGCTACGCCGCCGCGGCCAAGAGCAAGGTCGTCGCCTGGACGAGTCTGATCGCGAATTTTCTGCATGGACGCGCTACGTTGGTGCGCGTTTACCTCTTGGTCGATGCGCGCCATGGGCTGAAGGCCGTCGACGAGGCGATCCTCGATACGCTGAGCGAGGCCGCCGTCAGCCACGAAATCGTCCTCACCAAATGCGACCAGATCGGCGCCGCGGAATTGGAAGAGCGCACGGCTACGCTCGCTGCCGCCATACGCAAGCGGCCGGCGGCGTTTCCCGATCTGATCGCGACCTCGGCGAAGAGCGGCGGCGGCATCGCGCAATTGCGCGCCGCCATCGCACGGCTCCTCGACGAGCGCCGCTAGCAATTTTTAGCGCGCTGGAGATGGGCCTTTCCCGCCGCCGCCGCGGGGGCTAAATAGCGGCGGTCGAAGGAGTTCCTCATGGACGTGACGCCGTTCGAGCAGGCCCGCATTCTTGCGGAAGCCCTGCCCTATATGCAGCGCTACGACGAAGAAACCGTGGTCGTCAAATACGGCGGTCACGCCATGGGCGCGGAGCATCTGGCGCGCGAATTCGCCCGCGATATCGTGCTGCTGGAGCAGACCGCGATCAATCCGGTCGTCGTCCATGGCGGCGGCCCGCAGATCGAAGCCATGCTCAAGCAAGTCGGCGTGCAGTCGCAATATGCGGCCGGCTTGCGCATTACCGATGCCAAGACGCTGGAAATCGTCGAAATGGTGCTTGCCGGCTCCATCAACAAGCAGATGGTCGGCTACATCAACGAGGCCGGCGGTAGAGCAATCGGGCTATGCGGCAAGGACGGCAACATGGTGGTCGCGCGCAAGCTGACCCGTACCGTGATCGATCCGGATTCCGCGATCGAGAAAGTGATCGACCTCGGCTTTGTCGGCGAACCGGAAAAAGTCGATACCACCGTGCTCACCCAGATTCTCGGCCGCGAATTGATCCCGGTGCTGGCGCCGGTCGCCGCCGCGGCGAACGGCGGCACATTCAACGTCAACGCCGACACGTTCGCCGGCGCCATCGCCGGCGCGCTCAAGGCCAAGCGTCTGCTGCTGCTCACCGACGTGCCCGGCGTGCTCGACAAGTCGAAGCAACTCATCAAGGAGTTGTCGGTCGACGAGGCGCGCCGCCTGATCGCCGATGGCACCATCTCCGGCGGCATGATTCCCAAGGTCGAAACCTGCATCGACGCACTCGACCATGGCGTCGAAGGCGTGATCATCCTGGACGGCAAGGTACCGCATGCCGTGTTGCTCGAATTGTTCACCGAACTCGGTTCCGGCACGCTCATTCATACTTAAAGCATGATCCCGAACAGGGAACAGCGCCTTTCGGAGAAGATCATGCTCAAAGAGAATACTGAAGCCGCCTCGCTGTCCGCCGCGACGAATCGGGCTCCAGCGGCCGCTTTGGTCTCGCGCAGGATTTTTCCCTTGGCGCCGGGCGTTGCCGCGGGCACCGCGCTCGGCATATCCGACGTGCTGGCGAAGCTCGTGCTGGCGACGGGCTGCGACGTCCTCACGATGCTGTCGTTTCGCAGCGTGGTCGGCCTAGCCTTCGTCGCCAGCTGGCTTCGCTTCGGCCGCAAACCTTCCGCCGACGCGCGGGTGCGCTGGGTCTCGATGGCGATTGGCATCCTGTTCGCCGGTCTCATTTTCTGCCTGTTCAAGGCGATTGCGGCGATCGACGTGCCGACGGCGATTTTGTCTTATTTCACTTATCCGCTGTTGACCGGGCTCACCGCCTCGCTCGCCGGCCTCGAGCCGTTGCGGTGGAAGGGCGTACTATGCGCCGTCGCTGCCTTTTGCGGGCTCGCGATCATGATCGGCGCGCACCCTGCGGGACTTGCCTTCGCCGGCGTCGGTTATGCGCTGGGCGCCGCCTGCTGCCGCACCGCGGTCTTACTCGCGACCCGCGCCTACCTCGTCGGCGCCGACGCGCGGTTGACGACGTGGTATTCGATGCTCTCGTCGACCGCCGTGTTCGTCGCGGTTTCGCTCGGCACGCAGACCTGGCATCCGCCACAGACCGAACTCGGCTGGGTTTGCCTGGTCGCACTCAGTCTGGCGACGACGGCTGCAATCCTGTTCGTATTCGTCTCCACCATGCGGATCGGGCCGTTCCGCACCGCGCTGATCATGCATCTCGAGCCGCTGACCGCGATGATCCTCAGCGCGCTCGTTCTCAGTGAGGCGATCACGCCGATTCAGGGCATCGGCAGCGCCATCATGCTGGCGGCGCTGATCGCGTTTCAATTGTGGCGATGACGGCAGAAGGCCTTGAGCGCCTAATGCGGCATTCGCCGCGCCGGTGGGCCGCACTCGGCGCGCTCGTTTTGTTGATCGCGACGCCGGCTCGCGCCCAGGCACCCGCGCCGCAAGCACCACCGACACAAACCGAGGTGTCGATTGCGCTGGTGCTTGCAGTCGACGCCTCCGGCAGCGTGTCAAACGACCGCTTCGAGCTGCAGAAACAGGGCTATGCCGCGGCATTCCGCAACCCGCAGATCCTCAATGCGATCCGCTCGCTCGACACCCAGTCGATCGCGGTCACCATGATGCAGTGGACCGGGCCGCTGCTGCACGCCGTCGTGGCCGATTGGACACTGATCAGGGACGAAGCAAGCGCCAACGCGTTCGCCGCCGCCATCGCAACCGCACCGAGGCAACTGTTCGGCGGCGGCACATCGATCAGCGGCGCCATCGACTATTCGCGGCTTTTGCTTGCGCAAGGTCCATTCCACGGCGCGCGGCGCGTCATCGATATTTCCGGCGACGGCGCCAATAACAGGGGCCGGCCGGTGACGCAGGCGCGCGACGAGGCGGTGCACGACGGCGTCGGCATCAACGGCCTGCCGATTCTCGCCCTCGAACCCGACCTCGATCGCTATTATTACGACAACGTCATCGGCGGACCGGGCGCTTTCATGATTCCGGCCCAAAATTACGACACTTTCGCCGATGCGATCCTGAAAAAGCTGATTAACGAAATCGCCCGCCTGGAACCGGACACGAATCCGTCATCGGCTTTTGATGCAAATCGTGGCTTCGCGTCACAAACTCGGCCAAGTTTGCGCCGAAACTTCGCGGTGTATTCACAGAACATCTCGGTGCTAAAGCGGTGAGGATGGGACCATGCGGGGGTTCCACAACAGTTCGTTCGATCCCCAGACGCTCATCGTCCTGGAGGCCGCCTTCGACGAGGCATGGCTGACGCTCAAAGCGATCGGCAACACGACGGTGAAGCCCGACGAGCTGGCGCGCTGCGTCCTGCGGCTTGCCATGGAAGGCGAGCGCGATCCGGTGGCCTTGCACGACGGCGCGCTCAAGGGCCTCGTTCCGGCAACGTCCTGGCGCGAGGCGGGTTAGCGGGTTTCACTACGAATGGGCGACGAACAGCGCAAAACCGGCGACACAAGCGCCGGCCAGCGTGCCGACAAGCAATGCAAACAGGTATGGAATAGACTTGCGTATAGTCGTGCGCATCGATTGTTCTCAGCGGCCTAGCCGCTAAAATTGATTCGCTACCCTCACGCCTCATCACCGGAAATCATGGCAACAACGAGTCCCGGGACGACGCAGCGGTCCGTTGGCGGTCCCGCCAAGCGCGATTTCAGGCGGATCGACACCTGGGTGTTCGACCTCGACAACACGCTTTATCCGCATCACCTCAATCTCTGGCAGCAGGTCGACATCCGTATCCGCGACTACATCGTCGATTTCCTCAAAATCACCCATGAGGAGGCCTTTCGGCTGCAGAAGGACTATTACCGTCGCTACGGCACGACCATGCGCGGCTTGATGGAGGAGCACGGGCTCGAACCGGACCAATTCCTCGAAATCGTGCATCAGATCGATCATTCGCCGCTCCAGCCCAATCCGGCGCTTGGCGCCGCCATCGCCAATTTGCCAGGTCGAAAGTTCATTCTCACCAACGGCACGCGGCACCATGCCGATGCAGTGCTGCGCCGCCTCGGCATCGAAAAACATTTCGACGACGTGTTCGATATCAGAGCGGCGGAGCTCGAGCCCAAGCCGCGGCCGCGGGTTTATGAGCGCTTCCTCGCCCATCACGACGTCGAGCCGGAGCGCGCCGCGATCTTCGAGGATCTCGCCCGCAATCTCGAAGTGCCGCATGCACTCGGCATGACTACGGTGCTTGTCGTCCCCGAAGGCGCTCGCGTCGTCTTACGCGAGGAGTGGGAGCTTGCCGGCCGCGAGGCGTCGCATGTCGATCATGTCACCGACGATCTCACCGGTTTTTTGCGCGGCATCGTGGCCGAACGCGGCGCGAGCAATCGTGGCAGTTGACATCGCGGGGTCCTGACCCGACAAACCGCGCAGCAGGGAACAAACTCCATGTCAGCCGGGACCGAAAGTCTGGCCAAGACCATCGACGACGCCTTCGAGCGGCGCGACGAGATCGGGCCGTCGACCAAGGGCGAGGTGCGCGATGCCGTCGAGCAGGCGCTCGACCTGCTCGACCGCGGCGCCGCGCGCGTCGCCGAGCGGGCGAGCGACAACACCTGGCGCGTCAATCAATGGCTCAAGAAAGCAGTGTTGCTGTCGTTCCGGCTCAACAACATGAGTGTCATCCCCGGCGGCCCGGGCAAAGCGGTGTGGTGGGACAAGGTGCCGTCGAAGTTCGACGGCTGGGGGGACAACAGCTTTCGTAGCGCCGGTTTCCGCGCGGTGCCGGGCTGCGTGGTGCGCCGCTCGGCCTATATCGCGCCAGGCGTGGTGCTGATGCCGTCATTCGTCAATCTCGGCGCCTATGTCGATTCCGGCACCATGGTCGATACCTGGGCCACGGTCGGCTCCTGCGCCCAGATCGGCAAGAACTGTCATATTTCCGGCGGCGCCGGCATCGGCGGCGTGCTCGAACCGTTGCAGGCGGGCCCGGTGATCGTCGAGGACAATTGCTTTATCGGCGCGCGCTCCGAAGTCGCCGAGGGCGTCATCGTGCGCGAAGGCTCTGTGCTGTCGATGGGCGTCTTCATCGGCGCCTCGACCAAGATCGTCGACCGCGAGACCGGAGCGACGCTGCAAGGCGAGGTGCCGGCCTATTCGGTGGTCGTGCCCGGCACTATCGCCGGCAAGCCTTCCCCCTCCCTTCCCTCCCCCGCAAGCGGCGGAGGAAAGGCAGCGGGCGCGACGCCTAGCCTTTACTGCGCGGTGATCGTCAAGCGGGTCGATGAGAAGACCCGCGCCAAGACCAGCATCAACGAACTGCTGCGGGATTAAAGCCGCGCCGATGGATTGGGCATACCTCTTCACTGGTTTCAACGGCCGCATCAGCCGAACGACGTTCTGGATCGGGATAGCCGCGCTCACGGTCGCCGAGCTTTTCGGCCACGTCCTCGCCGAAGAGATCCAGGGCGATCGGCTCAGCGCCATCGTCGATCTGGCATACGTCTATCCGGAATTCGCGGTCGCCCTGAAACGCGCCCACGATCGCAATCTGCCGCTGTGGCTGCTGTTTGCGTTTTTCGGCGCCAGTGCGTTACTCGATCTGCTCACGGTGCTCGAAATGACCGGCACCGACGATGAGCCCGGTTTGCTGTCGATCGGCATCGCGCTGCCGTTCACGGTGCTCGGCCTCGCCCTCCTCGTCGAACTCGGCTTTCGCCGCGGCACGGTCGGCCCGAACCAATACGGGCCGGATCCGCTGGCGCCGGGGGCGAAGCCGCGGACTTGACTGGACCTCACCCCGCGATCACGACTGCCTGCGATGACTGCCGATCCCATTGCCATAGCCCGTGATTTGATCCGCTGTCGCTCGGTCACGCCGGACGAAGGCGGCGCGCTCGGGCTGTTGCAGAGACTGCTGCAGCAATCCGGCTTTGCCGTCCACCGCGTGGTATTCGACGAGCCCGGCACCGCGCCGGTCGATAATCTTTACGCCCGCATCGGCACGGCAAAACCCAACCTTGTCTTTGCCGGCCATACCGACGTCGTGCCGACGGGCAACGAAGCGTCATGGACGCATCCACCGTTTGCCGGCGAAGTCGCCGACGACAAGCTCTACGGCCGCGGCGCCGTCGACATGAAAGGCGGCATCGCCTGTTTTGTCGCTGCCGCCCTCGATCATCTCGCCGCCTGCGGCGGCAAGCCGAACGGCTCGCTTTCGCTCCTCATCACCGGCGATGAGGAAAGCGTCGCAGTCAACGGCACCGTCAAGCTGTTGCGATGGGCGGCCGAGCGTGGCGAGAAGTTTGACCACTGCATTCTTGGCGAACCAAGCAATGTCGCGGTCGTCGGCGACACCATCAAGGCCGGCCGGCGCGGCTCGCTCAACGGCACGCTGATCGTGCGCGGCCGCCAGGGCCACGTCGCCTATCCCGAGCGCGCCGATAATCCAATCCGCGGGCTCGCCACGCTGATCGCGGCCCTGCAAGCCCCGCTCGACCAAGGCAGCGAGCATTTCGCGCCGTCGAACCTGGAATTCACCTCCGTCGATGTCGGTAATCCGACCGTCAATCTCATTCCCGGCGAAGCCCGGGCGCGCTTCAACATCCGCTACAACGACCGCCATAGCCAGACGGCGCTCAAGACGCTGATTGAGCATCGCGCGCAGGCCGCCGCGGCCGGGCGCGTGCACTATGCGTTCGATTGGCAGCCGTCGAATGCGGATGTGTTCGTCACCAAGCCCGGCCCGTTCACCGAGCTTGCGGCCTCGGCCATCGCCGCAGTCACCGGCCGCAAGCCGAAGCTCTCGACGAGCGGCGGCACTTCCGACGCACGTTTCATCAAGGATTATTGCCCGGTGCTCGAATTCGGCCTGGTTGGGCAGACCATGCACGCGGTCGACGAATGCACGCCGGTCGTGGACCTTACGACGCTGACCGCGATCTATCGCCGGATCATCGAGCGGTATTTCGCTTAATGGCGCGCGCGGCAATGACGTGCTCAGCCGCGGCGACGCCCGTGAGATAGCCGCCATGCGCGGTCGAGAAGTCGTTTTGGGAACACGCTTCGCCGGCGAAAAACAGCCTGTCGTCGACCGGTTCGGCGAGTGTCGCCCGGCAATCGGCGAAGCCGGGCGAGGCGAAAGAGTAAGAGCCGAGCGCGAAGGGGTCGCTGCCCCAGCGATGTACACGGATCGGCCTTAGGCGGCGGGCGAAATCGCTGCCGAGCACGCCGACCAGTTCGGACACCGCAAACTCGAAAAACGCGGCCTCGCCGCCGGCTTCGAGTTCGGCCGCGCACCTGCCGCCAAAGTAAGCCTCGATCATCGGCCAGCCGAACGGTCTGATATGATAGCCGGCTGTTGCCGCGCGATCGGTATGGCCGAACAGCCGGACGCTCGTTTCGAATTCTGCAGCGTTCTCAAGCGCGATGAAAAGCTTGTCGGCAAGCCCGAGCGGCAGCCCCAGCGCAGCTTGAATTTTTTGTAGCAACGCCGGTGTAAATCGAATCTGCTCTGCCGCGAGTACGGGGCTCGGCACCGTGACAATGACCCGATCGGCCGCGATTGCGCCCTTGCTCGTTTCAATGCTCAGCCGCTTGCCGCTGTGATCGATGCCGCTGACCGGACAATCGAGCATCATCGGAATGTCGACGCCGTAGCCACTGATAAGCGTGCCGTAGCCCTCGACGACGCGCCAATTGACGTCGGTCGAGTGGTAGCGATCCAAGTCCTGCAGCGATATCCGATCGAATTCCGCGCCGCTGATGTAGGTGCTCATCGCATTGAGAAGCGCGTTCCAGCGACATGCCGGATCGAGCAAACTCGAAGCCGGCGCATCGGTTTTGCGCTGTGCCGCCTCGTCCAACCGCGCATAAAACTCGCCGAAGGCTCTGCGGAAATCTGCATGCTCCGCGCGCGGGAAGCTCGCCTCGAGCGGCCGGTTCATCCATGGCGGCGGCGTTTTGTCGATTGTCGCGCCCTGCTCTTGCGCGATCGCGACCCAAGGATTGCGATCGGCGGAATGCAGCCAGCCGCAGCCGAGATCGAGCGCGTGGCCGTTGCCGTCGTGAACGGTCCACGCCCGGCCGCCGAGCCGAGGGCGGGCTTCAACCAGCAGGCAGTTGACCGACGCCTGGTGCAGCCGTTTGGCCGCCGCGACGCCGGCCGAACCGCCGCCGACAACGACGACCTCAACGTCACTGTTCGGCATTGAGCGCTCCGCAACGCATCAATAATCCACCCGCACCAGATAAAGCCCGTGCGGCGGCGCGACTTGGCCGCAAGCGGTGCGGTCGCGGGCGGCGAGCGCGGCAGCGAGATCGTCGGCGCTCCATTTGCCCTCGCCGACATGGACCAGCGAACCGACCATCGAGCGCATCTGGTGCTGCAAGAACGAGCGCGCCGCGGCGGTGACGCGAACCTCGTCGCCGTCGCGCGTGACATCGAGACGGTCGAGCGTCTTCACCGGCGATTTGGCCTGGCATTCGGTCGAACGGAACGTGGTGAAGTCGTGCTTGCCGGTCAATTTCTGCGCGGCGGCGTGCATCGCTACGCCGTCGAGCGAGCGCGGCACGCGCCAGGCGCGATTCTGGTCGAGCGTCAGATCGGCGCGGCGATTGACGATGCGATAACGATAGTGGCGCTTGATTGCCGAAAAACGCGCGTCGAAATCCGCCGCCGTTTGCTCTGCCGCGAGCACGGCAATCGGCTGCGGGCGCAAATGGAAATTGATCGCATCGCGCACGGTATCGACGTCCCAATCCTTGCCCAGATCGACATGGGCGACCTGGCCCAGCGCATGCACGCCGGTATCGGTGCGCCCAGCGCCGAAAACAGTGACGCGTTCGCCGGCAAAAGCCGCGATGGCGTCGGTTAGAACGCCTTGCACCGAGACGCCGTTGTCCTGCGCCTGCCACCCGATAAAGGGCGTGCCGTCATATTCGATGGTGAGCTTGTAGCGGGTCATGAAGGCGCTAATTTAATGCGCTGGCGCGCGCGACCGGCGTGCCGCGCAAAAATTCATCCGCCTGCATCGGCTTGCCGCCGGCGCGTTGCAGCTCGACGATCCGCACCGCGCCGCTGCCGCAGGCGATTGTCAGTTTGTCGTCGAGCACGCGGCCCGGCTCGCCTTCGCCCTCGCCGCGCGTCGTGCGCAGAATTTTGATGCGGCCGACGCCCGGAAGCTCGCACCAGGCGCCAGGAAAAGGCGATAGCCCGCGGCAATGATTGTGGACCTCGTCCCAAGGTTTAGTCCAATCGATGCGTGTCTCCTGCTTGTCGACTTTGTTCGCATTCACCCCGGCGGCAGGTTGCGGGGTGACCTGCAACTGTCCTTTTTCCAGCGCGCCGAGCGCCCGCAGCAGCAGGTCGGCGCCGAGCCGAGCGAGCTTATCGTGCAGTTCGCCGGTGGTTTCGTCCGGCCCGATCGTCACGCGCTCCGCCATGGCGATCGGACCGGTATCGAGGCCTTCATTCATCTTCATCACCATCACGCCGGTTTCTTTGTCGCCGGCCATGATGGCGCGGTGGATCGGCGCCGCGCCGCGCCAGCGCGGCAACAGCGACGCATGCAGGTTGAAACAACCGAGCGGAAAAACGTTCAGGATCGGCTGCGGCAGGATCAAACCATAAGCGGCCACCACCGCGGCGTCGGCACCATGCGCTCGCATGGCGCTCGCCGCGTTGGCGTCTTTCAGAGTCTTCGGCGTGAAGATCGGGATTTTCAACTGCTCGGCTTCACGCGCGACTGGCGAAAGGCTCAGCGCCAAGCCGCGGCCGGCCGGCTGCGGCGCGCGCGTATAGACGGCGACAACGTCATGGCCGCCGCCGACGATCTCGACGAGCGTGGGCACGGCGAATTCCGGCGTGCCCATGAAAACCAGGCGGAGCGCCAATCACGCCTCCACCTTTTTGGCGGCTTTGGCGAATTTCTTGATGACGCGGTCGCGCTTGAGCTTGGAGAGATGATCGATGAACAAAATGCCGTTGATGTGGTCGATCTCATGCTGCAGGCAGGTCGCCAACAAGCCCTTGGCCTCCACTTCGCGGCTCTTCCCGTCGCGGTCGAGATACTTGACCTTCACTGCCGCCGGCCGCTCGACCTCCTCGTAATAGTCCGGGATCGACAGGCAGCCTTCCTCGTATTTGGCCGTCTCGTCGGACGTCCAGACGATCTCCGGATTGATGAAGACCTGCGGCTCGTGATTGTCCTCTTTCTTCGACAAATCCATGGCGATGACGCGCTTGGCGATGCCGATCTGGATCGCGGCAAGGCCGATGCCGGGCGCCTTGTACATGGTCTCGAACATGTCATCGACCAGCTTGCGGATGCCGGCATCGACCTGCTTGACCGGCTCGGAAACCAGCCGCAGCCGTTTGTCGGGAAGTTTGATGATCTCGCGCACCGCCATTGCTTTTCCCAAAGTATCTGGCGGCGATGTAAGGGGTGAACAAAGCGGGGTCAATCAAAGGTTTTATCGATCGGTCGTTGATCGCCGGCCCGTGACGGGCTATGACCGTTCGCTCTTCGTTCCCGGGCGAATCGCGACACGCGCAGAGACACCGATGACCGACAGCCTGCCGATCCTCGCGGCCATACTCGCTGCCTGCGCCGCGCTCGTCGTGATCGGCATTGCGCTGTGGCGGGCGCGCCATGCCGCGCCGCCGCACACCGCGGCGATGGCCGAGCTGACCCGGGCGCAAACCGACACGGCGGCGCGGCTTGAAGCCATGATCCGAATGCTGGGCGACCGCCAAGCGCAACTCCAGCACGCCGTCAGCGAGCGGCTCGATTCGGTCTCGCACCGCCTCGGCGATTCCATTCAGAAAACGACGCAGCATACGACCGAAAACCTGCAAAAGCTCAACGAGCGGCTCGCGGTGATCGACAGCGCACAGAAGAACATCACCGAGCTCGCCACGCAGGTGACCTCATTGCATGGCGTGCTGGCGAACAAGCAGTCGCGCGGGGCGTTCGGCCAAGGCCGCATGGAAATCATCATTCGCGACGGCCTGCCCAAAGATTGCTACGAATTCCAATACACCCTGTCCAACAAGCTGCGTCCCGATTGCGTGGTTTTTCTGCCGGACCAGCGCCCCCTGGTCATCGATTCCAAATTTCCTCTCGAAGCCGTGACGGCGTACCGCGACGCCAAAGGCGACGACGAACGCAAACTGGCCGCCGCGCGCGTGCGCCAAGACGTCAACAAGCATGTCGGCGACATCGCGCAGAAATATCTCATTCCCGGCGAGACCCAGGACATGGCTTTCATGTTCGTGCCGTCGGAGTCGGTTTATGCCGAGTTGCACGAAGACTTCGACGACGTCGTGCAAAAGGCCTTCCGCGCCAAGATCGTCATCGTCTCGCCGTCGCTGTTGATGCTGGCGATCCAGCTGGTGCGGCAAAGCCAGAGGGATGCCCGCATGCGCGAGGCGGCCGATCAAATTCGCGACGAAGTCGGGCGCCTGATGAAGGACGTCGGTCTCTTGGGCGATCGGGTGCGCAAATTGCAGTCGCACTTCAATCAGTCGACCGAAGATATCCGGCAGTCCATCATTTCGATTGAGAAAATCGAGGGGCGGGGCGAACGCATTGCGCAGGTCGAATTCAACGGCGACGCGTCGGCCGATGCCAACGTCGTTGCCGCACCGCTGCGCACGCTGGAAGCCGGCGAGTAGCGGCGCATGGCGGTGACGCCCGAGCCCGGCGCAAAGGTCGCAAGCCCTCACCCATCCTTCGCGGACACGCTCGCCGTCTATCTCAAGCGGCGCGTCCTGATCGTCCTGTTTCTCGGTTTCTCGTCGGGCCTGCCGCTTGCATTGTCGGGTTCGACGCTGCTGGTTTGGATGACCGAGACCGGCGTCAATCTCGGCACCATCGGGTTGTTCGCGCTGGTCGGCACGCCCTATACTTTAAAATTCCTGTGGGCGCCGCTGATCGACGCGCTTGACGTGCCGCTCCTATCGCGGCGGTTCGGCCGGCGCCGCGGCTGGCTGTTGCTGTCGCAGTTCTTGCTGATCGTTGCGATCGTTTTTCTCGGCGTCTGCGATCCGTCGGTCTCCCCGTTCCTGGTCGCGGTCGGCGCGCTCCTCGTCGCCGCCGCGTCGGCGACGCAGGACATCATCATCGATGCTTTTCGGGTGGAAAGCCTGGACGAGAGCGAGCAAGCGGCCGGCATGGCCTCTTACGTCGCCGCCTACCGGATCGGCATGCTGGTCTCGACCGCGGGCGCGCTGTTCCTGGTGAGCGGTTTCGAAAGCGTCTTCGGCTTCGACCGCCACGTCGCCTGGAGCGCCGGCTATATGGTCATGGCGGTGCTCGTGCTCCTCGGCATCGCGACCACGCTCGGCGCCACCGAGCCGGAAAAATCCATCAATGCCGACGCGGCGCATGCGCAGGAAAACAACATGCAGCGCGTCGTCGAAGCGGCGACCGGCGCGTTTTCGGAATTCCTCACGCGCGACCTAGCTTTCGTCGTGCTCGGCTTCGTCATTCTGTTCAAGTTCACCGACGCGCTGTCCGGCGCGATGACCGCGCCCTTCGTGATCGATCTCGGATTCTCCCGCAACGAATACGCGACCATCATCAAGGGTGTCGGACTGGCAGCGACGCTGCTCGGCGGTTTCGCCGGCGGCTTTCTGGCCCGCGCTTTTTCGCTGCCGGCGAGCCTGTGGCTCGGCGGCGTGCTGCAAGGCCTCGCCAATCTCGCCTTTTCCTGGCAGGCGGTCCTGGGCCACAATGCGGCGTGGCTCACATTCGCCATTGTCGCCGAAAATTTCACCAGCGCCATCGGCACGGTGATTTTCGTCGCTTACCTGTCGGCGCTGTGCCGCAATCCGCTACATACCGCAACGCAATACGCGCTCCTCACCGCGCTCGCGGCCTTCGGCCGCACCTATCTGTCGTCGGGGGCGGGTTTTATCGCCGCGGCGACTGGGTGGCCATTGTTCTTCGCCATCTGCGCGGTCTCCGGAGTGCCGGCGCTCGTTCTTCTCGCATGGCTGCACCATAGCGGCCATTTCGATGGGCTGGCGCCGGCCAAAAAGTGACCGCGAAACAAGGAGCACCCACGCAATAGAAGCACGGAGGATTGCGGCGAAGCCGAGCGACAGCGAATTGTCACGCTTTGGCGGAAGCTTCCGACGCCCGCAAAAAAGTCTTTTTGTAAGGATCAGATCGCTATAATCGCCGTTGTACCGTTGCGTCCCTCGAACCCGGCCGCCCCGCCCCCGCCCTCGCAGTCCATATGGACACCATCCTGGTCAAGCTTTTTGCGGCGGCGCTCGCGTTGAGCGAGGTCACGACTCAGCCACAGGCGGTCAAGACGCATTTCGATCCGGTCCAAGATCAAAACGAGGTGGTGCAGATACTGCGCAACGGCTGCGCGCACATCAAGCAGGCATTCGACATCGAGTCGATCAATCTCGACGACCTCATTTCGACCGCGCTCAACGACCCGACGGCGGCCGGCGCCAACATTCCGGCGTTCCATGGGCTCAATTTTGCGGATCTCAATACCGCGTACCATCAATTCTGCCAGAACGAGCCCATTGCCGCTCCGGTCGTCGACCTCGGCCAAGTCATCGACTTCTTCAACACTGCGGCGACCGATCTGCCGGACCAGACGACGCTCAAAGGCAGGAAATTGCCGAGTCTCAGCGCAGTGCTCGACGGCAGCGGCAAGGATTTTGCCGATGTCTTCGAGCCCGGCAATCGGCGCATCTGGGTGTCGCTCGATGACGTTCCGGATCTGGTGCAGAAGGCTTTCGTCGCCGCCGAGGATCGGCGCTTCTATCAGCACCACGGCGTCGACGAGCGCGGCATCATCCGCGCCTTTATCGGCGACCTGGCCGAGCCAGGGCGGCCGCAGGGCGGTTCCACCATTACGCAGCAGGTGGTGAAAAATCTCTTGGTCGGCGAAGACGTGACCTATGAGCGCAAGATCCGCGAAATGATCGTGGCGTCACGGCTCGAAAATACGCTGAACAAGAACCAGATCCTCGAACTGTATCTCAATTCCGCCTATCTCGGCCGCGCCTCGTGGGGCGTCGAAATGGCGGCACGCAGCTATTTCGGCAAATCGGCGAAGGATCTCACGCTCGGCGAGGGTGCGATGCTGGCGGGTCTGCTCAAGGGTCCGAATTATTATAATCCCGACCGCCATCCGGGTCGCGCCAAGGACCGTCTCACCTACGTGCTCGACCGCATGCAGGAGGACGGCGTCATCACCGCGGCGCGGAAGAACGAGGCGCTGGCGTCACCGCCAAAGCTGATCGGATTCGCACATCCGCATCGCGACATCGGTTTCCATTTCGTCGATTTCCTTGGCCGCGAGGCCAAGGCCGACGGCGTCGCCAACCTGACGGCCGAACCCTACACGGTGCACTCGACCATCAATGCGCAATTGCAGCACGACACCGAAGCGGCGCTGCAAGAGGGCTTGGCGCGCTATGAGATTTCGACCGGGCGGGCCCAGTTTCGCGGGCCGGAAGCGAATATCGCCGACGCCGTGCAGAAATTCGAAGTCGACGGCAAGACCGCCGCACCGGCGTGGCAGCAGGCGCTGCAAGCCGTACGCCTGCCGCTCTACGACGTGCACTGGACGCCGGCGGTGGTGCTGCAGAAGGGCGGCAAATACGGCGACGGCGGGATTCGCGTCGGCCTGCCCGACGGCCGGATCCTGCCGCTGACGACGTGGTCGGCCACGATCAGGCGCGACCTCAGTCTCTATGACGTCGTCTATGTCGACGTCGTCGAGCCCAAAACGATCGAACCGAAACGCAAAGACGCGAAAGGCAAAAGTAAAGCCGCCGCTGCCGGCGCGCAGGCGCAGTTGCGCGTTCGACCGACGGTGCAGGGCGCGGCGCTGGTGCTGGAAAACAAGACCGGCCGCATCCTCGCCATGGCCGGGAGCTTTTCCTATCCGTTGAGCCAGCTCAACCGCACCGCTCAAACGCAGCGCCAGCCCGGCTCGGCGATGAAGCCGGTAACCTATCTGACGGCCTTGCAACACGGCCTACAGCCGAACACGCTCGTGCTCAATGAGCCGATCACCTTTCCCCCGATCGGCAGCGGCGTCGATCGTCGCGACGTCATCAGCCGCGAATTCGGCGGCGGCGCGCGCGAGGAAGATTATTGGTCGCCGCGCAACGCCGACTACAGCGAAGGCGGCGTTTACACGCTGCGGCGCGGTCTGGAAAATTCCGTCAACGTCATCACCGCGCACCTGCTCGATGGCGGCATCGACGCCAGCCCCGAGAAGAGCCTCGACGATATTTGCGCGACCGCCGTCGCTGCAAAAATATACTCGGAATGCGTGCGCTACTATCCGTTTGTTCTCGGCGCGCAACCGGTCAAGATGATCGATCTCGCGGCATTCTATGCCGCCGTCGCCAATGAGGGCGCATTGCCGCAACCGCACGGCATCGATTCCATCGAGCAGAACGGCCGCACCATCTATCAGTATCCGGATACGCCGCTGCCGCGCATCGGCGCCGCCGACGCGGCCGCGTTCTATCAGCTCAAAACCATGCTGCAGGGCGTCGTGGCGCGCGGCACCGCGCGTGCCATCGCGTCGCTGTCGCCCTATGTCGCCGGCAAGACCGGAACCACCGAGGACGCCGTCGACGGCTGGTTCATCGGTTTCACCAATGACGTCACCGTGGCGGTCTGGGTCGGCTATGACAACGGCAACGGCAAGCGCCGCTCGCTCGGCGCCAACGAAGACGGCGCGCGGGTGGCGCTGCCGATCTTCCAGCCGATCATCGAGGCGGTCTGGGCCGAGCACGCCGCGCCGAAGGCGCCGCTTAGCGGACCGTCGCCGGAAGCAAAACGCGAACTCGTCGACATGCCGATCGACTATATGAGCGGCAATCGGGTAAACGGCGGAAATTTCGTCGAGCACTTCCGCCGCGGCGCCGATGGCCAGGTCGCCGACACGCAATATGAGCTGGTTTCGAGCGACGACGCCTACGCGTATCAAGGCGGCCAATATGACCAATTCTGGGGTGGTGCAACCGATAACGGCGCACGGTCATACTATCCGAATCAAGGCTGGCGACCGCTGCCGCAGCAGCCGATGTCCCGCGGCCTGTTCGGCCTGTTTCGGCCCTGGAGCGAGCAACCGCCGCCCCCCAGCCGGGGTTACTTCTGGGGCGGCCGTTGAATTGCCCGCATTCAATTGAAAGATAGTCGCGAGAAAATTTAGATGTGGACGCGGCACGCCATCGTGCTTTCGATTCTGCTTACCGGCCCGGTTGCCGGATTTCTTGGCTCCGCCTCGGCCGCCCGCGCGCAGAACTTCCAGATCGTCGAGGTGAGCGCTGCGCGCAGTTCGAACGTTGCGGACGTCAAACCCGACACCATCGACTTCAGCGATCATACCAGCCCCGGCGCCATCGACAGCGAAACAGCGCTCAGCCGCTTCGACGAATGGGCGCAGAAGCATCCTAACGAGAAGAAATTCCTGGCGCTGTTTCCCAGCTATACCGAGCCGACCGTCGGCAAGACAACCAGCAGCGGCACCGCGCAAGAGACCCACAAAGTCACCGAAAAGCTGTACATGTACGTGGCGCAGGCACGCTTCGTTCTCGACAAGGCGCCAGTCGCCATCGATCTTTCGCGTTACGTGACGCTGCCGTTTTTGGAAAAGATCGATCCGGCGATCAAGCACAAGCTGATCACCTCAGCCGACGTGACCTCGTTCAAGGACGAGGCCGGCACCGGCAACGACAATGCCGACCGCAAATGGTGCACCGGACGGGCGCCGTCGATCTGCATCCAGTCGACGTATAAACTTGAGGGCAAGATTCCGATGGGAATCCTGCTGGTGAACAAGCTGCGCGACAGCATCAAGAAAGTCGCCGATCACATCGATTTCCAGAGCGAGCTTTCGGCGCTCGCCCCCGCCGATCTCGATCAGGCCGGCTTGCAGCAATTGACGACGCTCGACGCGCCGATTTCGGGGGTGCTCGAACAGGATATCTTCTACGTCAACGAGATCATGAAATTCGGCAAGTTTTTTGCCGTATTCCAGGCGCATCCGACCGACCCCAACAAGACCGTCGTCACCGCCTTCATGTCGCTTGCCATCAAAGCGAGCGTGCTCGACGAGAAGCGCGGCTTCGAGAAGGTGCCGGTGTTACGCAATCTGGTGCCGGCGCAGGTTTTGATGGGCCAGTCGTCGTTCAATTCCGGCAGTTCGATCAGCGCCGGCTTGCCCCAATACGCCCGCAATGAAATCAAGACCGTCGCCGGCCTGTTGGCGCAGGATAAGGCGGCGAATTAGCAAGGATTGATCATTGCCGCCGCACCCGGTAATGAGCGGCAATGCATGACAGCGATTTTTCCCACGAACACATCGAGACAGCGGCCGAGCGCGCCGCAATCGCGCGCACGATTTGGGACCAGGACAACATTACCTTCACGACGGTCGGCATCGATATCGGCAGTTCGACCTCGCACCTGTTGTTCGCCAAGGTCGCCTTGCAGCGCCAGTCGCAAGGTCTGTCCAGCCGCTTCGTCGTCATCGGGCGCGAGATCGCGTGGCGGTCGCCGATCCTGCTCACGCCGTTCCTGCCCGACGGCACGATCGACGCGGCGGAACTCGGCGAATTCATCGGCCGCTGTTACCGCGACGCGGGCTTGTCGCAGAGCGAGATCGATTCCGGAGCCGTTATCCTCACCGGCGAGGCGATCAAGCGCAAAAATGCCCGCGCCATCGACGAGCTATTTGCCGCGGATGCGGGAAAATTCGTCTGCGCCACCGCTGGCCACAAGCTCGAATGCCGGCTCGCCGCGCACGGCTCGGGCGCCGTGGCGCTATCCAAGGCGCGCGACACCCGTCTCCTCCATGTCGACGTCGGCGGCGGCACGACCAAGCTCGCTTTGATCGACCGCGGCAGCATCCTCGGCCTCTCTGCTTTCGCCGTCGGCGGCCGGCTGCTCGCCACCGACGCGGGCGGAGCGTGGAGCCGTATCGACCATTCGGCGCAGCTCGTCGCCGACGATTTGCGGACAAAAATCACGCCGCGGGCGTTGGAAGATGAGGCGATCCGCCGGCGAATCGCGCAGCGCCTTGCCGAGGTCGCGGCCGACATGATCCTCGGCGCGCCGCTCGATCCGCTCGGCCAGGCGCTCCTCCTCACCGAGCCGCTGCCCCCCGGGCCGCCGCCATCCGCCATTACGTTCTCCGGCGGCGTGGCCGAATACATGTTCGGTCATGAGCAGCAGGAATTCGGCGATATCGCCAAGCTGCTGGCGGCCGACCTCGCGCGGGAACTGAGCCGGCGAAGCAGGCTGCCGCTGATCGATCCCGGTCAGCGCATTCGCGCCACCGTCATCGGCGCCTCGCAGTTCACGGTGCAGGTCAGCGGCAAAACCATCTACCTGCCCGATCCCTATGTGCTGCCGGTGCACAATGTACCGGTGCTGCGTCTGGACCTCGGCTCCGCCGATGCGATCGATCGGGAGCGGATCGCCGCCGCCGTCCGCGCCGGCTTGGACGAGATCGACCTCGACCATACCGGGCGTATCGCCATCGCGTTCGGCTGGCACGGCGATCCCGAGCATTCGCGGCTCAAGGCTACGGGCGAAGGCCTTTTGCGTGCACTCGCGCCGTTCCAAGCGCGAATCGAGCTCCTGCTATTGATGATCGACGGCGATATCGGCAAAATATTCGGTCGGATCCTGCATCGCGAGCTCAACTGGCCGGGGAAAATCGTGTCCATCGACGGCATGGAGTTGCAGGAACTTGACTTTGTCGATGTCGGCGAATTGATCGCGCCACCCGGGGTGGTGCCGGTGGTGATTAAGTCGCTCTTGTTCGCGTAGCCCCTTCCCATCCTGCGGTGTAATGTACCGCCAGCAAGTCGATCCTGGAGAAACTCATGAATATCCGCGAAAACGTTCAAGCGAAGCCGCGATTCGGCATCGATCCCTATCTCGATTGGCTCGCCGGCGAAGGCATCCCGGTCACCGAGGATTACGGCGTCTATCTGTTCGACGTCGAAACCGCGCCATGGCCGCGCTATGGCGTCAACGGCGCCGCAGTGCATCTGAAGGGCCGCGGCGACTTTGCCAATATGTTCGTCTTCGAAATTGCCGGCGGCAAATCGACCGCGCCGCAACGGCATGTCTACGAAGAGGTCATTTACGTCCTCGAAGGTCACGGCTCGACGCAGCTTGAATTCGCCGACGGCAGCCGCCGCAGTTTCGAATGGGGCGCCAAAAGCCTGTTCGCTATACCGCTTAACGCCAAGCATCGGCACTTCAACGGCAGCGGCACCGAACGCGCGCTCTTCGTCAGCACCACCAATCTGCCGATGGTGATGAACGTCTTTCACAACGAATCGTTCGTGTTCGGCAGCGAATTCGATTTTTTGGAGCGCGCCGGCAAGAAGGGGTATTTTTCCGGTGAGGGCGATCTGATTACCGTGCGCCCCGGCAACCACATGTGGGAGACGAATTTCGTTCCCGATCTGACCGCCATCGAGCTGAAGACCTGGGGCGATCGCGGCGCCGGCGGCACCAATATCATGTTCGTGCTGGCCGACGGCACCATGCACGCGCATATCTCGGAAATGCCCGTTGGCACCTACAAGAAAGGCCACCGGCACGGCCCGAGCTTTCACGTCATGTGCGTGATGGGGCAGGGCTATTCGCTGCTATGGTACGACCACGACAAGGATTTCCGCCGCATCGATTGGAAGCACGGCATGGTGCTGGTGCCGGCCGACCGGCAGTTCCACCAGCATTTCAACACCGGGCCGCAGCCGGCGCGCTATCTCGCCACCGCCGTCGGCGGCTTGCGCTATCCGACAACGCTGGCACAGCGCGTTTCGCTTCTGGGCGCGACCGAGGACGACAAGCCCGCGGTGTCGAAAAGCGTCAAGGACGGCGGCGACCAGATCGAATACGAGGATCAGGACCCGCGCATCCACCGCATCTGGCTCGAAGCCATGCGCAAGAACGGCGCGACGCCGAAGATGGAGAAATTCGTCCCGACGCCGGAGGACATGAAGGCGGCTGTTTAGAGCATGATCCCGAAAAAGCCTGCTCCGGACGTGATCCCGAGTGGAAACCGGTTTTCGGAAAAGATCGTGCGTAAACGAAGAATCCAGGCCCTGATCCGCTTCAACTGAATTGGATCGGGGTCTAGGCGGCTGCGCGGGCTTTGTCGCCGCGCTCGAGCGATTGCAGAACCTCATCCACCGTCTGCACGTCGGTAAATTGGCCGTAGAGCGCCGATAGCGTCGCGTTGTGCTCTTCATCGGTATGGGTGGCGAGTCCGTCCGCCACCATCACCACCTTGAAATTGAGCATCATGGCGTCACGCGCCGAACTTTCGCAGCATACATTGGTCGCGGTGCCGGTGACGAGGAGCGTGTCGATGGCGCGCTCGCGCAACACGCGCTCGATATCGGAGGAGCCCTGGATGAAAGCGCTGTAGCGCTTCTTGGTGACTTGCGCGTCTTCCGGCCGGATATCGTTCAAGTGCCAATACTCGTAGCCGTCGGCGCCAATCTCCATCGCCTGATAGCGGCATTCGGCGCGTTTCGGCGTTTGCAGAAACCCGTGATAGTTCGACCAGCTCTCCCACGTATCGGTGGTACCATTGCGGACCCAGATCACGTGGCCGCCGCGGCAGCGCAGATCGGCGGCCAGCCGATTGATATTCGGCACGATTTCGCGGGCGAGCGGCACTTCGCCCTGGTGTCCCGGCTTGACGAAATAATTCTGCATGTCGATCACAAGGAGCGCGGTGTGCCGGGGATCGATCACGTCGAACGGATGAAGCTTGCCCATCCGCGTCGTCATGCGGTTGAGAGCGGCCTCGGAGATCGCGATCTTGTGCATTGTTGTGTCCTCAACTAGTCGTCTTGGTGAGTGGCCTTGGGGGCTCGTCGCCGCCCAATGTGGCATAAAATCGGGGCGGGATCGAGCGCATGTCGGCGAGTTGGGAGTTTTGGATCGATCGCGGCGGAACCTTTACCGACGTGATCGGCCGGCGGCCGGACGGCGCCCTCGTCACCCACAAATTGCTGTCGGAAAATCCCGAGGCCTATCGGGACGCCGCCGTGCACGGCATCCGCCATCTGCTCGGGCTCAAGCTGGGTGCGCCGATTCCGAGCCAGCGCATCGGCGCCGTCAAAATGGGCACGACGGTCGCCACCAATGCGCTCCTGGAGCGCAAGGGCGAGCGCACACTACTTTTGATCACCAAGGGGTTTCGCGACGCGCTACGCATCGGCTACCAGGCGCGGCCGAAAATCTTCGCCAAGCACATCATCAAGCCCGACATGCTCTACGAGCGCGTCGTCGAAGTCGACGAGCGCGTTCGCGCCGACGGCACCGTGGAGCGCGACATCGATCTCGTCGCAGTGCGCAAGGAGCTTGAGCGCGCCAAAGCCGACGGCATCCGCGCCGTCGCCGTCGTATTGCTGCATGCCTATCGCTACAGCGATCATGAGAAGCGGGTGGTGGCGCTGGCCCGCGAACTCGGCTTTCCGCAAATTTCCGCCAGCCACGAAGTGTCGCCGCTCATCAAGCTCGTCGGCCGCGGCGATACCACGGTGGTCGACAGCTATCTGTCGCCGATCCTGCGCCGCTATGTGGCGCAGGTGGCGGGCGATTTGCACGACAGCAATGGAGTCGAGTCTTCTGAGCAAACGCGTTTGATGTTCATGATGT
>Ga0102924_1001604_pt1 | contig 25841 bp, 27 predicted proteins | sample PaiPotPPM11metaG_FD_80116 | JGI IMG/M metagenome (GOLD analysis project Ga0102924, IMG submission 80116) | Iron sulfur acid spring bacterial and archeal communities from Banff, Canada, to study Microbial Dark Matter (Phase II) - Paint Pots PPM... ... | reverse complement strand
TGCCCAGAAAGGGACTCGAACCCCCACGGCCTTGCGGCCACTGATACCTGAAACCAGCGCGTCTACCAATTCCGCCATCTGGGCTTAGAGGCCGTCCGCTTCGCGGAGCGTCCGCGCGGCCCTTTGTGAAACCTCGTGAAAGGGACGCAGGTTTCTAAAAGAACCATGGCCGGCACACTTCACGTGATCTCCGAGCAGAGCGAGGTTTCGCCGCTCGACGCATACTCCTTAGCCGTCACGCACGCGGCTGAAACGGTTAGTCCCTCGGTCGTGGCGATCGAGGTGCGCAGCGGGCGCTCGCGTGGAAACGGCTCGGGCTTCATCTTTACGCCCGACGGATTCATCCTCACTAACAGTCACGTCGTGCACGGCGCCGACCGTATCGAGGTATCGCTGCTGGACGGCCGTGAGATAGAAGGGCGGCTGATCGGCGAAGATGAGCACACCGATCTCGCGGTCGTTCAAATCTCCGCGCCCGATCTCACCGCCGTGCGGCTTGGCGATTCATCGCAATTGCGTCAAGGCCAGCTGGTTGTCGCAGTCGGCAATCCTTATGGTTTGCAGTACACGGTAACCGCCGGCGTCGTCAGCGCGCTCGGAAGATCGCTGCGCGCGCAATCCGGGCGGCTCATAGACAATGTGATTCAAACAGATGCAGCGCTGAATCCCGGCAATTCCGGCGGCCCGCTCGTTACGAGCGACGGCGCCGTGGCCGGCGTGAACACAGCAGTTTTTCCCGGACAAGGCATTTGCTTCGCTATCGCCGTCAACACCGCAAAATTCATTGCGGGCGTGCTCATGCGGGACGGGCGCGTGCGGCGCGGCTACCTCGGCATCGCGGGACAGGATCTCGAGATTCCGCGGCGCTTAGTGCGCCGTCACGAATTGTCGGATCGCCGCGGCCTGCTGATCGTTACCGTCGAACCGGGCAGTCCGGCCGAAACTGCGGGTTTACGCGAAGGCGACCTGCTCGTGGCGTTCGAAGAGCAACCCGTGCGCGGAATAGACGATCTGCACCGCTTGTTGACGCTCATAGATCTGCGTCGAAGCTATCGCTTGACCCTCATTCGCAAAAGCGAAAAATTGCAGCCGATCGTGCTGCCAATAGAAGCCGCGTGATTCGCCGCCTTTTCCCCATCCTCGGGATCACATTCATCGACATCCTGGGATTCAGCATGCTGATTCCTTTGCTGCCGTATTTCGTGACGCACTTTGGCGCTTCGCCGCTCGTTGTCGGCGTGATCTTTTCGACGTTTTCGTTTTGCCAGCTCGTGTCGGGCCCGATTTGGGGCAACATCTCAGATCGCATCGGTCGCAAACGCGTTCTCATCATTAGCCAGATCGGCGCGACGATCGGCTGGGGCATGCTAGGTGCAGCGACGAGCATTCCTTTCATCTTTGCAGCGCGCGTGCTGGAAGGTTTATCCGGCGGCAACATCGGCGTTACCCAAGCCTACGTCGCCGATCTCGTCGAGCCGAAAGAACGCTCCCAAGCATTCGGCTACATCATGGCGACGTTCTCGGGCGCGATGATCTTCGGGCCGCTGATCGAGTCGGTGCTCTTCACAAAGTTTGGATACGGCGCGCCGCTGTATGCGGCCGCCGCCTTACAATTCGTGACGCTGCTCGTGACCATTCGCTATCTGCCCGAATCGCGCGGCAAGTCTGCCGAATCTGCCGTCGTAGGCCCCGCAGAGATTGCGAAGACGTTTCGCAACAAGAAGCTTTCGCCGATGCTGTGGCAAAAACTGGCGCTTTCGCTTTGCATGTATGCGTGGTTCGCAGTCATGGCGCTCTACTTACAGCGGCAATTACATTTTGGACTTGCCGAGACCGACTATTATTTCGCCTTCGTTTCAGTGCTCAACGTGCTTGTGAACGTTTTGCTCGTGGGAAGGGTGGCTCAGAACATCGGCGACCGTGGCATGTCGACGCTTGGGCTCTTTGCGCTGGTCGTGGCTTTTGCGCTCGTTCCGTTCGTGCAGTCGCTGCTGGCGCTCGCGTTGATGGCGGTCGCGTTTTGTTTCGGCCTGGCGTTTAGCAACGCCGGTCTGACCGCACTGATCAGCAGCGCGGTAGATGCCCGGCGTCAAGGGACGGTGCTGAGCGTTACGTCATCGCTCGATTCATTTTCGGGAATTGTCTCGCCGCCGATTTCGACGGCTTCGCTCGGCGCGCTCGGATCGTCGTGGGCCGGCGCGTATTCGCTTTTCTTTGCGCTAGCCGCGCTCCTCAGCGGCATCGTACAGGGACGGCGGGAGGAAGCCTCGCACGGGCGTTCTGTTCCGGAGAGCGCCGCTTAAGCGCTCTTTCGCCTTTTCGGCGCGGCTTTGTGCGCCGCACGCTTCTCGGCGGCGGCGGTTCTCACGCCGCGGTGTTTCTTGCTCGCTTCAACGCTTTGAGTCAGCACGTCCATGAGATTGACGACCTTGGCGCGCGCCGGAGCTTTCTTGGGTTTGGGTAGTTCCTTACCCGCCGCGCGCGCTTCGATCATCGCGAGCAATTCATTGTGATAGGTGTTGGTGAATTTTTCCGGCTCGAACTTGTCGACGCTCATCGCGTCGATCAGCATCTTGGCCATCTTCATCTCGGGCTCGGGCAGCTTCGTCGCACCCGGCAGCTCCAGGTTCGATTCCTCGACCATCTCGTCTGCCCAGTGCATGATTTCGAGCACCAGCGCGTCACCCGACGGCTTGACTGCCGCAATCGTCTCTTTGGTGCGGATCACGACGCGCGCAATCGCGACTTTGTTCGCGCGTTCGAGCGCTTCGCGCAGCAGCGCGTACGCGTGGCGGCCCTGCTTGGTCGGCTCTAAATAGTACGGCTTGTCGAAGTACATCGGGTTGATCTTGTCGAGTTCGACGAACTCCAAAATATCGACGCTCTGCGTCGCTTCCGGATTGACCTTCTTGAAGTCGTCGTCGGTGAGGATGACGTAGTCGCCCTTTTCGTACTCGTAACCCTTGACGATCTCGTCCCACGGTACCGGCTTGTTCTCGACGGTGCAGATGCGCTCGTAACGGATCCGGCCTTCGTCCTTGGCGTGCAGCATGTTGAACGAAAGATCGTTCGCCTTGACCGCCGTGAACAGCTTGACCGGAATGGTGACGAGCCCGAAGTTGATGGATCCGGACCAGATCGCGTGTGCCAAGAATTTGCCCCCTGTGGATAAGTGCGCAGTCCATTATACCCGGGCACGCTCGAGAAAGCGACCCGCCCTCAGGCAGCCTTGCCCTAGGTCCAGACGCGCTGGGCTTTCTTGAGGGCGGGCTCGAGCGCCGCGGGTTTCCAGGCTTTGCCGGCCCAGCGATCGCCTTCAGCCTGCAAGCGTTTGCGGGCGTTGGCGATGGTCCAGCGGGCGTTCAAACCCTCAGGGGTCCCGCGCTTGCCGCCGAGCTCTTCAACCTCGGACCAGTCGAGCGGCATTGAAACCGGCGCCTGGTCGCGCGCGCGGACGCCATATGGCGGCACGACTGTTTTCCCGCGTCCGATCTGCACCCAGTCCAATAAAACCGTTCCCTTGGGACGGCGCGCGATCGATCGTTCGAGCGTCGTGAACTTTGGAAGTTCGCGCGCGACGCGGCGCGCGGCGATCTCCGCGAATTGTTTTATCGCGTCGTACGAATACTTCGGCGCAAGCGGAATAATCAAATGCAAACCGCTGCCGCCGGTCGTCTTGACCAGCGGCTTCAGCCCAATCTCTGCAAGCATGTCGTGGAACTCCAGCGCGACCTTCGCAAGCGTTTTTGCCGGACAGCCTTCGCCCGGATCGAGATCGAAGAGCGCGTAGTCGGGATACTCGAGCGTCGGGCGGTGCGAATACCACACGTGCAAAACGATCGCCGCCAGGTTAGCGCACCACGCCAGCGTCGCTTCGTCGTTGCAAAGGACGTAGGCGATCTTGCGCGAGCCCTGCTCTGCCGAAACGTCGATCGTCTTCATCCAATCCGGAGTAAAGCGCGGCGCCTGCTTTTCGAAAAATGGTTGCCCGGCGATTCCGTCGGGATAGCGCTGCAGCGTGAGCGGCCGGTCTTTCAGATGCGGGATCATCCATTTGGCGACGCTCAAATAATAGGCGATGAGATCGCCTTTGGTGTAACCGTCGCGCGGCCACAATATCTTATCAAGGTTTGAAAACGTCAGCTCGCGGCCGTTCACCTTCGCTTTCTGCGTCGTGCGCGCGGGCATTACGCCACGTCGTCCGTGTCTAACGGAATCTCACGCACGCAATCCTTGGGGTTCTTATCGGCCCGCAATCCCAAAAATGCCGGCTGGCGCATGACGCCGTCGCGCGTCCATTCGGTAAACCGCACTTCCGCAACGAGCTTCGGTTCGACCCAGTGTGCCTTGGTATTCGATTCAACATCGTTGACGAACGGTGAAGTCTTGCGTTCGATTTTTTTCAACTGTGCGGTCATTGCGGCGAGCGTTTTTTCATCGAAGCCGGTGCCGACATGGCCGACATAATACAGTTTGCGCCCCTGATACAAGCCGAGCAGTAGGGCGCCGAAACCTTTGCGGCTGCCGCGCGGCTCGGTGTACCCGCCGATCACGCACTCTTGCATCATCTGCGCTTTGATCTTGACCCAGTCGCGGGTGCGGCGCTCGTGATAGGTCGAGTCACGCTTCTTGCCCATGATGCCTTCGAGCTGCTGCCGCTTGGCGGCTTCAAAAAACGCGCGTCCGCCGCCGATCACGTGCTTGGAGTAGAGCACCAGGCCGGCGGGGCGGATCGCGTGCTCTAAGATGGCTTTGCGCTGCTCGAGCGGCGCTTTGCGCAAGTCTTTGCCGTCGGCGTACAGGACGTCGAAGGCGGCGTAGGTGAGCGGATACTGCGCTGTGTCGGGCGAGCGCGCGCTTGGACGATTGCGATTGAAACTGCCCTGCAAGCGCTGAAAAGAAGAGCGGCCGCGCTTATCGAGGCTGACGATCTCCCCGTCCACCACGATCGGCAACGTCGTCCATGCGCCGCGCAGTTCTTCCAGTTCGGGAAACTGCTTCAAGAAATCCAAGCCGTTACGGGAGACCAGCGAGATCTTGCTGTCTTCGCGAACGGTGCAGATCGCGCGGTAGCCGTCCCACTTTAGTTCGAACAGCCAATCGTCATCGTCGAACGGCTCGTCGACGAGCGTGGCGAGCATCGGCGTATGAATGACCGGGATCGGATCGCGCTTAGCGCTTTTTTTTTCCTTGGCGGCGCGGCTGCCCGCAGCTTTGCGGCCCGAGTCCCAGTGCGGAGCGCGCGGATCTTTAGCGTACGACTCTACCGTGCGCCCGGTCTTGGCGGACTTGTTATCCTTGGCGATGTCGTACTTCGGATTGACGTACTCGTCTTTATCCTTGATGAGCAGCCACGGATCGCCGCCTTCGCCGCCGCGGCCTTTGATGCGCACGAGCGTGAACTCGCCGTGCAGCTTCTTGCCGAAAAGAACGAACTTGATTTTGCCTTTGCCGATTTCGGTTGCGGGATCGTCGCCCTCGGCCAGTTTGTATGTGCCCTCATCCCACACGATCACCTCACCGGCGCCATACTGGCCTTTGGGGATGATGCCTTCGAAGGTGCGGTAATCGAACGGATGGTCTTCAACGTGCATGGCCAACCGGCGATCGAAGGGATCGAGCGAAGGACCTTTAGGAATGGCCCACGATTTCAGCACGCCGTCCGCTTCCAAACGAAAATCGTAGTGCAGCCGCGACGCCCGGTGTTTTTGAATGACGAAACGCAAACGCTTGCCGCCCTTGACGGCTGCACCGCGCGGTTCGGGCGTGGCTTTGAAATCGCGCTTGGAGTGATAACGTTTGAGCGAGCCGGTTTCCCGGCTCGCTCCTGAGGATCGTTTCTTTGCCGGCATCAGCCGATATATGTGCGCCTCTAGACTCGCGCTCCTCGGCCGCTCAGCAAGTTGATGATGAGTAAGATCACCGCGATCACGATGACGATGTGGATGAGCGGGCTCGCAATATGCGCCAAAAGAAACCCAATCAGCCAAATAACCACCAAGATGACGATGATCGTCCACAATAAACCAGACATTTAGGGTTTGGTACCTCCTCCAGTAGTTGTGGTGTTGGTAGTCGTGGTTCCACCGTTTACCGACGTGCTGCTGCTCGTCGTGGACCACGGATGCCAGACGAAAATCGCGATCAGGATCGCGATGAGGACGACGATAACGATGCCTACGGCAGCCGCTCCGCTCCCACCACCATCGTTGACTACAACCGGGCCATCAGCCATACGAGTCACCGCTCCTTTCGTAGCTCGCAGTCGGCGAATGTTATACCCAGAGTGCAAGCAAGCATACCGGGGAGCGGCGAAGCAAGCGGTATGTGGGTTTGGGCCGGTTTCGTGCTCTCGCTGGGGCTGGCGCTGGTGGCCTGGGCCCGCTCCCGGGCCTCGTCGCGCACGTACTACGAGGGGGAGGTCTACGGGATGGGCCCAACGGCCCACCGGAAGTACGCACTCGCTTTCGCCGCCGCCGGGGCGGGCTTTCTGTTGGAACTGGTCTGGCAGCCTTCGGGCCCAGGCCCTTTCGCCTGGGTCCCCACCGCCTTGTTGGCGGCGACGGTATTGCTCGGCATTCTTTATCTCGCGACGTTCGTGCGCGGAGCTTCGGGGGAAGAGGAATAGCGTGACGGAGTTTCATTTTTCGCCCCGCCCCAACCGGGCCAGCAAAATCGCTTGGAAGACATGGGGAGAGGCGGCGTTTTCGGAAGCGCGCCGCGCGGACAAGCCGATTTTGCTTTCGATCTCTGCGGTGTGGTGCCACTGGTGCCACGTGATGGACGAAACGAGCTACTCGGATCCGCGCGTGATCGAAACGATCAACGAACGCTTTACGCCCGTGCGGGTGGATAACGACCGGCGCCCCGACGTCAACGCGCGCTACAATCAAGGCGGCTGGCCGACCACCGCGTTCCTGACACCCGCGGGCGCACTGCTTGCCGGCACGACATATATGCCGCCCGAGCAAATGCTGGGCGCACTCGATCAGATCGCGAACTTTTATAAGGAAAATCGCGCGCAGATCGAAGAGCGCGCCGTCGACCTTGGCAAAGAGCGCTCGCAAGAACGCCCAGCCGCGGGCGAGCTGCGCGAGACGATGATCGTGCGCGTGCTCGAGGAGATCTCGGGCGCGTACGACGCCGAGTTCGGCGGCTTCGGAACCGAACCGAAGTTTCCGATGACCGACGTGCTCGAATTCTTGCTGCAAGAACATCGCGTCACCGGCGACGAGCGGCCGTACGAGATGCTCGCCAAATCCTTGCTCGGAATGGCCGGCGGTGGGATGTACGATCACGTCGAGGGCGGATTTTTCCGCTACTCGACCACACGCGATTGGAGCATTCCGCACTTTGAAAAGATGACCGAGGATCACGCGGCGCTGCTGCGCGTGCTCGCCGAGCTCACGCGGACGACGCGCAACGATCGTTTTCGCGGGACGCTCGAATCCGCGCTGCAATATGTGCGCACGGTCTTGCGCGATCCGCAAACGCATTTCTTCGCCGGCAGTCAGGACGCGGACGAGGCCTACTTTGCCCTGCCGCTCGAAGAGCGGCGCAAACGTGATGCGCCTTATGTCGATCGGACGTCGTATTCCAACTGGACCGCCGCCATGGCGGGCGCATTCGCGCTGGCGGGCACCGCGCTCGAGGACGATGGCGTGCTGCGCGAATCGGAAGCGACGCTCGATGCGCTGCACGACCGCATGCGCGACGAAGACGGCTTGCTCTATCACTTCATCGAGCCGGGCGGAACGCCGCACGTGCGCGGCCTGCTCGCCGACCAATCCGCTTATCTGCGCGCGCTGCTGGATTCGCATGACTGCGGCGGCCAGCCGCGCTTTCTTCAGCGCGCCCGCGATCTTGCGGATGCGATCGAACGGCGTTTCGCATCGCCCCAGGGGGGTTTCTACGATCACGCCGGAGTGGAAGAGCAGCTCGGTAATCTTGCCGTCCGTCAGCGGCCCCTCGCAGATAATTCACTGCTGGCAGACAGTTTCTTGCGGCTCGCGGCATTGGATAACGACGATCGCCGCCACGCCGCGGCCGAACGAGCGCTGCAGGTCTATGCTTCGAATTACGGCAGCATGCACATGTTCGCGGCGCCGTTCGCGCGCGCCTTACGGCGCTATTTCAGCGCCGCGCCGTCGGTTGTTTTGGTCGGCACCGCGGAGCAAACCGGCGAATTGCGCGAAGCGGCGCGCGCGCTGCCCAATCCACTCATCACCGTCTGCACGACCGATCCCAGCGACACGAAAGCGTTACAAGAACGCGGGATGGACGCAGCCATCGCGCCGGTGGCCTATCTCTGCCGCGGAAATGTCTGCGGCGCCCCGGCCCGCACGACCGCAGAGTTGCGGACTGCCTACGAGCAGCTCGCGGTTTAGTTTCCCGTACGCAAGATCGCGTTCCAATACCACACGCCGTACAAGCTCGCAATGCACGAATACACTATCAGCACTTTCGTCCACAACGGCAAGCCCTTCGGCAGAGCCTGTCCTGAGTAAGTCGAAGGGCTCAGGGCAGGCTGTTCGCGCGCGGCGAGCGCCATCAGTGCGAACAGGAACGGAATAAAGTCTAACGCGTGCCGCATGCCGTACTGCGCGAAGCCGTTTACGTAGTACAAAAAGGACGGAACCGCTACCAGAATAGCTGCCGACCACAGCGCGAGCACGAACGCGCGCGGCGTTCTGGCCCATAACGCGAAGATCAATGCCGGACTCGTCCACGTCAGCGCCACGCCGGAATATGTCGGATGAATCCACGGAAACGCCGCCGCGAAATCGGGACGCTGCACGAAGAACGACCACAGCTGGTACGAGAGATACTGTAAGCGGAAGGGCGCGCCGGTCGGAGAGCCGGCGCTGTCTCGATGATACCACGTGGTGTAGCCGATGTCGGCGACTGTCCCCCAGCGCAACAGGTTGTATGCTATGTATACTGCGCCGGCGGCCAGCAGCACACAACCAAAACCCAGAAGCGGCGCGCGCAGCCGGTTCGGATCGGCGCGCCGTCTTTCGGGTTGGGCGTCCGCGGCGATCAAGAGCGCGGCATAGACCGGAAGCGCGAGCACCAGCGAAAAACGCGATCCCGCGGCGGCGATGGCCCATAACGCAATCAGCCATCCGCGGCGTTTTCCGCACAGCTCGACGAGCGCGAGCAGCGTAAATGCGACGGCGCTCACGTGCGCGATGAACCAGACATCCCCAAGCGTCGCGCACCATAAGAGATCGGTTCCGGCGAGCAGGAAAACGGTTAGCCAAATCGCCGTTTCGCGAGAAACACCCAACCGGCGCGCGAGTTCCCATGCCGCGCCGATCGCAACGCCGCACAGGATTGCCGAAAGAAGCGTCTGATTCGCGCCCAGGCCGGCGATTGCAACGTATGGCAAAAGCAGCAGCGCCGGCACGGGTCCTTCAATCACGTAATACTGTCCGTGATAGGCGAGCGCGTCGATATACGCGCCCGGCCAGGCGATCCAGGTGTGACCGTGCAGCAGCGCGTCCGCCAGCAGCACGTAGTTGTTGTACGGCGTCGATCGAAAATGCCCGGCGACGAGCGAGACGAGCGTGGCCGCCAGTCCCGCGACGAGATATCCGCGCGGCTTCATTGTTTGGCTATCCGGTAGAGATCGGGCGAACCCGGAATGCGAATGAGACGGTAACCCGGCACGGATCCAAAAACCTGATCGACGACGTAGACGTGACGGCCCGCGCGTATCCAGTCCGGAACACGCGCGGCTTCGTCGCTGAGCCACGCACTGTCGACGATCCGGTGACCGAGCGAACGATCCACGTACGCCGCATACGCCAGGGCGGTCGAGTCGATCCATGGTGCCAGCAGGACGGCGTCACCGGGCGTTTGCGTGACCACGGTTTGTATCAATCCCGTCGCGCCCGTGTAGCTCGTTTGCTGGAAGGTATCCCGGTTTACAATCAGCAGCGTTACCGCGATCGCCGGCATGAGAAACATCGAAATAGCCCGGAGTTCCGGCAGCGCGCGCGCAATTGCGCTTGCGCCGTATCCAGCGAGCATTGCCGCGACCAAAAACGGAATAAGATAATAGCGCGCGAGGTCGGCTTCTGTCGGGTAGCCAAACGCGAAAATTGCCGGACAGGCCGCAGCCAAGAACAACGCGGCGGCGAGCCAAGGGCTGCGTTTGAAGAGCGCGACCATGCCGCCGGCCGTCAGCAAGAGGCCGAACGCCGTGACTTCGCGCCACAGCTCTTTCAAAAAGGGCGGCACGCCGTCGCGGTACGTTTGCCATTTCACCGCGGCCGCGAACGCACCGCCGACGCGGAAATCCGAACCGCTCAGAAAGTGTTTGAAGCCATCCCACGTAGCCGGATGGTTCATATCCCAGAACGCTTTGCCGGGCGGATTACCTAACGCAAGCGTGGGATCGAGTCGTGCCTGCGTCACCACGGCGCTCCGGATCGGGAGGTAGGCATAGAGCGCAAGGCCGCACGCCAACAACAGCAATGCCAAAGCGAAACTGCGCAACCGGATCGTGCGTCTGCGGGCGAATAACACGACCAGCAGCGCCGGCGCGAGCAACCCCGCGATAGGGTGCGTGGCGATCGCCAAGCCCCAGCAAAGCGCACCGAGCACGAGCGCGCGAGGTTCGCCGCGCTCATACCAGCGGACCGAAAAGTAGACGGTAAGCGCCGCGAGACACGCTGCGAGTGCGTGCACTTCGGCGCGAGTCCCGCGCGTCCACGCAATTTCACCGAATGCGAAAACCCAGCCGGCGCCAAGCGCGATCCATATGTCGCAGCGCAGCTCGCGCAGCGTGCGGAAAATAGCCCAGCTCACCGCGCTCATCGCGAGCGCGCTGAACAACGCTATGCGCCAGGCGACCGTGCCGATCGCAAAGGAGTGCGCAAAAATACCGGCGGCGATCGTGAAGGCCGGAAATCCCGTCGGATGTGCGATGCCGAATATCCACGGAACCACCTGAGATTCACCCGTGTCCCAGTAGCTGACCGCGCCTTCGAGCGAGGCGGCGTACACCGCCAACGGCACGAGCCACGCGGCCCACGGCGCGAGTCGGGCTAGAATGTCGGCAAAGCTGCCGCCGGCAGCGCTCTTGGAGCTTGGAAGGTCGATTTCGGTAACGACGGCGGGAATTGATAGCCGGTAAAGACGATGCGTTCCCGCGCCGCCCGGCCGTTCACCGTGCCCGCAACGGCAATCGACACCGGTACCCAATACTTTCCCGCGCTCGTGAAAACGAGCGTTCCGTCGCCGCGCGCGCCCACGCCGGTGCTATGAAAACGAATCTCGCGCGGCAGGAACGAGCGTCCATCGATCGTCATCGTTTTCACGGTAAAAGCCGTGGGAGCGCCCAGCGGTACCGCGCGGTAGAAATAATCATACCGTCCGGCGGTGCGGATCGGCCGGACGAACAGAAACACGTATTGCGCCGAGCGGGGCGCCAGGCTCTGCAGCGTATAACGATTGCGATAGCGCGCGATGCGCGTGAATTTTTGCGTTACGCCGTCCACGATGAGCGTTTCATCGCGCACCAGGTTTCCACTGCGGTACACGCGGTGGGTTTGATCGATGTCTTGGGGACCGGCTTGCGAGACCGCGTACATAAAGATGAGCGTTTGCGGATCTTTCATTTCGGCCAGTTTGGCTTCGTAGCGCTGCAAGACGGCTTGCGAGTCGAGCAACTGCGGCGGAGCCAATGCTGCGATCAGCAGCGCGAGCGCAAAGAGTTTCACGCCGACAGAACGGCTTCGCGTATGGCGCGCAGCGCGTCATCGGCGCCGGCAGGATTTTTTCCGCCGCCTTGTGCTTGCGCCGCCTGGCCGCCGCCGCGGCCGTCCACCAGCGGCGCGGCCAGCTTTACCAGGTTGCCGGCGTGCACGCCGGCCTTCACCATGTCGTCGCTGACGCTCACCAGCAGGCTCACCGTTCCATTGTCGATGCCGGCCAATGCGATCGCGCCCGTGCGCATGCGCTGCCGGATCGCGCTCGCGAGGTGCCGCAGCTCCTCGGCGTTTGCTTCGGGAACGACGCCGCCGACAAAACTGCGATCGCCTTTGCGTTCCACTTTTTCGACGTAGCTCTGCGCGTCGGCCGCGGCCAGCCGGGCACGCAAGTCGCCGACCGCGTTTTGCAGATCCTTGACGTCGTCTTGAAGCTTTTCGATGCGTTCGCCGAGCTCTTCGGGACTTGTCGCAAGCGCGCTCGCCAGATTGCTGACGAGATCCTGTTGCCGCAACACGTACTCTTCAGCGGTCCGCGAAACGCACGATTCGATGCGGCGGATGCCGCTGCCGATCGAAAACTCGCTGAGCATGACGAAGAGTCCCAGCTCGCCGGTCGAGTGCGAATGCGTGCCGCCGCAAAATTCCACCGAAGGTCCTGCCTGGACGACACGCACGTGGTCGCCGTATTTTTCGCCGAACATCATGATCGCGCCGCTGGCCCGCGCTTCCTCAATCGGTAGGACGCGCGTTTCCAGTGGTGTGTCGTCGCGGATCATCTCGTTCACGCGGCGCGTGATGTCGTGCTTCTGTTCGGCCGCGAGCGCACCGTGCGGCCACCGGAAATCGAATCGCATGCGATCGATTCCCACCCACGATCCGGCCTGCGTCACGTCGTCGCCCAAGACATCTTTGAGCGCCCGCTGCAGCAGATGCGCGGACGTGTGATGCCGGCGAATCTCGCGCCGCCATTCGGCGTACACTTCGGTCTTTACGCGATCGCCCGCGCGCAGTTCGCCCGAACGCACGACTCCGATGTGCGCGATCGCTTCGCCGGCGTACTGCGTATCGCCAACTTCAAAGAAGGCCGACTCGGACCGAAGCACCCCACGGTCCCCGATTTGTCCGCCCTTTTCGGCATAAAACGACGTGCGATCGAGCAACACTTGGCCGCGCTCGCCTTCGCGTAGCTCGGAAACCGGCTGGTCGTCTTTGAGCAGCGCGACGATCTTGCCGTCGCTTTCCAAGCCCTCGTATCCGGTGAATTCGCTCTTGATGGCCGGCAGATCCGCGAGCGTGACGGCGGCCCGTTTGGATGCCGCGTCGCGCCGCGCGCGTTCGCGCTGCTCGTTCATGGCGGCTTCGAACGCCGGCATGTCAACGCTCAGCCCGCGCTCAGCCGCAATTTCGCGCGTCAGTTCGACCGGAAATCCAAATGTGTCGTGCAGTTCGAATGCGTCCTTGCCCGGAACGATCTTCGATTTGCGAATCTCCGGGTCGTCGAACAAAGCCGTGCAGCGCGCCATGCCTCGTTCCAATGTGCGATCGAACGTTTGCTCTTCGACGCGCAGCGCTTCCTGAATGCGCGGCTGATTCGTGCGCAGCTCCGGATAGCCGTATGCGAGCGACGCGACCACAGCCGGCACCAGCCCGGTCAAGAAACCATCGGGATACCCTAAGAGCCGGCCGTTGCGAATCGCGCGCCGGATGAGGAAGCGCAAGACGTAACCGCGATCGGTATTGCTCGGATACACTCCGTCGTTGATCAAAAAGGTAACCGCGCGAATGTGGTCGGCGATAATGTTCCGCCGCTCGATCTGATCGTTCTTTGAAAGCGCGGTCTTTTTGCTGGCGGGCGGCTGAGCCGCGATCAGGTCGGTGAACAGGTCCGTTTCATACATCGAGACTTTGCCGTTGACGATCGCCAGCGTCCGGTCAAAACCCATGCCGGTGTCGATTTGCTTGCGCGGCAGTTCCTCGATCGTGCCGTCCGCGGCGCGGTTGAACTGCTGAAAGACGATGTTCCAAAACTCGACGAAACGATTGCCTTTGTTGGGTCCGTCGTCATCGGGACCGGCCGCATGCTGCGGACCGTTGTCGTAAAACATCTCGGTGCACGGACCGCACGGCCCGGTGGCTCCCATTGTCCAAAAGTTATCTTCCTCGAAACGCGTGATGCGTTCGGCGGGAATGCCGAGCTCGCGCCAAACTTTGTCAGCTTCGTCGTCGTCGGTGTGTACGGTTATCGCAATCCGCTTCGGATCGAGCTGCAACACTTTTGTGACGAACTCCCAAGCGTAGCCGATCGCTTCGCGCTTGTAGTAGCCGCCGAAGCTGAAGTTGCCCAGCATTTCCATCAACGTGCCGTGACGCCCGGTGCGGCCGACGTGCTCGATATCGCTCTTGGCGCCGGCTACGCGCAAGCAGCGCTGAACCGTAACGACGTTTTGCGCCGGCGGTGGTTCGTCACCCAAGAAAGCCGGCACGAACTGCTCCATGCCGGCGATCGTGAAGAGCGTCGTCGACATGGCGTCGGGAATCAGGCTCGCCGATTGGACGAGCTTATGACCTCGCGCGGTAAAAAACTCGACGAACGCCGAGCGCAGCTCTTGGCTTTTCATAAACCTAGAAGCCTGCCGGACTACGTCGCTGCCTTTTGTCGGGATGGATCGTTGAGCGGCGGCGAGGCGCGAAGACCGCTGAACATTGCACGATATTTGAGCGAGGAGCAACGCTGGCGACGCCGACGAGGCACCCGACCCTGCGGGCTGCGGCAGATTTGGCCGATCTCGTCGTTGCTGCGTCGGTCATGAAGCTCTAGCTTCGCTCCCTCCTTGCGCCTAAACCTCGGCCAAATCTGCTGCAGCAAACGGTAGCGCCGTAGTCCGGCAGGCTTCTCGTATTTGGCGGGCTTACGGGCCGGGGCCTACTCCTGCAGCACGTTCCGCAATTTCTCGAGCGCCTTTTGCTGCAGCCGTGAAACGTGCATCTGCGAGACGTTCAAACGCTTGGCGATCTCCGTTTGTGAAACGCTTTCGTAGAAGCGCAAATACAAAATGACCCGTTCGCGCCCGGTCAGCACTTCGAAGGCTCGCTCGAGATTGGCCTTGTCTTCGAGCAAAGCCAGGCCGGCGTCGGTCGTGCCGATGTAATCCGCCAGCGTTTGCGATTTCTTGTCGCCTTCTCCCGAGAGTTCGGTATCGAGCGAGAGCAAGTTATAAGCCTGTCCCAATTCTTGCGCTTCCAGAATGTCTTCTTCGGTCGCGCTCAGATGTTCGGCCAGCTCCTTAACCGTCGGGCTGCGCCCGATCTTCACAGAGAGCTTTTCGATCGCGCGGTTTACCGCCAAATTCAACTCTTGCAGCCGGCGTGGCACCTTGACGGCCCAGCCTTTGTCGCGGAAGTACCGTTTGATCTCGCCGACGATAGTGGGGGTAGCGTAGGTCGTAAATTCCACGCCGCGTTCGAGATCGAAACGATCGATTGCCTTGAGCAACCCGACCGTGCCGACCTGAATCAAATCGTCCAGCGCCTCTCCGCGGTTGGCGAATTTTACGGCGAGATAGCGCACCAGATTGAGATGCGCGACCACCAGCTCGCTGCGGAGCTGATCGTACTCGGGAGAACCGGGATGCTTCTTGGACTCAGCAAAACGCGCGAAAGCTTCGCGCGTCTTGTGTCTATCCCAACGCTCTTCGTCGGTATGCGAATGCACCAGAGGTCTCGGCACGCTAATGGGCGACTTTTTTTGTCATCACGAGATTCGTGCCGCGCTCGGGGTTCACGTCGTACTCGACCGAATCCATCAGCGACCGAATCAGAAAGACTCCCAACCCGCCAATGTGTTGCTCGTCGGTCCGGCTAGACTGTATGCTTTCGGGACGCATGCCGCGGCCGAAATCGCGAACGCGTACCGTCAATCCTTCGGGTCCGGTTTCGCAAGTGATTTGAATTTGGTCGCTGCCTTCGGCATGTTGAATGCAGTTGGTGCACGCTTCGGCGACGGCCAGTTTTACGTCCTCAATATCTTCTATTGAAAAGTTCAATCTGTTTGCGACGGCAGCGACAGCCAAGCGGGCAACGGCAACCCACTCGGCCTTGCTCGGAATGCGCAGTTCGACGACTCCGAGCGTGCCTTGCGACTGCGGCATAACCGGCTGGTTCACACCAGCGCCTGCATCGCCGCGTTCTCGTCATCGTAGATGCCGAAAATCTTAACCAATCCGGTGATGTCGAAGATCTTCTTGATCTGAGGATTGGTGCAGACGAGGTTCACGGTGCCGCCATGCTCTCGCACGCGCTTAAGACCGCCAATCAGCACGCCCAAACCGGTCGAATCGATGTAGCGGACCTTCTCCAGATTGATAACCAGATTGTAATGGCCTTTGTCGATCAATTCGCCGATGGCATCCTTGACCTTGGGCGAGGTGTATACGTCGATCTCGCCGTTGAGATCGACGACATACGTGTCGCCTTTCGATTCCCGAACATCTACTTTGATATCCACTGTGCTCCTATGTCTCCGACGCTTTATGCGTCAGATCGTCCTTCAGCAAATCCGAAGTCGATTGTGCGTGGCCGGCCGCGTCCGATACGTTCGAACGCGCCGAATCCACGACATCTTTCCCGCGCTGATACAGGTCGCGCAAATCATCGCCGGCGTCCTTTGCCATATTTCCGGCTTCGCGAGCTTTGCCGACGATCAGGTCGCGCGCGTCTTCCTGCATGATCACGTAAGCGAGCATCGCGCCGGCGATCGCGCCCGCCACGAAGCCGCCGATGAAGCCGTTGCCGCCCGATCGCGCGCTTCCGTTGTTTTGTTGTTCGTTCATGATCGCTCTCCATTCGAATTTCCACGCACCAGCCGCCGCAAGGCGGCGCTTATGCCGCCCAGTGTAGCTCCGACATTAACGATAGCGGGCGAAATCGCTTCCTGCGTCAGTTTTGCTGCGTTGGCCACCGATCCGGCCACTTGTTCGAGCGACGACACCGTTCCCGACAAACGCGCGATCGTTCGATCCGCGGTATCCGCAATGCCGCCGACGTGCGTGAGCGTTTCAGCCATCGGCCGGCCGAGCGCCGCGATCTGTTCGTCAACTCCGTCGAGCGTACGATTGAGGCGTCCCAACGTGCGCGCCAAAGCCAGCATCGCGAAAAAGATGCCGAGTCCAGCCAGAAAGGCGCCCATCCCTCCCATGAAATCGAGAAAGGCAGCCCAGTTAAAGCCCGTACTCAAAAATGTCCTCCGTCAGGTGCGCGGACCCCAACCAACTATTCCCCGTTCTCCTTGGTTTGAAAAGCCGAACGCCGTTCGCAAGCCGGATACCCCTGCGATGAGAATCTCCCCGGCCCGCGTCATTTCTTCCTCGCTCGTCGAGCGCCCGAGCGAGAGCCGCACGACACCGCGGCTCGATTCGAGCGGCAACCCAAGCGCCGCGATCACGTGGCTGGGCTCGACGACTCCCGAGGCGCACGCGCTGCCGGCCGAAACCGCCAGACCGTCCATATCGAGACGCGCCACTAGACCATCGGACTCGACTCCGGAGATCGCCAGGTTCAGATTATTGGGCAACCTCGGAGCCCCGGCTCCGTTCACGCGCACCCCGTCGAGATGCTCGCAGATCACAGCCTCCAAACGATCGCGCAGCATCCCGACGCGAGCCGCAACCTCAACGCGCTCCTGCGCGGCCAACTCCAACGCGCGCGCCATGCCGGCGATGCCGGGGACGTTTTCGGTGCCGGCGCGCTTGGCGAACTCTTGGCCGCCGCCGTGCACGAGCGGCGCGACCGGCGTGCCTTCGCGCACGTACAAAACGCCCACGCCCTTCGGGCCATAGAACTTGTGCGCCGCGAGCGAAAGCAAATCGACGCCGAGTTCGCTTACGTCGAGCGGCAAATACGAAGGCGCCTGCACCGCGTCGGTGTGAAAGCGAACGTTTCGCGCGTGCGCCAGTTTCGCGAGCTGCGCGATCGGCGCGATCGTACCTATTTCATTATTCGCGTACGCGACCGACGCGAGCACGGTATCGTCGCGCAGCGCCGCGGCAAACTCTTCTGGATCGACGCGCCCGGCGCTATCGACGGGAAGCAGAGTGACTTCCCAGCCTTCGTCTTTTAAAGCTGCCAGCGTGTGCAGAACCGCATGGTGTTCGGTGACGACCGAAACGAGGTGGCGCCCGCGCGCCCGCTGCGCCCTGGCCACGCCCGCGATCGCAAGATTATCGGCTTCCGAACCGCTGGCCGTGAACACGATCTCCTTGGCCTTGGCTCCCAGGACGCGCGCGATTCGCTCGCGAGCGTCATCTAAAGCCGCCCGCGCCGCGCGCCCTTCGGCGTGGACCGAGCTCGGATTGTAGCCGCCGGCCCCAAAAAACGGCAGCATCGCCTCGAGCACCTCGGGGCGCACGGGCGTGGTGGCGGCGTGGTCCAAATAAATCCGCTGCATTTCAGGATATTCTCAGAACTCGGGTGTAGCCTTTATTCGTGCGAAGCTCCATTGCACACTCCGAGAAAGTAGCAACGGGAAAGAGGGGGTCCAGGTCGAAGCCTGGGCCCCCAACTTTAGGACTTGCGCATCACAACATTGACGTAGGACATTGCCACGCTTAGCGTTCCGTCCGTCGCGCGGTTGTAGACCATGACGGCCTCGCGAAGCTCCTCGCGCACACCCTGCGCTTGTTCCTGCTGCAAATTGTCGAACAGCATCTTCATCGGCCCGAAAAAGTTGCGGAAGGTGTCGAACCAGGCGTCGAAATTCGCGAAGTCCATGCGAAACGATCGATCGAGGAGCCGCATCCCTTTTAGCTGTCCGCCGAAGAGCCGCTGAAGGCCCGGCACGGTGCCCCACTCGACCGGCGGACGCGTTCCTGGCGGCAGCGGCGGACCGTATTTTCTTCCGATCCCAAAAAGCGTGCCTGGAAAGCTCTCCAGCGTCCAATTGGAAAGGCCGATTGTCCCGCCGGTTTTGCAGACGCGCAGCAATTCGCTCGCCGCGCGTTCTTGATTCGGTGCGAACATCACGCCGAAGGTCGAGAGCACGTAATCGAAGGTTCCGTCCGGAAACGGCAGCTTTTCGGCGGTACCGGTGAGGAAGTCGATATCGAATCCTTCCGCTTCCGCACGAATGCGCGCGCGTTCGACGAGCTTGTCGACCAGATCGAGGCCCGTTACGCGCGCGCCGTGCCGTGCTGCCGACAAAGCCGTGTTTCCGCTCCCGCAGGCGACGTCGAGCACGCGCGCTTGCGCACCAAGGCCGCAATCATCGCAGAGCGCGTCGCCCGCATTTTGCGTCCTTCCGATAATGTGAAAATCGCCAAGTTTCCATGCGGATGAAGCCGCGGGTACAGCCGTCATGTCCGATCCTCCTGAGCCCGGATGAATACTTGCCGTTGTGCCATCAGCCCTTTGGCGAACGGCGGCGTTTCTTTATCCAGTCGACAAAGCGAGATTCTTCGCCCTGTGTCCCCGGATTGAAGTAAGAGCGATCGGCGATATTTTCAGGTAAATACGATTGCAGGCGTTCCGCCGGCGGCAGATCGCCTTTCTGCGAACGGTACTCGTCGGTTGAGTGCGCGTATTCGTATTCTTTTCCGTAGCCGAGCGCGCGCATCAGACCGGTCGGTGCGTTGCGCAGATGCAGCGGCACCGGATCGTTGCGCGTTCCTTCGACGTCCTGCAGTGCCGCGCTGTACGCGCGCCCGACGCTATTGCTCTTGGGCGCGGTCGCAAGATAGAGCGTGCAATGCGCGAGCGGATAAAAACCTTCTGGCATGCCGACGAAATGCACGGCTTGCTGCGCGGCCATCGCAACCGACAGCCCGCGCGAATCGGCTAAGCCCACATCTTCGGATGCGAGAATAACGAGCCGCCGCGCGATGAACAACGCATCTTCGCCCGCATCGAGCATGCGCGCGAGCCAGTAGACCGCCGCGTCCGGATCGCTTCCGCGGATGCTCTTGATGAATGCGCTGATGACGTCGTAATGTTGCTCGCCGCCTTTGTCGTAACTCACGGCGCGGCGCTGCATAGCGTCGGCAACCAGGGCTGCGGTAATGACGGGCGTTTCGTCATCGGCGCCGGGAGCTGCGTTGACCGCAAATTCGAGCGTGCTCAACGCGACGCGCGCGTCACCGTTGGCGAGCGAAACGAGTGTCGCGCGTGCATCCGGTTCCAGCAGAATAGACTGCGCGCCGAGGCCGCGGTCAGGATCGAGCAGCGCACGGTCGACGATCGTGCCGACTTGTTCGTCGGTGAGCGCTTTGAGCACGAACACGCGCGAGCGCGACAGCAGCGCGGAGATCACTTCAAACGACGGATTCTCGGTGGTCGCGCCGATCAGCGTGATCGTACCGTCCTCGACATAAGGCAGAACCGCGTCCTGCTGCGCTTTGTTAAAGCGATGGATTTCATCGACGAAAAGAACGGTGCGTTTTCCAAGCGCGCGGCGCTGCTGCGCTTCGGCAACGACGCGGCGCAGATCGGCAACGCCCGCGCTTACAGCCGATAACGAGCTAAAATGCGCGCCCGTCATGTTGGCTATGATCTCGGCGAGCGTCGTCTTGCCCGTTCCCGGCGGCCCCCAAAAAATCAGCGACGGTACGGTGTCGTTTTCGATCGCGCGGCGCAGCGCGCGGCCTTCGCCGACGATCTGTTCTTGCCCAACGAACTCGTCCAGCGTGCGCGGCCGCATGCGCGCGGCCAGCGGAGCGCTGCCCGCCGAGCCGAACAGACTCGGATCCACGGCTACGGAATCTTCGGACCGCGCAGAATAATCGGTTTCGGCGTCGCTATCGAGGGCGTCACTCCCGGAAAGATCATCATCGCGTTGCCGTCGGCCTCGCCGTCGCCCGTCGCCGTGTTGTAGGTAGCAGTCGCCGCATCCAGCGTGCGCTCGCCTTGAACCACATGCACTTTTCCGGAAAGATCGAGGCGGTGCGTTACGTCGTTCAGATGAGCTATGTTGGCGTCGACGGTCGTCGGCCCTTGCGCGTAGTGCACGCTGCCTTTAGCGTCGTACAAGTGCGAAACGTCATCCAGCGCGACTTTGTCGGCGGTCAGCGTAGCCGGATCGCGATGTACCGCTTGCGCGCTCTTCAATCCGAACGTTCCGCTGACGTCGTGTACGCTCACGTGCCCGACGAGAAACGCTTTTTTGCGTTTGTAGTTTCCGGTCGCGCTATCCGCTTCGACGACGGAACCGTCTGCGCGCGTCATGGTTACGTGGTTGGGCGCTTTGAAAGCGCCGGTTTTCAAGTTTGCGTCCATTTCGCCCACGGTCGTGAGCGTCCAGCCGCCGACGCTCGCGGTGGCTTTGGTAGGCGGTGCGTTCTTTTTAGGCGCCGCGCTTGCAAAGGAGACGCTCGCCGCCGCGAGCAGCATCACGGAAACCGCGGCGGCGCGTCGTGCGATCATTGGTGGAGCGTCACGTTTCCGTAGAGATGCAAATCGTGCGTGAAACCGTTCATGATGGCGCGATCGGCAGTGACGTAACTGCCGCCCTGCGAAAAATGCACGTGGCCGGTGGCCGTGTAAATTTTTGTGACGCCGTCGATCTGCAGCGTATCGCACGTCAGCGTCGCCGGCTTCGATCCGCCGGCCGTTCCGCCGCCGAAGTTCGTGAGCACGCCGTTCTGATCGTGCAGCCAGACATTTCCGGTCAGATAGGCCTGTTTCGATTTGGTATTCCCGGTGGCGCGATTGGCTTGGATCTCGCTCCCGGGACGCTGAAGCCGCACGTGGCCCGGCGTCGTAAACGCGCCCGTTTGGTAATTCCAATCGAGCTCGCCGGTACTGACCTGCCAGTCGCTGAAATTGAAACCGGCGGCGGGACGCGGCGGGGGCGCCGCAGCCAGCAGCGCGACGCTCAGCACCAAAAGCACTTTTTTCATCATATTCATGTCGCGACTCGGTAACGTACGAGCGGTCCCACCAGCTCGCTTAGGCGCTCGTACGGAACAACCCCCTCCCGCAGAAGAACGGGCTGTGGCCCGCTGAAATCGATGACGCTCGATTCCCGCGCGTACTTCGTCGGCCCGTTTTCGACGAGCAGATCGGCCTGCGGCAGCGTGCTCCAATCGCCGGCTCCAAAGTAGGGCTGTTCGCCGCTCGCGTTCGCGCTGGTCGCGGCCAGCGGTCCGCAGCGCTCGAGGATTGCGCTGCAGAGCGCGTCGTCGGGTACGCGGAAACCCAGCGTCGGCAAGCCGGCGCTCATCTCGCGGTCGATGAACGACGGCCGGCGCATGATGATCGTCACCGGTCCGGGCAAGAGCCGCCGCGCGGCGGCAGTGACCTCGCGCTGCTCGCGCACGTACTCCAAGAATTCGCTCACCGTTGCGAGGTGCAGCGACAGCGGTTTGTGCGCGGGGCGATGTTTCGCACCGTAGATGCGCGCGATGCCATCGAGATCGAACGGATCGCAGCCGATTCCGTAGACCGTGTCCGTCGGAAAAATGACGGTGCCGCCGTGCTGGACGACGCGCGCGACCGCTTCGACGACCCGCTCGAGCGGTTCCGTTCGCGCGTCGATCGTATCAGGCGTGAGAACCTCCCAGGGCCTAGAGCCGAACCCACATGCCGGTGCCGTGCGCGACGCACGACAACGGATCGTCGGCGACGATCACCGGAATGCCGCACACTTCAGCCAGCAATTTGTCCAGACCGCGCAAGAGCGCGCCGCCGCCCGTCAGGATGACGCCGCGATCGATGATGTCTGAAGAAAGCTCCGGCGGGGTTTTCTCGAGCACCGCCTTCACGGCTTCGACGATCGCGCCGACGGGCTCAGAGAGCGCTTCGCGGATCTCTTCGCTCGTAACCTTCACCGTGTTCGGCAAACCGTTGATCAGATCGCGTCCGCGAATCTCCATCGCCAATTCGGATTCGAGTTTATACGCCGATCCGATCTTGATTTTGATCTCTTCGGCCATGCGCTCGCCGATCATCAGGTTGTAGACGCGGCGCACGTAACGGATGATCGCTTCGTCCATTTTGTTGCCGGCGACGCGGAGCGATTGGGAAACGACGATGCCGCCCAACGAAATGACCGCGACGTCGGTCGTGCCGCCGCCGATGTCCACCACCATGCTGCCGGACGGCCCGTCGATCGGCAAGCCCGCGCCGATCGCGGCGGCCATCGGTTCGGCGATGATCTCGACGTGCTTGGCGCCGGCAAGTTTTGCAGCGTCCTTGACGGCACGCTCTTCGACACTGGTGATTTCCGCCGGAACGCAGATCACGACGTTGGGTTTCGGGCGGAAAAGCGACATCCACCAGGATCGATCGCGCATGACCTTCTTGATGAAATAACTGAGCATGGACTCGGTCACTTCGAAGTCTGCGATCACTCCGTCGCGCAGCGGCCGGATAGCTTGGATGTGTGCCGGCGTGCGCCCGAGCATCTGCCGCGCTTCTTCGCCGACGGCAAGCGTCTTGCCGGTGTTCATGTCTTTAGCGACGACCGAAGGCTCGCGCAGCACGATGCCTTTGCCTTTGACGTGCACCAGCACGTTGGCCGTGCCTAGGTCGATCCCGATGTCCAAGGGTTCTTTCCTTTATGAGAAACTGTTATTGAGCTCGCGCGCGTGTTCTAGGATACGCGCTTGTCTCGAAAAGTCCGGTTGGTTCGGCCAGCGGCGTGATACCGCTCGATCGCTGAACCTGCCCGCCCAAACCAGAGAGCATTTCTTCGAGCCGTTCGTAGCCGCGATCGATGTATTCCAATCCGATAATCTCGGTCTCTCCTTGCGCGGCCAGCCCCGCCACGACGAGCGCCGCACCCGCGCGAATGTCGGGAGCTTCGACCGGCGCGCCGGACATCGGCGTCCCGCCTTTGACCACGGCGGTGTTGCTTTCCATCGAGACGCGCACTTCGGCACCCATGCGGGCGAGCTCGTTCACGTACGAAAAACGCGCGTTGAAGATCGACTCTTCGACGATGCTGTTCCCCGGAGCCGTGCACAAGAACGAGACCATCTGCGGCTGCAAGTCGGTCGGAAAACCCGGAAAAGGCGCGGTCAAAATGTCGGTGCCGCCGGTAATGCGGCTTGTATCCACGCGAATCCAGTCGTCACCGCTGGTAACGGCGGCGCCGCATTCCTGCAGTTTCAAACTCAACGCCAGCAGGTGATCCGGCTGACACCGTTTTACGGTCACGTCGCCGCGCGTGCTCGCGCCGCAGAGCAGCAGCGTTCCGGTGACGATTCGATCCGGAATGATTTCATACTCGACGCCGCGCAGTTCGTTGACTCCTTCGATCACCAGCGTGTCGGAACCCAGGCCGGCGATCTTCGCACCCATAGCGATCAAGAAGTTTCCAAGGTCGACGACTTCAGGTTCCATCGCCGCGTTTCGTACCGTCGTCGTGCCCTCAGCCACGACGGCGGCGAGCATCGCATTTTTCGTCGCGCCGACGCTGGGCGTGCGAAATTCAATGTCGGCGCCTTGCAAGCGGCGTTTCTTAGCGGTGGCGATAAAATAGCCGCGCTGGTTTTTCACGTCGCAGCCGAGGGCCAAGAATGCCTGCTCGTGCATGTCGGTCGCGCGCGTGCCCAGCACACAACCGCCCGGCAACGGCACTTCCGCACGGCCGAAGCGCCCAAGCAACGGGCCGACGAGATCGAATGAAGCGGCGAGTTTACGAACGAGCGTGTACGGTGCGCAATGCGAAGCCACGTTCGCCGCGTCGATCGTGACGCTGCCTTCGCCTTCGTTACGCAAGCGTGCGCCCAAAGCTTCCAGCAGCGACCACATCACGGAAACGTCGGTGATTCTCGGCACCCGGTGCAGCGTTACTTTGCCTTTTGCCAACAGCGCCGCGGCCATGATCGGCAGCGCCGCATTCTTCGCGCCGTGCGTCGCTATCGAACCTTCGAGCTGCGAACCGCCGCGCACGCGCAGCGTCGTTTCAAGCCGGTCTAAAGTATTCATTCTTGTAGCGGCTCGCAGGTAAGCACGTGTGAATCGTACGGGCCGCCACGCAGCTCGAGCTGCATTCGTCCGGTCGGCGTGACGCGCAAAAACACTTCGCTCCACTCGTTGCGCTGCAGTTCGAGCAGATCGGCATGACCGCCGATGAGCGCGCCGGCGAAACGTCTTCCGTTCCGATCGGCCAAACGAATGCGGCCGTCGGAATACAAACCGGCGACGAGTTCCACGCTGGCGTCCGACGCGCGGTAATGATTGGCGCCGTCATCCGCGATCTCAGTAAGAAAATCGCGCGGGCGCATTTCCCAAGCCTCGCGCGAGGGGCGCGCCGGTGCGGGAGTGGGCGCAGGGGGTGCGGCTTGGCGCTTCGGCGCGGCTTTGGCCGGAGCTCCGGATGCTAATTCCATGGCAAACGAACCAAACGCCAGAGCCGCGAGCTCCAGCGCAGGCCCGGCTAATTTCGTCCAGCCCGGAGTATGCGCCACCAAGACGTTTTCGCCGTGCGGCTAGTGGTGTCCGGTAAGGCGCAGTTTGGCGCGCGCAAAGTCCGCGATCGCCGGATCCCTCGTTTCTGCGAGCTGCGCGCGCGTTGCTGCGACGTCGACCTCCTCAAACGTCACCGCTTCGTCCGCCAAAACGGTCACGCGATCGGGAAGCGCTTGCATAAAGCCCTCGCCCGTCGCGAGTTCGAGCCGCCGCGCTGAGCCGTTCTCCACAATATTGGCGCGCAGAACTCCCGGTTTCAGCGCCGCCAAAAACGGCGCGTGGCGCGGCATGATGCCTTCCTCGCCTTCGGTCGTGACGGCGATCACCAGCTCGGCATCGCCTTCGAAAATTAACTTCGCCGGCGTAACGAGCTTGAACGGAACCGTCATCAGACCGCGGCGCCGAGCTTCTCGGCGGCGGCGCGCACGTCGTCTATGCCGCCGGCATAGAAGAACGCCTGCTCCGGAATATCGTCGACTTTGCCGTCGAGGATTTCTTTGAATGCGGCGATCGTATCGCTCAGCTTGACGTACTTGCCGGCCGTGCCGGTAAATTGTTCGGCGACGAAAAACGGCTGCGAGAACATCCGCTGAATGCGGCGCGCGCGCCCGACCGCGATCTTGTCGTCTTCCGAGAGTTCTTCCACGCCGAGAATCGCGATGATGTCTTGCAGGTCTCGATACCGCTGCAGCGTTTCTTGTACGCCACGCGCGACGCGGT
>Ga0102924_1001603_pt1 | contig 25857 bp, 20 predicted proteins | sample PaiPotPPM11metaG_FD_80116 | JGI IMG/M metagenome (GOLD analysis project Ga0102924, IMG submission 80116) | Iron sulfur acid spring bacterial and archeal communities from Banff, Canada, to study Microbial Dark Matter (Phase II) - Paint Pots PPM... ... | reverse complement strand
CCCCCAGTGCTCCCACAGTGACTGCGCCTGGGCGGGGGTCGCCATCCGGTCGCCGATGCCGCCGTACACGGCCAGCCGCTCGACCGCGGGGAGGGCGGGGAGGGCGAGGGGCGACACGACCCGCTGTACCCGCTCGACCTCCTCGCCGGTGAGGTGGTACTGCTCCCCCAGGCGGCGCTGCTTGCCGTCGGCGTGGTGCACCATCAGGCGGGGGAAGTCGACGACCGGGACACCGGCGATGGCGCTCGTCACCGCCGGCTCGTGGGTCACCAGCAACGAGGTCATGCACCCGCCCAGGGAGATCCCGTAGGCGCCGATCTGGGGCGCGTCCTGGGCCTGGATCCACGAGACCAGGCGGCGGATGTCCCACACGCCCTGGCTCAGCCCGTGCACGGTGTCGAGCTGGTCGTAGCCGGGGAAGTCGGCCCGGGCGCTCCGGCCCGGAGACCGGGGGCCGTGCATCGGGAGGACGGGGAACAGCAGGTTGAGGCCGCGCTCCTCGAACATCCGGGCCGCCCGGAAGGCGGGCAGGTCCATCATCGGGTTGCCCATGCCCATGCCGTGGATGCAGATCAGCCACGGACGGGGCGGCCCCGGATGGCGGAGCACCCAGGCATGGGCGGTGCGGTTGGCGACACGGCTCGACCATCGCTCGCCCCCGGGCTCGCCGGCGTGGGGCTCGTAGCCGCTCTCGAAGCTGATCTGCTCGAACGACAACCCCCGCGTCCGGCGGCGGCGGATGACCGTCGAGGCCAGCGGCGGCGGGGTGGCGTGGTAGGCGGCGGGGTCGTCCGCCCAACCCCGCTCGGCCCACAGGCGGTCGGCGGCCAGGACCTCCTCGCTGACGCGGACGTAGTCGTCGCGGTGGGGCATGCGGCCGGCGGCGACGAGCCCGAGGATGGCCTCGTCCATGGCCACCTGCCCGACCATGGCCCACGACGGGCGCGCCGCCGGTCGGTCCGACGTCAGGCTGCGGCGGGCCCGCACCTGGGAGCCGACCATGAAGGTGATCGTCCGGGGCAGGGCCTGGACGACGCCCGCGCCTGGCACCCGGGCGATCGCCCGGCGGGCCGGGCGGAACGGGTCCCTGATCGCAGCCATCATCCGCACCGTAGACCGCGGCGGGCACCCGGCGGCGCACCGTGAGCGGCGCCGACCCCCGGCCTACCGCGACGCCGTACGCTTTGCACGGTTATGAGCGCAAATCAGCCTCAAAACCGTGCAAACCGTGTCGTCAGCCCACGCCCCCGTCACCGCGGACGCCCGTCACCGGGAGCGGGCCTCCGGGCTCGAGCGCCTGGATGGCCGGCAGGACCTCGGCCCCGAACCAACCGATGTTTTCCACCACCTCGTCCACGCTGTCCCCGGGCACCCCTCCGTTGAGGAACGTGACCCCCGCGCCGGCCAGCTCGGCGGCGTGCGAGGCCATCTTCCCCGCCGACGGCCGAGACCACTTCCACATCGGGCTGAACGCCACCTCGAACTCCCCCGTCCGCCCGATCGACGCCGCGTGCTCCCGCGCCGACGCCACCCGCTGGCGCAGGTCGGCCACGCCGGTCAGGGCCCGGCTCCGCACCCGCTCGGACACCTTCGCCGGCGCCAGCATCGGTACCCACCCGTCCCCGAGCTCGACCGCCCGTCGCATGGCGCGCCCGCTGTTGCCGCCGATCCAGATCGGCGGCCCCGGCCGCTGCACCGGGGTCGGCAGCATGGTGTTCCCCACCGCCCGCCAATGGCGCCCCGCACCCACCACCGTGGTGCCCGTCCACGCCGCCCTCATGGCCCGGATGGCCTCGTCCGTGAGGTCGTTCCGTGCCGCCATGTCCACGCCCAGGGCGTCGAACTCGGGCTCGAGGTAGCCGGCGCCGATGCCCAGGATGACCCGGCCCCCGGACAGGACGTCGAGTGAGGCGACCGCCTTGGCGGCGAGGAAGGGGTTGCGATAGGCGGCGATGAGCAGGTTGGTCTGGAGCCGCAGCCGCCGGGTGGCGGCGGCGGCGAAGGAGAGGGCCACGAAAGGGTCGAGGGCGTGGTGCCCCCCGCTGGCCAGCCAGGCGTCCCCCGGGAAGGGGTGCTCGGTGACGAACACGGCGTCGAAGCCGGCATCCTCGGCCGCCTTCGCCACCGCCATGACCCCCTCCCCGCTGACCAGCGAGGGGACGTCGACCCGGTTGGTGGGCAGGCTCAGCGACATGCGCATCGGGGCGGACGGTAACCGAACCGGCCCCCGGGAGGTCTAGCGTCAGAGGTGCTGGAGGGAGGTGGGTAGCGCTGCAGATCCTGAGCCTCGGCTTCGCCACGGTCACCGACCGGACCGTCCCCCCCGGGCGGCGCGTCGACCTGGAGGGACGGGGCACGACGTTCGTGGTGGACATCCCCGGCCCGCCCGGCGCGCCGGCGGTGTTCCTCCTCCACGGCCTGGTGGCCAGCACCTACCTCAACTGGTTCCCGGCCTTCGCCGACCTGTCGGCCAACTTTCGGGTGATCGCCATGGACCTGCGCGGGCACGGGCGCGGCATCCCCCTGTGCGGCCGTCGCTTCCGCCTGGCCGACTGCGCCGACGATGCCGTGCTGGTCGCCGACGAGCTGGGGGTCGGCAAGTTCATCCCCGTGGGCTACAGCCTCGGCGGCCCGGTGGCCCAGATGGTGTGGCGCCGCCATCCCGAGCGGGTGGCGGGGCTCGTGCTGGCCGCCACCAGCCGCAACTTCATGGGCACGCCGCAGGAGCGGTTCTTCTTCCGGTCCCTGGTGGGCGTGGCGGCGGCGGCCGAGCTCACCCGTCACATGCCCTGGGTGTCGTCGGAACCCGACGTTCCGGCCTCCTCGCCCGAGGGCCTGGAAGGGTCCCGCATGTCGTCCTTCGCCCTGAGCGAGCTGCGACGGACCAGCCCCGGGGTGGTTCTGCAGGCCCTGGCCGCCCTCGGCCGGTTCAGCTCGCACGAGTGGATCGAGGAGATCGACGTCCCGACCGCCGTCGTCGTCACCGCCAAGGACCGCGCCATCGGGGCCCACCGCCAGATCAAGCTGGCCAACGCCATCGGGGGGGCGACCATCCACCCGGCCAAGGCCGGGCACACCGCCTGCGTGCTCGGCGCAGGCCAGTTCGTCCCCGCCCTCATGGAGGCCTGCCTCTCCGTGCGCAGCCGCATGCCCGACCGCTGATGGAGCGGCTCTCGGGGATGGACGCCACCTTCCTCTACATCGAGAACCCGACCCACCACATGCACGTCGCCATGGTGGGGGTCCTCGATCCCTCGGAGATGCCCGGCGGGTACTCGTTCGCCACCGTACGCGGCCTGGTGGAGCACCGGCTCCGCCGCATCCCCACGTTCCGCCCGACCTGTGGGACCTGGCCGGCGACTTCGAGGCGTCGATGGCCGAGCTGACCGCCGCCGCCGAGCGGGTCCCCGTCAGGCGTTGCCGATGACGTGCTCGAGGTGGGCGGCCAGCTTGGCCCGTGCCTCCTCCCGCTTGGCCGGGAGGTGCTCGCTCGGCCACAACCCGTCCGCCGCCTTGTAGTCCTTCAGGACTTCGCGGGCCACGGTGACCTTGTGGACCTCGGTGGGGCCGTCGGCGGCGGCCATCACCGGCGCCATCATCCACATGCCGGCGAAGGGCATCTCGTTCGAGCACCCGAGGGCGCCGTGCACGTGCATCGAGCGCCACACGGCGTCGTGGATGACCTTGGGCGTGAGGACCTTGATGGCGGCGATGTTCTTGCGGGTCCGCTGGTAGTCCTTGTAGCGGTCGATCTCCCACGCCGTGTAGAGGACCAGGAGCCGGAACTGCTGGAGCTCGACGTAGGAGTCGGCGATGTCGCCCTGCATGAACTGCTTGTCGGCCAGCAGGCTGCCCTGCGTCTCCCGGCTGAGCACCCGCTCGCACATCATGTCGAGGGCCTTCTGGCACGTCGCCACCGCTCGCATGGCGTGATGGACACGTCCGCCACCCAAGCGCGTCTGGGCGATGACGAAGGCCTGGCCCTCACCGCCGAGCAGGGCGTCGGCCGGCACCCGGACGTTGTCGTAGTGGATCAGGGCGTGCATCCCCTCGTCGCTGCGCTCGCCCATGAGCCCGACGTTGCGCTCGATGATCACGCCCGGCGTGTCGGTCGGCACGAGGAACATCGACATCCCCTTGTAGGGGTTCACGTCGGGGTTGCTCACCGCCATGACGATCAGGAAGGCGGAGGTGCGGGCGTTGGAGGAGAAGAACTTCCAGCCGTTGATCACCCACTCGTCGCCGTCCTTCTCCGCCCGGGTCTTGAACATCTTGGGGTCGGAGCCGGCGTGGGGCTCGGTCATCGAGTAGCAGGAGAACACCTCACCGTTGAGCAGCGGTTGAAGGTACTGCTCCTTCTGCGAAGGCGTCCCGTAGTGGGCGATGATCTCGGCGTTGCCGGTGTCCGGCGCCTGTGTGCCGAACACGATCGGCGCCCACCCCGACGAGCCCAGGATCTCGTTCATGAGGGCGAGCTTGACCTGGCCGTAGCCGTGGCCCCCGAGCTCGGGGCCGAGGTGGCAGGCCCACAGATCGTGGTCCCGGACCTCCTGCTTCAGGGGGTCGACGATGGGACGCAGCTCGTCGTCGAGGGGGTGGAAGGCCTTCCCCGGGTACAGCAGGTCGAGGGGCTCGATCCGGTCCTTGACGAACCCCCGCATCCAGTCGAGCTTCTCCTGGAACTCCGGTTCGGTCGAGAAGTCCCACACCATGCGCCCAATCCCCCTGTGTCGGTTGTCCCTACACTCTCACCCGAGAACGAGACTTGCACAAAGGGGGAACGACGTGGCGCACGAGGTCCCGTACGGCCGGCGGATCGCCGACCTCGCTGCCGAGCGCGGTGACGAGACGGCGGTGCTGTTCGCCGCCATGGACGGGAGCGAGCAGTCGGTGACGTGGCGCGAGCTAGACCGCCGGTCCAACCAGGTGGCCCGTGCCCTCGCCGATCGCGGCGTCGGGACAGGTGACCGGGTGGGTATCGAGCTGCGCAACTCGATCGAGCTGGTGCTGGTCGTCCTCGGCGCCTGGAAGGTCGGGGCCTGCCCCGTGCCGATGCGCTGGGACCTCCCCGACTGGGAGCGGTCCCGGCTGGTCGACGTCCTGGGTGGTCGCCTGGTGGTCAGCGATCCCGGCCTCGTCAAGGAGAGCGCCGCACTGTCCCCCGATCCGATGCCCGAGGTCGTCCCGCCCAACTCGTGGGGGATCTGCTCGAGCGGGACCACGGGAAGCCCGAAGATCATCCTGCTCACCAAGCCGGGGGTCTTCGACCCCGAGACGGCGGCGCCCTTCGCGGCGTCGTGGGGTGAGGTGGAGACCCCGCAGATCGTGCTGGTACCGGCGCCGCTCTACCACACCAACGGGTTCAGCGGCATCACCATGATGCTGAGTGGGGACTCCATGGTGCTGCTCGAGCGGTTCGACGCCGCTCGCATCATCGATCTCGTCGAGCGGCACCACGTGACCACGTTCACGGCCACGCCGACGATGCTCCAACGCATCGCCCGGCTGCCGGACATCGGCCAGCGCGACCTCAGAAGCCTCCGCTGGGTGCTGCAGGGGGCCGCCGTCATCCCGCCGTCGCTGGTGCGTGACTGGATCGGGCTCGTCGGGCCCCAGCGGTTCATCATGGCCTACGGCATGACCGAGCAACTGGGGCTCTGCGCCCTGCGCGGGGACGAGTGGCTGCGTCACCCCGGGAGCGTCGGCAAGCCCATCCGGGAAGGGGAGGTGCGGGTCCTCGACTCGTCCGGCCAGGACCTGCCCCCTGGGGAGATCGGCGAGATCTACCTGCGCTCGCCGACCAGCGGGTCATTCACCTACCTGGGCATGGCCGCGCCGCTCCCGACGACCGAAGAGGGGTTCAGCACCGCCGGCGACCTCGGGTGGCTGGATGCCGACGGGTACCTCTACGTCGCCGACCGGCGGGTCGACATGATCATCAGCGGAGGGGCCAACGTCTACCCGGCGGAGGTCGAGAGCGCCCTCATCGACCATCCCGCCGTCGCCGACGTGGTGGTGGTGGGTCTCGCCGACGGGGAGTGGGGCCGGCGGGTGCACGCCATCATCGAGCCCCGGGACCCGGCCGCCCCACCCTCGAGGGAGGACATCGTGGGCTGGGCCAAGCAGCGCCTGGCGCCGTACAAGGTGCCCAAGACCGTCGAAGTGGTGGAAAGCATTCCCCGCTCCGAGGCAACGAAGGTGAGCCGCCAGGCCCTCGTGGCCGAGCGGGGCGGCTGACACACAGCTATCGGAAGTGGGGCATGACCTCGGTCGCCAACAGGCGCAGCGTCTCCTCCCGGCCCCGGTCGGACGGGAAGAAGACGAACAGCGACATCCCCCGCTCGACCTCCTCCCCGATGCGGTCCACCAGCCGCGCCGGCGTCCCCACGAACCCGGCCTCGTGCAGGCCCCACCCGGGCCCGGGGTAGCGGCGCTCGGCCTTCTCCGTCGCCTCCGCCAGCGCCGCCTCGTCAGCGGCCAGGACCAGCACCGCCTCCAACGACCGCCGGATGGTCCCGGGGTCGCGCCCGATCCTCTCGCACTCCGCCTCGATCACCGCCACCTTGCGCTGCCACTCCCCGACGGCGTAGGTCGGCACGTTCCACACGTCGGCGTAGCGCGCCACCAGTGGGAGGGTGAAGCGCTCACCGGCGCCCCCGATGTGGATCGGCGGCCGCGGCTGCTGCACCGCCGGCGGCAGGTTGGGCAGGTCGTGCACCTGGTAGTGACGCCCCTCGAAGGTCGTCCGGGGCCCCGCGAACATCCGGGTGAGGATCTCCAGCGCCTCCTCCAGGCGCGCCGTGCGCTCGGCGATCGGGCCCCACGGGAAGCCGCCCTCGTGGTGCTCGGCTTCGTAGGATCCGCTGCCGATCCCGATGTCGAGCCGTCCCCCGGAGATGACGTCGAGAGTGGTCGCCATCCGCCCGAGGAGGGCGGGGTGACGGAAGTTGTTGTTCAGCACCAGATGCCCGACCCGCAGGCGGGTGGTGCGCGCCAGCAGGGCGGTGGCGAGCGTCCAACCCTCGAGGGCGGGCACGTCAGGGAGCTGCGGCGCGTACAGGTGGTCGTAGACCCAGAACGACGAGAGGCCGAGCTCTTCGCACAGGAGGGCCCGATCGAGCAGGTCGTCGAAGCTGAAAGCCAGTTGGGGAACGTAGATCCCGATGTCGACGGTCATGACCCCTCCACTTCGGCGATGAACCCGGACAGGGTGGACACAAACCGTTCCCGGTCGGGAGTGAACAGGTCATGGCCCGACTCCTCGAAGGCCACCGTCCTGACGTCCGGGCGGTGCGCCCGCCAGCGGGCCAGTCCGTCCTCCGTCAGGAGGGCTCCGGGCCGCATCCCGTGCACGACCATCACGGGGGCGGGGATCGAGCCCAGGCGCTCCCAGTAGGGGACGGTGGTGGCCTCCCGCAGGATGCCGTGGGCGGCGACGGGTGACAGCCGGTCGGTCACCGGGCGCCCCCGCCAGGTCGATGCGAGGAAGCGCTCGACGTAGGCCGGCGGGATGCGCGGGTGGTGGGCCAGGTAGTCGCCGACAACCACGCTCGCTACCCGGGCGGGGTGCTCGATCGCCCACCCCAGCCCGTAGGCGGTCCCCCGTGAGTAGCACGCGACATGGGCACGATCGACGCCGGCGTGCGTCAACACGGCGTCGAGGTCGCCGAGGTGGTCGTCGAGGTCGTAGCCCTTGTCGGGCACGTCGCTCCGGCCCCGCCCGCGGAGGTCGATGATGACGGTGCGCCGGGGAGCCAGGGATCCGGCCAGCCAGGCATACTCGTCGGCCGACTCGCCGAAGCCGGGGACGAAGACCACGGCTGGCTCCGACCCCGCGCCGTCGAGGTAGTGCACGCGCACGTCACCGTTGGCGACCCAGCGGTGCTCGGCCATGGCCCAGGTGTAGCATGACATTCACACCAGCGAAGAATCTCCGTATCAGTCAGGTCGCTCGCTCGGGAGGCAGCCATGGACATCGATGACCTCATCCTCGTCAGCGTGGACGACCACATCATCGAGCCGCCCGACCTGTTCAAGGGCCACCTGCCCGACCGGTTCCTCGACCGGGCCCCCCGGATCGAGCGCACCCCCGACGGCGCCGACTTCTGGAAGTTCGGGTCCACCATGGTTCCCAACGTGGCCCTCAACGCGGTCGCCGGGCGGCCCAAGGAGGAGTACGGCATCGAGCCGCAGTCCCTCGACGAGATCCGGCCCGGTTGCTATGACGTCCACGAACGGGTGAAGGACATGAGTGCCGGCGGGATCCTCGCCTCCATGAACTTCCCCTCCTTCCCCGGTTTCGCCGCCCGCCTGTTCGCCACCGACGACGAGGAGTTCTCCCTCGCCCTGGTTCGGGCCTACAACGACTGGCACATCGACGAGTGGGCCGGCGCCTATCCGGGCCGGTTCATCCCCATGGCCCTCCCCGTGATCTGGGACGCCGAGAAGTGCGCCGCCGAGGTCCGGCGCGTCGCCGCCAAGCGCTGCCACTCCCTCACGTTCACGGAGAACCCGGCCGCCCTCGGCTATCCCAGCTTCCACAGCCAGTTCTGGGATCCGTTGTGGAAGGCCCTGTGTGACACCGGCACGGTCCTGTCCGTGCACCTGGGTTCGTCCGGCCGCCTCGCCATCCCCGCCCCCGACTCTCCGCCCGACGTCATGATCACCCTCCAGCCCATGAACATCTGCTCGGCGGCGGCCGACCTGCTGTGGTCGCGGGTGATCAAGGAGTACCCGGACCTCAAGATCGCCCTCTCCGAGGGCGGGACGGGGTGGATCCCGTACTTCCTCGAGCGGTGCGACCGCACCTTCGAGATGCACGCCGGTTGGACGGGACAGGACTTCGGCGGGAAGCTGCCCAGCGAGGTCTTCCGCGAGCACTTCCTCACGTGCTTCATCAGCGACGGGACCGGTGTGGCCCTCAGGGACCAGATCGGGATCGACAACATCTCCTGGGAGTGCGACTACCCCCACAGCGACTCCATGTGGCCTTCGGCGCCCGAGCAGCTCGACTCCGTGCTCAAGCGCTACGCCGTGCCCGACGACGAGATCCGCAAGATGACCCATGAGAACGCCATGCGGTGGTACTCGTTCGACCCCTTCGCCCACGTCCCCCGGGCGGAGGCCACAGTCGGCGCCCTCCGCCGGTCGGTCGAGGGCCACGACGTCTCGATCCACGCCCGCAGCCGCAACCCCCTGAGCCAGGAGGAGCGGGTCGACCGGTTCAACTCCTTCTTCCGGCCGAAGGCGTCGTAGTTGGGCGCTGACACCTTCCGCAAGGAGCTCCGCTCCTGGCTCGAGGCCAACCTGACGCCGGAGATCGTCGAGCTCGGCCGCCACGGCATCGAGGACGACCTCGACGCCCTTCGCCAGTGGAACCGGGCGCTGGCCGACGCCGGCTGGGCCGCCCCCTCGTGGCCCGTCGAGCACGGCGGCCGCGGCGCCGACATCGACGAGCAGCTGGCCTACTTCGAGGAGATGAGCCGGGCCGAGGCGCCCGGCCCGGTCAACGTCATCGGGGTCTCCAACATCGCCCCCGCCATCATGGCGTGGGGGACCGACGAGCAGAAGGCCCGGTTCCTGACCCCGATGCTCCGCGGCGACGAGATCTGGTCGCAGGGGATGTCGGAGCCCGACGCCGGCTCCGACCTGGCATCGCTGCGGACCACGGCGGTGGCCGACGGCGACGACTTCGTGGTCAACGGGCAGAAGACCTGGAACAGCCTGGGTCACTGGGCCGACTGGTGCCAGCTCTACGTCCGCACCGACCCCTCGGCGCCCAAGCACAAGGGCATCAGCTGCCTGATCGTCGACCTGCGCAGCCCGGGGATCGAGGTCCGGCCCCTCCGGACCATGACCGGCCACAGCACGTTCGCCGAGCTTTTCTTCAGCGACGTGCGGGTGCCGACGGGGTCGTTGCTGGGACCCCTCAACGAGGGCTGGCGGGTGGCGATGACCACCCTCAGCCACGAGCGGGCGGGCGTGGCCAAGCTGCATCTCGGCCTCAGCCGGAAGCTCGACCGTCTCCTCGCCGCCGCCGGCCCCATCGAGGACCCCCGCCGGCGCGACCAGGTGGCGCTCGCCTACAGCCGGATCGCCTGCATGCGGTGGATGACCGACCGGGCCCTGACCAGTGCCCGCCAGGGGCAGCCGTCGGCGACCCTGGGGAGCCTGGCCAAGCTCGCCTGGTCCCGCGCCGAGCAGCACCTCGCCGGCGTCGCCGTCGACGTGATGGGCATGGACGGGCTGAGCGGCGAGTGGGCCACGGCGCTGGTTTCGGCCCCCCAGAGCTCGATCGCCGGGGGGACGACCGAGATCAACCGCAACATCATCGGCGAGCAGGCGCTGGGCCTCCCCCGCTGAAAGTTGCCTCTTCTCCCGGCCGGTCGCCGCCACCGCCCTCCGGCTGGGCGCCGCTAGGACGGCTTCGGAAGTCCCAGGCCGCGCTGGGCGATGATGTTGCGCTGGATCTCGCTCGTGCCGCCGTAGATGGTGGTGCCCAGCGAGAACCGGAGGGCGTGCTCGATCTTGCCCCCCTCGGGGGCGGTGGGCTCGAAGTAGCTCCGGAGGCCGTCGGGACCCACCATCTCGGCCATGTCCTGGGCATGGCGCTCCATGGCTTCGGAAGTGAACAGCTTCCCCATCGGCCCCTCGGCCTCGGGCACGATCCCCTCGTGCGACATCCAGGCGGAGCGGCGCAGGAGCAGCCTCCCGACCTCGGTCTCCGTGGCCACTCGGGCCAGTCGCTGGCGGACGTCCGGGTCCTCGATACGTGGCCTGCCGTCGTCGCCCACCGTCGAGCGCGCCCAGGACTCGACGTGCCCGAGCAGTCGTTCCGAGTGGCTGGCGAACCCCCCTGAGTGCTCGTCCTGGAGGGACTTGGTCATGACGCGCCAGCCCTCGTCCACGCCGCCGATGCGCCAGGCGTCGGGCACCCGCACGTCCGAGTAGTAGGTGATGTTGGTCCGCTCCCCCGACAGGGTGAAGACGGCCTGCACCTCGACCCCCGGCTGCTTCATCGGCACCAGGAACATGGTGAGGCCCTTGTGCTTGGGGGCATCGGGATTGGTGCGGGTCAGCAGGAAGACGTAGTCGGCCAGGTGGGCGTTGGTCGTGAACATCTTCTGCCCGTTGATCACCCACTCGTCACCGTCGCGCACCGCCCGGGTCTGGGCGGCGGCCACGTCCGATCCCGACTCGGGCTCGCTGAAGCCCAGGACGATCACGATCTCCCCCCGGAGGGCCTGAGGCAGGATGGCCCGTTGCTGGTCCTCCGTCCCGGCCACCTGGATGATGCGGGACACCATCATGGTGGTGCCGACCGCGTAGCTCGGTACCTCCGCCCGGGCCATCTCCTCGCCGAAGGCCAGGATCTCGAGGGCGTCGCGGCCCTGTCCTCCCCACTCCACCGGCCAACCCGGCGCCAGCCAGCCGCGGTCGCGCAGCCGGCGGGTGAAGTCCTCGTCGTGGGAGACGCCCGTGCGGTAGATCCGCTCCTCCAGCTCCGGCGTCATGGCCTCGGCCAGGAACTCCCGGGCCTCGGCCCGGAAGGCATCGCTCCGCTCACCCAACCGGAAGTCCATCGCTACACCGCCCCGTAGCGGCGGTCGGCGACTCGGCGGAACACGGCGCCGGGCTCGGCGAAGACGTTGGCCCACGCCCGGGCCCGCCGGTAGTAGAGCTGGATGTCGTACTCCATCATGAAGCCGTAGCCCCCGTGGAAGTGCAGACTGCGGTGGGTGACGTCACGGGCCGACTCGTAGGCGAAGGCGAAGGCCATGGCCGCCAGCTCCGCCGACCGGGCGGGCTCCTCGGCGGCCGCCCACGCCGCCTCCCACGTCAGGAGGCGGGCCCCGTCGAGCGCCGTGGCCGAGTCCGCCAACCGGTGGGAGATGGCCTGGAAGCTGCCGATCGGGACGCCCCAGGCCCTGCGCTCCTTCACGTAGGCGACGCCGATCTCCAGGGCCCGAGCACCGATGCCCACGAGGGCAGCGGCGGTGAGCACCAGCCAGTCGTCGAGGGCGCCGTCGAGGGCGGCCGCCGCCGCCCGGCCGGAGGCGAGCACGGCGCCGTCCACCGTGACGTCGGCCACGGGCATCGAGCCGAGGTTCTCCACGGTGGCGCGGTTGTCACCGAGCTGGACGAGCACCAGCCGGTCGCCGTCGAGCACGACCGCCTCATCGGCCACCGCCGCCGCCGGGACCAGCCGGGCGACGCCCCCCCGGGCGGGATGGAGGGCGAAGGTGACCAGGCGCTCCCCGGCCAGCGCGCCGGCCAGGACGTCTTCGGCACCCACCCGGGCCAGCAGGCGGGCGGCGACCTGTGCCTCGATGATGGGAGCCGACGCCAGCCACCGGCCCTGCTGCTCGGCCATCAGCGCCAGATCGAGCAGCGACGCCCCCCATCCACCGGCGTCCTCGGCGACCGCCATGGCGACGACGCCCATCTCCAGCACTCGCTCCCACAGGGCCTTGTCGAACCCGCCGGGCTCGGCGGCCCGCACCCGCTCGGGCGGCGACTCCTTGGCGTAGAGCGCCGAGAAGGCGTCGACCAGCTGCTCCTGCTCCGCCGACGGGCGCAGATCCATGCCCGCTGAGCCTAGTCGGCCCGAGAGGCACACACACCTCCAGAGAGAATGGGCTTCCCCGGGTCCAAACGGCCCCCTCTCAAACGACGTGGCCGCTGGTAACCTCGGCGTTCAGCGGCCCTGTCCGGGCCGCGGGGGTCTCCCCTGGCTCTGCGGGGCCCGGCTGAGAGGACAGGCAGACCAGCGATGACGAAGTTCCTGAGCCTGCTGATCTCGGGCGGGGCCACGGGGGCGATCTTCGCCATCATGGCATCGGGCCTGGTGCTCACGTACGAGACGTCGGGCATCTTCAACTTCGCCCATGGGGCGGTGGCCTTCGCCGTCGCCCTGCTGTACTTCGAGCTGCACACCGGTCTGCACTGGCCGATCGTTCCCGCCGCCCTCGTCTCCGTGTGCGTGTTCGCTCCCCTCCTCGGTCTCGGCCTCAACCGGATCATGCTCAGCCGGCTGGCGATGGCGCCGGTCTACGCCCGCATCGTCGGGACCATCGGCCTGCTCGTGGCCCTGCCCAACCTGGCTCTGCTGATCGTCCAGCAGGTGCATCCCGCGGCCGGGAACCCGAGCGCCCTCTCCCAGGTGTACCAGGCGCCGGGCCTGGGCCCGACGCCGGCCCACACCTGGACCCTCTTGAAGGGCCTCGTCCTCGACTCGGACACGCTGGCCATCTTCGCCGCCGCCCTGCTGACGGCGGTGGCCCTCTGGTACATCCTGCACCGCACCCGTCTCGGCCTCCTGATGCGCGCCGACGTGGACCGTCGCGAGCTCGCCCGCTTGCGCGGGGTCGACACCGGCCGCATCTCGGCGATCACCTGGACCCTGACGATGATGCTCGCCGGCCTGGGCGGCGTGTTGCTGGCCCCCCTGTTCGGCCTCAACAGCAACTTCACCTACACCTTGGTGGTGCTCGGCTCCATGGCGGCGATCGTGTTCGCCCGCCTCCGCTCGGTCCCCCTCGCCTTCGTCGGGGGCCTGGCCCTGGGGATCATCGCCAACATGGTGGCCGGCTACGGCAACTCGTTCATCCCCAAGGTCATCCTCGGCCTCTCCGGGTTCCGGACGTCGATCCCGTTCATCCTCACCCTGGTGGGCCTCATCGTCCTCAACCAGAGCAAGGGTCGCGCCACCGGGTCGGCGGCCAGCGAGGCGCCGCCCCCTGACCACCGCCTGTCCCTCCCGGAGTGGCGCCGCCGCCTTCCGTGGGCGCTGGTGACCGTGGGCCTGGTGGCCTACACCCTGCTGGGTGCGGACACGTATTGGTCGGGCCTGCTCGCCCAGGGCCTGGTCTTCGCCGTGATCTTCCTGTCCTTCGTGGTGGTGACGGGGATCGGCGGGATGGTCAACCTGGCCCAGGCCGGGTTCGTCACGACCGGTGCCTTCGTGACCGGATGGCTCCTGAAGCACTCGTTCAGCAGCACCACGCCGGTGCTGATGGCCAATGGCCATCTCAACTTCGTGATCGCCGTCGCCGCCGCCGCCGTCGTGGCCGCCGTCGTGGGGGCGGTGATCGCCCTGCCCGTCCGCCGTCTGGGGACGTTGGAGCTCGCCCTGGGAACGCTGGCCATCGCCTTCGTCGCCGACCAGGTGATCTTCCCCATCAACGCCATCCGCAACAGCTCGGACGGCTACCTCGTCACTCCGCCGTCGATCGGGCCCATCCACTTCAGCGACGCTCGGTCGCTCGTGATCCTGCTGCTGGTCGTCTTCGGCCTGCTCACCGTGGTGGTGACCAACCTCCAGCGATCGGCGTCCGGGCGGGCCATCTTCGCCGCCCGCAGCTCCGACGTGGCCGCCCGCACGTCGGGGCTCTCGCCCGACCGCGCCAAGGTGGCGGTGTTCGCCGTGTCCGCCGCCATCGCCGGCGTGGCCGGAGCGCTCTACGCCCTGGTGTCGAGCCCGTTCACCAACACCACCACGCCGGCCATCAGCGGGTTGATCTGGCTGGCGGTCGTCGTCACCTTCGGGATCCGCCGGCCGGCGGGCGCTTTGATCGGCGGGCTCACCTACGGGGTCGGCAACGCCATCTTCACCAAGATCACCGGCCATTCCGGGAGCCTGCACAGCGTGGTCTCGTCGGCCTACTTCCTGCCCATCCTGTTCGGGCTCGGCGCCATCAACCTGGCCAAGAGCCCCGACGGGACCCTCGCCCTCAGCGCCCGGCAGTGGATGGACCTCCGCCGGCGGTGGCAGGACCGCCGCACGCCCTTCGCAGCCGGACGCACCGGCGGCCCCCAGCCCGTGATACTGGCCCCGTCACCGGAGGCCACCGGCACGGCGACGGTGCCCGACGCCGGCCTCGTGCCGGCTGCCGACCAGTCGCCCCTCGCCGATCCCGCCGCCGGCGCCGCCGCCGGCGGGCACCTCGAGACGGAGCCCCCCGCCCCGGTGCTCCGCTTGGAGGGCATCCACGCCGCCTACGGCGAGATCGAGGTGATCCACGGTCTCGACCTGTCGCTGGCGCCGGGCAGCATCCTGGCCCTCCTCGGCAGCAACGGGGCCGGGAAGTCGACGCTGTGCGCCGTCGCCGCCGGTCTGCTCACTCCCAGCGAGGGGCGCGTCATCCTCGACGGTGAGGACATCACCGATCACCCCGCCCACCGGCGGGCGAGGGACGGGGTGCTGCTGGCGCCGGAGGCCCGCGGGGTGTTCCCCGGGCTCACCGTCGAGGAGAACCTCGCCGTGTGGCTCCCCGGCGCCGCCGCCCGCGACCGCGCCTACGAGCACTTCCCCGTGCTGGGAGAACGCCGCCGCCAGCGGGCGGGGCTCCTCTCGGGGGGCGAGCAGCAGATGCTGGCGTTGGCCGGAGCCCTGGTCCAACCCCCGAGGGTCTTCATCGCCGACGAGCCCACCCTCGAGCTGGCCCCCCTGGCTGCCGCCGCCGTGTGCCGGACCCTCGACCGGCTGCGGGACCTCGGGACCTCCATCCTCCTCGTGGAGGAGAAGAGCGCCGACGTGCTCGACCTCGCCGACACCGTCGCCCTGATGCAGCTGGGCCGGGTGGTGTGGGCGGGACCGCGGTCCGAGCTGAGCGCCGACAGTCTCACCTCCGCCTACCTGGGGGGCGAGCGGGTCCTGTCCACCTGACAGGAATCCAACCTCTCGTCAGCGAGAACGGGGCTATCCCGCCAGGCCGCCCCTATACTCAGCATCCGGCGAGAGCGGCCGTCTCGTGCTCTCGCCCGACCCAGGGAGTCCCGATGGCCGCAGAACGAGGGTCCGGCACGGGGACCAGCGATGCGGGGGACGCCCGGTGGCGCGAACGGGCCATCGAGCGGTCGCTGCGCAACGCCCGGGCTCGAGCGGTGACCCGGAGCGACCGCTTCATCTCCGCCGCCAACCAGCTCCTCCAGGAGACGGGCCGGACCGACTTCACCGTCCAGGAGATCGTCGAGCGGTCCAAGATGTCCCTGCGATCGTTCTACCAACACTTCGCCAGCAAGGACGAGCTCCTCCTGGCCCTGTTCGAGGAGCTCATCCGGGAGTGGGTGGGCCGGCTGCGGACTGAGGTCTACCGCTTCGACGACCCGGTGGACCGCCTCCGTGCCTACGTGCTGGGGATGTACGGCACCGTCCAGGGCCGTGACAGCGCGCCGTCCCGGGCGCTCACCATCTACCACCTCCGCTTGGCCGAGACCCATCCGTCGGAGTTCGCCCACGCCCTCTCGCCCCAGATCGACCTGCTGATGGAGGTCATCGACGCCGGGATGGCGACCGGGCAGTTCCGCAGCGACATCGACGCCGCCCAGATGTCGATGATCCTGACCCAGGCCCTGGTTGCGACCCTCCACATGTCCGTGCTCGGCGCCCACTGGGCGAGCACGCCGGTCAGCGAGGAAGCCCTGTGGGCGTTCTGCTACGGCGGGGTCAGCGGGGGCGCCGGCACGCCGGTGGCGGCGGCCCCGAAGGCCCGGCGGCCGAGCCGGGCCCGGGGCTGAGCCTGGCCCCGATCGGAAATTGCGCTCTCGTTTTGGTGGATGCACCGTTCTTGCGGAGTGATCCGGTCGCCGTTACGGTCCCGCCGGGAGCCCCAGATTTGGTTCACCGACCGGACCACCTAAGGAGCAGTCCTTGATGACGAAGAAGTGGATCGGAGCGGCGCTGGTCGCGGTCCTCGTGATGGCCGCCTGCAGCAGCACCAAGAGCTCGTCCAGCACCTCGAGCTCCACCCCCTCGGGGTCGGGCGGTGGTGCCTCGGCACCGGGCGTGACGCCGACGGAGATCCACGTGGGGTCCGTCGAGTACAAGGCGTTCTTCGGCGACGCCACCGTCGGGGCCGAGGCCCGCCTCAAGCGCCTCAACGACGCCGGTGGCGTGTATGGCCGCAAGGTCGTGATCGACAACACCATCGACGACGGCCAGGACTTCACCGCCGACCTCAACGCCGCCAAGACCCTGGTGGAGCAGGACCACGACTTCGCCCTGGTCCCGGTCATGACCGCGGCCTGGTCGGCCAACGTCTACATGGAGCAGCAGAAGGTCCCCTACTTCGGCTGGTCCATCCAGCCGACGTGGTGTCACGAACAGTACGGCTTCGGATTCGAGGGCAACGACTGCGACCCGTCCGTGGCGCCGAAGATCTCCAACGCCGTCTCCGTCGAGCAGAAGCTGCTGCCCGGCGGGACCGCCCGGGGCAAGACCGTGGCCTTCATGTCCGAGGACAACAACTCGGCCCAGGTCTCCCTCAAGTCCTTCGCGCTGGGCTGGCAGATGGAGGGCGCCAAGGTCGTCCTCACCGACAGCAGCATGCCCACCCCGCCGGCGGTGACCGGTGACTACACCCCTTACGCCCAGAGGGTGATGACCGCCAACAACGGACAGCCCGCCGACGCCCTTGTCATGAGCATGTCGGTGGCCGACACCTTGGGCCTGTACAAGAAGCTGGTCCAACTCGGCTACAAGGGCCTGATCCAGGACTTCACCCTCTACGACCCCCGACTGGCCGCGTCCACCACCGGCCTGGTCACCGAGCTCGAGCTCGCCCCCATCGAGTCGGCCGGCTCGGTGCCCGCCGTCGCCCAGATGGTCAACGATGTCAAGGCCTACGCCCCCAGCGCCGTCATCGGACAGGCAGTGGAGGCCGGCTACTGGTCCATGGACCTGTTCGTCGCCATCCTCCAGAAGGTGGGCCCCAACCTCACCCGGCAGTCGTTCGAGAACGTCGCCAACCACTTCAGCTACGACAACCACGGGGGCTCGCCGCCGGTGAGTTTCCCGGCCGGCCACACCTCGGTCACCCCCTGCTTCTCGTTCGTGAAGTCCAACGGGAAGAACTTCGACGTGCCCGTCCCGCTGACGTGCCTCCAAAACACCATCCCCAACCCGCTCTACAAGCCCTGACCCGCTGGGTCGCCGCTGCTCCCAAAGTGATAACGTCGTTCTCAGCCATCCAGAAGGGGGACTCCCGTGCCGTCACGCTCGCTCGACTATCCGGTCTTCGATGCTGACAACCACATGTACGAGACGACGGATGCCTTCACCCGGTACCTGCCGCCGCGGTACTCCCGGCTGATCGACTACGTCCAGGTCCACGGGCGCACCAAGATCGCCGTCCGGGGCCACATCAGCGAGTACATCCCCAACCCCACCTTCGAGGTGGTGGCCGCCCCCGGGGCGCAAGCGGACTACTTCAAGGTCGGCAACCCCGACGGCAAGTCCCGGCGCGAGATCATGGGCAAGCCCATTAAGTCGCCTCCGGCGTTCCAGGAGCCCGGTGCCCGCCTCCAGCTGATGGATGAGCTGGGCCTCGATCGGGCCATCATGTGGCCCACCCTCGCCAGCCTCCTCGAGGAGCGGCTGCGCGACGACCCCGAGGCGACGCACGCCGTCATCCACTCGCTCAACCAGTGGATGCACGAGCACTGGACCTTCAACTTCGAGAACCGCATCTTCCCGACGCCGGTCATCACCTTGCCCATCGTCGAGGAGGCCATCAAGGAGCTCGAGTGGGTGCTCGAGCGCGGCGCCCGGATCATCCTCATCCGGCCGGCGCCGGTGCCCGGGTTCAAGGGCCCCCGCTCGATGGCCCTCCCCGAGTTCGACCCGTTCTGGGAGCGGGTGGTCGAGGCCGGTGTCCTCGTCGGGATGCACGCCTCCGACAATGGGTACACGCGTTACTCCAACGAGTGGGAGGGCGTGCGCGAGGGCGAGATGCTCCCCTTCGTCAGCGGCTCGGCGTTCAGCACCATCATCGGGGGCCAGCACCGGGGCATCTTCGACACGGTCGCCTCGCTCATCGGCCACGGGCTGTGCAGCCGGTTCCCGGCGCTCAAGGTGGCACCCGTGGAGAACGGCAGCGCCTGGGTGCGCCCCCTCCTCGAGCACATGGCCGACGCCTACAGCCACCACCCCCACCTCTTCGACGAGGATCCGGTCGCCGTGTTCAACCGCAACATCTACGTCCACCCCTTCCACGAGGAGAACCCGGTGGGCCTGGTCGAGCTGCTCGGCGCCGACCGGGTGCTGTTCGGCTCCGACTTCCCGCATCCCGAGGGTCTCGCCGACCCCCTCGAGTTCGTCGACGAGCTGGAGGGTCTGCCGAGCGAGGACGTCGCCAAGGTCATGGGCGGCAACCTCGGCAGGCTCGTCGGCGTCTGAACCAGCGGGCCATGTCGCTGGACACCGCGGCGAGCAAGTCGCCGGTCGAGTTCGACCCGTTCTCATCGGTCTTCTTCGAGGACCCCTATGAGATGTATCGGAGGCTGCGGGACGAGGCTCCCGTGTACTACAGCGAGCGCTATCGCTTCTGGGCTCTCTCCCGGTGGGACGACGTCATCACCGCCCATCGTGAGTGGCAGACGTTCTCCAGCACCTTCGGGGTCGACCTGTCGACGCTGCGCAAGGGCGAGAAGTCCACCTTCGACAGCATCATCATGATGGACCCCCCCAAGCACGACCGCCTGCGGGCGCTCGTCAGCCGGGTCTTCACTCCTCGGGCGGTGACCGCCCTCGAGCCCATGATCCGCGAGGTCATCACCGGCTACCTCGACGCGCTGTCGGGACGGGATGCCTTTGACGCCGTGGCCGAGTTCTCCGGCCCCTTCCCGGTCGAGATCATCTGCCGGATGCTGGGCGTCCCCGAGCCCGACCGCCAGCAGATCCGCCACTGGCTCGACATCGGGCTGCACCGGGAGCCGGGTCAGGTCGACCCCACCCCAGAGGGGGTCGCCGCCGGGATCGCGTCGGGCACCTACTACTACGGCCTGGTCGCCGAGAAGCGGGCCAACCCGACGGACGACATGCTCAGCCGCCTCACCCAGGTCGAGGTCGACCGGGGAGACGGCCACATGACCCAGCTCGACGACGTGGAGATCGCCGGCTTCGCCGGACTCCTGGGCGGCGCCGGCGCCGAGACGGTCACCAAGCTGGTGGGCAACGCCGTCGTGCTCTTCGCCCGCCACCCCGACCAGTGGCAGAAGATCCTCGACGACCCCGCCAAGGTGGCGCCGGCGGTCGAGGAGATCCTGCGCTACTACCCACCGTCGCAGTACCAGGGCCGGTACTCGGTGCGGGACATGACCCTGCACGGCACGACGATCCCCGCCGGCTACCCCGTCCTGCTGGTCACCGGGGCAGCGGCCAGGGACGAGCGGTACTTCGCCGACCCCGACCGCTTCGACATCGACCGCCCCCCGAGCCTGGCCCTCGGCTTCGGGTACGGGATCCACAGCTGCCTCGGCGCGGCCCTCGCCCGCATGGAGAGCCGCATCGCCATCGATGAGCTCGCCCGCCGCTGGCCTCGGTTCGAGATCGACGAGGCCGGCCTCCGCCGTGTCCAGATGTCCAACGTCGCCGGGTACTCGAATGTCCCCGTCCACCTACCCACGCACCAGTGAAGGGACGATCATGACCACCACCGAGGCCGCCGTCAGCCAGGGCGAAGTGCGGATGTTCATCGACGGCGAGCTGACCGAGGCCCGGTCGGGGAAGCGCTTCGACAACATCAACCCCGCCACCGAAGAGGTCCTCGGCGACGTCGCCGACGCCGACGCGGGGGACATGGGACGAGCGATCGCCGCCGCCCGGCGGGCGTTCGACGAGACGGGCTGGGCGACCGACAAGGCGCTGCGCCGGCGCTGCCTCGAGCAGCTCCACGCCGCCCTGGACGCGGACCGGGAGGCCTTGCGGGCCGAGCTGGTGGCCGAGGTGGGCTGCCCCGTCCTCATCACCTATGGTCCGCAGCTCGACGCTCCCCTCGAGGACGGTCTGCTGTGGCCGGCCCGCATGATCGACGAGTTCGCCTGGGAGCGTGACCTGCCCGAGGGCACGGCCTTCGGGATGCGCAGCTGGCGCAAGGTGGTCAAGGAGCCGGTCGGCGTGGTCGGGGCCATCATCCCGTGGAACTTTCCCTTCGAGGTGACCCTGCAGAAGGTGGGCCAGGCCCTCGCCACCGGCAACACCATGATCGTCAAGCCGGCGCCCGACACACCGTGGAACGCCACCCGCCTCGGGCGGCTCGTCGCCGAGAAGACCGACATCCCGCCCGGCGTCTTCAACGTCGTGACCTCCTCCGACCACCTGGTCGGCGAAGAGCTGGTCGTCGACCCCCGGGTGGACCTCATCTCCTTCACCGGGTCGACGGTGACCGGCCGGCGCATCTTCGAGAAGGGGGCGGCGACCATGAAGCGCCTGTTCCTGGAGCTCGGAGGGAAGTCGGCGCACATCTTCCTCGACGACGCCGACCTCGAAGCGTCAATGCCGTTCGCGTCGATGGTCTGCATGCACGGCGGCCAGGGCTGCGCCATGTTGACCCGGATGCTCATCCCCCGGGCCCGCTACGACGAGGCCATCGAGCTCATGACCCCGGGGTTCAAGTCGGTCGCCTACGGCGATCCCACCGACCCCTCGGTCATCCAGGGACCCCAGATCAGCGCCAAGCAGCGTGACCGGGTCCTCGGCTACATCGAGAAGGGCGTGGCCGAAGGGGCGCGGCTGGTGACCGGCGGCGGGCGACCTGCCGACCGGCCCAAGGGCTTCTACGTCGAGCCCACCCTGTTCGCCGACGTCGACAACTCCATGGCCATCGCCCGCGAGGAGATCTTCGGCCCCGTGCTGGTCGTGATCCCCTTCGACGACGACGACGATGCCGTCCGCATCACCAACGACAACGAGTACGGGTTGTCAGGAGCGGTGACGTCGGCTGACGAGGACCGGGCCCTGGCCGTCGGCCGCCGCATCCGCTCGGGCACGATCGGGGTGAACGGCGGCGTCTTCTACGGCGCCGACGCCCCGTTCGGCGGGTACAAGGCCAGCGGCATCGGCCGCCAGAACGGTCTCGAGGGCCTCGAGCAGTACCTCGAGACGAAGACCATCAGTGGCGGCCTCCGCTAGGAGCGGCGCCGAAGAAGCCTCCGTCTAGCGGTTCAGATCCACCGACAGGCTGGCGTGGGCGCCGACGTGGCGGGAGTTGGTGGAACGGATGGACACGTCGTGGCCCGCCGCCCGCCGGCGCAGGGCAGCGACCGTGCAGTCCTCGCGGGGGATGACGCTGAACGGGTCGTAGCTGAAGGCCCGCATGGCGTTGAGGTGGCTCATCCGGTCGATGTCGTGATCGGACACACCGTCCATCTGCTTCATGAGGGTCTCGGGCGCCGTGGGCCACGTCGAGTCCGAGTGCGGGTAGTCACACTCCCAGCACACGCTGTCCATGTTGAGGTAGTCGCGGCTGGCCACGCCGAAGTGGTCATCGATGAAGCAGGTGATCACGTGCTCGTTGAACACCTCGCTGGGCAGCTGGTCCCCGAAGTCCTGCCCCGTCCAGGCGTGGTGCTTCTGGTAGTTGTAGTCAATCCGCTCGAGGAAGTACGGGATCCACCCGATGCCGCCCTCGGACAGAGCCACCTTCAGGGCGGGGAACTTCCGCAGCACGGGCGACCACACCAGGTCGGCGGCGGCCTGCACGATGTTCATCGGGGTCAGCGTGATCAGGCAGTCGATGGGGGCGTCGGGGGCGGTGATCACGATCTGCGACGAGGAGCCGATGTGCATGCACACGACCACTCCCTCGTCGCTGCAGGCGGTCCAGAACGGGTCCCAGTGGTCGGAGTGGATGCTGGGCCAGCCGAGCTTCGACGGGTTCTCCGAGAACGTCACCGCGTGGGCGCCCTTGGCCGCCGTGCGGCGCACCTCGGCCGCCAGCACCTCGGGATCCCAGATCGCCGGGATCGGGCAGGGGATGAAGCGGCCCGGGTGCGTCCCGCACCATTCGTCGATGTGCCAGTCGTTGTAGGCCCGGACCATGGCCAGGGCCACGTCCTTGTCCTTGGTGCGGGCGAAGGTCTGCCCGCAGAACTGGGGGAACGACGGGAAGCACAACGACCCCAGCAGGCCGTTGGCATCCATGTCCTTGACCCGCTCGTTGATGTCGTAGGTACCGGGGCGGAGCTCGGAGAACGAGGTCGGCTCCATCCCATACTCCTCCGGGGGGCGCCCGGCGACGGCGTTGAGGGCGACGTTGCCGATCTCTACCCCCTCGTAGGCCCACGCGTCGGTCCCGTCGGCGCGGGTGATGAACTTCGGCGCCAGATCCCGGTACTTGGCCGGCAACCGGCCCTCGAACACGTTGGGCGGCTCCACCACGTGGTCGTCCACGCTCACCAGCACCATGTCGTCGATGTTCATCCCGAACCCCCTTTGGCAGCCACTGACACCATACTTCCCCAGGGGGGAGAACGTGCTTTCCGGGCTACATTGGCGCCCATGAAGCTCCACTACGACGAGGACACCGAGCGCTTCCGCGCCGAGTTCCTCGCCTGGGTCACCGACAACCTGCCGACGCCCGAGGAGCGATCCGAGCCGAGGCTGTCCTCAGCCCACATCCCGGAATGGGGCCGAGCCTGGCAGCGCAAGCTCTTCGACGCCGGGTGGCTGGTGCCGGGCTGGCCGCCCGAGCTGGGTGGGCGCAACGCCACGCCCATCCAACAGCTCGTGTACTTCGAGGAGATCGCCAGGCAGCACATCCCCCGGGCCTTCAACCCCCAGGGCCTCTCCATCATCACCCCCTCCATCCTCGACTTCGGCACTCCCGAGCAGAAGGAGCGGTACGCCCTGCCCACCTTGCGGGCCGAGACCACCTTCTGTCTGGGCATGAGCGAGCCCGGCGCCGGCAGCGACCTCGCCGGGCTGCGGACCCGCGCCGTCCTGGACGGCGACCACTTCGTCGTCAACGGCCAGAAGGTGTGGACCTCGGGGGCCCAGCACGCCGATCACTGCTTCTGCTTCGTCCGCACCGACGTGGAGGCGCCGAAGCACAAGGGCATCAGCGTGCTGATCATCGACATGTCCACGCCGGGGATCTCGGTGCGGCCCCTCCCGGCGCTCACCGACCCCAACATCGCCGACTTCAACGAGGTGTTCTTCACCGACGTGGTCGTACCCCGGGCGAACCTGGTCGGCGAGCTCAACCACGGCTGGAGCATCGCCGGAGGGTCGCTCGCCCACGAGCGGGGGATGTTGTGGATCGGCCAGGCCAGCCGCCTCGAGCACGACGTGGAGCGCCTGCGCACGATCGCCACCACCCCGCTCGCGGGGGGCCGCCGCCTGGCGGACGACGCCCTGTTCCGCTCCAACCTGGCGCGCGCCTACATGGAGGCCCAGGCCCTGAAGTTCATGGGCTACCGGGGGTTCGCCAAGTTCGCCAAGGGGATGGAATCGCCGGAGCACTCGATCCTCAAGCTGTACGGCAGCGAGCTGGCCCGGCGCCTCGACCTGGAGGTGACCGAAGCCTTGGGGGCGCTCGCCCTCGACTTCGACGGAGCCCCCCAGGGCCTCTCCCAGGAGGCCGAGGAGCCCTGGCCCATGGCCTACCTGCACAGCTTCGCCAACACCATTGCCGGTGGGACGTCCGAGGTGCAGCACAACATCATCGCCGAACGGGTCCTGGGACTCCCCCGCCGCTAGGCCGTCGGGCCCCCAGGCCGGAGCCCGATCAGGCGCGGCAGGCAAGACAACGAGCGCAAAAGGTCGTTGAGGTGGGTGCAGGACGAGAGCCCGGTCAGCGTGGCCGGCACCAGCCGGCCCAGGTCTGCGGCCGAGGCGCCGACGAGGTCGGCCACGTGGGCGGCCGCCGCCGGGCACTCGACCCAGGGCAGGACCCGGGGCTCGGCCTCAACCGAGAGCAGGCGACCGTCGCGGTCACAGGTGGCCCGGACCACGTACTCGTGGAGCACGCCTTCCCCTTCCGGCCCCTGGAATGAGTCCCTGAAGCTCGCCTCCACGGCCACCGGCTCCCCCGCCATCACATCGATCCGCCGCCGGCGCCGGAGCGAGCCGATCGGCAGGTCCGCCAGGTCCTCGATGGCCAGGGGGTCGTCGCGGCTGAGGTCAGGAGCGGGGGCAAGCTGCGGCACGGGGACGCCCTCTCCCCGCTCGAGGCTGGCGATCATCGTCCCCCCCGACCGCCATCCTGAGCACAGGTCGCGCATCCGCCCGGCCGGATCGGCCCTTGGGCCCACCGGACCGCTGATGGCCCCCGACCGCAACATGGCGTACCCGGAGATCAGCACCGCCACCGGAAGGTCGTCGAGGAGCAGGCCCAGCGGCTCGTCGCCCCGGCCGGACATGAGCCGGCGGGTCGCCGCCCGGAAGCCGGCTGAGGCGCTCAGCCCCACCAGCCCATCGGCTCCGCCGAGCACCGGGTCCGTCTCGATCCACTCGACCCGGTTCGCCGCACCGATGCCGGCGCGCACCCGGCCCGCCGCCACCACCCCGTCGTCGACGACGTCGCGCGCCCCGGCCTCGATCGTCAGCCGCCCGTCGGCGCCCCAGAGCATGTCGATGTGTGACGACCGCCGGACCGAGCCGGGCGCCCGCGCCGGCGTCGAGCCCGTCGGCTCCTTGACCGCCAGTGGGTGGTCCACCCCGGGCTCAGCCCCCGCCCAGGTAGGCGGCCCTGACGGCCTCGTCGGCGCGAATCTGGTCGGGGGTGCCGCTGGCGATCACCTGCCCGAGGTTGAGCACGACGAGGCGGTGGCACTGGCTCATCATGAAGTCCATGTCGTGCTCGACCAGCACCACCGCGCAGCCGGCGGCGTCGCAGATCGACGCCATCCGCTCCGACAGCCGGCGGGCCTCGGTGGCATCCAGCCCCGACGTGGGTTCGTCGAGGAGCAGCACCTTGGGCGGGTCGACCGTGGCCCGGGCCAGCTCGACCATCCGGGCCAGCCCGATCGGCAGTGAGCCCGCAGGGGCGTCGGCCACCGTCGACAGCCCGCACAGCTCGAGCGCCTCGCGGGCCCGGGCCCGCGAGGCGCTCGAGCTGTGCGGGCTGTCGACGGTGG
>Ga0102924_1001602_pt1 | contig 25859 bp, 27 predicted proteins | sample PaiPotPPM11metaG_FD_80116 | JGI IMG/M metagenome (GOLD analysis project Ga0102924, IMG submission 80116) | Iron sulfur acid spring bacterial and archeal communities from Banff, Canada, to study Microbial Dark Matter (Phase II) - Paint Pots PPM... ... | reverse complement strand
CCCGCCGGCCGGCGGGACGAGGTGCGGCTGCGCGAGGTGGCCACGCCGCGGGAGCACCTGGTCACCACCACCCCGGACGAGCTTCTCACCAGCCTGATCGGCCGGATGTCCGGCTGGCCGTCGCTCCCGGCCGCCGTGCACACCGCGGGCCACGCGCTGGTGCTCGGCCCGGACGGCGAGCTCGCGGGCGTGGTCACGCCCGCCGACCTGGCCCGCGCCGCGCAGCTTGGCGCGCTGCGGCAGCGCTCCGCATGGGCACGCTAGGCGTTCCGCTCTGGATCTGGGCCGTCACCGTCGCCGGCCTGATCGTGGCGGTCGGCATCGACCTGCTGGCCGCCATCCGCCGGGGCCACCGCGAAGTCACCATGCGCGAGGCCGCGCTGTGGACCGCGGCCGTCGTCGCGCTGGCGGTGCTGTTCGGGCTGTCGATCGCCTGGCTCGGGCACCCGGCCGCGGCGGGCCAGTTCTTCGCCGGCTGGCTGACCGAGTACAGCCTGTCCCTGGACAACCTGTTCATCTTCGTGCTGCTGATCGGCAGCTCGGCCGTGCCGAAGGGGCTGCACAGCCGGGTGCTGCTGCTCGGCGTGGTCATGGCGCTGCTGCTGCGCGGCCTGTTCATCGCCGCGGGCGCCTCGGCCATCAGCCGGTTCGGCTGGGTCCTGTACCTGTTCGGGGCGCTGCTGATCGGTACCGCGATCCGGCTGGCCGTCAGCGGCCATCAGGCCCCCGAGGCCGCCACCCGGCCGTCCGACGGGCTGGTGCTGCGCACCGTGCGGCGGCTGGTGCCGGTGGCGCCGCGGGGCGACGGCGCCCACCTGCTGACCAGGGTCGCAGGCCGGCGGATGGCCACGCCCATGCTGCTGCTGATCATCGCGATCGCGGCCACCGACCTGGCCTTCGCGTTCGACTCCATCCCGGCCATCTTCGGGCTGACCCGCGATCCGTACCTGGTCTTCACGGCCAACGTGTTCGCCCTGCTCGGGCTGCGCCACCTGTACTTCCTGATCGGCGGCCTGCTGCGGCGGCTGGCCCACCTGTCGGCCGGGCTGGCCGTGATCCTGGGCTTCATCGGGGTCAAGCTGATCGCCGAGGCGCTGCTCGAGTCGGGCGTGCAGGCGGTGGGCCCGGTCCCGGTGCCGCACATCGGCACCGGGCTTTCGATAGCCGTGGTCGCCGGGGTGCTGCTGGTGGTGACGGTCACCAGCGTGCTAGCCGGGCACCGTCAGCTCAAGGCAGCTGATCCCGCGCAGGTCCAGCCAGGCCTGGTCGCCGCCCCGGACCAGCCGCAGGATGACCTCGCCGCAGACCGAGCAGCGGGCGACCAGGCCGGGGCCATCCGGGTACACCATGGCCGCGGCGATGACGCTGCGGTCCCCGCACGAGGCACACTGGCCGACCGCCGTCGTGACGTCCACGGTGAACAGCTCCCCGAGGGCCCCGCCAAGCACGTTCCCGTCTAGGTGTGCCATCTGAACAGCCCCCTTAGTCAGCTGCCTGTCGGCCCGAACCGCTCGGTCTTGATCCGGCCGGGGTCGTGGCCCGCGCTGGTCAGCGTGCTGGCGACGGCCTCCACGTACCCGGTCGGGCCGCACACGAATACGGCCGGGCGCTGACGGCGCCCCCAGCCCTCGATGACCAGGTCCCGCGCGCTGATCCGGCCGGCCGGCCGGTCCGAGCCGGGCGGCGCGGTCCTGGTGTAGATGTAGGTCAGGCCGAACCCGTCGCCGGCGGCGGCGCGCTTGGCCAGCTCGGGGCCGTAGATGATCTGGTCCGGGCTGCGGACCGAGTAGATCAGCCGGAACGGCGTGGTGCTGGCGTCCTGGGCCCGGGCGCGGACCATCGACATCAGCGGGACAATGCCGCTGCCGCCCGCCACCAGCAGCACCGGCGCCGGGTTGCCGGGGTCCCAGACGAACCAGCCGCCGATCGGCCCGCGCAGCTCCAGCGGGTAGCCGACCTCGAGCGTCTCGGACAGGTACGGCGATACCTCGCCGTCCTCCAGCCGCTGAATGGTCAGCTCCAGCCGCTGGCCGTCCGGGGCCGACGCGATGGAGTAGGAGCGCTGGGCCGAGTAGCCGTCCTCGGCGGTCAGCCGGACGTCCACGTGCTGGCCGGCCGAGTGACCGCGCCAGCCGGGCACGTCCAGGGCGATGGTCCGGGCTGTCGGCGTCTCGTCACGCAGCGCCGTGACGGTGCCGACCAGCCAGGTCAGTCGCCCCAGTACCGCTGCTCGCGCCATGGGTCACCGTAGTTGTTGTAGCCCAGCTGCTCCCAGAACCCCGGCTGGTCGGTGTCCATCAGGTCGATGCCGTTGACCCACTTGGCCGACTTCCACAGATACAGGTGCGGGACCAGCAGCCGGGCCGGCCCGCCGTGCTCGGGAGCCAGGGCCGCGCCGTCGTAGCGATAGGCGATCCAGGCCTGCCCGTTCAGCAGGTCGGCCACCGGCAGGTTGGTCGTGTACCCGCCGTAGGACCGGGCCAGCGCGTACTCGGCCGAGGTCTCCACGTCGCCCAGCAGCGTGTCCAGCGAGACGCCGCGCCAGTGCGTGCCGAACTTGGACCACTTGGTCACGCAGTGCAGGTCGACGGTGATGTCCTCGCTGGGCAGCCCCTGGAACGCGGCCCAGTCCCAGGAGGCCACCTGGCCCTTCTCGGTCTTGATCCGAAACTCCCACTTGCGGGTGTCCACCCGCGGCGTGGGCCCGGCCGACAGCACCGGGAAGTCGGTGACCAGGTACTGGCCGGGCGGCAGCTTCTCCCCGCCGTCGCGGCGACGGCCCTTGAAGCCGGGCGAAATGATCGGCATATCGGTCAGCCTCCCGATACAGAGCCGGGGCTAGTGGATGTGCGCTTGCCAGTCGCGCGGAACCCGGCCCGCGGGGCCCGGCACGGGCTGGTCGACGGGGTGATGCTCGGGCGGCGCCAGCTGCGGGCCTGACCCGTACATCTCGTCGTTCTCGAAGCTGTAGAACCAGACCTCGCCGGGCTCGAAGCTGCGGATGATCTGGTGGCCGCTCTTGGCCGCGTGCGCCCTGGCGTGCTGGGAAGGCGAGGTGTCGCAGCAGCCGATGTGCCCGCACTGGGCGCAGCGGCGCAGGTGCACCCACCAGCCGCCGGCCGCGTCGCACTCCATGCAGCCGGTGCCGCTCGGCTCGACAGACGGGTCGATCCCCTCGGTCATGCCGCCGCCAGGCGGCGCGGGGGGGATAGGGGGGTCGTCCCCCCTGGGTATTGGGTCATCTGGCGTCCTCTTCCTGGTTGGCAGACTGGGTGGCGGACTCGGTGGCGGACTCGGCCGCGGGCGCGGTGAGCGGCAGCCGGACCTGGAACCGGGTGTCCCCCGGCACCGACTCGACCCGCAGGTCGCCGCGATGCAGATCCACGACGATCCGGGCCGAGATGTCCAGCCCCAGCCCCGTTCCCTCGCCCTGTGGCTTGGTGGTGAAGAACGGCTCGAAGATCCGGTCCCTGATCTCCGCTGGCACGCCGGGACCGGTGTCGCCCACCTCGACCAGCAGGCAGTCACCGTCCCGCGCGGTCCGGATGGTGAGGGTGCCCGCCCGTCGCATGGCCGAAACCGCGTTGTCGATCAGGTTGGTCCACACCTGGTTCAGCTTGCCGGGGTAGCCAGGGATCTGCGGCAGCGTGCGGTCGTAGTCCTTGACCACGGTGACGTCCGGGCCGATCTTGGCCGCGAGCATCACCAGCGTGCTGTCCAGCAGCTCATGCACGTCCACGACCTGATACGGGGCCCGGTCCAGCTGGGAGTACTGCTTGACCGAGGCGACCAGGGCCGAGACCCGGGTGGCCGAGTCCTCGATCTCGTTCATCAGCAGCTCGGACTCGACGGTGTAGGCCAGCCAGCGCAGCGAGCTGTCCAGCGCCTTGCCCTGGTCCTCGTCCGGCACCACGTCGGCCAGGGCGGTCTCCACGTGGTCCAGCCAGGCGGTGTCCATGCCGCCCTGAACGAAAATCGGGGCCAGCTCCCAGCCGCGCTGGACGTCGCGGTCGTCCAGCCAGTCGGAGATGGCGTCCTCGGCGTCGGAGGTATCCAGCGGGCTCAGCGTGACCGACTTGGCCTTGGAGACCCGCTCGGCGGCGTCGTTCTGCAGCGCGACCAGGGCCTCCAGGGCCGTCCGGTCATAGCGCCCGGCGGCCAGGTAGCCCAGCTTGTTGCGCATTCCCGCGACACGCTCGCGCAGCGCGGCGGTGGCCCGCACGCTGGCGGCGGCCGGGTTGTTCAGCTCGTGGGCCAGCCCGGCGGTCAGCGACCCGAGGGCCAGCAGCCGCTCCCGCTGGCCGATCGCCTGCTGGGCGTTCTTAGTCCCGAAGAACAGGCCTTCCAGCAGGTGCACCGCCATCGGGAACCAGTCGCGCATGAGGTAAGCGAACTTGTCCGCGTCCAGCACGAAGAACCGCGACGGCCGGGTGGCGCGCATGGTGTTGTTGTAGCTCTGCGGGATCCGGTCGCCCAGGTAGGCCATGAACGCGCCGCCGTAGACGCCGGTGTCGCTGGTCCGGTTGACCTCGACGCTGTCCCCGCCGACCAGCCGGGACAGCACCACCTCGCCGTCGAGCAGCACGTAGAAGCAGGTCGCCGGCTGGCCCTCGACGTACACCGGGCCGGGCTCGATCAGCTCCACCCGCCCCTCGCGGCACAGCCAGGCCAGCTGCTCCTCGGAGAGCTTCTCGAACAGGAACAGCCCGCGCAGCTCGTCCGCGCTGCAGAGCACGCCCATCTCCGTCATATCTTCTCCAGGTAACGGTGCACGAGCATGACGGCCATGGCGCCCTCGCCGACGGCCGAGGCGACCCGCTTGGCCGACTCCGATCTGACGTCCCCGGCCACGAAGACGCCGGGCACGCTGGTCTCCAGGTGATAGGGCGCCCGGTCCAGCTCCCAGCCCGCCGGCCGCTCCCCGCTGGCCGACAGGTCCGGCCCGGCCAGCACGAACCCTCGCTGGTCGCGGTCCACCACGCCGTCCAGCCACTCCGTCAGCGGCGCCGCGCCGATGAACACGAACAGGAACTGGGCGTCCACCGTCTGGGTAGACGGGGTGCTGCCGCTGCTGCTGTCGCGCAGCGTGAGCCGCTCCAGGTGCCCGTCGCCCTCGGCCCCGACGACCTCGGTGCAGGTCCGCACCGAGATGTTCGGGATGCCCTGGATCTGCTGGATGAGGTAGTAGGACATCGACCGCTCCAGGGACGCGCCGCGGACCAGGATCGTCACCGACTTGGCATGCCGGGACAGGTAGACCGCGGCCTGGCCGGCCGAGTTGGCCCCGCCGACGATGAACACATCGCACCCGGCGCAGGCGCCGGCCTCGGTGAGCGCGGAGCCGTAGTACACCCCGCTGCCGGTCAGCTCGGCGATCCCCGGCGCGGCCAGCTGCCGGTAGGTGACCCCGGTGGCCAGGATGACGGTGTGCGCGCCGATCTCGGTCCCGTCGGAGAAGTGGACCGTGCGTCCCGACCCGGTGACGTCCAGGCCGACCACGTCGCGGGTGGTGAGCACCTCGGCTCCGAACTTGGTCGCCTGGAGCCGGGCCCGGCTGGTCAGCTGGGCCCCGGACACGCCGTCGGGGAAGCCCAGGTAATTCTCGATCCGGGAGCTCTGGCCGGCCTGGCCGCCGGTCGCGGTCCGCTCCACCAGCACCGTCCGCAGCCCCTCGGACGCGCCGTACACGGCGGCCCCGAGGCCGGCCGGCCCGCCGCCGATCACGATCAGGTCGTAGAACTCCTTGGACGGCGTGGTGGCCAGTCCGACCTTGGCCGCCAGCTCGGCGTCGGAGGGCTCGGCCAGCACCTCGCCGTCGGGCGTGACCACGATGGGCAGGTTCAGCCGGCTGATGTCAATCTCGCCGTCGCCCTCCTCGGCCGCGGGCACGCCGTCCAGCTTCGAGCAGGCCACCTCGGCCAGCTTCTGGCCGGCCGGCTCGTCGGTGGAGAACCAGCGGTAGGGCACCTGGTTGCGGGCCAGGAACTCGCGGACCTCCGAGGACCGCGCCGACCAGCGGTGGCCGATGACCTTGGTCTCGGGCACGGCCCGGTAGTCAGAGTCCCGCCACGCGTCCAGCAGCGCGTCGACCGCCGGGTACAGCTTCTCCTCCGGCGGGTCCCACGGCTTGAGCAGGTAGTTGTCGACGTCGACCACGTTGATGGCGTCGATGGCGGCGTTGGTGTCGGCGTAGGCGGTCAGCAGCGCCCGTCGCGCGCCGGGGTACAGGTCCATCGCGCGCTCGAGGAACTCGATGCCGTTCATGTTCGGCATCCGGTAGTCGGCCAGGATCACCGCGACCTGGTCGCCGCGCAGCCGCATCTCGCGCAGCGCCTCCAGCGCCGCGTCCCCGGACTCGGCCCGCACGATCCGGTGGTCCTGCCCGTACTTGCGGCGAAGGTCGCGCGCCACCGCACGCGAGACGCCCGGGTCATCGTCGACTGTCACGATCGCCGTACGCGGAGAGTCGGGCGTCGTCACAGGCATGAGTACTCCACATCCCCTTCAGGCCGGCACATGCACACATGGTAAGTGCCGCGTGGAACGATCTGATGGGGCCAATCCGCGCGGCACCGGCGCGGTGGACACGACATAGCGGCATACGGACGACATAGGAGGCGAGATGCCAGGCACTCCGCTCCGGCAGCGCTCGGCGTGGCAGGCACTAGAACGGCATCACGCGCAGATCGCCGGCCAGCATCTGCGTGACCTGTTCGCCGCCGACCCCGGGCGCGGGGAGCGGCTGACGGCCGAGGCCGAGGACATCTACCTGGACTATTCGAAGAATCGGGTCACCGACGAGACGATGGCGCTGCTGGTCAGCCTGGCCAGGGAGGCGGGCGTGCCCGAGCGCAGGGACGCCATGTTCCGTGGCGAGCACATCAACGTCTCCGAGGACCGGGCCGTGCTGCACGTGGCGCTGCGGATGCCGCGCGACGCGTCGCTGGTGGTGGACGGCGAGGACGTCGTGGCCGAGGTCCACGAGGTGCTGGACCGCATGCGGGATTTCGCGGAGCGCGTAAGGTCCGGCAAGTGGACCGGGCACACCGGCCAGCCGATCCGCAACATCGTCAACGTCGGCATCGGCGGCTCGGACCTCGGCCCGGTCATGGCCTACGAGGCCCTGCGCTACTACTCGCGGCGTGACCTCACCTTCCGGTTCGTCTCGAATGTCGACTCCACGGACTTCGTCGAGGCGACGAGGGACCTGGACCCTGAAGAAACCTTGTTTATCGTGTCGTCCAAGACCTTCGGCACGCTGGAGACCCTGACCAACGCGCGCTCGGCCCGTGACTGGGTGGTCGGCGCGCTGGGCGATGAGTCGGCGGTGGCCAAGCACTTCGTGGCGGTGTCCACCAACGCCGAGCGGGTGGCGGATTTCGGCATCGACACGGCCAACATGTTCGGGTTCTGGGACTGGGTCGGCGGCCGGTACTCAATGGACTCGGCCATCGGGCTGTCGACCATGCTGGCCATCGGGCCGGACCACTTCGACGAGCTGCTGGCCGGCTTCCACGCCATGGACGAGCACTTCAGGACCGCGCCGCTGGAGGCCAACCTGCCGGTGCTGATGGGCATGCTGGCCGTCTGGTACGGGGACTTCTTCGACGCCCAGACCTACGGCGTGATGCCCTACGAGCAGTACCTCAAGCGGTTCCCGGCCTACCTGCAGCAGCTCACCATGGAGTCCAACGGCAAGCACGTCACGCTGGACGGGCAGCACGTGGACTACCAGACCGGGGCGGTTTTCTGGGGCGAGCCGGGCACCAACGGGCAGCACAGCTTCTACCAGCTGATCCACCAGGGCACCAAGCTGATCCCGGTGGACCTGATCGGGTTCGCGCAGACGCTGAACCCGCTCGGCGACCACCACGACGTCCTGTCGTCCAACGTCTTCGCGCAGGCCCAGGCGCTGGCGTTCGGCAAGACCGAGGCCGAGGTCCGGGCCGAGGGGACCCCGGAGCGGGTCGTGCCGCACCGGGTCATGGAGGGCAACCGGCCGACCAACGTCCTGCTGACTCAGATCCTCACCCCGCGGGTGCTGGGCTCGCTGGTGGCGCTGTATGAGCACAGCGTGTTTACCCAGGGCGTGGTCTGGGATATCGACTCGTTTGACCAGTGGGGGGTAGAACTCGGCAAGGTGCTTGCCCAGCAGATCATCCCGGAGCTGGAGAGCCGTGAGGAGCCGAAGCTGGCCCACGACTCCTCCACCAACGCGCTCATCCGCCGATACCGTTCGCTCAAGTCCGGCTCCTAGGGGCCGGGACAGATCGAGAGGCTGACAGATGCCAACAGATAAGCCCACGCAGCTGGGAATGATCGGCCTGGGCCGGATGGGCGCCAACCTCACCCGGCGCCTGATGCGCGACGGCCACCACTGCGTGGCCTACGACCGCAGCGCCAACGTGGTCAAGCAGCTCGAGGGAGACGGCGCGACGGGCGCGAACAGCCTGGCCGACTTCGTGGCCAAGCTGGACAAGCCCCGCGCGCTGTGGATCATGCTCCCGGCGGCCGTGGTCCAGCCCACGCTGGACCAGCTGGTGCCGCTGCTGGAGGCCGGTGACATCGTCATCGACGGCGGCAACTCCTACTACCGCGACGACATCACCAGGGCCAAGGACCTGATCACTCGCGGCATCCACTTCATCGACGTCGGCACCAGCGGCGGCGTGTGGGGCCTCGAGCGCGGCTACTGCCTGATGATCGGCGGGGAGAATGAGCCGGTCGAGCACCTGGACCCGATCTGGAAGTCCATCGCGCCGGGCGAGGGCAGCGCCGAGCCGACGCCGTCGCGGACCGAGGGCGGCACCGCGCCGCAGGGCTACCTGCACTGCGGGCCGAGCGGCGCGGGCCACTTTGTCAAGATGATCCATAACGGGATCGAATACGGCATGATGTCCGCGATCGCCGAGGGCCTGAACATCATCGAGCACGCCGACGCGGGCCAGCACATGCAGGAGGCCGACGCCGAGACCACGCCGCTGCGCGACCCCGAGGCCTACCAGTACAACATCAACGTGGGCGACGTCGCCGAGGTGTGGCGGCGCGGCTCGGTGATCAGCTCCTGGCTGATGGACCTGACCGCCGACGCGTTCGCCCGCTCGCCCGAGCTGGACGACTTCGCTGGCCGCGTCTCGGACTCCGGCGAGGGCCGGTGGACGGTGATCGCGGGCATCGACACCGGGGTGCCGACGCCGGTCATCTCGGCCTCGCTGTACGAGCGGTTCCAGTCCCGCGGCAACGGCGAGTTCGGCGACAAGGTGCTGTCCGCCCTGCGCTCGGAGTTCGGCGGCCACGCCGAGAAGAAGTCCTAACCGCCCCGGCCCAGCCCAGCCGGCCCCCAGGCCCAGCCCGGCCCAGCCCGGGGCCGCCAGCGTCATGGTTGTGGCTCTCATGTCGTAAGAGCGACATGAGAGCCACAACCATGTTGTTCCGGGGTCCTCACCCGCGCCGTCGCCCTCTCCACCTCAGTCACACACGCCCCACACCTCACGGCAACCCAGGCCTGATGCCGTGAATAAGGGACCAATCGCCGAGGGGGGCACGCGCGATGGATGAGCAGCGGGTGATGGATTTCCTGATGAAGATGGCCGGCGACGCGGCCGCGGCGGCAGGCGGGCTGTCCGTGGCGGTGGGTGACCGGCTGGGCCTGTACTCGGCCATGGCCGGGGCCGGGCCGCTGACCGCCGCCGACCTGGCCACCAGGACCGGCCTGGTCGAGCGGTACCTAGAGGAATGGCTGGCCGTCCAGGCCGGGCTCGGCTACGTCGAGTACGACCCCGGCAGCCAGGCGTTCACCCTGCCCGACGAGCACGCCATGGTGCTGGCCGACGAGAACAGCCCGACCTTCCTGGCCGGGGCGTTCCCGGTCCTCCGCTCGCTGTACGCGACCGAGGACGGGCTGGTCAACGCGTTCCGGGTGGGCGGCGGCGTGGGCTGGGACGAGCACACCGACCCGCTGTACCGAGGCACCGCCCGGCTGTTCCGGCCCGGCTACCGGGAGAACATCGTGAACGCCTGGCTGCCCGCGCTAGACGGCGTGGTGGCCAAGCTCGAGGCGGGCGCGCGAGTGGCCGACGTCGGCTGCGGCTACGGGTACTCGACGATCATGATGGCGGCCGCGTTCCCGCAGTCCACGTTCACCGGGATCGACTACCACGGCCCGTCCATCGAGGCGGCCGACAAGGCCGCGGCCAACGCCGGAGTCAGCGACCGGGTCAGCTTCGAGGTCGCCGGCGGGGCCAACTTCCGCGGCCAGGGCTTCGACCTGATCACCTGCTTCGACTGCCTGCACGACATGGGCGACCCGGCCGGGGTGGCCCAGCGGATCCGGCACGCGCTGGCCGACGACGGCACCTGGATGCTGGTCGAGCCCGCCATGAGCGGGAAGCTCGAGGACAACTTCAACCCCATCGGCCGGTTCTTCATGGCCGCCTCGCTGGCCATCTGCCTGCCCTCGGCCATGGCCCAGCACGGCTCGACGGCCCTGGGCAACCACGCCGGCGAGGACGCCGTCCGCTCGATCGTGCAGGACACCGGCTTCAGCCGCTGGCGCCAGGTCGCCCAGACGCCGGTCAACGTGGTCTACGAGGCCCGGCCCTAGCCGGCCGGCGGAGCGGGAATCCGGGCCGGCCCCGCCAGCCGCTGGGCTAGCCGGGTGTTGCGCCGCCCCGCGCTCGTGGTCCGTACCGCGGCGCCGATGGCTCGGGGCGAGCCGACCAGGACGGCCAGTTTCCTGGCCCTGGTGATGGCGGTATAGAGCAGGTTGCGCTGGAGCATGGTCCAGGCGCTGGTGGTCAGCGGGATGACGATGGCCGGGTACTCGCTGCCCTGCGACCGGTGAATGGTGATCGCGTAGGCATGGGCCAGCTCGTCCAGCTCATCGAAGCCGTAGTCGATCAGCTCGTCCTCGTCGGTGCGCAGGGTCAGCAGGTGGTCCTCAGGAGAGATCGCGGTGACCACGCCCAGCGTGCCGTTGAACACCCCGGCCGCGCCCTTGTCGTAGTTATTGCGCAGCTGGGTCACCTTGTCCCCGACCCGGAAGACCCGGCCGCCGTGGCGCCGCTCCGGCTGCCCCTCCCGTTCCGGGGCCAGTTCGGTTTGCAGCAACAAGTTCAGGTTGGCCGCGCCCGCCGGCCCGCGGTGCATCGGCGCGAGTACCTGCACGTCCCGGCGCGGATCGAGCCCGAACTTGCGCGGTATGCGACGGGTGGCGACCTCGACCGCCAGCGCCGCGGCCGCCTCGGTCTCCTCGCACGGGAAGAAAAAGAAGTCCGGGTAGCCGCGCAGCCGCGGGAACTCCCCGGCGTTGACCCGGTGCGCGTTGATCACGATCCCGGACTCCTGAGCCTGCCGGAAGATCTGGGTCAGCCGCACCCTGGGCACCGACTCGGCGGCCAGCAGGTCCCGCAACACCTGGCCCGCGCCCACCGACGGCAGCTGGTCCACGTCCCCTACCAGCAGCAGGTGCGCGCCCGGCGGCACCGCCTTGACCAGCTTGTTGGCCAGGATCAGGTCCATCATCGAGCACTCGTCCACGACCACCAGGTCGGCATCGAGCGGCCGGTCCCGGTCGAACGCGGCGTCGCCGCCGGGCCGCAGCTCCAGCAGCCGGTGCACGGTCGCGGCCGGGTGGCCGGTCAGCTCGCTCAGCCGCTTAGCCGCCCGGCCGGTCGGCGCGACCAGCACGATCCTGGCCTTGCGCGCCACGGCCAGCTCCACCACCGAGCGCACGGTAAAGCTCTTGCCGCAGCCAGGGCCGCCGGTGAGCACGGCCACCTTCTCCGTCAGCGCTAGCCGGACCGCCTGCTCCTGCTCGGCGGCCAGCTCGGCCCCGGTCCGCTCGCGCAGCCAGGCGAGGGCCCGGCCCCAGTCCACCTCGGCGAAGGCGGCCAGCCGGTCGTGCCCGGCGGCCAGCAGTTCGCGCAGCCCCGCGGCCAGCGAGCACTCCGCGCGGTGGAAAGGGACAAGAAACACGGCTGCGCCGCCCGGCTCCTCTTCCCTGATCACACCCTCGGCCTCGGCTAGCTCCGCCAGGCAGTCGGCGGCCAGCTCGGCCGGGACATCGAGGATCTTGGCCGCATCGGCGACCAGAACCGGCTCGGGCAGGAAACAATGCCCGTTGTCGGTCGCCTCGGACAAGGTGTACTGCAGCCCGGCCTTGACCCGCTCCGGGCTGTCGCGGCGAATCCCGACGCTCTGCGCGATGGTGTCGGCCGTCTTGAAGCCGATCCCCCAGACGTCCGCGGCCAGCCGGTAAGGCTCGTTACGGACCACGGAAATCGACGAGTCGCCGTATTTCTTAAAGATCCGCACGGCCAGTGAGGTGGACACGCCGACCCCCTGGAGGAAGACCATGACCTCCTTGATCGTCTTCTGTTCCTCCCAGGCCGTGGCGATCATCTTGGTCCGCTTCGGTCCCAGGCCGGGGACCTCGATCAGCCGGGCTGGCTCCTCCTCGATGACCCGCAGGATGTCGGTGCCGAAGTGGCCCACCATCCGGTCGGCCATCACCGGGCCGATGCCCTTGATCAGGCCCGAGCCCAGGTATCGCTGGATGCCCTGGATGGTGGCGGGCAGCACGGTGGTGAAGCCGGACACGTCGAACTGGCGACCGTATTTCGGATGAGTCGTCCACCGGCCGGTCAGCCGCAGGCTCTCCCCGACCTGCGCGCCGAGCAGCGATCCGGTGACGGTGATCAGGTCAGGGCCGCTCCGGGCCGCGGCCACCCGGGCGATCGTGTAGCCGGTCTCCTCGTTGGCGAAGGTGATCCGCTCCAGCACGGCCTCCAGCACCGAGCTTCCCGGCGCATCCGGATTGGGCGCCCAGACACGTGCCATGCAGACATTCTGCCGAAAGGAAGGGGCCGCCCAGATCTAGCCGGGCTGTCGGCGGGGTCTGGCAAGCTGGTAGTCCGCTTCGCCACGGGGAGGCTGCCTCATGCACTACCGGCCCTACGACCAGCGCGTGCCGGACTCGCAGTACCGGCAGATGCTGGACCGCATCGCGGCCGACGGGATCTCGGTGCCGACCCGCCAGGGTCCTGAGGCGCTGACCCTGATGCAGCAGACCATGCGCTTCGAGCTGGCCAACGGCTTCCCCGTCATCACCGAGCGCAGCCTGAAGTCGTTCTGGCGCAAGCCCATCGGCGAGCTGTGCGCGTTCATCAACGGCGCGACCACGCTGGACGAGCTGGCCGCCTTCGGCTGTGACTGGTGGGACCCGTGGGCCACCGAGGCCAAGACCTCCGCCCGTGGCCTGCCGCCCGGCCACCTCGGCCCCGGCTCCTACGGCGGCGCGTTCCGCCACTTCCCCACCTCCGACGGCGGTGAGTTCGACCAGTTCCAGCACCTGGTCGAGCAGCTCACTGAGCTGCCCGCCGACCGGACGCATTTCGTCTCGCCGTGGATACCCCAGTACCAGGTCCGCGGGACCGGCAAGACGCCGCAGACCACGATCTCGCCCTGCCACGGCTGGGTGCACGTGCGCGTCCTGGGCGGCGGCCTGCACCTGCACATGTTCCAGCGGTCCGGGGACGTGCCGGTGGGCGTGCCGTCCAACATGGTCCAGTACGCCGCCCTGCTGCTGATGCTGGAGCAGCTCACCGGGATCGAGGCCGTCGCGTACTACCACACCATCTCCGACGCGCACATCTACGCCGACCAGCTCGACCACGTCAAGACGATGCTCGGCCGCGAGGAGCGCCGGCTGCCGACCGTCTTCCTCAACCAGGACGGCCAGAAGGTCACCGACATCCACGAGTTCCGGGCCGAGCATTTCGAGATCGCCGACTACCAGCCGCACCCGTTCATCGGCGGCATCCCGGTGGCCCCGTGACGGGCCCTGTGGCTGGCCCGGTCACTGGCTCCGTGACGACCTCGCTGATCGTCGCCGCGGCCCGCAACGACGTCATCGGCGCCGGCGGCACGCTGCCCTGGTACCTGCCCGACGACCTGCGCCGGTTCAAGCGCCTGACCGTCGGCCACCCGGTCGTGGTGGGCCGGGTCACGCACGAGTCCATCCTGGCCCGGCTGGGCCGCCCGCTACCCGAGCGGACGTCGGTGGTGGTCAGCTCCCGGCCCGCGGCCCAGGCCCACGCCGACGTGCTCTGGACGACCTCGCTGGACACCGCCCTGGCCAGCGCCCGGGCCTCCGCGGGCCCCCGCGACGAGGTCTTCGTCATCGGCGGCGCCTCCGTCTACGAGCAGGTGCTGCCGCAGGTCGACCGGGTCTACCTCACCCGGCTGCACCGTGACGTCGACGGCGACACCGCCATGCCGGCCGGCTGGCTGGACGGCTTCACGCTCACCACCTGCGAGGACCGGCCGGGGCCGGACGGCGGCTACTCCTTCCTCGACTACCGACGGGACCGGCCGTGAGCTTCTACTGCATGGAGAACCACCGCACCGCCGAGCAGCTGGCCGACATGGAGCAGCTCGAGGCGCGGGGGCTGTGCCTGTTCTGCGCGGACGGCCTGGCCGAGCACGGCCGGCAGCGCGTGCTGCGGGAGACCAGCCACTGGAGCATCACCCCCAACGAGTTCCCCTATAAGGGCACGGCACTGCACCTGCTGCTCGTGCCCCGCCAGCACGCCGGCGACCTGCTGGACCTGGACGAGGCGGTACGGGCCGACTTCTGGACCGCGCTGGCCTGGGTCCGCGACCGCTACGAACTCACCTACTACGGCCTTGGCGTCCGCAACGGCGACTGCCGCTACAGCGGCGCCACCATCCGCCACGTGCACGCCCACGTCCTGGTCGGTGACCCCGACGCCGAGCCAGAGGTGCCCGTCCGCATGCGCTTCAGCTCCCGCCCCCAGCCTTAGTCGCCGGTACCTCTGTCGCGGATACCTCAGTCGCCGGGATCGGTCAGGTCGGCCGGGTAGGTCACGTCGATCTCCGTGATTGCCTGGGCGAAGTCGCGCCGGTTGTTAGTGATGAAGCGGTCGGCGCCGATGCTCACGGCGGTAGCCAGGTGGGTCGCATCGGCCGCCCTGAGCTTGTACCTGGCCGACAGGGACGTGGCCAGCTCGGCGGTGGCCAGGTCGACGGGACGCAGGTCGAGCCGGGCCAGCAGCCCGGCCAGGACCCTGACCTCCCCGGCCGCCCCATCGCGCAGCGGCTTGCCCAGCAGCTCCGGGAGTAGCAGGACCGAGCCGACGCCGGCCAGCGTCCGATTACCTGCGGCGTGAATCAGGGCCGTGACCCGCCGACCGAGCGGATGGCCGGGCACGGCGGCGTAGATGAGCACGTCGGCGTCGAAAGCGTCCATCACCGTGTGTCGCGGCCGGCCCTGATCTCCGCGATCAGCTCCTCGGCGCGCGACTCGGTCAGCCCGACGCCCTCGGGCGGCGCGGACGCTGCCTCGGCCAGTAGCTGGTGGATCCGCGCCGCGCCGTCCAGCGCAGCGCGGGCCCGGCGAACACGCAGCGCGTCCGGGCCGACCAGGATCGCCACCGGCCGGCCGTGCCGGGTGATCGTGACTTCCTCGCCGCCTTCGACCCTGGACAGCAGGTCGGGCAGGGCCGCACGAGCCTCGGATACGGTCATCACTACCATGACCGTTATTGTACGTCGATGTACATGAGCGTACAATGGTTAATTCCTCAGTTGCACGGAAAGCCGATTCTGATCTTATCGTGAGATATGGTGCGTGTCCATCATGAAAGGCAGGCGCTGAATGGCGAGCGAGCCGGGATGGGTACCGCCCGAGGAGCACACCAGGCGGGCCAATCCGGCCCGCGTGTATGACTACCTGCTCGGCGGCACCGACAACTTCCTGGCCGACCAGGATGTGGCCAGGGCGCTTATGGCGCTGGAGCCCAGCTCACGGGCCATCGCCCGGGCCAACCGGGCATTCCTGGGCCGGGCCGTGCGGTTCCTGGCCGGGGCCGGCATCCGCCAGTTCCTGGACATCGGCTCGGGCATTCCCACCCAGGGCAACGTGCACGAGATCGCCCAGCAGGCCAGCCCGGATGCCCGGGTGGTCTATGCCGACGTTGACCCCATCGTGATCGCGCACAGCAAGGCCCTGCTGGCCGGCCGCCAGAACGCCGCCATTGTCGAGGCCGACCTGCACGAGCCGGCCGAGATCCTGGCCCGCCCGGACATCGGGCGGCTGATCGACTTCAGCCAGCCGGTCGGGCTGCTGCTCGTCTCGGTGGTGCATTTCCTTTCCGACCAGGATGACCCCTGGCGGATCGTGGCCAGCTTCCGCGACGCGCTGGCGCCCGGCAGCTACCTGGTGCTCTCCCACGGCACCAGCGAAGGCAAGCCGGACGTGATCAGGGCCGTCGAGAACGTCTACAACGCCAACGTCTCGACCTCCGCGCATGCCCGCTCGCGGGCCGAGATCCTGCGCCTGTTCGACGGCTTCACCCTGGTCGATCCCGGCCTGGTCTACATACCGGAATGGCGGCCCGACGGGCCCGGCGACCGGCCCGCCAGCTCCGGCCAGTTCGGCAACATGGCCGGCGTGGCGCAAAAGCCCTAGGCCGCCGCCGCGACCTGGCCCTAGGCTGCCGCCGTGACCTGGACCGCACCCGACGTCGAGCGTTCCGAGGACTATCCGGCGCGCCGCAACGACTCCGAGCAGCAGATGCTCCGCGACTGGCTGGACTGGCACCGGGCCACCCTGCTGCGCAAATGTGCCGGGCTGGATGCCACCCAGCTGGCCAGGCGCGCCGTGCCGCCGTCGCATCTGTCTCTGCTCGGCCTGGTCAGGCACATGAGCGACACCGAGCTCGGCTGGGTCAGGCAGACCTTTCGCGGTCAGCCGGTTCCCGACCACTACTACCGCTCCGATGCCCCGGACGCCGACTTCGACGAGGCCGACCCGGCCGGCGCCGAGGCGGACTTCGAGGTCTACCGGGCCGAGTGCCGGGCCGTCGATGCCGCGCTGGCCGACGCCAGCCTGGACGACACGTTCACGTTCCGGGAGCAGACCATCTCGGTGCGGTGGATGTGGCAGCACCTGGTGGAGGAGTACGCGCGCCACAACGGCCACGCCGACCTGCTCCGCGAGGCCATCGACGGCGCGGCCGGCATGTAGCGGCCCGCAGGTAGCGGCCCGCAGGTAAGGGAAAACTTCGCCGCGGCCCGGAACGGCTGCCGCTGAGCCGGTGATAAGGGATGACGCCGTGCTCAGTGAGAGGCAGCCACCGTGAACGGATCCGACCAGTGATAGTGCAGCAGCCCGCGGCGCCCGCACCAGCCGGGCAGCTGACCGATGCGGCGCTCATCGAGCGCTCGCTCGGTGACCCCGGCTGCTTCGCCGCGATCTTCGACCGGCACTCGGCCGCGATCGTGCGCTACGCCTGCGCCCGGGTCGGCCGCGACCTGGCCGAGGACGTGACCGCGGGGACCTTCCTGGCCGCGTTCAGCCACCGGGCACGCTACGACCTCTCCCGCGCCGATGCCCGGCCGTGGCTGTACGGCATCGCCGTCCGGGAGATCGGCAAGCACCGGCGCGCCGAGGCCGTTCAGCGGCGGGCGCTGGCCGCGGTCCCGGCCGAGCTGCTGGCCGGCGACTTCGGGGACCGCTGCGCGGAGCGGGTGACCGCCGAGCAGCTCGGCCCGCTGCTGGCCGCCGTGATCGGCGGCCTGCCGCGCCGCGACCGCGAACTGCTGCTGCTGATCGCCTGGGGGGAGCTGTCCTACGCCGATGCGGCCGAGGCCCTGGACATGACCGTCAGCGCGCTCCGCTCCCGGCTGAACCGGATCCGGGTGCGGCTGAGGAAGGCACTGGGTGGCGCCAATCCCGCCAGCATCGAGGAAGGGACGGACCGATGAACCAGCCAGCCACCGATGAGATCACCATGGTCACCGCGCTGCGGCCCGACCCGCCCGCCGACGCCGAGCAGATCCGCCAGCGCGCCGGCCGCCGGCTGGAGGTGGCTCTCACGGCCGCGGCGCCATACCGTGCGGTCCGGCCATCGCGCCGCCGCAAGGTCATCTTCGGCGTGGCCGCGGTGGCGACCGCGGCCGGAGCCGCCATGGTGGTGCCCGCCGTGCTGCCTGGCAGCGCGGGCCCGCTGGTCACCAGGGCCTGGGCCGTGACGCGCGGCCCCGACGGCGCGGTCACGGTGACCTTCCCCTTCCGCCGGGCCCTGCGCGATCAAGCCGCACTACAACGGACGCTGCGCGCGGACGGCATCCCGGCCTACGTCCGGTCCATGCGCGGATGCGCGTACTGGAAGCCGCGGGGCGGCCTCAGCCAGATCGACCGCAAGGCCAGCCACGCGCTCATGTCCCCTCCGCCGGGGAACCACGACCGGGGGACCACGAAGATTTACATCCGCCCCGGGTCGCTGACCCAGGGCGAGTCCGTCCTCATCGGCGGCGCCACGTTCAAAGGCGGCCTGTCCCTGCAGACCTTCGTCATGCGCAGCAATCGCCCGCCCGTGTGCGTCCCCGGTGGCGTCCCGTTCTCCCCCGTCAAGCACCACGGGGAGCACCGCATGTGATCGCGGTCACTTTTCAGTCGATATCACTGGAAAGTGACCACGATCACGGAACTCATCAAAGTGATCATGAACCGAGCCGTCGATGCTCAGCCCGCTGGCGGTGTGGTGTCGACCCAGAACAGTTCTACGCCGGCCGCGCGCAGGACGTCCTCGCCGTCCAGCAGCGAGTAGGGGCCCGCGAAGAAACACCGGCGCAGGCCGGCCTCGGCGATGAGCCGGGCGCAGGCCGGGCAGGGGAACGTCGTCACGTACAGGTCGGCGCCGCGCAGCGAGACCCCGTCCCGCGCCGCGGCGGCCACGATGGCCGCCTCGGCGTGGATGGCGGTGCTCAGGTCGGCCCGCACGCCGCGGCTGAAGCTGTCCCGCGGGTCACCGTCGATGTAGGGCGAGTGCTCGGTGGGGTGGTGGTGGTTCCAGGCGTAGCCGAGCAGGTCCGGGCCGCGGACGGCGATGGCGCCGACCTGGCGCCACCAGTCCGAGCTGCGGCCGGCCAGCTGCTGAGCCCGCGCGATCAGCCCGCGCGGCAGGTCGCCGACGGCGATCTGGCCGTCGAAGCGGGCCGGGCGCTGGGCCCGGCTCCACTCCCGGTCCCAGCGCAGGAACGTGGGCTCGAAGACCAGGGTGCGGTCACGGCCGAGGTCGTGCCGGGCGGCCAGGGCGCGGGTGATCTCCTCGTCGGGCAGCACCAGGGGGTCGCCGGTGACGGCGGCGGGCAGGTCGGCGGGCTCGATGACCCGGACCTCGAGACCGGGCCGGGCGGAGGCCAGGTACTGGGCGGCGCGCTCCGGGGGCAGGGCCCGGATGTCCTTGCCCAGGCCGGGGAACTCGGCCTGGAAGCCGGTCCCGAGCAGCAGCACGCTAACGGCGTCGGCGTGCTGGTCCAGCAGGGTCTCGTAGCCGCGGTGGATGACGGGCAGGTAGAGAAGGAGCTGTTTCACTTTCCCGCGCGGCCGGCCTGGGTCAGCTCGTCCGCTGGCTCGGCATCGGGCTCGGGGATGCCGAGCTGAATCCGGCGCAGCCGAGCGGAGGTGCTGACCGTGGCCATCCGGTCCAGGACCTCGACGCGGCCGCAGTAGCGAGCCTCCAGCTCGGCGATCTCGGCCGGGCTGTAGGTGTCGGCGGTGGCGACGAGGACGTCGGGGCCGACCGCCTTGATCAGCTCCCAGCGCGGATGCTGGAGGCCCTTGAGCGTGACCAGGCCCACGCCGCGCTGGTGGGTCACCATGCGCAGCCGCTCCATCTCGGGCACGGCCGGCCGGCCTGGGCCCTTGCGGGAGCGGATCTTGTCGTCGCTGTCCAGGCCGACGATCAGGAAATCGCCGAATTCGCGGGCCGCCTCCAGGTACATGGAGTGGCCCTCGTGGATGATGTCGAACGAGCCGCTGGTCAGCACCACCCGCAGCCGCAGCGTCTTGAGCGCGCTGACCATGGTCCTGATCTGGTCGTAGCTCTCGACGAAGCGCTGCTCGAAGTTGGACGCGTCGGCGAACAGGCTGCTCGACAGCGCCTGCGAGCCAAGCAGCGGCCTGCCCATGTATTCAACCCCTCCTCGCCTTCCGATCGGCACAGCCTACCGCCGGGCGGCGAGGCAGGGGTCAGCTCGCCGCGGGCGCCACTCCGGCGGCCAGCGCGGCCGCGTGGGAGGCCGCCCACCCGGCCGCGAAGGTGCCGAACTCGGGCACGTCCGACTCCAGCACGAACAGCCCGCGCGCGGGCACCGTCGCGCCCAGCTCCAGCAGCAGCGGCGTGAAGTGCACGTCCACGGCCAGCAGGTGATTGGGCGCGCCGCCGAGCAGGATGGGGACCGCGGTCTTGCCGGCCAGGCTGCCGGTGCCGAGCCGGTCAAGGAACGCCTTGAGCAGGCCCGAGTAGGTGGCCTTGTAGGTCGGGCTGGCCAGGACCAGCACGTCCCCGGCCAGGACCTCCTTGGTGGCGGCGGCCGCGGCCTCGTCGGCCGGGTCGAGCACCCGCGAGCCCAGCACGGCCAGGTCCACGTCGCTCACGCCCGCTCCCGGCCAGACTCCGGCCAGTTCGGCGGCCAGGGTGCGGGCCAGGCTATGGGTGCGCGAGTCCGGGCGCGGGTTACCGACCACGCTGACGATCTGCAAGCTGGTCACGAGCACTTCCTCCAGGGGTTTTGCGGCACAGAGGTTTGCGACACAGGGTTAGGCGACCTCAAGCGAGGCGTAGGAGCCGCGCCAGAACAGCAGCGGGGCTACGTCAGCGCCGCTGGTCTCCACCTCGTGTACCCGCCCGACCACGATCTCATGGTCGCCGCCGTCCAGCCGGTGCTCGACGGTGCACTCCAGCGAGGCCAGCACCCCGTCCAGCCGCGGGCTGCCGGTCGGGCCCGGCCGGTGGCGCACGCCGTCCCAGGCCGCGGCCAGCCCGCGCCGGGCGAAGTTGGCCGACAGGTGCTGCTGGCGCGCGGCCAGCACGTTGACCGCGAACGCGCCGTGCTGCACGATCGCGTCCAGCGTGGTGCTGGCCCGGTCGAAGCAGACCAGGATCAGCGGCGGGTCGAGGGACAGCGAGCTGACGGCGTTGGCCGTGGTGCCCACGGGCGAGCCGTCCGCCCCGACCGAGGTCACCACGGTGACCCCGGTGGCGAAGTGGCCGATGGCGTTTCGGAAGTCGGTTGCTGTAACGGTTTGCTGCTGGGGGGTCCGGGGGGTGGCCCCCCGGGTCGGCACGGTTTCCTGGTCAGTAACAGTCATCTCAGATCTGCCCGTGGTTCGGAGGGATGGCCTTATTGAGCAGGTAGTTCCCGACGTGGTGGTACTTCCAGTGGACCGGGTCGTGGCTGGCGTGGGTGCGCGCGTTGCGCCAGTGGCGGCTGAGGTCGTGGCGCTCGTCGGCCGCGCTGGCCCCGCTGAGCGCGAACAGGTCGCTGGCCACCTCGACCGCTACGTCGCTGGCGAACGCCTTGGCCTGGGCCACGGCGATCGAGCCGCGTGCCGCCTGCGCCGCGTCCCGCGGATGGAGGGTCACCTCCTCCAGCGTGGCCGCCGCCGAGGCCAGCAACGCCTCGGCGGCCGCCACCTTGGTGGCCAGCTCACCGTAGTGGTGGATGGTGTGCGGGTCCTGGCTGGCCGTCTCCGCCCAGCCGCCGCGCACGGCCTCGAAGAACGGCCGCGCCCGGCCGGTCACGAACTCGCCCGCGTCGCGCAGCGCCCCGCCGGCGATGCCGACCTCGATCGCCGCGTGCACCAGCTGGGCCCTGGCGCCGAGCTGCTGCGGCACGGCGAAGGCCCGCGCGTAGGGCACGACCAGGTCGGGGTCCACGGGCACGTCCTCGAACGAGGCCGTGCCGCTGACCGTGGCCCGCTGGCCCATGACGTTCCAGTCGTCGTCCAGGCGCACGCCGGGCGCGGTCCGCTCGGTGAACGCCAGCACCAGTTGCCCGCCGTCGTCCAGCGCGCTGACCCCGATCCACCGCGCGGTGAGCGCGCCGGTGCAGTAGTACTTGCGCCCGGCCAGCCGCAGCCCGCCGCCCGGCCCGGCGTGCAGGAGGGTCTTGAGGTCCTGGGCGTGCTGGCCGCCCCGTTCGGCCAGCCCGTTGGCCAGCCGGCCGCCGGCCAGAACGTCGCCGAGCAGGCGGCTTTGCTGACCGGCCGAGCCCCAGACCGACAGGACATCGATCAACAAATAGTGCGCCTGCGGGACTTGGGCGATGGCCGGGTCAACCGCGGCGATGGTCCTGATGACCTCGGCCAGCACCGTCGGTGAGACGTCGGCTCCGCCCAGCTCGCGGGGGACGGTAATGCCCAGCAGGCCGCTGGCGTCGAACGCGGCCAGCTCGGCCGCGGGCACCGTGCCGGCCCGGTCGCGGTCGATCACCCCGGCCGCGATGGACTCGGCGTAGCACCGCGCGACCTCGATCGCCTCCGCCCCGGAGGTGATCCGCGCCGCGGCCGGGGGTGCGGCGGTCAGCGCGGTGCTCATCGCGCGCCCGTGAGGACCGGGTCGGCGGCGGTCAGCCCGGCCAGCGGGTCCGGGACCGCGGCCGGGTCCAGCCCGGCCTCGACCTCCAGCGCGCGCACGATGGGCAGCACGTCGCGGCCGAACCGCTGGATCTCCTCGTGGTAGTGCAGGAAGCCGGTCAGGATCAGGTCCACGCCCAGCTTGCGGTACTCCACGATCCGGGTCGCGACCTGCTCCGGGGTGCCGATGAGCTGGGTGCGGAACCCGTCGTTGTACTGGACCAGGTCCTCGAACGAGGAGTCGGCCCACATGCCCTTCTTGTCGGCGGTGGACTGCCCGGCCTGCTTGACCGCGGCGCCGAACCCCTCCACCGCCTCCACGTGGGCCTTGGCGATGATCTCGCGCAGCTGCTCGCGGGCCTCGCGCTCGGTGTCCCGCACGATCACGAATCCGTTCAGCCCGAAGCTGGGCCCGTCGGTGCGCCCCACGGCGTCGGCGTGCCGGCGCAGGTCGGCGAGCTGCTCGCGGACCCCGTCGAAGTCCTTGCCGTTGGAGAAGTACCAGTCCGAGAGCCGGCCGCCGTTGCGCCGGGCGGCCGAGGAGTTGCCGCCCTGGAAGATCTCCGGGTGCGGCCGGCCGGGCCAGGACAGCGGCTTGGGCTTGAGGGTGAAGTCCCGGATCCGGTAGAAGTCGCCGGCCAGGTTGGCGTCGTCCTGGGTCCAGATGAGCTTGAGCGCGGCGATGAACTCGGCGGTGCGCCGGTAGCGCTCGTCGTGCTCCAGCCACGGCTCGCCGAGCTGGCGGAACTCGTCGGCGAACCAGCCCGACACCACGTTGACCGCGACCCGGCCGCCGGACAGGTGGTCGGCGGTGGCCACCCACTTGGCCAGCACGCCGGGGTGCCACAGGCCGGGGTGCACGGCGGCGATCAGCTTCAGCCGCTCGGTGGCCAGCAGCAGGGCCAGGCTGAAGCTGGTCGACTCGTGCTGGTACTCCGCGCCGTAGCTAGCCGTGTACCGGACCTGGCTCAGTGCGTAGTCGAACCCGGCCCGCTCGGCCATCCGGGCCAGGTCGCGGTTGTAGTCGTAGGACCAGTCGGTGCGCTGCTCGATGGTGCTGGTCACCAGGCCGCCGCTGACGTTAGGCACCCAGTAGGCGAACTTCAGCGGCTCGATGGTGTTGTCGGTGGTCATGCCACACCCTCCAGGGGGTCGTTCTCGGTGCCAATCGGAGTCAGCAGGCCGCGGCGGCGCAGCTCCGGCATGAGGCCCTCGCCCACGTGGTAGGCCTCCTCCAGGTGCGGGTAGCCGGACAGGATGTACTCGTCGACGCCCAGCTCGTAGTACTCGGCGACGCGGTCGGCCACCTCGGCGTGGCTGCCCACGAGCGCGGTGCCCGCGCCGCCCCGTACCAGCCCGACGCCGGCCCACAGGTTGGGCGACACCTCCAGGTCCTCGGTCCGCCCGTTGTGCAGCGCGGTCATCCGGCGCTGGCCCTCGGACTGCGAGGCCCGCTGGATGGCCTGGGCCCGCTCGATCGCGGCCGGGTCGAGCCCGTCCAGCAGCCGCTGGGCCTCGGCCCAGGCCTCGGCCGCGGTGTCCCTGGTGATCACGTGCAGCCGGATGCCGAAGCGCAGCTCCCGCCCGGCCGCCTTGGCCTGCTCGCGCACCTGGTCCAGCTTCCCGGCCACCGCGTCGGGCGGCTCGCCCCAGGTCAGGTAGACGTCGGCGTACCTCGCCGCGACCTCGATCGCGGCCGGGGAGGAGCCGCCTAGGTAGATGTCCGGCCAGGACGCCGCGGGCACGATCTGGCCGCCGCGGACCTGGTAGTGCTGGCCCTCGAAGTCCACCGGCGCCCCGCGCCACAGCTCCCGGACCAGGTGCAGGAACTCGCCCGCCCTGGCGTACCGGTCGGCCTTGCCCAGCTGGTCGCCGAACCGCTGCTGCTCCACGTCGTCGCCGCCGGTGACCACGTTCAGCAGCAGGCGGCCGCCCGAAATGCGCTGGTAGGTGGCGGCCATCTGGGCGGCCAGGGTGGGTGACATCAGGCCCGGCCGGAACGCGACCAGGAACTTGAAGCGCTCGGTGACCTGGGTCAGCCCGGCGGTCATTACCCACGCGTCCTCACACCACGAGCTGGTCGGGGTGAGCGCGGCGGTGAAGCCAAGCTGCTCGGCCGAGCGCGCGATCTGGCCGATGTAGCCGATGTCCGGCGCCCGCTCGGCGCCCGCCTCGGTGACCCGGCTGCCTGCCGCCCCGACCGCGTTGCCCAGGCTCAGGTCGGTGCGCGAGTCGCCGTTGGTCGGCAGGAACCAGTGCAGGACCACTCCCATCGCGGCTCCCTCCGGTCGGTGTTTCTCTCGGCAGCAGCTTGCGTGGCACCTCCGGGGCGCGTCCAATACGGATCACCGAGGGCGCGATAGCTTTTTCCTATTAAAACGATCGACAGTCTAGACTCTGACTCGGAAGCCGAGCAAGGGGACGTGGTCGCGGTGCGCATGGAGCAGCTGGAATACATCGCCGCCGTGGCCCGGCTCGGCTCATTCCGCCGGGCCGCCGAGGAGCTGCACATCTCCCAGCCGGCGCTGAGCAGCTCGGTGCGCAGCCTGGAGAAGGAGCTGGGCGTGGACGTGCTGGAGCGCGGGCGGCACGGGGCCCGGATCAGCGAGCCGGGCCGGGAGCTGCTGCCGATGATCCTGGCCGTGCTTGACGCGCACGACCGGCTCCGGGAAGCGGCCAGCGAGCAGCACCGCAGCGCCCGGCTGGTCCGGGTGGGGACGGTGAACTCGGCCACCATCCCGCTGCTCACCCCGGCCATACTTCAGCTCCGCTCGCTGCATCCGATGACCCAGGTGGAGGTGGTGGGCGGCCAGCAGGACGACATCCACCGGGCCCTGCTGGAGGGCGGCTTCGACCTGGGCCTGGTCAACTACCTGGACGGCGACGACATGCCGCCCACCCTGGAGACCACCCCGCTGCTGCACGGCCGGCCGGTGGTCTGCATGCGGCCCGACAGCGAGCTGGCCGCCCAGGCCGAGGTGCACGTCAGCGACCTGCGCCGGGCGCCGCTGATCGTGATGCGGGCGGGCTACGTCATGCACCGGTACCTGCACCGGCTGCTCCAGGACGACGTCCCGCCGTTCTCGTTCTCCACCGACGGCGCCGAGATGGGCAAGCTGATGGTGGCCGAGGGCCTGGGCGTCACGGTGCTGCCGGACTTCAGCGTCATCGGCGACCCGCTGGAGCGGCGCGGGGTCATCACCTGGCGGCCGCTGGCCGATGACGACACCGCGGTGCGGCTGGTGGTGCAGCGGGTCCGCTCGGGCTCGCCGCCGCGGGCGGCCAGGGACCTGTACCGGATCCTGGTCCGCCGGGCCGGAGCGATGAACCCGGCCGGGACCGGTCGTCTAACCGACCGTGAAGAAGACACTCCATCCGTCATTTCGCGTCAGTGACCTGACTGCCTCGCTGG
>Ga0102924_1001601_pt1 | contig 25870 bp, 27 predicted proteins | sample PaiPotPPM11metaG_FD_80116 | JGI IMG/M metagenome (GOLD analysis project Ga0102924, IMG submission 80116) | Iron sulfur acid spring bacterial and archeal communities from Banff, Canada, to study Microbial Dark Matter (Phase II) - Paint Pots PPM... ... | reverse complement strand
ATCTAGTAGTCTCTTCCGTGGTCGGGGCGATGCCGGCCGCCGTCGTTCCGTTGCGCCGAGTTGCTCGTGCGCTGTGGCCGAGCTTCGTTGACGGTCAGGGTGCAGCCCTCGAGGGTCTGACCGTTCAAGCCTGCGACTGCCCGCTGCAGGTCTTCGCCTTCGGCCAGCTCGACAAAACCGAATCCCCGTGTCTGGCCCGTCAGCTTGTCGCGAATTACCACCGCCGATGCCACCTGAAAGCCCGCGTTGATTACAAAATCGTTGAGGGCGCTTTCCGTGGCGCTATGCGGAAGATTACCTACGTAAAGTTTAGAAGCCATTTGATCCTCCAATTTATGGCGACCCTGGGGTCTGCCCAGTTTGCCCTACACTGGCTGGGGACGCGGCCGGAAGTGCTTCAGGTAGGCTGTCCCCAAAGCTCGTTTTGCAGCCTCGGCGGCCTGGGGCAGGTCAAACAAGACGTCAAGGACCTCAAATGCCCCGACCTGCAGCGCCTCCGACCATTCATTGAGGTCAAAGGTGCGAGCCAGGAGAATGATCTCAAAGCCTAAATCATGTTGACTCGCAAGATCGATCAGGCGCCTCCACGATCCGTCACGCAGAAGCGGTGCGGAAAAGACCAGTTGAAAGCGACCGGATTTTGCCAACTCACAAGCCGCCGTAATGCCATTTGCGCTTTCCGAGGTCCAACCCGCTTCTCCGAAGACGGCAGTCAGCCGTTCCGTGTCAGAATCGTTTTCACACACGATCAGGATTCGAGCCAGATCAGGGACTGTCAACGGCAAGCCTGCATGGCGTTTGGTCTCTTCAGCTATGTTGCGAGTTTGTATCATAAAGACTTATTCCGTGGACCTTCACACGTCATTAAACCCGCTGGTGCAAAATCACTTAGCTCTTTAGCTGGTCTGCGCGTTATGGGCGAAAGTCCACTTTGTTCACTAGCCTGGCCTTCTATTGCGCGGCACGGTTCTCCTCATCCTGCTTCTTTTGATGTTCAATTTCTCGTTGCGGAGCCTGTTGCTCGTCCAACCGGATCGCTTCAACGATAGCCGCCTGAGCCAGCGGGTCCAACCGTTTCGAAAAAATCAGCATTCCAAAAGCAGGCTGGTAGGAGGAACGGAAAAGATTGAACGAGTACTGGGAGTCCTCCCAACGCGCTATAACCTTTTCGCTGTCATCATAGACCTGGAACGAAGAGAAGAGAATGATCTTCGCCGCAGGTCTGGTTGCAGTTCCGTACTTCGCCGAAATAGCTTCGACCATGTCCTCATCAGTCAAGCCTTCGGTCCGATGCTGATCATAATTGACCACCATTCGAAAAAGCTCGCCGTTGTAAAAGCTGAAGAGGATATCGTCAACCGAGTCCACTTGGGGCGCAAAGCCGGCAGCGCGAGCGGGCCGCCATTCGAGTTCTTGAATCACCGCCGGGCGTTGGTGGATCACCCTCGCCTCAGACGGTTTCATATCCGCCTGTTTCGCTACCGCGAACAGGTTCATTCCCAATTGAAACCCACGGTACTCGGAAAGGTCCGGTACGTTGGTCAAGGGCGTCGAAACCGGCGAAGGCGGCAAGACGGGGTCCGCGCGGAACGAAGCGGCGAGAAAACGTTGGGGCTGCAGCGGCAGTTCCTGGATTAACGGGGGCCGCTCAAGGATCACCTTTGCTTCAGACGATCTCACATCTTTCGCACAAATCAAGGACGCCACCGACAGCACGCCCCCGAGAATTGAAACTGACAGGCTGCGAGTATTGATCATTTGCATCTCCTTCTTTGAAGATTTCACTGCTTGCCCTTACGGGGCGCGTTCACCGCGTGGAAGCCAGCCCGTTGGCGTGGGTCATTCGGCTCCGCCATCGCCGGTGGGAAGCTTCTTTTTTCTGAGCGGCTGGCGCGGGGAGTGCTGCTCTAAGTATTCCTGGATGTCCCGCTCTCCGATGCTCAGGTGCGCTTCGGCGCGCGATTCTTGCGTTTCTCCTTGTAGTTCCTGCTTCAACCGCGCAAAGCAGATGCCTGGACCATCCTGGAGTTTCAAAGCCGCCGGCCGAAACGCCTCGGATTGAACTTTGACCGTGAATTCGCGCGCCTCCTCGGTGTCGATCACGTCAAAGTTATACTTTCGAGAACTGGCTGCAACATTGAAACCAACATACTGGATGTACATGCCAGAATCCTTTCTTGCTCCACCGAGCCCTGATCTTGATTAGCTCTACTAATAACCCAGGCCAAGTCAACTCGATCGCCAACGACAAGAGGTTGGTTCATCTTCCTGATCCTGCATTTACCGCGCTGGGTCGTTTTGTTTCCAGCGCCTTTCGCAAATCGCGAATGCGCTTCCGCCGGAGAAGCTTGCGCTGCCGTTCCCGGCCAAACCTGGCTTTGTCACCATTTTTTTCCGACACAGTTTCCTCCCTCGCGAGCCTGGGTGTTCAGATTGAAACAAAGCCTGATTCGGCTCGGCCGCGTTCCGGGGTCCGATTTGCCATCCACGGCATAGGGAGCACCCTGTCCTTCACCGCGCCGCCCAAGTTAGTGGCGGCGCCATTGACCCTTTTCATCCAGGTGGCGGCTTCCGCGCGTTCATCTCCGGAGGGCGGGTAAATCAGAATCAGGCCATCAAGGCAAGCATCGGTAAGGCGCGTGAATTTTTCCTGATTCTTCATGATGAAGTCAAGGGTCTGAGCCAACTGATCAGAGTGGTGTCCATTCCTGAAGCGCACTCCGCTCGGATGGGCCGAAGAAGTCCACGTCCAGTAGTCGCACACCAGATCCTGGTAACCCCCGGCTTTAGCCGACCAGACGCTCACATAATCCAGGGAGGTTCCAGGCTCACCCCGGTATTCAACTCGTACTGAGCATGCCTCGCTAACTTTCATTAAGTCTTCCCAGGCTAGAATCACTGCAAACTCAAAGACCTTGTCTAATTCCATGTTGATTCTTCCTTTCACAAACGAATCACTTCGATGCGCTTGGAGCACACGGCGCCGGCGAGATCCGTCCAAACAACGAGCTCGCTGAATTTGAATTCTCATGTTTCACCTCGCGCGATACCATCGCGTATCCGGCCTTCCCAAAATACTTACTTGCCCGGCTCACCTGGGCGACCCGGACAGCCCCCGCACAAACCGCAAATCACATCTGTAGCATCCCGTAACGCGGGACCAGGGCCAAAACAGCCCCAGGAGCAACGTCGCAATGGAAACCCATTTCACAGTCTTCGTAAGCATTGGAAACCTCGGTTTCATCTTGTATCTGAGGTTCCTCTTTGCCGGCGAAGAGAGAGGGCGGACTGGGCCGCCCCCACTGATCGAGAAAGACCTGTCCGCTTCAGGCTGAGACGCGAGCGGCGATCTTGTGGAAGGTCGAGTTGGAAACCTCGTAGGTTTGAACTTGAGGAGTTCCCTCAACCACCTTCGCCAGGGTCTTCTGCACTTCTGAATAGGAGCCGCGGTTATAAGCTTCCGCGTTCTCTTTCTGATCCCACAAACTGATTCCAATTGCTTCCAATCCGCCCGAGGTGACGAACGTGATTTCGTCCTGGAAGCCTTTCTGTTTTCGCAGCAAGGGAATGACTTCCTGGTCGAGCGTCCGGGTAAACTCCTTGACGCTATTGGGCTTCAGGTGCATGGATACGTTTCGACTAAACATGGCAACCTCCTTGGTTGTCTTCTAAGAGGTGCGATTACAGATAACCAGACTTAGTTCAAGTTATCTGGAGAATGAGTGGAAAAGCCAATCTCATTAACTATAATAAGTTAATCAACTTTACTTGTCAAGTACAATCTGAGATGATCTAAGACGCCTAATCAATGCTAGTTAAGCAGAGGAGTAGTCCGGTGGATGTTCCTTTGGTGATCAAGCATCGGCTGAAAGAATTGGGTCTCGAACAGCGAGATCTAGCAAGTGCGGTCCAAGTCACGGAATCCTACATTTCGCAATTGCTGACTCGAAAAAAAGCGCCCCCATCTCCTGATCGAACAGATATTTACGACAAGATGGGAAGATTCTTGAAGTTTCCGAACGGTGAGCTGGCGAAGCTGGCTGACCTGCAGCGCCAGGAACAATTAAGAAGAAAATTGACAGAGCCGCCCGCGCCGCTGTTTCAAGGAGTTCGAGAGTTGGTTCTTCGCAAATGTAAACCCGACAAACAGGACCAAATACGGGCGATTTTTGAGAAGCAGCCCTTCGGCGAACTCGAACGCCTGGTTACCCGGAAGCTCCTGGACGTGGTCAAGAGAGTTGCCAAAGAAGAATTGCAAAGTGAAAACTGGCTCCGCCTGGTGGCTCGCCTTAGCGACCGAAGCTACGAAGAGATGCGAGTCGCCGTTCTGGAGTTCCTGGATACGGATGTCTTCGACCTGTCGATTGAAAACTGTGTCTCATTCCTGGATCCGCTGGTTGAATCCTGGGACATCGACCTCGCGACTTTTGCTATGGAAATCGTCTTGAACCACAGAGTGGCCCCAGGGCACCCTAAGAAATTTGAGTTTGTTGAAAAGGAAATCGAACCAGCTTTCGACGAAGAGCCGGGGCTTAAAGAATTCCTTGATGATGCTTCCCTCAGCGGCGATGCGACTGAGGGGGAAATCGAGTTCCTAAAAAAGTTACGGTTCAAGGGAAAACGACCCACTCCACTCTACTATTACCGGGAGTTGCAAAACCTCCGAGACCCCCTCCATTTTCGCACCCCGTACCGTAAACTAGCGGACGCACGAACGGGATAACCGAAAGGCTTATGAAGCTGATGGCGGCGGGAAGTTGGAGCCAGAATACAGTGGGCCCGATCGTGGGTAGAAACAGGCGGGCTTGTGCATCCTGGAAGATTCGACGGGGATGAAATCCCACGCTTTGGGAACAACATTTCACTTGCTTCCAACAGATACTCGAGACAAGGAGGCAGATCTCGCCGCAGATGGCGGAGGCGCTGGTCACCAAGCCACGGCCCGAGTTGACCAGCCGCCAAGCAGAAAGCGTCGACTTGTTGAAGAAAGATTGTCCCGGCTTTGCGGTGATGCGCACGAGGGTCCTGAGCTTTCGCATGATCCTCCAGAATGGCAAGGTGTCAACACTCCATCGCTGGATGGAACGGGGTTCGAGCGACGGGAATTGGCTCCTTGAAACGATTCGAGCGAACGCCGAAGCAGGACCTCGGGCGGTAGAAGCTGGCATCAGGGAGAAATGGAGCAGTGGTCCCGTAGAGGGTCAAGCGAACAGACTGAAGGCTCTGAAACGGCAGATGTACGGCCGAGTGAGCGTGGGACTGCTTCGAGCCCGACTGCTTCCGCTCGCGCCAGGCATTTCAACTGTCCTGCAACGAAAGTGAGGAAGACCCTCTATTTACTAGAAATATGTTTCGCGGTGGAAGTGCGCTTGCGATAAGCTACACATCAGACCACTGGGCGGCTTGATATGGAACAGGTTGAGCGGGCAAGGGAGGCGAACCATGAATCAAGAAACCACCAGTGAGGCTTTTGGGAGGCCGGGCGCCGAACCCCGGTGGACGCACGGCGGCAAGGATGGCGTGGGCACCGCCTACGCGGCCTCCAGCAGAATTTGGTTCACTTTTTGGAATGGCATCCTGACCGAAGTCTATTATCCCACCGTTGATCGCCCCCAACTCCGCGACCTCCAGTACCTCATTACGGATGGAAAGACCTTTTTCCACGAGGAAAAACGCCAGCTCAAGTCAAAATTCGAACGCCTCTCCGACCATACCCTTGGCTACAGATGCATCAACACCGATCCGGAAGGACGTTACGCGATTGCCAAGGAGATCATCACCGATCCGCAGCTTGCTTGTGTTCTTCAGCGGACCGAAATCACGGGCGACCCGTCTTTTACATCCAAACTGCGCCTCTACGCCCTGTGCGCGCCTCATCTGGAAGTGGGGGGTTGGGAAAACAATGGGTATGTAGCGAGCGTCAGCGGCCGGAAAGTCCTGATGGCCCAGAAGAATGAGGTCTGGCTGGCGCTGGCCGCAACGGTTCCTTTTTCCCGTGTTTCCTGCGGCTATGTGGGCCAGAGCGATGGCTGGACGGATTTATCGTCCAATTTCCAAATGGACTGGGAGTTTAACCAAGCGCCCGGCGGCAACATTGCGCTCACCGGAGAATTGCATCTCAAAGGCGCCCGCGAATTTACCCTGGGGCTTGCATTTGGTGAGAGTGAGCATCACGCCATCTCCACGCTTTTTCAGGCGCTGTCCATTCCTTTCAAGGCCCACCATAAGCGTTTCACCCAGCAATGGGGGTGTTTGGCGGCAGAGGTTCAGCCTCTGCACAAAGTTTCCGGCGATCAAGGGAACCTCTACCAGGGCAGCTTCAGCCTGCTCCGCGCCCACGAGGACAAATCCTACCCCGGCGCCTTCATCGCCTCGCTGGCCATCCCTTGGGGTGAAGCGAAAGGCGATCAAGACCAAGGGGGGTACCACCTGGTTTGGACACGCGACATGGTCAACAGCGCGTGCGGGATGTTGGCCGCGGGTGACCGCCTCACCCCGTTGCGGGCGCTCATCTATCTGGCCGTGTCTCAGCAAGAGGACGGGGGCTTCGCGCAGAACTTTTGGGTCAATGGCAACCCTTACTGGCGCGGCATCCAACTGGACGAAGTAGCCTTCCCCATCATGCTCGCCTGGCGCCTTCAACAGCAAAAAGCCCTTCAGGATTTTGATCCCTATTCCATGGTTCTGCGGGCGGCAGCCTACCTGGTGCGACATGGCCCCGTGACGCAGCAGGAACGCTGGGAGGAAGCGGGGGGGTATTCTCCATCAACGATCGCTTCGAACATTGCCGCCCTGATTGGCGCCGCCATGATGGCGCGGACGCGCGGCGACCAAGCCACCGCCAAGTTTCTGGAAGGATACGCGGACTTCCTGGAATCGCATATTGAAGCCTGGACGGTCACTACGGACGGCGCCCTGGTCCCCGGCATTAAACGCCACTACATCCGAATCCTTCCCGCAAGCGTAGATAATCCCTACCCCAACGAAACTCCGAACAACAGCACACTCGTTCTTGCCAACCGCCCTCCAGGTTCCCAAAGGGAGTTTCCGGCCAAGGACATTGTCGATGCGGGCTTTCTGGAGTTGGTCCGCTACGGCGTCCGCAAACCACTGGATCCGCTCATTGTGGATACCTTGCGGGTGGTGGACGCCGTGCTGAAGGTGGACACCCCGTTTGGTCCGTGCTGGCGGCGCTATAACAACGATGGGTATGGACAGCGGGAGGATGGCGGCCCATTCACTTCATGGGGCCAGGGCCGCGCTTGGCCACTGCTCACCGGGGAGCGCGGCCATTACGAACTTGTGGCTGGCCACAACGTCAAACCCTTCATCCGGGCACTGGAGGGTTTTGGCTCAGTGACAGGACTCTTGCCGGAACAAGTGTGGGATGAACCTGACCGGCCCGAGATTTACATGTATCTTGGACGGCCGACGGGTTCCGCCATGCCGCTCATGTGGGCTCACGCGGAGTACGTCAAGCTGCTTCGTTCCGTCTTTGACGGGCACATTTTCGACCGCATTCCTGAGGTTGCAGACCGCTATCTCGGGGACCGGAAGAGCTGCCAACCGCTGGAAATCTGGAAATTCAACTGGCAGACGCCTCGCGTCAAAAAGGGCGCTACGCTGCGCATTCAGGCGCTGGCTCCGTTCCGGCTGCACTGGTCAGGAGACGAATGGAACACGTCACAGGATACACCTTCCACCTCCACCGCGCTCGGGCTTGACTTCGTCGATATTCCGGTACCGCCCTCGCAGGCTGCCCCCATCCGCTTTACGTTTTTCTGGACGGCCGGCAACCAGTGGGAAGGGCGCGACTTCGCTGTGAATGCTGAATGAGCAACCACTCAGGGAACAGAAGCTTCTCGCCTTGAACCATGTGGATTCCAAAAGCATACCCGGTGGCCGTGCTCATGATGCTAGCCAGCATGCTTTGCTGGGGCAGTTGGGACAATACCCAAAAGATTGACAAGGATTGGCGGTTCGAACTCTTCTACTGGGATTACATGTGGGGGGTGTTGGCGAGCGCTCTTCTTTTCGGCCTTACCCTGGGGCGCACCCATCCGGCCGCGCACGACAGTTTTCTTTACAATCTCGCCCACGCCAGCGCGCGCTCCTGGGTTGAGGCCTTTGCCGGCGGCGTGATTTTCAATTTCGGCAACTTGCTTCTGGTGGCGGCCATCTCCGTTGCGGGCATGGCCGTGGCTTTCCCGGTCGGCTCCGGATTGGCCCTTGTGATCGGAGGAATTCTTAACTACATCATCCGGCCGGCCGGTAATCCGCTCTTTCTCTTCGGTGGAATCCTTCTCATCTCGGGAGCGATCTTCGCGGATGCCCTGGCCTATCACGGCCTTTCAAAAGGCAAAACGACGGGCAAAAAGGGGATTGTCCTGAGCCTGCTGTGCGGCGTAATCCTGGGCCTGTTCTATCCTCTTGTCGCGAAGGCCATGAGCGGACGTCATCATCTCGGCCCCTATGCGGTGTACTTTGTCTTCGCGCTGGGCGCTCTGGTTTCCAACTTTCCTTTCAATTACGGCTTCATGCGCCACCCCATTGCCGGAGCGCCGCTCTCAATCCGGCAATACTTCCGGGGAAGGGATCAACAGCACGGCTGGGGCGTGTTGGGAGGTTTAATCTGGGGCGTAGGCGCCATCTGCAGCTTTGTGGTTTCCTCGGTTTCCATCGTCGGCCCCGCGGCTTCGTTTTCCATGAGCGAGGGCAATACCATGATTTCCGCCATCTGGGGTGTATTTGTGTGGAAGGAATTTAGTGGGGCCGGCGGGAGTGTCAAGCGCCTGCTCGGGCTGATGTTCTTGCTCTTCGTATTGGGTCTGGTTTCGATCGCCTTGGCGCCGGTCATCCGCTAGGTGCGCGCCCAGTTTTGGTTCCGGCACCGCCGGTTTTAGGGAGGAACACCATGCCGAACGAAAGTCATTTTGACGTCATCATCATCGGCACCGGAGCGGGCGGCGGAACGCTTGCTCACCACCTGGCTCCAACCGGCAAAAAGATTCTTCTGCTCGAACGGGGGAATTTCTTGCCGCGGGAAAAGGACAACTGGGATTCTCGCGCCGTTTTTGTCGACGCCAAGTACCGGGCGAAAGAGACTTGGTATGACAAAGATGGGATACCCTTCCACCCCGGCATCCAATACTTTGTCGGAGGCAACACCAAGGTCTTTGGCGCGGCTTTATTCCGTTTTCGCCCGCAGGATTTTGGCGAAGTTAAACATCATGGCGGCATATCCCCCGCTTGGCCGTTGCGCTATGAGGACTTTGAACCCTACTACACCAAGGCTGAGCATCTTTATCACGTCCACGGGGAGCACGGCATTGACCCGACGGAGGGCCCGGCCAGCGCGCCTTACCGTTATCCTCCTGTTAGCCACGAGCCGCGCATTCAAGAACTCTATAATGACCTGCAGCGGATTGGCCACCATCCTTTTCCCCTGCCGCTTGGCATTCTGCTGGATGAAGAGGACGGCAAACCCCGCCACACCAGCGCCTGTGTCCGCTGTCCGGCGTTTGATGGTTTCCCCTGCCTGGTGAACGGCAAGGCGGATGCCCAGGTGATCTGTGTGGACCCGGCGATGGAGCATGCGAACGTCACTCTGCGGACGGGCGCCTATGTGAAGCGGCTTGAGACCAGCGCCTCCGGGCGCGAGATCACCAAGGTTTTGGTGGAGCGCCATGGCGCGCAGGAAGTATACTCAGCGGATCTGGTGGTGGTTTCCTGCGGGGCCATGAACTCGGCGGCCCTGTTGCTGCGCTCCGCCAATGACCAGCACCCTCGCGGCCTGGCAAACAGCTCGGATGTGGTGGGCCGGCATTACATGCGGCACAATAACTCCGCCTTCATCGCCATTTCCCGGCAGCCCAATCCCACCATCTTTCAGAAGACCCTGGGCGTGAATGACTTCTACTTCCGCTCGGACGATTGGGAATTTCCCCTAGGCCAGATTCAGATGCTCGGCAAATCCGATGGAGAAATGATCAAGGGTGAAGCTCCGTCCTGGGCGTTCTGGAAGCCTGAGTTTGCGCTCGATTTCTTGGCCGAACACTCGATCGATTTCTGGCTGCAATCGGAGGACCTGCCCGACCCGGAGAATCGCGTGACGCTGGGCCCGGAAGGCCAAATTACGCTTCACCTTGAGGACAACAATCTTGAAGCACACGCGCGCTTGACGGCGAAGCTCAAGGGCCTGCTCAGTGAAATTGGCCTTCATGACCACCTCATGCCGCGGTCGCTCTACTTGGGCAAGGAGATTCCGATCAGCGGCACCGCCCATCAGGCCGGGACGGTGCGCTTCGGTCCCGATCCCAAAACGTCGGCCCTCGACCTGAATTGCAAAACCCACGATTTGGACAATCTCTACGTTGTGGACAGCAGCTTCTTTGTCTCCATTGCGGCCGTCAACCCCGCGCTCACCATCATCGCCAACGCCTTGCGAGTGGGAGACCATTTAATCGAACGGCTGGGATAGGTGGATGATGGCAGGCGGGCGGCAGTGCCGCCTCCAGTCCGGCGATCCCCTGCAAACACATCAAAAGGAGGAAACGGACATGAAAGCGATTGCCATTGTACCGGGCGCCGCCGGCTCGCGTCTGGTGGAGCGGCCAGAGCCCTCTATCACGGCGCCCGATCAGGTAAAAATGCGCGTGGTGCGGGTAGGCATTTGCGGGACGGACCGCGAGGAAGTGACGGGAGGCCGCGCCCAGGCGCCCGATGGCCAAAAGGAGTTGGTGATTGGCCACGAAATGTTTGGCAAGGTGGTAGAGGTAGGCTCAGCCGTCACCCGCGTCAAAGCCGAGGATTATGCGGTGTTCACGGTGCGTCGGGGCTGCGGTTCATGCGCGCCCTGCCAGATGAACCGCGCCGACATGTGCCAGACCGGGAACTACCACGAGCGGGGCATCAAGGGCCTGGACGGTTACCAGACGGAACTCGCCGTGGATCAAGAGCAGTATGCGCTGCGCATCCCGCCTGAACTTGCCCCCGTGGGCGTTCTGCTGGAGCCGCTTTCGATTGTTGAGAAAGCCATTGATGAGACCATGCGCCTCCAAAGCCTGCGCTGCCCGGACGCCGCCGTGACCCCGGACTGGCTTTTTGGCCGCCGCTGCCTGGTGGCGGGCATTGGCCCGGTGGGTTTGCTTGCGGCCCTGGTCCTGGTGCTGCGAGGAGGCGCGGTCTACGGTCTGGATGTGGTCGATGCCAACACCGCCCGGCCGCAGTGGCTTGAAGCCATCGGCGGCAAGTACATCGACGGGCGCAAGGTGCCTGCAGGCCACGTGGAAAAGGTGGATGGGGCGATGGACCTGGTCGTGGAGGCCACGGGAATCCCCGCCTTGGAGTTCAATCTGCTTGACGCTTTGGCCTTGAACGGGGCCTATGTGCTTACCGGAATCCCCGGCGGCGACCGGCCCCTGCAGATTCCCGGCGCTCAACTGGTGCGCCAATTAGTGCTAAATAACCAATTAATGCTCGGCAGTGTGAATGCCGCTCGCGGCCACTTCCAGATGGGGGTGGATGACCTTGCCCATGCCCATCTGCGCTGGCCCGGCCACGCCGAACGGTTGATCACCCACCGGCATTCGCCCCAAGAGTTTGTTGAAATGCGCGATCAGCATGAAGCCGACGTCATCAAAGAGGTCATCGAGTGGTCCGCAGCATAAGACGAAGCGCGGCGGGCCTGCGGCACACCCGGCGATCTTTGCTCACGCAAGGTTCACATACAATGTATCACTGCTGTCCGGTTAACCTGGATTATTCATGAAGCTCCCTTGTAGGACCGGAAGGGCACGGTTTTAACCGTGCCGAAGGACGGTGCTTCGATCGTTTTTTGTCTCGCATCCCGAACGGTCCGTTCGTGGGCGGCGTCGTTGCTGTTCAGCAGAGCCAGAAAATAGAACGTGTCGGCAAAAAGAGGGTTCACTTCTTCGAGGTCCCATGGATGTAATGATCGTGATTCGCGGCCCAGTCGGCGGGCATGTCATGAACGGCGCTGATGACATCCTTCAGCCTTTCTGACAATGGACGCGGCACGATTGGCTCAATCCGCACCGGAGTCCCCTCTGGAAGATTGGCGTCTGGTGCCAACAGTACCGTACCCTTCGAAACCTTTCCAAGATAGGTCACAAGCCCACCACCTCTGCCAAAGAACGCTCTCTGGTCCGGTTCAAGAAATATCCGTGCCTTTAGATTACCGCATAACCGGCACAATCGCGGCTCCTTCCGGTGCGCCGTGCCGTCAGCGCGCAGGTGTAGTCACCATCTCGTCACGCCCGCGAGATGCAGGGCCGTCAGAAAGGGAAATTGACCGGAGATGAAGCACGGCAGACACAATGTGGTGCTTGCCGCGCTCCGGCGGACCTGCTGGAAGCCCCACGGATTTGGAGTGGTTTAAGAAACTCCTCTAAGGTAATCTGATGGGGAGGGAGGACGCCGGATGGAGTCCAGTATTGATCCACGACTGGTGAAGGCGATTACTGAACTGAAGGCTGCCGGAGCTCGAGAGGTCTACGTGTTTGGTTCGGCTGCGAAGGGGATCTCTGGCCAAAACTCTGACGTGGACTTGGCGGTTTCAGGCCTGCCGCCGGAGGTTTTCTTCCGTGCGATGGCGCGGGCCGCACGCGCATTGGGCCGGCCGCTTGATCTGGTTGATTTGGATGAGGAGAACCCCTTCAGCCTGCATCTGAAGCGCGAGGGGGAATTGCGGCGTGTCGGATAGGCTCCGTAAACAGGTCTCGCTTGAACTGGAGCAGATTGACCGGCTGCTTGCGGCCCATCGCCCGTTGCTTGAAAAATGTACGCATACCACCCCGGACAATATTGAGCTTTCTGCTGCCGCCGCAATATTGCACGCTTTTTATACACGAGGACATAAGTCGGCGACGGGCATCTGCTGTAGCGCCGATCTGCGACCGGCGCTACAGAACCGGACGCCGCCGACATACGGCCGTGGGTATACAATGGCATGGCGAACATATCCAAGAGGATTGCCGTGCAGGCAGAAGCCGAACTGCCACGCGGCGATTCCTGGCATCAGGATTTGATGGATCTCGTGAGACTGCCAGCCGATGAGAACGCTTGCATCGGAGTAAAGAAACCGCAGGCTTTTAGTGCGGGTCTGCGCGGTTGTTTTAGTCAGAATAGAAGAATGGAGCGAGCACGGCGGGGGGAACGTAACGGGTTGCTTGCCGGAGAATCGCGCGACAGGTACCTGTATCGAGCTCGCGGTGGTCAGGTATCGTCAAGGTTTCGCGGTTACCGCTCGGCGCGGCACGCTGGAGTTTCATGTGACTTCCCCGCTGCGAAACGACTTCAAATCCAAATTGGCGCAATATCCCTGCGACTTCCCTTCCGGAGAGCCGCTTAAGCCGGGGCAGGGGCGGCCTCCAACTCAAAGGTTACGATAATTGAGGGAGAAGCGGCCAGCCCGAGCTCAGCAAGGCTCTCCCCTTCCAAGTGAAGAGCGACCGCCTCACGGAGATTGGCCGACACTTCATCCAGGGTGGCCCCTTGCGTAACCACAGGGATCTCCAAACACTCCGCCACGTACCCCGATTGCTCGCCGGGCCGGATGACAGCCTTAATAGTGTGCTGCAAAGGCATCCTCAAACTCCTTGGCCTACGCCCAAATCCTAACAGATCCGCCCTGCGGTCTCAAGCATAAGAGTCATCCTACCCCTCTTGCGGGGCGCCGCCCGCGCTTTGCTCGTCACTCGTCACTTTTCACTTGTCACTGCTCTCAGACCCGAAGCAGAAGCCCGCCGCGCCGCCAGCGCGCAGAAGCTTTCCCATCTTGCCGTGCCCGCGAGAAGCATAGGCGTCAGAAAAGGAGAGTGATCAGGGAAATGAGCCAAGAGGCAGAGGGGTAAAGACTGCCCGTCAGGCAGCGGACAGGGGCCAGACGCACAAAAGGGTACACGGCTGCAAAGTGTAGCAACCCGTTTTCGCCTGGTAAATTTTAGGATATACTCGGCGCAGCGAAACGGAGGGCCAGTCTCAGTGAAGATCTGCCCCAATTGCGGTCAAACTTACCCAACCCACTTCGTCTTGTGCCCTCAAGACGGCCAGACGCTGACCGAGGCTGACGTCTGGTCAGAAGGAACCGTCATTCGTGAGAAGTATCGCATCCTCGGAAAGATCGGCTCCGGGGGCATGGCGACCGTTTACAAGGCGCAGCATGTGGATTTCAAGGAATTGCGCGCCCTCAAGGTCATAAGCCCCGAGCTGGCGCGGGATGAAAGCTTTGCCCGGCGTTTCAAGCAGGAGGCGGTGGTGACGCGCATGCTCCATCACCCCAATGCTGTGCGAGTTGAAGACATTGACAAGGCGGAGGATGGACGCCCATTTATCGTGATGGAGTATATCGACGGGCGGAGTCTGAAGGAAGTGATTCAGAACGAAGGGCCGATACCGGTGAAACGAGCCTGCCGGATCGCAAAGAATGTGGCCTCGGCGCTCGACGCCGCGCACGCGCTGGGCATGGTGCATCGTGACATCAAGCCGGCCAACATCGTTCTGGTCGAAACGAAATCCGGGGAACAGGCGAAAGTATTGGACTTTGGTATTGCGAAAGTTAAGGAAGGGCTTCTTGAAGACTCTAAACTCAAGCACATGACGCTGACGGGTACAGGCGCGGTGGTGGGCACGCCGGCCTATATGTCTCCAGAACAAGCGAAGGGAATGAAGGGAGACCAGCTTGATGGCCGGTCGGATATCTATTCGCTCGGCGTCGCCATGTACCAGATGCTGGCCGGAGAGCTGCCTCTCAACGCCGATTCTGAGATGCAGATGATGATGGCGCAAATCAACACAAAGCCCAAACCCATTCAGCAGCGGCGCAAGGACGTCCCCAGCTCAATATCCAGATTGGTGATGCAATGTTTGGAAAAGAATCGTGACCATCGGCCGGCGAGCGGACGCGCAGTGGTCGAAGCAATCGAAAGGTGGGAACGAGAGTCAACGCCCGTTGCGGTCCCGAAGGAAAGGCGAGAGGCGGGAGAACCGGAAGGACGGCAAGGCGTCGGCGAAATCGGACCCCATCCTGACCGTCCAATTGACTCCAGTGGTGAAAGAAGAGAAGCCGGAGTGCGACTCAAAGAGCTACAGTTCCCCCGGACGCGGAAGGCTCGTTTGGTTCGCCAAATGTTAGTCCCAAGTGTCATCGCCGCTGGATTGCTGGCCACTGGCGTTTGGTATGTGGCTTCCAAGCCGGACAAATCTGGCAGCCAGACACGTGGCACGAGCTCAATTAATGAGAATACGTCCCAGTCAAAGACGAAGCTTGAAAATGCGACGGGGCAAAGCGAGCCAGCTCCAAGAATTCCACTCTCTGTCGACGCTTCAGCCGCACAGAGGAACGAGTCACCCCCGCTCGTAACCAAGTCAAGGGCGCGGCACACCTCGGCGGCTCGTTCCGATGATCGTCTGGCTTCAGCGCCGACGCCGGCCGCTTTGTCACCAGAAGTTCAACGCCAAATCAAAGGCGCGATAACCGAAGGGGACGTCGACGCGGATGATGGCATGTACGACGCAGCCCTCAAAGCGTACAGCCGGGCGTTACAATACGCCGGTTCCGATATTGCAATTCGGGGTGAGATACAACGGAAAATCCAGCGGGCGAAGAAAGCTAAGGGCACGGAAGCAGCGGACGGCATCTTGAATCGTTAAGGTGACTCTAAAGGGAGGGGCTAGAAGTGCGCAGAGGGTTCTGTTTCCGTAAAGTCGGACGCTATGCGACCATCGTTGTTCTTACATGGGGAGTGATTCTTTCAAGTAGACTCACAGGACCGACAGTTCATGCCCAGAAGCCGAAGCCCTTTTCCGAACAAGAGATTGTTCGGCTGCTTAAAGGCGACGTGACACCTAAGCGAGTAGCTGAGCTAGCGCGGGACCGCAAGATCGATTTCCAGATTACGCCAGAAGTCGAGAAGGAACTGCGCAGGGCCGGGGCGACCAATTCACTACTATCGGCACTCCGGACGGCCGCTCCGCCAAGTGGCGGGCAGGCTGCCGTTGGCAGCGTAGGCAGTGGGACACTGACCGGTGCTATTGCCCGCAACCACAATGAGTTGTGGGAGTTGGCTCAAAAGACTAACCGCGACTACTTCGAATTCCAGTTACCCCGCGAAGGCGCAAGGCAGAATATCGGGTCTTTGCAGGTGCAGCTTGTGCACACCGACGCCGAGCACAACCTCTTCACGATGAACCTCTATTTTGATGGCAAAGTGTCGCAACGATCAAACGAAGCGATTGACGAGCCCGTTGTTTTCTATATGCGGAACGCGGCGAGCGCCCTCATACTTGTAGCGAATAAGGTAGGCAAGAATTCGGTCGGCGGTTATATCAGCGCACCAAAAGGCTTCTTTCCAAACGCGACGAGCGTGCTCGCCAAGACTGCATCGACTTCTCCCTTCGAGAACCGGATCGCAACACCTGCCCCAGCGCCTCTTGCTACGCTTCTCGTTGAAGGCACTCCGGGCGCGCACGTCTATCTCGATGATGTTCCGGTAGGGACTACGAGTCCCGAAGGCGGGTTGAAGCTACCAAACCTTCCGCCGGGCCCCCACAAGGTCCGGTTGTCACTCGACGGTTACAAAGATGCGGAGCGAAGTGTGGACCTGCCGACCGGCCAGACGCAAATGATTTCTGTGAGCCTGCAGCCCCTGAAAGTTGCGCGGTCCCCGGAGCCCACCGCCGCCACACAGTCCGGTACCACGGTGCCTGGGGCCTTATCCCAGTACACAGTTCCGGCCGGTACATTTCGAGGCTTCTCGGTCGATAGCCTTACACGCTCATGGCGGGACCGGCTTGGGTTAGGTCGCACTACAGTCGGAGTGGTTATAACCGCTCTTCCGCCCACTGCAGCCGAGGCAGGATTGCAGCCCGGCATGGTGATAGAAAACGTTAATCACCACCCCGTGAGCTCCGAGGCGGACTTCCGCATGCTGACCGCCCACGCTCAAGGCCAAACCTTGCTGCGCATCTTTTACGAGGGCAGGTCCACGTGGCTCGTGTACCAGCCCTCGCCGCCGCATCACAAGAAAAAACGGAAAACCCTGATCGGTGTAGTCAGCGACAGCGCGTGCGGCGTAAAGCATTCGAGAGCTAGCCGCCAAGCCGCGGAGTGTGTCTCGAAGTGTGTCGCCGGGGGCGCCAGGTACGTGCTTGTTTCACGCGGCAAGATATATCAAATTGAACCCCAGGATCAGTTCTCCAACTTCGCTGGCATGAAAATAAAGGTTACAGGAACTACTGAAGGTGGCTTAGTCAATGCCGATTCTGTTTTACTCGTTCGGTAAGGACATGCAGACCCTCAAGGATAATGCGAGGGAATGCGTGCAGCTCGCAAATAAGTCGAAAAGGGAAGGCGTACCTCGCGAGAACACGTGGAGAGCCATTCTCGCGCCTGCTTTCGTCTTTTCGCTCGCGCTGATTCTCCAGCTTCGCGCGGTTGCCCAGGTTTCACCCAAGCCGCTCTCAAAGGACGAAATTGTCAGATTGCTAAAGGGCGACGTGACGCCTCGGCGTGTGGCCGAACTGGCGCGGGAGCGAAGCATCGATTTTCAAATAACAATGGAGATCGAGAAAGAACTGCGTGCAGCCGGCGCCGACGACGCGCTTCTCTCGGTACTTCGAGGGGTAGCTCCCAAACCCGCGCCTCCGGCAGCGCCGAAGCCCTCCGTTGAACGGGCGGCCGAACCCTCGCCGGGAGCCGTCAAGGAGAATCCGAAGGACGGCCTGAAGTACGTCTGGATTCCACCGGGCGCGTTCATGATGGGGTGCTCGCCGGGAGACAGCGAGTGCAACGCTGACGAGAAGCCCGCCCACCCCGTTACCATCACGAAGGGTTTCTGGATGGGCCAGACCGAGGTCACGGTGGGAGCGTACAAGCGCTTTGCGCAGCAAACTGCTGGAAGAGGGATGCCGCCCGAACCGAGCTTTAGCAAGCCGCTGAACAGTGGATGGAGCGATAACTCCATGCCCATTGCCCATTGTCGACGTCACGTGGGATGACGCGCAAGCCTATTGTACTTGGGCGGGAGGACGCTTGCCGACCGAGGCGGAGTGGGAGTACGCGGCGCGCGGCGGGAGCACGGCGGCCCGTTATGGGCCGCTTGATGACATCGCTTGGTACGCCGACAACACCGGCAAGAGCCGCCTGGACAGCACGTTGATCTGGAATACTGATCAGGCGATCTACCTCAAGCGGTTGGCAGATAATGGCAACAACTTGCATGAGGTGGGGCAAAAGCGCCCCAATGCGTTCGGCTTGTTCGACGTGCTGGGGAACGTGTGGGAGTGGGTGAACGATTGGTACAATACGAATTACTACCAGAGCAGCCCGTCTCAAGACCCTCCTGGCCCCCCCCGGCGGACAGTTCCGAGTTATCCGTGGCGGGTCCGGGGTTCCCGAGGCCGTTCGCGTTTCGTACCGCTACAGGTACGGTCCTGCCGTCGGGAACGTCAACGTTGGGTTTCGTTGTGCGCGGGAAGCGGATAAGCCTTGATCCTTTTTCCTTTTCCCTTGACGTCTTTTAATTTGGGGGTTCGGGGGCTGCGCCCCCGCGCGAAAATATATGGGCAATGGTTTTGGCAGCGGAGCGCTCCGCACTCCCGCAGTGTTCACCTTTGCTCACCCGGGTGTGCGACATAGAAGTTGAAATTTGAAGATTCTCTCTTTATTGTGGTATAAATCCTAACGTGTATATACGTTAGGATAAGGAGGCTTATGGCCGAGACTCTTCCTCCGTTGGAGAATCAAAGATCTCAGGTGGTGCAGGGGATAGCGGGGTTGGGAGATTTTCGCCGGGGTTCGATTACCAGCATTACCGGCCGCTGTGGGAAGGCTAACTGCCACTGCCATCAGCCGGGGCATCCGGGCCATGGACCGAATTATCGTCTCACCCGTAAGGTCCAAGGCAAGACGGTGTCGGAGACGTTCTCCAGCCCGGCTGCCTTGCGCAAGGCGCAGCGCGAGGTGGCGGAGTTCCACAAGTTTCAGGCGCTGAGTCAGACTTGGGTGGAGATCAACGAAAAGATTTGCCAGCGGCGTCCGGTGGAAGGGGAAGAGGATTTGAGCGAGCCGGAAAAAAAACGGCGGAAGCGATCCGGCAAGCGATCGGGCGCGAAGTAGATCAGCTCTTGCGGGTGGTTTTCCAGGATCGGCGCAAGACGGGGCGCCTCGATCTGGAAGCGACGGAGATGGCGATGCGCTCAGCCCTGCACCGGGCGGGCGCGGCGGCGCTGAGCCAATTGCTTCAGTTCCCCGCGCCGACCGGCGAACAGCGCACCGTGGCTTGCCCCTGCGGCCAGCAAGCCCACTACCACCAACTGCGCACCAAGCCCGTGCTGACCGCCGTGGGCCCGGTGGAAGTCTCCCGTCCCTACTATTGGTGCCCGGACTGTCACGCCGGCCAATGCCCCGCCGATGTCGAACTGGACATCGAGAACACCGAATTCTCCCCGGGGGTACGGCGCATGCAGGCGATGGTGGGTCAGGATGCACCCTTCGATCATGGCCGCGAACAGATGAGCGTTCTGGCCGGCTTGGAGGTGACCGCTAAATCGGTGGAGCGCACGGCGGAGGCGGTCGGCGCGGATATCGCTCAGTGCGAGCAAGGGGAAATCCGGAAAGCTCTCCCGTTGGACCTTCCCGTCCTTGCGGGCGACCCGATTCCCGTCCTGTATGCGCAAATGGACGGAACGGGAGTACCGGTGGTGAAGAAAGAGACGGTGGGCCGCGCGGGCAAGACGGAGGGCCAACCGGCCCACACACGGGAAGTCAAGTTGGGGTGCGTGTTCACTCAAACGAGCTGGGACCGGGAGGGCTACCCGGTCCGTGATCCGGATTCCACCACTTACACCGGCGCCGTCGAAACCGCTGAAGAGTTTGGCAAACGTCTTTACCATGAAGCCGGCCAGCGGGGTTGGAGCCGCGCACCAAAGAAGGTGGTGATGGGCGACGGGGCCGAATGGATCTGGAACCTGGCCGACCTGCACTTCCCGGGTGCGATTCAAATCGTCGACCTTTACCACGCCCGTCAGCATCTGTGGGAGTTGGCTCGCCGCCTGCACCCCCAGGACGAAGGGAAGCAGAAGGGCTGGATGAAAGCCCATCAGAAGCGCCTGCTGGATCAGGGAAAAATCGAAAGGCTGGTCAGCGCGCTACGCTCCCTCCCATCCCACAGCGCCGAGGTCGCGGAGAAGCTCCGCACCGAGGCGGATTACTTCGAGAGAAACGCGGATCGGATGCGATACCCCACGTTCCGCCGCCAACACCTCTTTGTGGGCTCGGGCGTCATCGAAGCCGGATGCAAAACGGTGGTTGCTTCCCGCCTCAAACGGTCCGGAATGTTCTGGACCGTCCGGGGAGCCAACGCCATCCTGGCTCTACGCTGCTCTTATCTCAATGGCCGCTTCGAGGATTACTGGGAAGGCCGCCGGGTAGCTATTGCCGCTTAACTCCAACTTCTATGTCGCGCACCCTGCTCACCCCACTGTCTTGCCTTGGGAGCCAAAAATGACTATAATGACCATAGAGACTTTCGAGAGGATCTAACGATGAGTACACATGCGTGGACGGTGGCCGAGGCCAAAGCGAAATTCAGCGAACTGCTCGCCAGGGCAAGCTCGGACGGGCCGCAGGCAATCTCCAGGCGGGGGCGCAGGACTGCGGTGGTGGTGGCGGCGGAGGAATGGGAGCGCAAGACGAGGCGCAGAGGCAATCTGGCCGAATTCTTTGCCGCTTCGCCGCTTCGCGGGTCACGAGTGAAGATCAGACGCCCACGTGGCGGCCTGCGCAAGGTTGATCTGTGAGCTTTCTGCTGGATACCAATGTTGTTTCGGAGTGGATGAAACCGCATCCGAATCCCGGCGTCGTCGCCTGGCTGGCGGACGTGGACGAAGATCGCGCTTTCTTGAGTGTCGTCACCCTCACGGAGCTGCGCTACGGTGTTGAGCGCATGGCCGCGGGCAACCGGAGGAAGCGGCTGGGCGAGTGGCTGGAGGAGCAACTGCCGCTGCGCTTTGAAGGAAGGATTCTCACGATTGACCGTGCTGTGGCCGACACTTGTGGAAAGGTGGTGGCGCGGAGTGAAGCCAGGGGGCGCCGGTTGGAGGCCATGGATGCGTTCATCGCCGCCACGGCCGAGGTTCATCGGCTGACGTTGATCACACGCAATACCTCGGATTTTGAGTCCATGGTCAAGGAAGTCCTGAACCCGTGGACCTAACCGAAAACAACCCTGGAAACATTCGCGTATCGAACCGCAACAGGAACAATCCTGCCAACAGGAACGACAACGATGGGTTTAGTTGTGCGCGGGACGTGGGGCGGTTCCCGCAAGGCGGGACCGAGGCCAGAGCTGGAGCGCTCTTGGTCGCTTCGGGCGTGCCAACCTCCACTTCCGGGCTCTGATCCCGACGCGCCGGACGGGCCGGGGCGTCAAACAACGCTGGACTCCCCGGACCTGCAGTAGCCTGGCGGCGACCCTCGGCCGGGGAACTCTGGTGGTGCTGTAGCGCGGCCGTACGTGCTTAAGGAGGTTTCAATATGCAAACGATGGCTATCGTGGTGCAGCGAGAAAAAAAAGAGGGCGAGCTGGTAACAGGAACTCTGACCGTGAACGGGCAGGTGGTGGGGAAGACTTACGAGAACGCGGGGCTCATGATCCTTGCTGGCCGGTATCCGGGCTATCTGCGCTATGTGTCCGGCAAGAACTTCGTTCAAGGACCTTTCGGGAGCATCGCCAAGACCGGTGACTTCCTCATGGAGGTAGGGAACGTTCCGGGCAGGTCAAGCCTGCTTTTCCATGGCGGGAACAAGCCTGGGCAGTCCAGAGGCTGCATCATGCTGGGAGGCGTGGGCAAGGACCCGAAGACGCATGTGCCGCACCTCGAATACGACCATCCCCTGCGGAAGCTCCGGAGGTTGTTCTACGGTAGCGAAACTCCGGTAATGTCGCCAGCTCTAAACGTGACGATCCAGGTAAACGACATCAATGCTTGCTACCGCTGAGTCTGCCGCCGCCAACCGGTGTTACGGCATTGGAGGGGGAGGCGTACACCTTGTTACTCGGCTGAGTGGAGCAACCCCGCTAAGGGAGGGCGGATAACAATGATCATACCCCAGCTGGAAGACCCCGTTGACTTCTACCAGAGGCACTTCCGAAATCAGTGGTGGACCTCCACTATCCAGTCGTATGCACAGCTCAAGATAGCACTCAAGGGTGAGGGGCTTCATCAGCACCATTTGATCCCCAAGAGCTTGTTGCTGCATGGGCCCATAAAGACTCGTAATCTCATTGACTACGTGCCCTCGGTGCCCCTCACCGAGGCTGAACACCTGAAGACCCTGCACACTGCCTTGAACGAACTCTTGAGAAGAAACGGCTTGTGGCAGAGAGATCTCTCCGCTGCTGAGCTAAGACGCGCAATCGATTTGGTATCCGAGTTTTATGAGCGGCACGGTCTACGGCATTTCGCCGCAGCAATTCACGGCTTCCGCCGGGAAGCCTATGACAAGGTCGCATAGGGGTGGACCAGGGTTGTAATTAGCGGGTACCGGACGCAAGTCCTTTTCGATCATGGTTATCTCGACGGTGAAGCACGCGTTTCAAGCTGGCCGCGAATTCAGCGATTTTTCCGAAGCAGGTGATGCAATGCCAATCGGTGTGCGACTGCCACTCGCCCTGGGCATCCTTCCAAGACCGCTTGGTGGCGAGTGAAGGGACGGTGAAGGGGAGCCGTCCCGAGTGGTGCGGGTCTCACGTCAGCCCCTCACCCCAACTTGCGGGCGGGGAGAGAAGGGCTGGGGTAAGGGATGCCGGTCGCGGACCGGCATTTCAAAAAGTCCTTGACAGTGATGTACTTATGGAGTAATATAGGTGTAGTACACTTACTTAGAAAGGTTTCTCCTGACCAGGCAATCTATGTTATTGAAAATAAATACCAATTTACGGCTCCAGGAACAAAGCCATTATGAGAGAGTGAAAAACCCAGTAAAAATGCGGGGGCGAGCCCAATGAGCGGAAAAAAACAATCTTTTTTTGCCTGTGGAAAAGTCTGTAACACAATGAAAATATGGATAAATCATGAGGAACAAAGCGATTCAAAGCCACTATCAAAGCCATTGAAAATGCTGCTAACACATAGATGTTGCTAGAGTTACATCGATTTCAGGAACAAAGCCAAGCAATTAACTTGGAATCAGCAAGTTACAAACTTTGCGCGGAAAATTAGGAACAAAGCCATGGTAAAAACCGGCTAACCCATAGATGATGCATGAGTTACATCGATTTTCAGAACAAACCCAATCAATTAACTTAGAATCAACAAGTTACGAACTGTGCGCAAAATCAGCGTAAGAACTGGCTTTGTGATCCTCTTGCTGGCGCGAGGCCAGTGGCCGCCGCGAGCGAACCGCGTTCCACTCGCTCCAACCGCACAACGAAATGGAAAGTGCTACCACGGCCTTCTTCGCTTTCCACCCAGATTTGCCCGCCCATGATCTGGACGAGTTGGGCTGAAATCGTCAAACCCAGGCCCGTGCCGCCATACTTGCGGGTTGATGATCCGTCGACCTGCTGGAAGGCTTCGAAGATCAGTGACTGCTTGCCGGCTGGGATGCCAATTCCCGTATCCGAGACTGAGATGCGTAGTGAAACGTTTTCTTTGTCGCCCGAATCTTCCTGAACCTGGACTTCGATTGATCCTGCTTCTGTGAACTTGAAGGCGTTCCCCACCAAGTTCGTGAGGACCTGTTGAAGCCGGCCCTTGTCCCCCATCAAAAGGCTGGGAACTTCGGGTTGGACCTTCCAGGAAAAATCCAGTCCTTTCTGCCCCGCCTCCAGTGTAAACGGCTTCAGGACTTCAGCCAGCGCTGGGGACAACTCAAACTCAACGGGGTCAAGCTCCAGCTTCTTCGCCTCGATCTTGGAGAAGTCCAGAATTTCATTAATGATCTTCATCAGGTTGTCCGCGGACAGCTTGACCAACTCCAAACATTCCCGCTGGTCCGGATCGAGGTCCGTTTCCAGCGTAAGTTCGGTCATGCCAATGATCCCATTCATCGGCGTGCGAATCTCATGGCTCATATTGGCCATGAATTCGCTCTTGGCGCGGCTCCCGGCCTCAGCGGCCTCTTTGGCAGTCTTCAACTCTTCCTCGACCCGCTTCCGTTCCGCGTTTTCGGCTTTTAAGGCATCATTGGCCCGGGTCAGTTCAACTGTCCGTTCATCAACCAGCATCTCCAGATCGTCTTTTGACCTGCGCAGGATTTCCTCGGCCGCCTTGCGCTTGGTAATATCTTCCGCAATGCCGACCACACGGTGGAAGCGGCCGGAGCCATTCGCAATCGGGAACGCCCGGTCCCAGATCCAACGGACTTGGCCATCCGGCCGGACGATCCGGTACTCCGACTCTGTAGGTTTACCTTCCAACGCTTGGTCAAAATAACTGGAGGCGAGGTCTCGATCCTCCGGATGAATCGTTTCCAACCAGGACGCCGACTGCTCGAACAGATTCCAGGAATTTCGCCCCCAGATTTCTTCGTAGGCTGGACTGACGTAAAGCCGCTGGCGCTTCTTAACATCTATCATCCAAAAAACTTCGCGCACATTCTCGGCCATTTGCCGGAAGCGTTCTTCACTTTCGCGGAGAGCTGCCTCCGCCCGCTCACGGTCAGCGATTTCTTCCTGCAACTCCTGCGTTCGTTCGTCGACTCTGCGGGAAAGTTCCTTTTCCTGCTCATTGAGTTGCCGCACGCGGAGACGGTGTCCTGTCAATCCCAGCCCAAGAACCGCCAATGCACACAACGCCAAAAACCAGAATGTCTGGTAATAATGGGGTTTCAGCGCCAAGTTGAAGGAGGCGCCGGTCTGATTCCAAACCCCGTCACGGTTGCAGGCAATCACTTTGAATTTGTACTTGCCGGGGGGGATGTTTGTGTAATAGGCCGCGCGGCGGGTTCCTGCGTTCACCCAGTCCTTGTCAAACCCCTCCAGCATGTATCTGAAGCGGACTTTCTGTGGGGAAAGAAAAGTCAGCGCCGTGAAGCGGAATTCAAGCTGTCCTTTGCCGGGAGCGGCGGTGACTTTGGCCGAAGGATTCACCATCCGGTTGTTGACGATCGTTTGTTCGATCTCCACCGGCGGCGGCATTGTCTGCGCCATGGCCTTCACCGGATCCACCATCACCACGCCTTTCACCGTGGGGAAGCAGAGCCTTCCGTCCAGTGTCTTGCAGCCCGCGGGTTGAAAGCCTCCATTGCATTCCTTGCTCTTCATGCCGTCGGAGACGCCGTAGGATGTTGAGGTGATTCTACGGATCTTGCCATCTGCAAAATCGTTCAGGTCCTGCTTACTCGCCCGGAAGATGCCTTTGTTCGAGCTCATCCAGAGGTACCCGGATCCATCCTCCAGGATCTGAAAACCGGCATCGTCGAGCAGGCCGGCCTTCGTAGTAAAACTCACAAACTTGCCGTTCTTGAACCGGTTCAGCCCGCCGCCATTGGTTCCAAGCCAAAGCGTGCCATCTGGGTCGCCGTGGATTGCCCACACCACGAGGTTTGAGAGTCCTTGCTTGACGCCGTAGACGGTGAACTTCCCATTCCTCAGGCGATTCAGGCCGCCGCCGCCCGTGCCAATCCATAAGCTCCCGCCAGGGCCCTCGTAGATGGAGAGGACGTGGTTGTTGGACATGCCGTCTTTGGTGATATAGGTAAGAAAATGCCCGTTATTCCACCGGCTAAGTACAGTGGTTCATAAATTCACTCACGTATTTTTCCGTTACGCGGCTGCTGAATCTGCCGATCGGGGCGAATGACTCATTTTGGCCAGCAAGTGGGCAAGGTCAGCCCGAGTGAACT
>Ga0102924_1001600_pt1 | contig 25879 bp, 26 predicted proteins | sample PaiPotPPM11metaG_FD_80116 | JGI IMG/M metagenome (GOLD analysis project Ga0102924, IMG submission 80116) | Iron sulfur acid spring bacterial and archeal communities from Banff, Canada, to study Microbial Dark Matter (Phase II) - Paint Pots PPM... ... | reverse complement strand
CGGGGGTGGTTTTCACTCAGCCGCTGAAACTCGCCGGCGGTGACTACTCCGAGCGGCTGGCTCCCGGGTCCGCTATCGGTCCCGCATGCTGCAACAATGCGCCCAGGCGGCCCGTGTGCGCCGCAGATGCCTGGGCCAAGCATTGACCGCAGGGCGCGGACGTTCGCGGCTGTGTGCGCCTGTCAGCGCCTCGGGGTTAGCGACGAGGCGGTCACACCGGGTCAACCGGTCGTGGGGCAACGATCTGAGCTGCAAGCGGGACCATCGATAGCGGGAGGTGGTATCGCCTCATACGCTCCGTAACGGATGTCGGCGCTCTTGGTTAGAGTCGCTGGGAAGGCGCCGGGACGGCTCTCGGGAGGATTTGCATTACGGATCGGGAGGGGAGAGCCCACGTGCCCGCATCGCCGAGCCTGCGCCGCCGCCGGCTCGCCGCCGAGTTGCGGAGACTGCGCGACCAGGCTGGTTTGTCGACCCCGACGCGGCCAAGAGGCTGGGATGGCAGGCGTCGCGGGTCTCCCGGATCGAGACCCGCCAGTCCGGGATCACCGCTCCGGACCTGCGCAAGCTGTTGAACGTGTACGGAGTCGAGGACGAGGACTTCCGGGCCTACCTGGCCGAGCTGGCCCGGCGGGTGAACGAGCGCGGCTGGTGGCAGAAGTACGCGGGCCTGATCGGAAGCGAGTACGCCGACCTGATCAGCCTGGAGGCAGAGGCGTGCGGACGATCCGCGCCTACCAGCAGGAGCTTGTGCCGGGCTTGCTTCAGACCCCGGACTACGCCCGCGCGGTCATCCGGAACAGCCGGAAGGTCAGCGCGCTCGCGGAAACCGAGAACACCGCATTCATCCTGGCGGACGCCCGCAACGTCGACGACATTCTGGACCACCCGGAAACGGCCCGGCTCCTGCGCGGCCGGGAGGACTCGGGGTATTTCTCCGCTACGGCCTGCCCGGATCGGTGAAGTCGTGGATGCTGTGCTCGGTCAGGTCAGGGGCGTGGCGGGCGACCGTCCGGTAGTCCGCGTCGTCGTGCAGGACGGCCAGGCCGTGGTGCGCGGCTGTCGCGGCGATCATGAGGTCGACCGCTGACGCGCTGCGGTGCTCGCCCGCCCGGGCCATCTTGTGCTGGACGCCGCCGATCCAGCGTCCCGCGTTCTTCGGCACGGACACGTCCGGGTACAGGTCGCCGAACATCTCGGTGATTTCCTCGTACTCGTGCCCGTTCCTGGCGCTATACAGGAATTCCGTGCGCTGCGGGTAGCAGGATCCGATTGCCTCGGCGTCGATCGCGTCGTACCAGGCGTCCTGCAGCTTCGGGTCACGGAGCAGGTGGACCAGCGCGGACGTGTCCAGAAGGTAGATCACCCGTGTTCCTTCTCAACACGGTGCAGCCGTTCGGCGTCCTCGACCGCTCCCCAGCCCTGCGCGCGCTCGAAATGGCGGCCGATGCGAGCAGCCCGTTCCTGCCGCTCGGCGTAGTAGCGCAGCGCCAGGTTGACCGCGTCCTTCTTGGTCCGCACCCTGGACAGCGCGAGTACCTGGTCGAGCGCGCCCTCGTCGATATCGATCTGCGTGACAGCCATGACGCCTCCCGGTGTATGTCTTCCACAAAGAATTATATGTGATCAACATGACTGGGAACAGGCAGCGGCGAGGGAGCCTGCGCGGTCGGCGGCGATCTCCTCGGGCACGGGGGGCTATCACGACGACGGTCAGCCCGGCCTGCCGGTTACGGGGCCGGCGGACAGGGGCCGGCGGCCCGGGCAGGCATGCCGAGCCAGCTAGGGGCAAGCAGAGCGGTCATTGCTTCCATGGGCGCCCCTTGGTCTCGTTCAGTCCTCCTGCGCGGCCTGGGGCGCGGTGAAGGCCAGAAGGCAGGAGGCGGTCCGCTCTGGATCCTCGAGTATGGGTGTATACCCGAGACCGGGGCAGCATTTCGGCCCTCGCGCCGGGGACGGCGCGGCAGTCCGCGGCGGATGAGGATCGCCACCTGCGGTCTTCCTGGCCGAAAATCACTAGGAGCGGCTTGCAGAGGAGCGCCAGCCGATCGGGAAGCGCCTGCTCCCTCACATAGTCGCGGCTGGCCTGCGTCGTCGTGGTGAGCAAGTGGACGGGCTCGGGTACTGGGACCGGCATCTGGCCGGTCGTAGCTGGGCAGACTGTGGGGTGGCTAGCTGGCAGTGTCCGCGCCTGGTGTGACGAGGCCGGTCTCGTAGGCGAGGACGACCGCCTGGGCCCGGTCTCGGAGGGCGAGCTTGGCGAAGATGCGGGCGACGTGGGTTTTCACGGTGGCTTCGCTGAGGGTCAGCGTGCCGGCTAGTTCGAGGTTGGACAGTCCGCGGCCCATGAGGGTCAGCACCTCCAGCTCCCGGGGGGTCAGGCCGGTCAGGTCGCGGTGGATGGCCGGGCTAGCTGTGTGCGGGCCGTGGCCGCCGGAGGCGAATCTCTCGACGAGCCGCCGGGTGATCGAGGGGGCTAGCAGCGCGTCGCCGGTGGCGACCAGGCGGACCGCGGCGGCGAGGTGGGCGGGGGTGACGTCCTTGAGCAGGAAGCCGCTGGCTCCGGTGGCGAGGGCTTCGTAGACGTAGCGGTCGAGGTCGAAGGTGGTCAGCATGATGACCCTGCAGTCCGCGAGTTGGTGGAGGATCTGCCGGGTGGCCTGCAGGCCATCGACGTTCGGCATCCGGATGTCCATGAGCACTACGTCGGGCCGGAGCCTGCGCGCTTCGGCCAGGGCCTCGGCCCCGTCGGCGGCCTCGCCGGCCACCGTGATGCCGCGGGCGGTGAGGATCATGCGGAACCCGGCGCGGACCAGGTCCTGGTCGTCGGCGATGAGAACCCGGGGTTCCGGCTCGGTACCCGTTGCCGGGCCTGGCACGGTCACGGCGGGTCCAGCGGGATGCGGGCGCGGACCCGGTAGCCGCCGCCGAGGCGCGGCCTGGCGTTCAGGTCGCCGCCGTACAGGGCGACGCGTTCCCGGAGGCCGAGGGGGCCGCGGCCGGCGCCGTTTCCGTGATAGGTGCCGGGTTGGTGCCAGGCTGGCGGGGCGGCTGTGCCGGTGAGCACGCTCGGCCCGGTGTTCAGCACCTCGACGCGCAGTGACCTGTCGGCGTAGCGGATGGTGACATCGGCTTTGGCCCGGTTGCCGTGCTTGAGCGCATTGGTCAGTGCCTCCTGCACGATCCTGTAGGCAGTCATGTCGATCCCGGCAGGGAGGGGGCGCGGCTGCCCGGAGATGCGGACGTCGACCGGGAGGCCGGCGAACGCGATCTTGTCGACCAGCGGGTTCAGCTGGCTCAGACTGGGCTGCGGTGACCGGTCCTGCACCTCTTCCCCGCAGGGGGAAGGGGCCAGCAGGCCGAGCAGGTGCCGCAGCTCGGTCATGGCGCCGCGGCCGGCTTCTTCCACGGCGCGCAGGGCCCGGCTGGCCTCCGGCTGCACCGGCGAGCCGGGAACCGCGCCGGCCAGCACCTCGCGGGCCGCCGACACCTGGACCACCATGGCCGTCGGGCTGCGGGAAGTCCACGCTGCTCAACATGGTCGCCGGGCTTGACCGGCCGACGTCGGGATCGGTCGTGGTGCACGGCGAGGATCTGGGCGGGCTTGATGAGAAGGGGCTGGCGCTGTTCCGCCGCAGGCGGATCGGGATGATCTTCCAGTTCTTCAACCTCATCGATGACCTGTCGGCCCTGGATAACGTCGCGCTGGCCGCGCAGCTGACGGGGACCGCGCCCGCGCAGGCTCGCAGGCGGGCGCTGGAGCTGCTCGGCGAGCTCGGCATCGCGGGCCGGAAGGACGCCTACCCCGGGGTGCTGTCCGGCGGCGAGCGGCAGCGGGTCGCCGTGGCCAGGGCGCTGATGAACCGCCCGGCGGTACTGCTGGCCGACGAGCCGACCGGGGCACTGGACAGCCGCAGCGGCGAACAGGTGATGGACCTGCTGATCGACCTGAACCAGATCGGGCAGACGCTGCTGATGGTGACGCACGAGCAGGCCCTGGCGATCCGGTGCGCCAGCAGGGTGGTCACGCTGTCCGACGGTAAGGTCGCCGGCGACGTCAGCATGGAGCGGGCGTCGTGAGCGCGGTATGGCTGGCCGCGCGCGGAGCGGTGCGGCGCCGCCGCCTGCAGACGGCCGCCATAGGCCTCGTGGTGTTCATGTCGGCGGTGACGATTGTCGTCGCCCTCAGCATGCTGACCGCCTCGGCGAACCCGTTCGGCCGGGCCTTCGCCGCGCAAGACGGCGCCCACCTGGTCGTGGCCTTCCATCCCAGCCGGGTGCCAGACGCCCGCCTGGAGCAGACCACGCGGCTGCCGGGTGTGACGGCCGCAGCCGGGCCCTTTGCCGAGGCCACCGTCAACGTCACCGGCGTCACCAGCGCCACCGGAACGCCGTCCCTGAGACCGGGCCAGGCCCCGCCGAGCCCGGTCCCGGCCGGCCCGCTGACGGTGGCAGGCCGGGCCAGCGCTGGCGGTCCGGTGGATGACCTGGACCTGTGGCTGGGGCACTGGGCCACCGGACCCGGGCAGATCGTGGTTGACCTGCCCACCAGTGAGCGCGTCGGCCCGCAGTTTCTCGGCTCGGCCGTCCACCTGTCTGGCGGCCAGTCGCTCACCGTCGTCGGCGTCGCCTACAGCGCGAGCCAGTCCGCGGGGGCCTGGGTGGCACCGGCCGAGATCGCGGCGCTGCACCCCGACGCCACGCAGATGCTCTACCGTTTCGCCAGCGCCGCCACGGCCATGGACGTCGGCAAGGACCTGGCCACGGTCACCGCCGGGCTGCCCCGCGGAGCCCTGCTCTCCGCCCAGTCCTACCTCACCGTCGAGCAGAACTACTCCACGCTGCTTGACGTCTACGCGCCGCTCATGCTGGCCTTCGGCATCATCGCCTTGGCCGCCGCCGTCCTGATCGTCGCCAACGTGATCGGCGGCGCGGTCGTGTCCGGCTACCGGCACATCGGCGTACTGAAAGCCACCGGCTACACCCCGGACCAGGTGACCGCCGTCTACCTGATCATGGTCGGCATCCCGTCCCTCGCCGGCGCCGTCCTCGGCACCGCGGCGGGCACTGCCCTGGCCGGCCCGTTCGCGAGCGCCGCCAGCCAGGGACTCGTCCCCTCGTCCTCCGCCATTAGCCCGCAGTCGGGCGTCATCACCCTGTCCGGCCTGCTCGCCGTGGTCATCGTGACCGCGCTCGGCGCCGCACTGCGGGCACGCAGGCTGCCGGCCGTACGGGCGATCAGCGCGGGCACCGCGCCGGGCGCCGGCCGGGGCCTGCGGATCCAGCGCGCGCTGGCCGGCACCCGGCTGTCCCGCACGGTCAGCCTCGGCCTCGGGCTGCCTTTCGCGCGCCCGGCCCGCAGCGCTCTCACCGTGGCGGCCGTCGCCCTCGGCGTCCTGACGGTCACCATGTGCACCGGCCTGACCAGCACCGCCATCAGCTACGGCGACCTGCAGGAAAGCCACGGGGGTGCCCAGGTCACGGTGACCACCGGCCAGGGCCGCCTGGGCCAGACCGCCTCCACGCTGGGTACGGCGGCGACCCAGGCGCTGCTGCAGTCCCTGCCCGGCGCCGTCCACGTCGACGCCAGCTGGAGCGGCGGCGGTACCAGGCTCATCGGCACCAGCCAGACCATCTACCCCACCTTCGTTCTCGACCGGCCCGCCAGCATGGGCACCCTCATCGTCAAGGGGCACTGGATCGACGGGCCGTACCAGGCCGTCGCCCCACCTGGATTCCTGCAAGAGCACGACGTGACCATCGGCAGCCACCTGACCCTGGACATGGGCGGCAGGCCGGCCACGGTCACCCTCGTCGGGGAGACCTGGTCCGGCGACCCGGACGAGATCACCGCCGACTGGCAGACCCTGACCACCCTCAAGCCCGCACAGCAGGCCAGCACCTACGACGTCCAGCTCGCCAGCGGGACCAGCGTCAGCGCTTACATGACCGCGGTCAGCAAGGCCCACCCAGGCCTGTACCCGTCGGCGAACGACAAGGTCAACGCCGGCACCGAAATCGTCGCCACCACCGCGACGCTGTTCACTGTCCTGCTCGCTATCGTCGCCGCCCTAGGGGTGTTCAACACCGTGCTGCTCAGCACCCGCGAACGCCGCCGCGACCTGGGCATGCTCAAGTCGATTGGGATGACACCCCGCGAAGCGACCTTGATGATGGTCACCTCCATGGCCGAACTCGGCATTCTGGGCACGCTCATCGGCCTGCCGCTTGGCATCCTCGCCCACCGCCTGGTGGTGGCGGCCATGACCCACTCCGCGTTCTTCATCCTGCCCGCCTACATGATCAACGTCTGGAACCTGGCACTCGTCGCCCCGCTGGCGTTCTCCGGCCTGGTCATCGCGATCCTCGGCGCGGTTATCCCCGCCCGTTCCGCCGCTCGCCTCACCATCGCCACCGTCCTGCACAATGAGTAAGCCGTACCCGCCTGCCAGGCCGGCAGAGGAGGCACAGATGAGCAGGGTTTCCATCGTGGGTGTTCCGAGCAGCGCTGGCAGCTACGCGGCAGGCCAAGATCTGGCGCCTGCGGCGTTGCGGTCAGCCGGCCTGGTGAAACTGCTCACCATGGCAGGACTGGAGGTCCATGACGACGGAGACTTGCCGCATCAGGCATGGTGCCCGGACCGGGACCATCCGCTGGCCCAGAACGCCGGCCAGGCGACTGAGTCGCTGCAGCAGCTGGCCACCCGGCTGGAGCCACTACTGGCACGCGGCGACCTCACCCTGGTGCTCGGCGGCAACTGCACCATCGCGCTCGGGGTAGTGGCAGCTCTGCGCCGCCTGGGCGCCGGTGCTCCCGGACTGCTGTACCTCGACCGCCATTACGACCTCAACACCCCGGAAACCACCATGGACGGGGCCCTGGACTGGATGGGGCTCGCGCACGCGCTGGCCCTGCCTGGCTGCCTAGATGCCCTCACCGATGCGTTCGGCCCCCGACCGCTACTTGAGCCCTCCCAGGTGGCATGGCTCGGGGTGGAGCCGAGCGTGGCCTCCGGCTGGGAACGCGAGCAGGCACGCCGGCTCGGCCTGCACATGACCACCAGCCAGACACTCGCCGCCGATCCAGCCAACGCCGCCCGGGCCGCGCTCAAACATCTCCCGCCCGGCCCGCTCGCCCTTCACATCGACGTCGACGTCCTCGACTTCATCGACGCCCCGCTGGCGGAAAATACCGACTGCCGCAACACCGGGCCCACCCTCGGCCAGGCCTCAGACGCGCTCCAGGCTGCGGCGCGCGACCCGCGGGTGCGGGCACTGTCGATCGGGGAACTCAACCCCACCCGATGCGCCGGCGACCCCGACGCCCTTGCCCGCTTCGCTGCCAGCATCGCCCGCATACTCGCCGCCACCGTTCCGTAATGGGTGTCACTCGTGCCGCACCCGGCGCTATAGGCGCAGTCATCCTGCGGATGTAGGCGCTACATCCGCCGGTGGATGTACGCCGTGGGCGCAGATGCAAAGGTCGATGACAAGGGACCATCCTGGGCTTCGCCAAGCTCGTCGTCAGGGACCGCGCTCAGGCCGTCATCCTCACCATCCGGGCTGTTTGAAGGAGTGCCATGGCTAAGATCGAAGCGCCGCAGCCAGCGCGGGCGGCAGTATCGGATACGGTCGGGTTCTGGGGCCTGGCCGGCCTGCTGGGGCTGTTGATGTTCGCGGCCGGCGCCCCGTCTCCGCTGTATGGCGTATATGCCACTCGCTGGCACTTCTCGGCGATCACGGAGACGGTGGTCTTCGCGGTCTACGCCATCGGGCTGCTGGCCGCGCTGCTGGTGATTGGCAGGCTGTCAGACCATGTGGGACGCCGCCGGGTCATCCTGGCCGCAGTGGCCGTCGAGATGGCCGCCATGGTGTGCTTCATCGCCGCCGACTCGGCGATGCTGCTGTTCGTGGGCCGGATGCTGCAGGGGGTGGCCACTGGCGGCGCCATCGGCGCGCTGTCTGCCGCGCTGGTTGAGGTGTCAGCCGGGGCGGGCCGCTCGGCAGCGATGGCGGCGGTGGTGAACAGCGCGGCGCCGACGGCCGGGATCGCGGCCGGTGCTCTGGGGACGAGCGTGCTCGTCCAGTACGGGCCAGCGCCCACCCGCCTCGTCTACTGGCTGCTGCTCGCCGGCCTTGCGGCCGGCGCGGCGCTGGTCGCTGCCATGCGCGAGACCGGGACGCGCCGCCCCGGCGCGCTCGCCTCCCTCATGCCGACAGCGGCGGTGCCTCGCCAGGCGCGAGCCAGCTTCGCCCGGGCGCTCCCCTGCCTGATCGCCTTGTGGGCACTCGGCGGCTTCTACCTGTCCCTGGGCCCGGCGCTCGCTGCGACCCTTGCCTCCTCATCTAACCCGCTATGGGGCGGCGTGGTCATCTTCCTCCTCACCGGCAGCGGCGCCGCGGCAGCGATCCTCGGCCGGTACAGCGGCGAGCGGCCAGCAATGCTGTATGGCTCTATCGCCCTGTTCGCCGGCGTGGCCATCACCCTCGTCGCCATCGCCACTAGCACCACGACGGTGCTGCTTGCCGGCAGCCTCGTCGCCGGAGCCGGATTCGGGCTCGCGTTCCTCGGGGCGTTCCGCACGCTTAGTGCCCTCGCCCGGCCAGCCGAGCGCGCCGGGCTGATCGCCGTTATCTACATCGTCTGCTACCTAGCGTTCTCCATCCCCGTCGTCGCCGCCGGCGTGGCCGTGACTAACGCGGGCCTGCACGACGTCGCGCTCGGCTACGCCGGCATCGTCGCCGGCCTCGCCGCCGTCGGCGCTGCCGCGAGCCTCCCGGGAACGGGCTCGGCCCCGGCGAGCCCGGCTTCGCCCCAGCGGCGGCTGATGGATCTGCCCCCCTGCCCGGGGACCGTCCCGCTCTGCCTCCACGGCGACGCCGCGGCGCTGGCAGGTCGGAGCCTCGCCAGCTCCGCCCGCGCGGACGCTGGCGGAGTTCCCCGGATCTGATACGAACGGGTGAGGCTAGGAGAATGGCTCAGACACTCAGTGACGGCGGTGGCCGGGATGAGCTGCGCCGCACGATCACCGTGCCGCAGGGTGTCGCGTTGTACCTGGGGGCGGTGCTGGGCGCCGGGGTGCTGCTGCTGCCGGGCTTGGCCGCGAGCCAAGCCGGACCGGCGTCGCTGGTGTCCTGGGGTTTCGACTGTGTGCTGGGGATTCCGCTGGCGCTCACCTTCGCCGCCCTTGCTGCCCGCAGCCCGGACGCGGGCGGGGTGGCGACCTACGCCGGCCAGGCGTTCGGCACCGCGGCCGGCACGGTGACCGGCTGGTTTTACTTCATTGCCGCGGCCACCGCGCAGGCCCTGGTCGCGCTGACTGGTGTCTACTACGTCGCCCCCTACCTCGGCCTGGACCGGGCCGGGATCTTCGCCGCATCCGGGCTGATCCTGCTGGCGGCCACCGCGGCCAACATGCGCGGTGTTCAGGTGAGCGGCCGGCTCCAGCTGGGCTTCAGCGCGGTCGTCGCGGTGCTGCTGCTGGTGACCGCGGTCGCGGCCATCCCCCGGATGCGCGCGGCGGACTGGGCGCCGTTCGCGCCGCACGGCGCGGGCGCGGCCAGCGCGGCGGGGGTGACGATCTTCTTCGCGTTCTTCGGCTGGGAGGCCATCACCCACCTGTCGGCCGAGTTCAGGAACCCGGCCCGGGACGTGCCCCGCAGCACCGCGATCAGCGTCGCGCTCATCACCCTGCTGTACCTGGGCGTTGCGGTTGCCACGGTTGGTACCCGGGCGTATGGCAGCGCCGGGGTCAACCGGACCTCGATCGCGCATGTGATATCGGGCGCGCTGGGCAGCGCCGCGGGCGCGTGCGCCGCCACCATCGCGCTGCTCATCGCCCTCGGCACGGCCAACGTCTTCGTGGCCGCCACCTCCCGTCTCGGGTACGCGCTGTCCCGTGACGGCGCCTTTCCCCGGCCGCTGTCCAAGCTGGACTCCCGCCGGGTGCCGCGGGCCGCGGTGCTGGTGGTCGGCGGATGGGCGCTCGGCTGCCTGGCTATCAGCTACGCCACGGGCTGGGACGCGCAGACGCTGCTGGTAATCCCGGACTCACTGGTGATCATCGTGTACCTGTCGGCGACACTGGCCGCGGTCCGGCTGCTGCGCGGCCGTCGCCGCTGGACCGCGGCGCTGGCCGCCCTGATGTGCTGTGCGCTGCTCCCGTTCGCCGGGGTGGTCCTGGTCATCCCCGCGGTCATCGCCGCGGCCGCACTGGCCTACCGGCGCCTCCTCGCACACCAGCGTGCCCCCGCGAAGCGGGCACCAGATGCGATTCAGGCCCCCAGCCCAGGGGGTAGCAGTGCGACAGGGTGAGCAAGAGGCAAGAGGAAGGGAGGAGATGGACCGGGTCACGGAAGCGGTCGTCGCTACCCGCGGCAGGCCCGGCATGGCCCCGGTGCAAGTGGACCGGGCAAGCGCGCCATGCAAGCAGACCGTCGCCCGCGGGGCCAGGGGGCTGTGGTGAGTCAGGTGCGCTCGTTCGAGATCAGGGTTCCGGACTCAGTCCTCGACGACCTGCGTAACCGGCTGGGCCGGACGCGGCCAGCGCGTGGCCCGATGACGGGATGGTCGGCCGGCACTGATCCGGGTTACCTGGCGTCGTTCATCGCATCCTGGGCGGGCGATTACCGGTGGCGGGACACCGAATCGGTGCTGAACGCCTTGCCGCAGATGCTGGTCAGCGTCGCGGGCGTGGACATCCACGTGTTCCACATCCGCGCGCGGACCCCGGCGGCGGGGGTCCCGGCCGTGCCCCTGGTACTCACGCACGGGTGGCCGAGCTCGTTCTTCGAGTTCCTGCCCTTGACCGGGCCGCTGACCGATCCGGCCGCACACGGCGCAGATCCCGCCGACGCATTCGACATCGTCATTCCCTCACTGCCCGGTTTCGGGTTCTCCGGACCGCTACCCGCCGGGCAGAACCATCCCGCTCGCATCGCTGACCTGTGGGCCGAGCTTATGGATCAGCTCGGCTACCAGCGATTCGGCGCCTATGGCGGAGACATCGGCTCGCACGTCACCAACTTCCTCAGCGCACGCCACCCTGGCCGCCTGATCGGGATGTTCACCCATCACCCGCAGCTGCACCCGCGACTCGACGGCGGCCGACCATTGTCCGCGGCCGAGCAGCGGTACCTCGAGCAGCGCGCCGCCCGCACCGGCCACGATGACAGCTACGCCGCGGCCCAGTCCGCACGGCCGAATTCCCTGGCTCCCGGGCTGGCCGACTCACCCGCCGGGCTCGCCGCGTGGATACTGGACAAGTACCGGGACTGGAGCGACTGCCACGGTGACCTGGAGACCGCAATCGACCGGCCCACCCTCCTGAACATCCTCACGCTGTACTGGGTGACCAACTCGATCGGCACGTCCTTCCTGCACTACGCCGACGACGCCCAGACCCCGCCACTCCCGCCGGTCACCGTTCCCGCCGGATTGGCCCTCACCCCCGAAGACACCGGCTACCCCCGGCAGTTCGCCGAACGGACCTACACCGACATCCGGCACTGGCGCGGACCAGAGCCCGGCGGGCACTTCCTGGCCCTCGAACAGCCCGCCCGCCTGGCCCGCGACCTGCGCGACTTCTACCGGCCACTACGCACCACCCCATGAGTGACCGCGAGTGGCGGAAATGACGGGCTGCGGACGGGTATCGCGTCCGTTCCCAGCCGACGCTGGATGACGTCCTGGGTCCGCATCGAGGCGGAACCGCTGGAAACGCCCACGACCTGCTCATAGTCAATGGCGGGCAAACTGTCCCGCCCAGGGAACCACCGGGTCCGGGCGGACACACGGGGATGCCCGCCTGACTCGCCGACACGCCGACGAGCGGCGTGATTCCGATCGTAGCCGCCCGGGCCACGGCCCGCGGGCCTGGAACTGGCCACGGCGAGTGCTGCGGCACCGCAACGACCGAGATCGCCCGCCAGTGGCAATGAAAGTCACAATTCAGTAACAGGATTGCCCGCGCCGTTGCGCGTCCTATGCCGCCTGACCAGGGGAAACCGGCAACAGTGCCGCCCGGTAGGCGGCAAGAGGGTTGGGTGGGTCAGGCTGCGGCTGTCTCCGCGGGGGTGAGGGTGACGGTCAGGCGAGGGCTTGCATCCTGGCTCGACGGTCCCGGACTTGCCGCGTGCTTCCGGCACGGATCGGTGCCCGGACCTCACGAACCGGGCCGCTGCCGCGTTTTCAATGTGTACGGGCAGCAACATCGGCGATGCGATTCAGCATGCGATGACGCTGGCGCCGCTGGGCTGCGGCTGGAATGTCGCCGGCCGGGAGGCGCCGAATGAGAGGAACCGGATGACACCACAGCGCGTACTACGGAAGGGCTGGCTGCTCGGCGTATTGCTGGTAGCCCCGTTCATGGCCCAGGCTGACGCCACCATCGCTAACGTCGCCACGCCCTCGATCCACGCCGATCTGGGTGCCTCGGGCGCCGTGCTGGAGCTGGTCATCGGCGGTTACCTGATCGCCTTCGCCGTCCTGCTGATCACCTGTGCCCGGCTCGGCCAGACTCATGGCTACCGGCGGATCTTCTTGCTGGGAGTCGGCGTATTCACCCTCGCGTCACTGCTATGCGGCCTGGCGCCAAGCCCGCTCCTGCTGGTCCTGGCGCGTGTCCTGCAGGGGGCCGGCGCCGCGCTGATGTATCCGCAGACACTGACCGGCATCCAGCTGAACTTCACCGGCGATCAGCGCAAGCGCGCGATCGGACTGTATGCCATCGCGCTGTCCACCGGCGCGGTCGTCGGGCAGATCCTCGGCGGTGCACTGATCGCCGCCAATGTCGCAGGCAGCCACTGGCGCGCGATCTTCCTGGTCAACATCCCCGTCGGTGCCGCGGTCATCATGGCCGCGCTGCGGTACCTGCCCGCCGATTCACCGCGCAAAGTACGGCGCCTCGATCTACGTGGCGTCATGACGCTCTCGGCCAGCTTGCTCCTGATCGTCCTGCCGCTGGTCCTCGGCCGTAGCGAGCGGTGGCCAGCCTGGACCTGGATCTGCCTGGGCGCGAGCGTGCCGGCTTTCGCGCTCTTTCTCGCCGCCGAGCGCCGCATTGCCGCCCGCGACGGATCGCCGCTGGTCAACGTGCAGGTCCTCGGCCGGCCGGCCATCTGCTGGGCCCTGCTGACCCTGCTGGCCGCGACCGGCACCTATTACGCGCTGCTGTTCACACTGGCCCAATACCTCCAGCAAGGCCTGGGAGACAGCCCGCTTGTCTCCGGCCTGGCGCTCGTCCCGTGGGTCGCGGCCTTCGGCCTGGCCGGGCAACTCGTGCGGCGTCTGCCGCCGCGCATGGCGCCCCTCACGCCGGGTGCCGGATGCCTCCTGCTGGCAGCCGCCTACTCGGGGATCAGCGTCATGCTGTTCAGCGGCCATCATGTCCAGGCGCTGCTGATCGTGCTCCTCGGCGCCGGAGGCCTGGGTCTGGGAATCCAGTTCAGCGCGCTGATCAGGCACCTGACCACCGCCGTGCCCGCGGAATACGCGGCCGACATCAGCGGTGTCAGCACCACCGGCCTGCAAATCGGCGCGGCTATCGGCGTGGCCGCATTCGGCACCCTCTACCTGAGCCTGACCGCACAGCAAGGCGCTAGCCCGGCCACGCATGCCTTCGCGATCACCACAGCCGCTTTCGCCGTCGTAGCGCTCCTCGCCACCGCCACCGCTGCCCTGACCACCCGGCAGGCCCGGACGCCGGAATCGCGCAACTGCGACCCGCGAGCCGACCACGGCGAAGCCGGGAGCAACGGGAACACGCGGAATGATGTCAGCTCCGCGCCGGTCCCAGTCAATGCGATCGAGGGGCTTGCACGGGTCAGGCCGTGACAAGTCCCGGAACGGGAATCAGTCACCGCCGGATCTCACGATAGCCAAGGGTAAGGCGTCTACAGAACGTGACACTCAAACAGCCCTTCAGGACCGTCGTCGCGGTACACGGGGCAACCGTGCTCCGCGTCTGCCGCGCTGTGCTCGGGGCCGCCGACGCCGACGACGCCTGGTCTGAGACGTTCCTGTCGGCCATGAGGGCCTACCCGGACCTCCCGGCAGAAGCCAATGTCGAGGCGTGGCTAGTCACCATCGCGCACCGCAAGGCCATCGATGTCACCCGCGCCACATCACGCCGCGCGATACCTGTCGGCGAGCTGCCGGAGACCGCAACCGCACCGGAGGCCGAGCACGACCCAGATCTTGCCGACGCGCTCGCGCGGCTGCCGGACAAACAGAAACAAGCAGTCGCCTATCACTACCTGGCGGGCCTGCCCTACACAGACGTGGCCGCCATCCTCGGCGGCAGCACCGATGCAGCCCGGCGCGCAGCAGCCGACGGCATCGCCGCCCTGCGACGCACCTACCCGATGAACACCAGCCATGATCTACCCCGCTACCTGGCGCAGGCCGGCGAAGCCGCACCTGAGCAGCTGCGTGCGCTCCAGGCCCGGCTAGCCGCCGCCGCACAGGCCGAGGCCATCCTCGACGTCGCCTACCGCACCGTCGACACTCCCGTCGGCTCGCTGCTGCTCGCCGCGACCGAGGCCGGGCTGGTCCGTGTCGCCTACGCCAGCGAGAACCACGACACGGTCCTGCAGACCCTGTCCGATCGCATCAGCCCCCGCATCCTCAACTCACCCGCCCGGCTGGACGCCGTCGCCCGGGAGCTGAATGAGTACTTCGACGGCCAGCGACACGGGTTTGACGTGCCGCTGGACTGGCGCCTGTCGGCAGGCTTCCGCAGCACCGTGCTGCACCGCCTGCCCGAGATCAGCTACGGACACACCGCCAGCTACGCCGCCGTGGCACGGCTGGCCGGCCGCCCGCGGGCCATCCGGGCGGTAGGAACGGCATGTGCGACCAACCCACTGCCCGTCGTCGTGCCCTGCCACCGCGTCGTGCGTTCTGACGGCGGCATGGGCGGCTACCTCGGCGGAGTCGAGGCCAAGCGCACCCTCCTCTCTCTGGAGGCAGCAGCATGACAGCCGCCCGCGCCAACGGGACCATGACGACCATGAAGGCCATCTCGCCGGTCAGTGACGAGACCGGGTCGAGGCAGCGGACTGGGTCACCATAGGCGCCGAGCTCAATACCGCTATCTTGCCGAGCCATTCCGCGACGCCGTCAGGCTGAAGCAGGCGCTCTATCCGAAGCTGCACCGACGGGTGAGGGCCCGGCCCGGCGGTACCGTAACCTGCGTCCGCAGGCTCACGACACCGCGGATGCCACAATCCAGTAACGGGCTTCCCCGCGCCGTTCGGCCCGAGGAAACCGAACACCTCGCCCTGCCCGATCTCGAACGAGACGTCCTGGAACGCCACCCGGTCGCCGAAGCGTTTGCTCAGGCCGTGCGCGGTCAGCGCCGGGGCACCGCTCGTCCCGCCGGACGCCGCCGGCCTGGCCCAGGCCGCGAAGCGGTCGCCCGGCGGGGGGACGACCGGCTCGTCCCGGCCGGGTGCCGGGGCCGACTCCTCGGCGGGCCGCGCCCCGCTGCGGCGAAGCTTCCTGACGAGCCATCTGATCAGGTAGAACATCACTGGTACCGCAAGGCGAGGCCGGGCCGGATCCGGGTGGCGCGGCGCAGCGGCCCGCGGATGACCAGCAGCGTGAGCACGAGCACGGCGGCCAGCGTGACCAGCGGGACGGCGGGCAGGAACTCCTGCGGCACGCTGAGGTCGGCCTCGTGGAGCAGAAGCGTCACTAGCCCCTCGTAGATCAGCCAGCCGAGCAGGACGCCGAAGGCCCAGCCCACCACGGCCAGCACCACCGCCTCCGCGCTGAACACGCGCCGGATCTGCCGGGCCCTGGCCCCGACGCAGCGCAGGATCCCCACTTCGCGGGTGCGTTCGATGACGCCCATGCTGAGGGCGCTGACGAGGCCCATGAGCATGATGGCCACCACCAGGAGGCCCAGGATCTCCACGATCGCGAGGATCGACTTATCGCTGGCGGTGATCTGCGCCTCGGTCACGTAGATCTCCGTGGTGCTGACCGCGTACCCCGCGGCGGCCAGCCGGGCCGCGGCGGCGGTGCTCGCCCGGTCGATGGCGGCGTGCCCGGAGCTGGCCGTGCTGACCCAGATCGAGTTCGCGGTGCCGGGCCCGCCGTCCAGGGCCTCGAGCATCGGCAGCGGGAAGTAGACGGTGCCGCCGCTGTTGGGCTCGCCGGTGTCGATCCCGATGACGCGGGCCCGGACCGGGCCGGCGGCCATGGTAAGCGTGAGGATCTGCCCGACCCTGGCGCCGGCCGAACGCGCGACCGCGGGGCCGAGCACCACCGGGGTGATGGCCGAGCGGGCGTGGGCGGCGGTATCCGCGGCGGTATCCGCGGCGGTGAACCAGCGGCCCGAGCTCAGCTTGTACGAGTAGCGGGGATGCGGGCCCAGTCCCCAGGCCACGAAGGCCTGCCCGTTGTACAGCACGGAACTCGTCTCGACGGGCTCCGCGCCGGTCACGCCCGGGGTCGCGGCGGCCACGGCGAGCGCCTGGCGGCCGAACGGCCGGGCGCCGCTTCCCGCCATGCCGACGCCGAAGCTGAACCGGAGCGTGCCGATGGTCTGGCTGATGACCGCGGTTATCGACTGGCCGAGGGCGAGGAACGCGATGGCCAGCCCCGCCGCCACGGCGACCTGCGCGATCGCGGCCACGCTGCGGCGCTTTTGCCGCAGTACATTGCGGACCCCCATCCGCACGCTGCCCGGCACCGCGGCCCGCGACAGCAGGCCGCTGCGGGCGACCAGGCGGTCGAGTCGGCCGGCGCCGAAGCCGCTGGTGCCCTTGTCGGCGAGGGTCTCGGCCACGGGCCTGCGCAGCGCGCGGCGCAGGGCGGGCAGCGACGCGGCCACGGCCAGTGCCGGGCCAACCACGAGGCTGGCCACCACCACGCCGGCGGCGACCTGGAAGCCGAACGACACGTCGATGAACTTTTCGGCGAAGTAGCTGGTCAGCACGTAGGCGAGGATGATGCCGATGATCGTGCCCACCACCGCGCCGCCCGCGCCCAGCATGGTCGCGGTGCGCAGAACGATGCCGCCGACCTGCCGCCGCCGGCCGCCGAGCGTCTTGAGGATGGCGATCTCGCTGGCCTGCTCGGCGATCAGGGTGTTCATCGTGGCCAGGATGAGGAACAGAGCGGACAGGAACGCCAGGGCCGTGATGACGTAGAGCAGCCCCATGACGTGCCCGAACGCGGACTGCCCCGGCCACTGGCCAGGAGCCCGGACCATGGGCAGCGCCGTGATCGGGTCCGTCCCGGCTTGCCTGGTCAGGTAGGCCCGCACCTCGGCGATCACCCGGTTCTGCCCCGAGGTGCTGTCGTCGGCGAGCCGGAATCCCAGGTAGTTGTAGCCGCGGACGCCGCGGAGGGACTCCACGGTGGCCGTGGTGGCGTAGAAGACGGGCGTGGTCGAGCCGTTCGCGCCGGGGGTCGCGGCCAGGTTGATCCCGGTCCCGGTGACGCGCAGCGGCACCATCGCGCCGCTGGCGGCCCGCACGCGGATCGTACCGCCAGCCGGGACGCCGTAGTCGGTGGCCCGTCCGTTGGCCGCGTCGGCCAGGACCTCGCCCGGCCCGGGCAGCCGGCCGGACAGCACCGGGACGGTGTTGACCGCGGCGGACGCCAGGTCGGTGCCGGCGATCGCGACGTTCTGGGTGCCCGCGGCGGACGTCACCTTCGCGGTGTAGCCCACGACGGGACTGACCGCGGCGACACCGGGCAGGTGGCCCAGGGCGCTGAGCTGGGCCGGGGTCAGGTCCAGGGTGCTGGTCCCGATCCCGACGTCGTACAGGTGGCTGTCGGCGACCTGGCGTGCCATCGCCGCGTTGAGCAGGATCGGCACGGCCAGGAAGCCGAGGCTCGCGATCGCGATGCTCAGCGTGAACACGGCCAGCAGCGTGCGCCCGCGGTGCCGGGTCAGGTCGGCCCAGGCCTTGCGGTTCAGCGTGCTCATCGCCGCCGCCCGGTGTCGCCCACGATCAGGCCGTCGCGCACGGACACGATCCGGATGGCCAGCTGGGCCAGGGCCCGGTCGTGGGTGACGTAGACCACGGTGGTCCCGGTGACGTTCAGACTCTGCAGCAGGCCGAACATCTCCCGGGCCAGCCCGGTGTCGAGGTTGCCGGTGGGCTCGTCGCCGAGCAGGATCGGCGGCCCGCAGGCCATCGCCCGGGCGATCGCGACCCGCTGCTGCTCCCCGCCGGACAGCTCCAGCGGCAGCCGGTCGCCGCGGTCGCCGAGCCCGACCGTGGCCAGGTGGCGGGTGGCCACCGCCTTGCGCTCGCGGGCCGGGCCGAGCCGGGCCAGGTCCAGCGGGAGCGTGGCGTTCTCGGCGGCGGTGAGGGTGGGCATGAGCTGGAAGAACTGGAACACGATGCCGATCGTGCGGCCGCGCCAGACGGCGAGCTGCTCCTCGGTCATCTGGTCCAGGCGGCTGCCGCTGACCGTCACCGTGCCGGCGCTGGGCCGGTCGATGCCCGCGATGAGGTTGATGATGGTGGTCTTGCCGCTGCCGGACGGGCCGGTGACGGCCACCATCTCGCCCGCCGCGATGGCCAGGTCCACGCCGTTCAGCGCGGGGAAGCCGACCCCTCCCCCGCCGCCCCGGCCGCCGCTGCGGTAGGTCTTCTGCACGCCGGCCAGCTCGATCAGGGCCCCGCCGCCCGTCACCGGGGCGCCCGGAACCACGGGGCCGGTCACCCGGGCTGCCCGGTTTCCAGCAGGTACTCCGGGCCGGGCGGCGGCCCGGTCGCGCCGGCCAGCCGGCCGTCGCTCAGGAACACCACCCGGTCGGCCCAGGCGGCGTGCCGGACGTTGTGGGTGGCCAGCACGACCGCGCAGCCCGTCGCGCAGCGCTGGCGCAGCAGGTCCATGACCGTCTCGCCGGTGAGCGCGTCGAGAGCGCCGGTCGGCTCGTCGGCCAGCAGCAGGGACCGGCCTCCGGCCACCGCCCGGGCGATCGCCACCTGCTGCTGCTCGCCCCCGGACAGCTGGCCGGGGAACCGGCCCGCCACCGCGAGCAGGCCCAGGGAGTCCAGCAGCCCGCGGGCGCCCGCCCTCGCGGCCCGGGGCCGGACGCCGTCGAACTCCAGCGCCAGCGCCACGTTCTCGGCCGCGGTGAGCGACGGGAGCAGGTTGGCCTCCTGGAAGACGAAGCCGACCTCCCGCCGCCGCGCCTCGGCCAGCCCGGCTTCGCCCAGCGCGCTCAGGTCGCGCCCGGCCAGCCGGACCCGGCCGGAGGTCGGCCGGTCCAGCCCGCCCGCCAGCCGCAGCAGCGTCGACTTGCCCGAGCCGCTGGGCCCCATGACGGCCACGAACTCCCCCGCGCCGACCCGCAGGGACACGTTGTCCAGGGCGACCACGCGCAGGCGCCCGGACCCGTAGACCCGGCCCGCCTGCTCCATGTCGAGGACGTCCATCAGCCGCTCCGTTCCGCCGCCGGTCTGGGTGGCATCTCCGGATGCCGCGGGGCTACGCCCGCGGCGGTGTTCCCCCGGGCCAGCCGGGCCTCGCACATGTCCAGCCAGCGCGCCTCGGCCTCGGCCTGGAAGACCAGCCCGTCGAGCATCAGCAGCCCGGCCAGGTCCCCGCTGGCCTCGGCGGCCGCCTTCAGCCGGGTGATGTCCTGCAGCGCGCGCATCGTGGCCAGCCGCTGCTGCTGCACGACCGCGGTGACGTCGGCCAGGCCCGACCGCAGGGCGAAGACCAGCTTGATGGCCAGCTCCTGGCGGGGAATCACCTCGCGCGGCACCGGCGTCTCGAACCACTGGCGCAGCTCGTCCCGCCCGGCCGCGGTGATCTCGTACACCTTCTGGCCTTCGTCCTCGGTCTCCGCGGTCACCAGCCCGTCGCGCTCCAGCCGCCCCAGCGTCGTGTACACCTGCCCGACGTTGAGCGGCCAGACCTCGCCGGTCGCGGCCTCGAACTCGGTCTTCAGCCCGTAACCGTGCATGGCGCCGCCGGACAGCAGCGCCAGCAGGCTGTGACGAACCGACACCCGCGCACCTCCATACCAGGTATTGCATACGTAGTATGCAGGGGCCGGGCACCGGGGTCAACGCGTTGGGCCGGGCTGGGCGCCGGAATCGGGCGGGGCGGAGCCGGTTAGATCGACATGCCGCCGTCGACGGTCAGCGTGGCGCCGGTGATGAACGAGCTGTCGTCGCTGGCCAGGAACAGCATCGCGCGGGCCACCTCGTCGGGCGCCGCGTGCCGGCCGAGCGGGATGAGGCGGTCGAACAGCGCGGCGGCCCGGTCGCGGTCCGCGCCGGTGGCGGCCATCTCGATGCGGTGCTGGAACTCGTTGTCCACCGGGCCCGGATGGATCGTGTTCACCCGGATGCCGCGCGGCGCGGTCTCCTTGGCCAGCGTCCGCATGAGCCCGACCAGCGCGTGCTTGGCCGTGGCGTAGGCGCAGATGCCCGCGTCCGAGGTCAGGCCGACCACGCTGGAGGTGATCACGATGCTGGCGCCCGGTTCCAGGTAGGGCAGCGCGTACTTGCAGACCAGGAACGAGCCGCGCACGTGCACGGCGAGGACCTGGTCGAACACCTCCTCCGGGTAGTCCTCGACCGGGGCGATCACGCCGCTGATCCCGGCGTTGCTCACCACCACGTCCAGCCGCCCGAACGCCTCGGCCGCCTTGGCCATCGCGGCCTTGACCTCCGTCGCGTCGGTGACGTCGGCCACGGCCCAGCGCCCGGCGTCGCCGAGCGAGGCCGCGCCGTCCCGCAGGTCCTCGGCGATCAGGCCGACCAGGCAGACCCTGGCCCCCTCGGCCGCCAGCGCCCGGGCCCGTCGCCAGGCCGATGCTGCCCTCGCCGCCGGTGATGACGGCGGCCTTGCCCTGCAAACGCCGTGAAGGGGCCATGGCGCCATGCTCACCCCCCGCCCGCCGCCCGGTCTTGCACGCCAGCGCACGCCCCTTGACCCCCGGGGTACACGGCACGCCCCGCCTCAGCCCTATGGGGCGGCGAAGCCGCGCGGGGGGGTCTGGGGGGGTCGTCCCCCCGAGGCCAGCACCGCGCGGTAGTCGCGCGGGCCTATCCCGTAGGTGGCCTTGAACAGCCGGCTGAAGTGGGCCGGGTCCGGGTAACCCCAGCGGGCCCCGACGGCGGCCACCGACCGCATCGCCCAGCGCGGATCGCGCAGGTCGTGGCCGCAGTGCTCGAGGCGGCGGCGCCTGATCCAGCCGGCCACGGTCGTGTCGCTGGCGTGGAAGATCTTGTGCAGCTGGCGCAGCGAGATGTGATGGGCCGCCGCGATCTGGGCCGGGGACAGGTCGGCCTCGCCCAGGTGCTCCTCGATGAACGCCGTGATCTGGAGCATCAGCGCCCGGTGGGCCGCGTCGGGGTCGGCGGCGGCGCCGTCCAGGCGTTCGGACAGGACCGTGCCGAGCAGGTCGACCACGTTGCCCGCCAGCCGCAGGCCGACCCCCGCGCCACTGGTGCCGACCTCGTCCAGGAGGTCGGCCACCTGGCCGAGGAACGGCCCGATCAGCGAGGCCATGCCGCCGGCCCGGCCGGACAGCCGGGTGGCGGTCAGGCGGGCCAGCCCGGACTGCGGCAGGCCGAGCATGTCCCGGGGGAACACCAGCACGAGCATCCGGTGCGGGTCGCTGAACGCCAGCGTGTACGGCCGGTCGGTGTCGTAGAAGGTGAAGTCGCCGGGGGTGAGCGTGGCCTCCCGGCCGTCCTGGATCAGTACGGACGCCCCGCGAAGCTGAAGGGCGATCTTGTAGCAGCCCGCCGGGGCCGTCTTGACCAGGCGGGCCGTCCGCCGCGCGGTGTGCGGCTCGGCGTGGACCTCGATCAGGCGCAGGCTGCCCAGCTCGCAGCCGCGCAGGCGGCCGCGGAAGTCGGTCTCCCCGCCCGGGCTGGACACCTCGAGCGGGACGAACGTATCGGACAGGACGTGCTTCCAGTATTCGAATCGCTGGCCCGGCGGCAGGTCGAGGGTCCGCGCGACATCCGTCATGACTGCCTGCCTCCCTTGGTCGTCGTCCTAGCTTGCGGAGGGATGCGCGGATGGTCAAGGGATGTGCCCGGTAGTGCAAGACCGCCGGCCCGAGGCCGACTGACAATGACGCCACAAAGGGGGCTCAGACCTCACGTGCGGAGCGAATAATGACCGATTCCGGGATGAGCAGACGGAGCCCGCTGAGCAGACGCGGCTTCCTCGGCGCCGCGGGCGTGGCCCTCGGCGGCGGGCTGGCGGGCGTGACCGGCTGCTCGAGCGGCCTGAAGTCGGCGTCGCCGGGGTCGTCGGGCGCCTCGGGCGGCACGATAAAGATCGGCTTCATCAGCCCGGAAACCGGCGCCCTTTCGGTGTTCACCCAGTCCAACGGGTATGTCGTCCAGCGGGTCCGCTCGGCACTGGCCAAGGGGCTGCGGATCGGCGGCAAGAAATACTCGGTGGAAATCGTCTCCGGCGACAGCCAGTCGTCCTCCGCGCGGGCGGCGGCGGTCGCGGCGCAGATGGTGCAGCAGGATTCGGTGGACTTCTTCGTGGCCACCGCGACCCCGGAGACCGTCATCCCGGTCTCCGCCGAGGCCGAGGCGTCGGGCGTGCCGTGCGTGCTGACCATTTGCCCGTGGGAGCAGTGGTACTACAAGAGCAACGGCGCCGCGAATACGTTCAAATATTCATTCATGTATTTTCTCGGGACCCAGGAGGAGACTAACCTGTTCGCCTCGGTCTGGCCGACCGTGTCGACCAACCACGTGGTGGGCGGCCTGTGGCCGGACGACGTGGACGGCGCGGGGTTCCAGAAGTACGTCACGAGGAAGGCCGACAGCCTGGGCTGGAAGGTCGTCCCGTCGGGCGCGTACACCGACGGGCTCTCGGACTTCGCCTCGATCATCGCCAAGTTCAAGAGCGCGAACGTGGAGATCCTGCACGCCGTGCCGATCCCGCCGGACTTCATCACGTTCTGGCGACAGGCCCGGCAGAGCGGCTTCACGCCGAAGATCGCGACGATCTCCAAGGCCCTGCTGTTCCCGAGCGCGGCGGACGCGCTCGGGCCGCTGGTCACGAACGTGGCGTCGCCGCTGTGGTGGACGCCCGCCTTCCCCTACAAGTCCTCGCTCGACGGCACCACGGCCGCGGCGTTCGCGGCCGGCTACCAGACCAGCACCGGGAACGAATGGACCCAGCCCATGGGGTTCAACTACGCGATCTTCGAGATCGCCGTGGCCGCGCTCAAGGCCTCCGGCGACCCGAAGGACGCCAGCGCCGTGGCCCACGCGCTGACCAAGCTCAAGGGCGAGACGATCACCGGCGCGTACGACTTCGCCACCGGCCCGGTGCCGCACGTGTCGCAGGTCCCGGAACTGCTCGCGCAGTGGCGTCCGGAGTCCGGCGGTTACCAGCTGGTCGTGATCAACGACACGCTGCTGCCCGCCGTCCCGGACGCCGGCACGCTGCAACTCCTGTGAGTCAGCCACCGGGCGAGAGCGGCGGGCCGGCGGCCCTGGAGGTCAGCGACGTCGCGAAGAGCTACGGCTCGCTGCCGGTGTTCAGCTCCGTCTCGCTCGCGGTCGCGACGGGCGAGGCCGTCGGCATCGTCGGCCCGAACGGCGCGGGCAAGACCACCCTGCTCGACCTGCTGAGCGGCACCGGGCGGTGCGACGCGGGGCGGGTGCTGCTGAACGGCCGGGACGTGACCCGGCTGCCGCCGCCGGCGCGGGCCCGGATGGGCCTCGGCCGGACGTTCCAGGTGCCGCGGCCGCTGGCCGACCTGACGGTGTTCGAGAACGCGCTGGTGGGCGCCATGCGCGCGGCCGGGCTCCGCGGCCGGCCCGCGTACGCCACGGCGTATGAGGCGCTGACCCTGACCGGCATGGCGGGCCAGGCCAACGCCCGGGCGGGCGCGCTGCGGCTGCTGGACCGCAAGCGGCTCGAACTGGCCCGGGCGCTGGCCATGCGGCCGCGCATGCTGCTGCTCGACGAGATCGCCGGCGGCCTGACCGACCCGGAGACCGAGACGCTGATCGCCACGATCCGCGCGGTGAACGCGGCCGGGACGGCGATCGTCTGGGTGGAGCACGTGCTGCGGGTGCTCACCGCCGTGGTCACCCGGCTGGTCTGCCTGGCCGACGGGGAGGTCATCGCCGACGGCGCCCCCACCGACGTGCTGGCCAGCGAGGCCGTCCGTGCCGCCTTCCTGGGCGGGGGCGTCCTGTGACTGAGCCCGGGCCCGAGGCCGGGCCGCCGGTCCCGGACCCGCCGCTGCTGGAAATCGTTCATCTCGATGTTTTTTACGGGGACTTCCAGGCGCTGTTCGGCGTGTCGCTGTCGGTACCGCGGGGCGGCGCGACCGCGCTGGTCGGCGCGAACGGCGCGGGCAAGACCACGCTGCTGCGCGCGATCGCCGGGGCCCAGGCCGCCGCGTCGGGTTCGGTCCGCTACGCAGGCTCGGACGTCACGACGGCCGCGCCGTACCGGCGGATCTCCCGCGGCATCGCGCTGGTGCCCGAGGGCCGCAAGCTGTTCCCCAGCCTGACCGTGGAGGAGAACATCCAGGTCGGCGCGGCCGCGGCAGCCTCCGGCGGGTGGCCGCTGGAGCGCATCTACGAGGCGTTCCCGATGATCGCCCGGCGGCGCAGGCAGCACGCGTCCACGTTGTCGGGCGGGGAGCAGCAGGCGGTGGCGATCGCGCGGGCGGTGGCCGCCGCGCCGTCCCTGCTGCTGCTCGACGAGATCTCGCTCGGACTGGCGCCGCGCGTGGTCGGGGAACTCTACGAGACGCTCGCCGGGCTGCGGTCGGCCGGGGCCACGCTGGTCATCGTCGAGCAGGACCTGCAGCGCGCCATGGACGCCTGCGACGACCTGGTGTGCCTGCTCGAGGGGCGGGTCGCGCTGGCCGCCCGGGTCGCGGACGTGAGCCGGGACCAGGTCATCGCCGCCTACTTCGGTGAGGGCCGCTCGTGAACTGGGTCAACGCCTGCCTCCAGGGCCTGTTGCTGGGCGGCCAGTACGCGCTGATCGCGTGCGGGCTCTCGCTGGCGTTCGGCGTCATGCGGATCGTGAACCTGGCCCACGGCGACCTGGCCGTGTGCGGGGCCTACCTGGGGCTGCTGCTGTCGTCCGCGCTGGGCGTGCCGGTCTGGGTCACGCTGCCGCTGCTGCTGCCCGCGGCGTTCGCGGTGGGCATGGCCCTGCAGGTGCTGCTGTTCGGCCGGGCGCTGCGGCACGGCGTGCTGACCCCGGTGGTGGTCACGTTCGGGCTGTCCATCATGATCGAGAACCTGCTCCAGGTGGCCGCGACGTCCGACCCGCGCGGGCTGAGCGGCGGCTCGCTCGCGCTGGCCAGCTTCCACCTGGGCCGCGGCATCACCGTGTCCTGGCTGTTCCTGACCGCGTTCCTGACCGCGTGCGCGGTCCTTTCCGGCCTGCAGCTGGCGCTGTCGCACACCTCGTGGGGCCGCCAGGTGCGCGCCACCGCCGACGACCTGGACACCGCCCGGCTGGTGGGCATCCGGGTCCGGCCGGTGTTCGCGACCGTGGCCGGGATCGCGGTGGCCACGGCCGCCCTGGCCGGGGTGTTCATCGGCACGATCGGCACGTTCGACCCGCTGACCGGCGCGAACACGCTGATCTTCGCGTTCGAGGCGGTCGTGATCGGCGGGATCGGGTCGCTCTGGGGCACGCTCGTCGGCGGGATGGCGCTGGGCGTGACGCAGGTGGTCGTGGGCGAGGCCAACCAGGCGTACGCCGTGCTCGCCGTGCACCTGGTGTTCCTGGCCGTGCTCACGGTCCGGCCCGGCGGGCTGTTCCCCGGCCACCAGGCGGCGCGCCCGGTCAGGCGGGCGGGAGCGTTCGGATGAGGCGCGAGGCGGCGGCCGGATGAGGCGCGAGGCGGCGGCCGGATGAGGCGCGAGGCGGCGG
>Ga0102924_1001599_pt1 | contig 25894 bp, 22 predicted proteins | sample PaiPotPPM11metaG_FD_80116 | JGI IMG/M metagenome (GOLD analysis project Ga0102924, IMG submission 80116) | Iron sulfur acid spring bacterial and archeal communities from Banff, Canada, to study Microbial Dark Matter (Phase II) - Paint Pots PPM... ... | reverse complement strand
GGCTGATCCGGTGGCGTCCAAGTCCTCCTACAGCCCCCGGATCGCGCCCCGCCCCCGACCAGCTGACCTGGCCTCGGAGCGAAGCCAGCCCCGGACTCCCTCGGTCGGCCCCCGGATGGTGGTGCTGGCGTCCTTCCTGATCGTCGCCTTGCTGGCCATGGGCGGCAGGCTGGTGGACCTGGAGGTCAGCCAGGGCCCGCAGCTGGCGGCAGCGGCGGTGGCCCAACAGGTCCAGTCGGTCAGCATCCCCGCCGCCCGGGGCCTGATCCTGGACGACGAGGGCCAGGTCCTTGCCGGGAACTCCCTGGCTTACGACATCTTCGCCGACCCGCAGGAGATCCCGGCCTCGTCACGCCTGCGCGAGGCGGAGCAGCTTTCGCCGGTGCTCCGAATTGCGGCCGGCAGCCTGGTGACGCTGCTCTCTCAGCCTCTCCAGTTCGTCTATCTGGCCAAGGATCAAACTCCGGCCGTAGAGTCCAAGCTCGAGAACCTGAGCCTGGCCGGTATTGGCAGCCTGCCGGAACAGGTTCGAACCTACGGGCCCGGAGCGGTCGCGGGCACCAGCCTGGCCGCCAACTTGATCGGCTTCGTCGACTCCGACGGGGTCGGCCAGTACGGGCTGGAGGGTTACTACAACAGCGTTCTCTCCGGCAAGCCGGGCCAGGAGTCTGTGGTCCACGACCTCCAGGGCAACGCCGTGGCTTTGAGCGACCGTCCCCAGACCCCGGCGGTTAACGGGCGCAACCTCAACACCGACATCGACCCCGTGATCCAGACAGCGGTCGAGCAGGACCTCGCTGCTGAGGTCCAGAAGGATATGGCCGCCTCCGGGACCATGATTGTCATGAACGTCCACACCGGCGCCATCGTGGCCTGGGCCGACTCTCCCACCTACAACGCCAACGACTACGCCAGCGAGAACGACAGCCTGTTCCAGGATGCCGGCATCGCCAACCTCTACGAGCCCGGTTCAGTGATGAAGGTGGTCACCTTCGCCGGAGCCCTGCAGAACAACATCATCACCCCCAATGCCACCTTCGATGAGACGCCGGCGGCGGGGATGGTCCAGGGCGTTGAGATCCACGACTGGGACAACACCTACCACGGGGTCATCTCCTACCAGTACGTGCTCGACAACTCACTCAACGTGGGCGCGGTGCACGTGGAGGAGTTGGAAGGACCCCAGATCTTCTACAAGACTCTGGAGGCCTTCGGGATCGGCAAGCCCACCGGCATCGACCTCGCCGGAGAGGAGAACGAGCCTCTGGCACCGCTCCCCCAGCTGACCCCGTTGCAGTTGGCGACCACTTCCTTCGGACAGGGTGTGGCTGTCACCCCGATCGAGATTCTGGCGGCGATCAACACCGTCGCCAACGGCGGCGTCTGGGTCCAACCTCACGTGGTCACCTCGATCAGCGGGGGCGGCCAGCCCACCACCAACATCGTGCCCCAGACCCACCGCGTGATCTCGGACCAGACCGCCTCGACCCTGGCCCAGATGATGGTGCAGGTGATCGACGCGCCAGGCGCCGACGCCTCGCTGGCGCGGATCTGGCCGACCTGGAAGGGGGAGCTGGCCGGCAAGACCGGTACTGCCCAGGTGGCCGAGAACGGCGTCTACACCAACAACACCATTGACTCCTTCGCGGAGTTCCTTCCCGCTAGCGATCCCCAGTACTCGATGATCTGCATCCTCCGCGAGCCCCAGGTGACCCCGGCGCTGCGGTTCTCCTTCTACGACGCCGTCCCCACGGTCAAGAAGGTCACCCAGGTGCTGATCGATCGGTTCAAGCTCCAACCATAAGATGCCCCGGATGAGTTGGCTGGCGGCTGCGGGCACGTTCGCAGGAGCCTTGCTCGTATATCCGCTGGCGATCTCGGGGCTGGGCCGAGTGGGGTTGCGCCAGGTGGTGCGCTCCGATGCGCCCGACAGCCACATCAGCAAGACCGGGACCCCCACTGCGGGAGGAATCGTCTTTGTGGTCGCGGTGCTGGTGGCCTGGGCGGTGGTGGTGCGCGACCCCGCCGGAGGGCTGGTGGCGGGGGCGGCCGCGCTCGGCTGCGGTGCCGGCCTGGTCGATGACATCGCCAAGGTCTCAAGGGGAGAGGGGGTGCGCTTTCGACCCAAGCTCCTGCTCCTGGCGGTCTGCGCCGGACTGCTGACGGTTGGCCTCCTCGCGGTCTCCGCGACCCATCAGACCATCCCCGGGCTCGGGCCTCGCGACCTGGGGCTCCTGGGTCTGGCGCTGGCGGGCTTTGCCATCCTGGCCACCGCCAACGCGGTCAATCTGGCCGACGGCGTCGACGGCTTGGCGGCCGGGTGCGGGATCCCCGGCCTCGGGGTCTGTGCGGTGCTGGCGATGCTGGAGCACCGTCCTGGCCTGGCCCTCACCTGCGCCTGCCTGGTGGCGGCGCTGCTGGCCTTCCTGGTCTTCAACCGGCCTCGAGCCCGGGTCTTCATGGGCGACGCCGGATCCCTGGCCCTGGGGCTTTCCTTAGCGGTGGCTGCCATCGAGGTCGGCGCGCTGGTGTTGCTGCCGCTGCTCGGCCTGGTCTTCCTGGCCGAGGCCGGCTCGGTGATCGTCCAGATCGGCCACGTCAAGGTGACCCACGGCCGCCGGCTCCTGCGCGCCAGTCCCCTGCATCACCACTTCGAGGAGGGGGGCATGAGCGAGTGGACGGTTGACCTCTGGTTCTGGGGGGTGGCCGTGGCCGCCGCGGCGCTGGCCGGTTCCTGGGCTGTGGCGGCGGGCCTGGTGGGGGGGCCCAAATGATCGCCCACGTCGAGCGCTGGCTCCCCGTCGGTCAGAGCGGGCGCACCGGGGCGCGAGCCCACCGCCTGCCCCTGCCCGAGCTGGATGTCTGGCTGCTGCTGATCGTCCTGGCGCTCTGCGGCCTGGGTCTGATCATGGTCTACTCGGCGAGCCAGGCTCTGGCCTACACCGATTACGGCAACTCCGCCTACTTCTTCGAGCGCCAGCTGCTCTTCATGGGCTTCGGGCTGGTGGCGATGGCGATCTGCGCCAAGGTCGACTACCACCGCTGGGTCAGACTGGCGCCCTTGCTCACGGTCGTCACCTTGGTCCTGCTGGTGGCGGTGCTGCTGCCCCACGTCGGGGTCGAGGTTCAGGGGGCCCGGCGCTGGATCCCACTCGGTCCCTTCGACCTCCAGCCCAGCGTCCTGGCCCAGTTCATGGTGCTGATTTCGGGCGCGGTCTGGCTGGACCGGCTCGGGCCTAGGGTCACCGATCTCCGCGAGGGGGTATTCAGCTACGGCTGGAAGATCCTGGTGGTGGCCCTCTTGGTGGTCATGGAGAAGGACCTCGGCTCAACCGTGGTCCTGGCAGTTGTCGCCCTGGGCCTGCTCTGGCTGGCCGGGGTCCGGATCCGCCACCTGGCCGGAGCGGCGGTCGCCTGCCTCCTGGGAGGACTGCTGCTGGTACGAGCTGAGCCCTACCGGACGGCCCGGATATTGAGCTATCTCAATCCCTTCGCCCACAAGCTCGGTACCGGCTTCCAGGCGGTCCAGGCCCTCTATTCCTTGGGGGTGGGCGGCCTCTTCGGCACCGGCCTCAACACCGCGGTGTCCCCGTCTCAGCTGCTGCCCGAAGCCCACACCGACTTCATCTTCGCGATCATCGGCGAGGACCTGGGGCTGGTGGGGATGCTTCTGGTCCTGGCCCTCTTCCTCGGACTTGCCTGGCGGGGAATCCGGGCCGCCCGGAACGCGCCCGATCGATTGGGCGTTCTACTCGCCGGTGGGATCACCATCTGGATCGTGGGTCAGGCGCTGATCAACATCGGCGGGGTGACCGACACTATCCCCTCAACCGGGGTACCCCTTACCTTCATCAGCTACGGAGGATCGTCGCTGGCGCTTTCCCTGGCTGCCACCGGCATCCTGCTCAACATCTCGGCCCGTCAGCGCCGAGTGGGGACGGGCAATGCGCGTGCTAATCACCGGGGGCGGAACGGGCGGCCACTGCACCCCGGCTATCGCGGTGGCGGAGGCGCTTCGTCGGACTGACCCCGAGGTCGCCATCACCTACGTGGGTCGAGCCGACGGGCCGGAGGCCAGCCTCGTTCCTGCGGCGGGTATCGACTTCTCCGGTCTCCGCTTGGGCAGCATGGGGTCGAGCCCGGTCAGCTCGGCGCCCCGGCTGGCGCTGCGCCTGCCCCTGGTCTACCGGGAGGCGGCGCGCCTTCTTCGCCGCTTCCGGCCCCAGGTGGTGCTCGCCACCGGCGGCTACGTCTGCGTGCCGGTGGCGCTGGCGGCGCGACGGCGCTCAATCCCGGTCCTTCTCCTCGAGCAGAATCTGCTCCCCGGGCGGGCGGTCCACTGGCTGGCGCCCCGGGTCCAGCTGGTGGCCAGCAGCTTTCCCGAGACAGCCGCGCTCCTGCCTCGAGCCAAGGTGGTCTGCACCGGGAATCCGGTTCGACTCAGCTTCGCCGAGCTAACCGGCAGGCCCCAGCTGCCGGAGGCACCTCCCACGCTCCTGGTGATGGGCGGATCCCAGGGAGCGCGCCGGCTCAACGAAGTCCTCCTGGAGGCGTTGCCCAGCCTGCTCCAGGCGATGCCCCAGCTGACCGTTGTCCATCTCACCGGACCAGCCGACCACGAGCAGGTGGTGGCAGCCGCGACCGAGGCCAGCCTACCGTTGGGGGGTCGCTACCAGCCCTCTCCCTTCGTCTCCGACGTCGCTGACCGGCTGGCTTCCGCCAGCCTGGTGGTCATGCGCGCCGGCGGCAGCTCACTGGCCGAGGTGGCCTGCCTGGGCCGTCCCATGGTCCTGGTGCCGTATCCCCACGCCGGTGAGCACCAGGCGGCCAACGCTCGGCCTTTCGAGGAGGTGGGTGCCGCCCGAGTGATCGCCGACCAAGACCTCACCCCTGAGCTCTTGGAGCAGACCGTGCGAGAGGTGATAAGTGAGCCCGAAGTCTGGCGGTCGATGGCCCGGGCCAGCGCCTCAATGGCAAGGCCACGGGCGGCCTTTGACGTTGCCGCCCAGCTGTACCAGCTCGCCGACGCGAGGGCCTGAACTTGGCTGACGCGGGCCTGCCGGGCTGGCCATCGCCTCCCGCCCATCTGCATTTCCTTGGGATTTGCGGGTACGCGGTGTCGGGGCTGGCACTCTGCTGCCAGGAGCTGGGCTTCCTGGTCACCGGCTCTGATGAGGACGCCTACCCACCCACCACCGAGATTCTCCGGGCAGCGGGGATCTCCTTCGCGCTGGACCACGATCCCGCCAACCTTGACCGCTGGGGTCTCCCCGACCTGGTGGTGCTGGGAAACCAGGTCCAGCCCGGCAACGCCGAGCTCTTCGCCGCCGGCGCCCGGGGTCTGGCCATCCTCAGCGAGGCCGAGGCCTATCGGGGGCTGACCGCTGGGCGCAGGCGGGCGGTCGTGTGCGGCGCCCACGGCAAGACCACTACCTCGGCGCTGGCGGCCTTCATGCTGGACGCTTCCGGATGCAATCCCGGGTTCCGGCTGGGCGCCACTCCCCAGGACTTCGCCACCACCGCGCGTCTGGGTGATCCGCGGGAGGGAGGTCCCTTCGTCTTTGAGGGCGACGAGTACACCACCTCTGCCCTGGACCCCAGCGCCAAGTTCCTGCACTGGCAGCCGGAGATCGTGACCCTGCTCAACCTGGAGTGGGACCACCCTGACTTCTATCCGGACTTCGCCGCCTACCAGGCTCCCTACCAGGAGCTGGTCGCCGGCCTGGGGCCGGCAGGCCGACTCATCTACAACCTCGAGAGCCCAGAGGCCACCCGCCTCGCCGCCTCATCGCCGGCCCCCACCGAGAGCTTCGGGGTGAGCCGCGGCGATTGGAGCCTGACGGCGCCGCCGGTGGTGGCGGACGGACGCCAGCATCTGCGGGTGAAGACGCCTGGCGGGGGTCAGCTCCAGATGGCGCTGCCCAACTTTGGATCTCACAACGCCGCCAATGCCCTGGCGGCGCTGGCCACCGCGGTGAGGCTGGGAGCCGATCCCGAGGTGGCCAGCGCGGCCGCTGCTCACTACCACGGAGTGGCCAGGAGGTTTGAGGTGCTGGGCTCGGTCGGAGGCATCACGGTGATCGACGACTACGCCCACCATCCCACCAAGATTCGAGCCACTATCGCCGGCGCCCGCCAGCAATTCGGCTGGGACGTGCAGCTGGTGATGGTCCACGTCCCTCACACCTATTCGCGCACCTTGGCGCTGCTTGCCGAGTATCACGACGCCTTTGACGGCCTCGACCTGCTGGTGCTGGGGCCGATCGAGCCCGCCCGGGAGCGCCATCTGGTGGGCACCGTCTCCTCCGCCGACGTGGCCGCCTTGGTCTCGGGGCTGGAGGTGGCGATGGTGGACTCGGCAGAGGCCGCCATCCAGGAGGTGAAGACCAGGGTGATCCCTCCGGCAGTGGTCGTCTGCAGTTCGGTGCGCGGCTTCGACGGCATCGCCGCCCGGCTTCTCTCCAGCCTGGGGGCGAGCGCCGCTTGACCGTGGCCGAGCTGCCGACCCAGCTCCGCCAGCTACTGGCGGAGCCGCTCAGCCTGGGCCAGCTCCGCCGAGACGAGCCGCTCCGGAGCCACAGCCAGTTCGGGGTCGGCGGGCCCGCGGATTGGTACTGGCAGCCCGCCTCGCTGGCGCTGGTTCCCGACTTGATGGCTCTCTGCGAGGAGCTGAGCTTCCCTTGCACGGTGCTGGGAGCGGGCAGCAACTGTCTCATCCTCGATGGCGGAATTCGCGGACTGGTACTGAAGTTTCCCGCAATCCGAGCGGTGCACCACGGCGGCGGCCTGGTCCGCCTCCAGGCCGGCAGCATGATGCCCCGAGCCGCCTTCGACACCGCCTACCTGGGACTTTCGGGCCTGGCCTTCGGGGTGGGAATCCCCGGAACTGCGGGGGCGGCCGTGACCGGCAACGCCGGTGCTTTCGGCAGCGAGATGGGGGAGGTGCTGGAGACCGCTGAGGTGGTCCTGCCGGGTGGTGAGGTGATGCGCTTCTCAGCCCAGGACCTGCAGATCAGCTATCGCCACAGCGCGCTCCAGGACCCGCCGCTGCAGGGAGCGGTGGTGACCGAGGTCTGGTTGCGCCTGGGTCTCGGGGACAAGGAGACGGCCCGCCAGGAGGTGCGCCGAGTCATGTCCGAGCGCAAGGCATCCCAGCCGACCGGGGTCAGGAGCCTGGGCAGCACCTTCAAAAACCCCGATGGGGATCACGCCGGCCGGCTGCTCGACGCCTGCGGCCTCAAGGGCGTCACCGTGGGCAGCGCCCAGGTGTCGACCGAGCACGCCAACTTCATCTGCAACCTGGGGGACGCCCGCGCCGCCGACGTGCTTGCATTGGCGGACTTAATGCGTCAACGTGTACGGAAGCAGTTCGGGGTTGAGCTTGAACTCGAGATCATCCCCGTCGGCAGTCCCGATTTCCGCCAACGTTCCAGCTGAGGGGCAGCCATGAGTCGGCCCACGCCCGCGCAGTCCTCGAGGGGACGGTGGTTTGGCGCGGTCGTGCCCGACGAGTTCGAGGACTGGACCCCACCGCCCAGCTCCCGCGACGAGCCCGCGCCGATGAGGCGCGCCCGTCCCAAGCCAGGGCGAGCCGGCGTGACCCCGGTGTGGCGCCGGATCGCCGACTCCCAGATCGAGGAGGTGGCCAAGCAGGCGGCCGAGCGCCGGGCGGCCAGGTACGCCGCCCGCCAGAGTTTCCTGGGCCGGCACCGGGTGTCCGCTCCGCGCAAGCCCCAGGCCTTGGAGTCCTTCAAGGAGATCGGAAGGGGCACCAAGCTGACGGCGGGCGTGGTCGTGGTGCTGGCGCTGGTGGCGATGGTGCTGTTCGCCCTCCCCTGGCTCAAGGTGCAGCGAGTCGAGGTGGAGGGGACCTCGGTGGTCTCCCGGCAGCAGCTCCTGGCGGAGGTGGGAGCCGAGCGGGGTCAGAGCACGCTTCTGCTCGACAGCGCCGCGATGACACGCGGCCTGCTGGCCCAGCCCTGGGTGCGCACTGCCACCGTCCGGGTGCGCTGGCCGGACACCCTGATCATCTCGGTGAGCCCCCTGCCTCCGGCCTTGATCTATCAGCGCGGCACCAACCAGCAACTGGTGGCCGCCACCGGAGCGACTCTGGGGCCGGTTACGCTCCTCCCTCCCAAGCCGCTCCCGCTGCTGGTCGACCAGCGCGCTCTGGCCCCAAGCCAGCCCGGATCGCTGGTGCTCCCCGGTCGCCTGACCGCCGCCTTGGTGGCCCTTTCTCGGGTCTTCCCAGCCACCTACGGCGTGGGCGTCACCCGCTATCTGATCACCTCCATCGGGGCCCTGGAAATCGAGAGCGATGCGGGCTGGACAGCTGATCTCGGGTTGGCTCTGACCAGCTCCCAGATCGCGTCCATCGGCCCCAAGCTAGAGGAGCTGAGAGCCTTGGCTGCGCAAGTCAACCTCAAGTCCTCGGGCATCAAGGAGATCTACCTGGAGGACCCCTCCCAGGTGGCGGTCAGCTACTGAGACCGGGGCGCCGCCTGGATGTGCTCGAAACGCAAAACTCAGGGTCTAAAGGACGTCGTAGCCACAACATGATGTGGTTTGGGGCTTGTGCTGCTCTGGCATTGCCGGTACACTTCCAGGCGGCTCCACCGCCTCTGCGAGGGGCTGCCGGCGCCCCCATCTCCCCCGCCTGACCACTCACACACCACTTGCCAAAAATCTCAGTACCACAGTTGGGGTTCCACCTGATGCCCGAGCGGCTCGGCGCCATCTCGGCGTCGCCACCGCGGCAGTCGGCACCGCATTGAGCAGCCGCCGTCTGGTCGCGCTCGACCTGGGCAGTGCCAAGGTGTGTTGTGCCGTGGCCGAGGATGACGGGCCCAGACTGCGCATCCTCGGGGTAGGTGAGGCACCCTCGGCCGGCGTCCACAAGGGGGTCATCACCGATCCCGACGCCGCCGCTCTGGCGATCTCCAAGTCGCTGGATGCGGCCGAGCGCGCCAGCGGCGTCGAGATCGACTCAGCTCTCCTGTCCCTGAGTGGCCGGCATATCGAGAGCCGCGCCAGCCAGGCGGTGGTCTCGGTCAACTCCAGGGGCGGCGTGGTCGGCTCCAGCGACCTCAACCGGGTGCTGGAGGCTTCCCGCACCGTTTCCAGCCTTGAAGGTCAGGAGGTGGTCCACCTAATTCCTCGGCAGTACCAGGTGGACACCAGGTCAGGACTCCGCGACCCGCGCGGAGAGCAGGGCTCCCGGCTGGCCGCCGACGTCGAGCTGGTGCTGGCCTCCAGTGCGCATCTGGCGGCGTTGGTGGACTGCGCCCACGCCGCCGGCCTGCGCATCGACGACGTGGTGGTGCAGCCGTTGGCGTCAGCCGAAGGGGTGCTCCGGGACCAGGAGTTGGAGGTGGGGGTGGCGGTGATCGACGTCGGCGCCGGCACCACCAATATCGCCATCTTTCGAGATGGAACAATTTGCCGCGTCCTCGTGCTTCCCGTGGGGGGTCAGAACGTCACCACCGACCTTGCCACTGGTCTCCGCTGTGACCAAGACGAGGCCGAGACGCTCAAGTGTCGTCACGGACAGTGCGATCCCGCCCAAGTACTTCCCGAAGAGATGGTCACCCTGGTGGGACGGTCCCATGTGGGTGCTGAGGAGATCCCCAGGAGGTGGCTGGCGGAGATCATCGAGCCCCGGGCGCGGGAGATGGCCCGCCTGGTGGGCCGGGCGCTGGAGGACGATGGCCAGGGCCTGTCGCGGCTGGTGGTCACGGGTGGCGGATTCCGGCTGCGAGGCTTCGCGGCCGCCGTCCATCAGATTCTGGAAATGCCGGTCCGGCTGGCGGTTCCCGAGGGACTGGCCGGCCTCTCCGATCAGCTCGGCATGCCCGAGCACGCAGCGGCGGCAGGACTGCTCCGTTGGGGCCAGCGGTCGGGCACCCGCGGAGGTCGCGGCAACATGAGATCCACCCGCAGCGCGGGCCGGCTGAACCGCTGGCTCCACGAGCTGTTCTGACCTTTAGGGAGACCAGCATGCCTCAAGAAGACCTCGAACACACCAGCCAGGGGAGTGCTCGGATCAAGGTCATAGGCGTCGGTGGCGGCGGCAGCAATGCCGTCAACCGGATGATCCGAGCCAAGCTTCGGGGCGTCGACTTCATCGCCGTCAACACCGATATCCAGGCGCTGGAGACCTCCGAGGCGCCCTCCAAGATCCACATTGGGCGCAAGGTCACGAGGGGTCTGGGCTGTGGCGGAGATCCTGAGATGGGGGAGATGGCCGCAGAAGAGTCGCGCGAGGAACTGTCGAGCATCCTTCACGACGCCGATATGGTCTTCGTGACCTCAGGAATGGGAGGAGGCACGGGCACCGGGGCGGCGCCCATCATCGCCGAGATCGCCCGCTCCAGCGGAGCCCTGACGATCGGGGTGGTGACCAAGCCCTTCACCTTCGAGGGCAAGAAGCGAATGGAGTCGGCCGAGAAGGGGGTGGATGCGCTCTCCGGGCGCGTTGACACCCTGATCACCATCCCCAACGATCGCTTGATCGCCGTCACTGACAAGAAGACGACCATGATCGATGCCTTCAAGAAGGCCGACGACGTGCTGCGCCAGGGCGTTCAAGGGATCAGCGACCTCATCGTGTTCCCCGGACTGATCAACCTCGACTTCGCCGATGTGAAGGCGATCATGATGGGCCAGGGAGCGGCACTGATGGGGATCGGCTATGGCAGTGGTGACAACCGGGCCCAGGATGCAGCTCGGGATGCCGTCGCCAGCCAGCTGCTGGAGACCTCGATCGCCGGAGCTCACGGGATTCTGCTCAACATCACCGCCAGCCCGGACCTCACCCTCTACGAGGTCAACGAGGCCTGCGACCTGATCCGGCAGAGCGCCGACCCCAACGTCAACATCATCTTCGGGGCGGTGGTGGACGACCGCATGGGCGGTGACGTCAAGATCACGGTGATCGCCACCGGCTTCGCCGCCGGTGGCCAGGTGAACCAGTTGCTGGCCGAGAAGTACAAGGCCACCCGGCCCGAGGACCTGCAAGAGCCACTGCCCGAGCGCGCTCGGCAACCGCAGCGGGAGAATCCCGAGCTCTACGAGGACGTCGACATCCCGGCTTTCCTGCGGGAGCCGCGCTGAAGTAGACACATCAGCGACCCCCGGCTGAGGTCCTGGGAGGAGGGCCTCGGCCGGGAACGCCTGCCGCGGAGTCGGCTGCCGGTCGCGCCTGCGCCGGACTCCGCTACCGCTAGGACCCAACCATCTCAGCTCTGCCCGACTGATGTGTATAGTGTGTGTATAGCCAGGATCAACGTCTACCTGCCGGACGAGCTGGCGCAGGCGATCAGGCCGCTCGGGTGGAACCTCTCCCAAGTTCTCCAGGGTGCCGTGCGCGAGCGGCTCGACACTTTTCGGCTCGACGAGTGGCTGACGGCGCTCCATACACCAACCGCAGCCGCCCCAACCCATGATCAGGCGATGGCGGCCCTCGAGACAGCGGACGGAGGGGGAACCAGTGGCTGAAGTGCTGGTGCTGGAAACGGCGGGATTTCTCGACCTGATGGTGGGAAATGCCGAAGGGCAGGCAGTGGGCAAAGCCCTAAGCGGAAAGGCGATCCACGTATCGGACCACTGTGCCGCCGCGGTGGCGCACGCCTTCTTGGTGATGACCACCCGGGGAGTGCTGCCGCGGCGTCAGCTGCGCTCGAGCCTGAGCCTTCTTGCCGTCGCTCCCTTCATATCCCATCCCGCTGCGACCCTCCTGGAGGGTGCCTGGGCCAGGAACGGCCTGCGGCTGGGCGACGCTCTGTGTGTCGAGTTGAGCGAGAGGCTGGGGGCACCCCTGGTCACCACCGACTCGCGCCTTGCCACGGCCTGGCCCAATTGCTGGCTGGTCACGGCCCCGCGGGAGATGGATCGGGCCGGTCGCCGTCGAGGACGTACTAGCTAGCTGCGCCGGCTTCGGTTTTGGCGACGGCTCGACTGGGGTTGGTCACGTGAGCGACTGCCAGGGTGCGTCGAGCTCGCCAGGCGGCCACCGCGGCGGCCGCGAGGACGAACGGCACCACCGGGAAGGTGATCGGGGAGAGGGGGCGGCTGGCATCGACGATGAGGGCCACGTTCATCAACACCATCCAGAAGGCCAACCATCCCAGGCCCCTGCCCGAGTCCTTGAGTGCAGCGGCTGCCCACACTGCCGGCCCGGCCAAGAGAACTAGGTCGTGATTGAGACTGTGGGGCGCAACCAGCAGCGAGAGGCAGACGGTGCTGGTGAGCGCGAGCTTCCAGTCCCGTGGGGTTGTCGGTGGATTGCGCCACCAGGCCACAGAGAGAGCCAGCAGGGCTGCAGCGATTGACGCCCAGGCCAGGGCCTGGGTCAGGCTGCCATGCCCGGTGAACCTCCAAAGAAGCCCGAGCCAGGTCTCATCCGAGCCGGGCGGAAAGCGGTAGAAGAGGGTGTAGGCCTCGAGGTGAGGCAGGACCAGCAATCCCGATACCCCGACAACGGCCACCGTGATACCTGCCAGCGCCACCAGACAAATGAGTGACTCTCGAACCAGGCGCTGACGCCAGGCGGCAATCGCCGGGACCACCAGTAGTAGGAGCAGGTCCGGCTTGAAGGCGAAGAGGAAGCTGGCCAGTGCGGTTCGGGTCCAGCGTCCCCAAGTGGAGGTGCAATACCAGGCCGAGGTGAACAGAGCTAGACAGATGGGCCAGAGCAGGTCGTACTGACCTGAGGCTAACGCCGCGTAGGTTGGGTAGGAAGCCACGATGGCCAGCGCCAGCGGGGTGGCGTCGGCGCCCAGCCGTTCCTGTCTGACAAGCCAGAATGTGCCGACCAGGCACAGGCCCAGACCGATGGCATCCCAAAGGTAGAAGGCTGGCCAGATCGAGAGGATGGTGAAAGGGATCACCACCCAGGCTGCGGGGGGCAGATCGACGAAGGGCTCCACGTAGGCCCGGCCGAGGCCGTGATCGAGGAAGGCTTCGGACGCCACCTGAACTCGCAGCGAATACATGTGGTGGGAGGCGGTCAGCCCACCTACCGCCAGCGCATGGGCGATCGAGTAGAACGCCATGAAATCGGGCAGCGCGGCGATCTGATCGATCTGGAAGGCGACCAGGATCACGTAGCTGAGAAGGAAGGCGCAGCTGGCCAGGACCAGTGCCCGCCGCGTGGTGAAGCGCACTGCTGAGTTGTTGTACCCCTGAGATCGTCGGATTTGGGGTTCTGCGGGCTACTGCGGGCTGATTGTGGCCGGGTCGTTACCGGCCAGCCCGGCCCTGGTCCAGCGCCAGTCCCGCCTCCAGTTCACTTGATCGGGGAAATCCCGTGCCCACCATTCGGCTTCGGCACCTTCGCGCAGCGTTCGAGCCACCCGGGTCCAGGCTCCGCGAACTGGGCCCGGAGGGCATACCAGGGTCCAAGCGGGGTCCAGGGCGGCCCCCCGCATGGCCTTAGCCCTCCAGCTGGCCATACCCAGCTTGAGCCGCTTTAGGTTCTCCTCCAGGGCCAGCTGGATCGGTATGTAGAAGGCGAGGTTGAAGTACGCGTCGGTGCCCGCGGTGGCGGCGTAATCGAAGCCTGCCAGGCGTCCGTAGAGGGAATCGCGCCAGCGGTAGAAGAGTGAGAACGCCACCAGCCGCCCCTGGCGTTTGCAGAGGAAAACCCGGCTCTCCGAATTGAGGTGTCGGGCCTGGGCTTCCAGCAGTGCCGCGATCTCCCTCTCAGTCGAAGCGTGGCCGTACTTTGCCTGCAGCTTGGTCGCCAGCGGTGGAAGCTCTTCCAGGCAGGAGCGCAGGTCTTTGACTTCTACCTCAAGTCCGCTCTCCCGGAACCGTTCCCGCTCCCGTAACGCCGAGCGGCGGCGAGAGTGGCTGAGGTGGGCCAGGTACTGGTCGAATGAGTCCCACTTGATCTCGATGGCGCAGTTGGGACCGGGCAGGATCAGGTACTCGGGACGTCGCAGGCAGGGGTACGCCTCGCGGGCGGCGGCCGACGTCAGCCACATCACGCCCAGGCTGGCACTTCCGCCAGTCTCGGCCAACTCGGCCGCACCAGCCAAAAGGCGCGCCACCACGGAGCCGCGAGACTGGCTCCACTCGGGATGGACAGCGAATTCTGTCGAATACCCGGCCCGCGAACCGACCACCAAGGTGGGCAGCCAGGGCTGCGGGCGGGCGCGGTTGCCCAGAAACCAGCGCGCTCCCGCTCGAAAGGGCTCGTAGTGGTCAAGGCCAGGGTCGGGAGAGCCGTCCCAGCTGTAGACGGGAAGTCCCGCGACCAGCGAGCCTCTGTCATCTCGGAGCAGGAAGTACGAACACGGCGTGGCCTCCGTCTCCTCGACGGTCCGCAGGAAGGGATAGGAGAGGTAGAGGCCGCAATGCTGGCTGATTTGATCCCAATCGCGCCGTTCGACCTCAGCCAGGCTGGTGATCCACTCAGCATTCAGGGCCTCGGACTCGCCGTTAGGACCACGAAACAGCTCGCGAAACAAGAGCTGCGCCGAGCCTCAGCCAGGATCTCGCTGAGGACGGCGGCCGAAGAGTCCCCAGGCGGTCATCCGCATCTTCACTTCTCCGGTCTGGTCCCGGAGCTCGCCGCGTAGCTGCACCAGGCCGCGCTCGGGCCGACTCTGCGAGAGTCGCGCCGCGACCGCCTCGACGGACCCGGTCAGCTCATCTCCAGCACGAACCGGGTTGAGCCACTTGAGCTCATCCACCCCCGGCGAGCCCAGGCTGGCTGCGCGGCTGAGGACGGTGTCGAAATAGAGTCGCATCCAGATCGAAGCCGAGTGCCAGCCGCTGGCGATCAGGCCGCCGAAGATGCTCTGCCCTGCCCTTACGGGATCGGTGTGAAAGGGTTGAGGATCGAACTGCTCGGCGAAGGCGATGATCTCTTCCTGGCTGACCAGGTGCGTCCCCAGCTCAAAGTGGGCGCCCGGCTGCAGGTCTTCCCAAAACAGGTCGGTCTGCTCGCCCCAAGGCGAGACCGGACGGTCGACCGCGTCAGCCGGCACGGGAACTCCCGTTGAGATGTGACAGGATCCTGTGTCAGCCATGCTACCCTGCCTGGGTCTGGCTCCCGTTCGGCACGGGAGGAGAGCTCTCACTGGAGATCGCACCGCGCCCTGATGTCGGCATTCGAGCCGGTGGCTAACCCGGTCAGCTTTCCCGAGCTGGAGGAGCAAGTCCTGCAGTTCTGGCAGCGCGAGCGGATCTTCGAACGCAGCCTGGAACTGCGACGGGACGCCGAACGCTTCGTCTTCTACGAGGGACCTCCGACCGCCAACGGCCTCCCCGGCGTGCACCACGTCCTGGCCCGCTCCTTCAAGGACTGCTTCCTGCGCTACCAGCAGATGCGTGGCCGCCGGGTTGAGCGTCGGGGCGGTTGGGACACCCACGGCCTGCCGGTGGAACTGGAGGTCGAGCGCAGCCTGGGGATCCGCTCCAAGCAGGAAATCGAGCAGATGGGGGTTGAGGAATTCAACGGCCTCTGCCGCACCAGCGTCATGGAGTACATCGACGAGTGGGAGCGGCTCACCAACCGGATCGGGTTCTGGATCGACCTCAAGAGCGCCTACCGCACCTACGACACCAACTACATCGAGTCTGTCTGGTGGAGCCTGAAGCAGATTTACGAACGGGGGTGGCTGTTCCGGGGCTACCGGGTAGCCCCCTATTGCCCCCGCTGCCAGACCTCTTTGAGCAGTCACGAGCTGGCGCAGCCCGGGGCTTACCACGACGACACGCCTGACCCCGGTGTCACCGTGCGCTTCCGGCTCAGGGATGACCCGCAGACCAGCCTTTTGGCCTGGACGACGACGCCCTGGACCCTGCCCGGGAACCTGGGCCTGGCCGTAGGGCCCGAGATCGCATACGTCGAAGTGAGACAGGGTGACGAGAAGCTGATCCTGGCCAAGGAACGTCTAGGCATCCTCGACGGCCCCTACCGGGTGGAGCGGGAGATGGCGGGCCGGGAGTTGGTTGGGCTGCGTTATCAGCCGCTCTTCTCCTACCTACCCGACCAGCCGCAGGCCTTCACCGTGATGGCAGCCGACTTCGTGGCGACGGATGAGGGTACGGGAATCGTCCACACCGCCGGCGCCTACGGCGAGGACGATCTCAAGCTCTGCCAGGAAGCCGGGATCGAGGTCCGGCACACGGTCGGCTTGGACGGCCGGTTCCTTCCCTTCGTTAGCGACTTTCAGGGGATCTTCGTCAAGGACGCCGATCCCCTCATCACCGAGGAGCTGAGGCAGCGAGGACTGCTCTACAAGGAAGAGCGGATTCTCCACTCGTACCCCTTCTGCTGGCGCTGCGAGACCCCGCTTCTCTACTACGCGCTCGACTCCTGGTTCATCAAGACCACGGCGGTCAAGGACCGGTTGCTCAGCCACAACCATTCAGTTCACTGGGTTCCCTCCCATCTCCGTGATGGACGGATGGGGAACTGGCTGGAGTCAGTCCAGGACTGGAACCTCTCCCGGGCTCGGTACTGGGGCACACCTCTGCCAATCTGGACGTGTCCCGACTGCGGGGAGCAGAGATGTGTCGGAAGCCTCGCCGAGCTGGGGCTCAAGCCCGGCACCGATGTCCACAAGCCCTTCATCGACGAGGTGACCCTGCTCTGTGACTGCGGCGGGGAGATGCGGAGGGTGCCCGAGGTCATCGACTGCTGGTACGACGCTGGCGCCATGCCTTTCGCCCAGTGGCATTACCCGTTCGAAAACGAGGAGCGGTTCGCCGCTGACCATCCCGCTGACTACATCAGTGAGGCCATCGATCAGACCCGCGGGTGGTTCTACACCCTGCTGGCGGAGTCGGTGATGCTCTTCGATCAGCCCGCCTACCTCAACGCGGTGGTGCCCAGCCTGGTTGTCGACGAGCAGGGACGGAAGATGTCTAAGTCTCGAGGCAACGTCATCGACCCCTTCGATTTGATCTCAAAAACCGGTAGCGACGCCGTTCGTTGGTGGTTCTACACGACGGTCACGGTCGGCCTTGAGTACCGGATCTCGGTGCAGCGGGTGGCCGACACGGCGCTCCGCTTCCTCAATGTGCTCTGGAACACCCAGAGCTTCCTCGTCACCTACGCCAATCTGTCCGGTTGGGATCCCTCAGCGGCGTCGCCGGCGCTGAGGGAGCGCCATGCACTCGACCGCTGGATCCTGGCCCGGCACGAGGAAACGGTCGCCGAGGTGGTGGCGGACCTCGACCGCTACGACGCCAACTCCGCCTGCCGGGCGATAGCCGGGCTGGCCGATGACACCAGCACCTGGTACCTGCGGCGGTCCCGCCCACGCTTTCGGGGTACGCCCCAGGAGGTCGCGTCCAGCTGTGCCACCCTGCACGAAGTTCTCTGCCAGACCAGCCGTCTGCTGGCTCCCTTCACCCCCTTCGTCGCCGACGCCGTCTTCCGTGCCCTGACGCCCTCCCGAGAGGGAGGCACGGTCTCAGTGCATCTGGAGGACTACCCGGTACCGGGGAAGCGCCCGATCGATCACGAGCTGCTGCAGCAGATGGCATTGGTGCGGCGGCTAGCCGAGGACGCGAGGGCCCTGCGCGAGGAGCGCAGCGTTCCCATCCGCCAGCCCTTGGCCAGCGCCACTGTGGTTGGAGCGGAGTTGTCTCCAGACCTGGCCCAGGTTCTGGCCGAGGAACTCAACGTCAACGCGGTGGCCAGTTCCGCAGGCGAGGCTGGTGGCCAGGTCACGGTCGAGCTCGACTTCGAGTTGACCTCGCAGTTGCGTCGGGAGGGGCTGGCGCGGACCTTCACCCGCCAGCTCCAGGACCTGCGTCGCAAGAGTGGCTTGCGCGCGGGCGAGCCGGTGGCTGTTCTCTTTGCCACCGACGACGAGCTGGCGTCGGCGATCGAGCAGGAGGCCGGGCAAATCCAAGCCCAGTGTTTCGCCGCCGAGCTGGTGCGGACGGAGCCGGGGTCGGGGCCGCCGGCCGGCTACGCCGGGTGGTCTGAGCTTAAGGTTCCGGCACATTCGATCTCGATAGCGCTCCGGCGGCTCGACCCTGACGCAGACTGACGTGGTCGGGGTGTTCCCGACCACCTGGGAACAGCCCATAATGCACGCGCCCCCAGGCAGCAGCAGGAGACGCGCACAGTCGCCCGCCTCCCGGCCCTGGGCAGCTAACTGAGGAAAGCAAAGGATGACCGATATCGCCGCGACGTCCCGTGAAAGCGACTTAGCTCAGATCCGCCTTCAGGTGGAAGCAGAGAAGGCGCGGCTCAACCAGGAGCTGACCCAGCTCACCGGCGTCGCCGCCAACGGTGCCGGTCGAGAAGCGCCCTTCCATGAGCATCCCACCGAGCATGCGGGCGAGATGGAGGAGCATGAGCGGCTGCTGGCAATCCGGGAGAATCTGCTCCAGATGTTCGAACAGTGTGACGACGCCTTGGGGCGGCTGGAGCGAGGCGAATACGGGCTCTGCCGAAGCTGCGGCAAGGAGATCGCGATCGAGAGGCTGCGGGCGCTTCCGTATGCGACTCGATGCGTCCCCTGCAAAGAGGCCAAGCGCGACTGAGGGCTCTCCGGCCCTTCCGCTTTCTCGGTCGGTCTTGACTAGAACGCAACCGCTGCCACTGTGGACGGCCGTTGCTGCCCTCTCGGTCTTCGCGATAGACCGACTGACCAAGTTCTGGGTGACCCACTCCCTGACGTTGGGACAGCAACTCTGGCCCGGGTTGCCGGTGCACATCTACTACACCATCAACAACGGTGCCGCCTTCAGCATCTTGCCCAGCGCCAACTGGTTATTTCTGGCGGTGGCTGTTCTGGTGGTTGCGGCCATTCTCTGGCGCTGGCGCCTGCTGGCAGTAGAGCCCTGGTGGGTGCAAGTCGGGGTGGGTCTGCTTTTGGGTGGGGCGATTGCCAACGCCTTGGACCGGGTGACCCAGGGCTACGTGGTGGACTTCATTCAGCTGCCGCACTGGCCCGTGTTCAACGTGGCCGACTCGGGGATCACAGTCGGAGTTGTGATCGTGGTGGCGCGCATCGCCTTGGCTAGCCGCCACCGTGCCTGAGAAGGCGGGGCCGGGAGCGGAGGTCCAGCTCCCGCCGGCCCAACCCGCAGAGGCCGACCTGCGCCTCGACGTTTTCCTGGCCGCGCGCCTGGGAGAGGCTCGGGCTCACGCCCAGAGGAGGGTTCGGGCAGGGCTGGTCTCAGTGGGCGGGCGCGCAGTGCGGCGGCCTTCGCACCTGGTCCGCCCGGGCGACCTGGTCTCGTTGAGGGAAGAGGAGCACCTCCCCGCCCCCGAGCGGCAACCGGGGGAGCTGCGGCTCCTCTATCAGGACGACTTCCTGGCGGTGGTGGACAAGCCAGCCGGCATGGTCGTCCACCCCGGCCCGGGACACCGTGAGGGAACCCTGGCCCAGCTGGTGCAGGCCTGGGGCGGACCATGGTCCCTTTCCGGTGGAGCGGAGCGTGCCGGGATCGTTCACCGCCTCGACCGCGGCACCAGCGGGCTGCTGGTCCTGGCTCGGAGCGAGGAGGCGCACCGGCACCTGGCCCGGCAGCTTCGGACCAGGACCATGGGACGCGAGTACTGGGCTCTGGTCGAGGGCGAGTTCCGCGAGGATCACGGTCGGATCGACGCCGCCCTGGGCCGGGATCCCAAGCGGCCTCGGCGGATGGGGGTTGGCGCCAGCGGGCGCCAGGCCGTGACCGAGTTCTCGGTACTGGAGCGCCTTCCCCAGCACACCGCGCTGCGGCTGCGGCTACTGACAGGACGAACCCACCAGATCCGGGTCCACCTGGCCTACATCGGCCGGCCCATCGTGGGCGACAGCCTCTACGGCGCCTCGGGCCGCGAGGGCTCCTCGCGGCCTGCCCTTCACGCTGCCCTTCTCCATTTGATCCACCCCCAGGACGCTCGGGAGATGGTGTTCGTCAGCCCGCTCCCGCCAGATCTGGTGGCGCTGCGCCTGCAACTGGGCGCGGCACCGGGGGGCGAGCTCATCTGGCCCGGGCAAGCCCTACCCTAGACGGCCAGATGAGCAGGGATTCGGGCAAGGGGCGGATCGTCGTGCTCTCTGGCCCCAGCGCCGTGGGCAAGGACACGGTGATCGAGCAGTTGCTCAAGCTGTCTCCGTCGCTGAAGCGACCCCCCGGCTACACCACCAGGCTGCCTCGGCCGGGTGAAGTTGATGGCCGCGACTACACCTTCGTCAGCCCCGAAACCTTCACCGCCATGGAGGCTGGTGAGCAATTTCTCGAGACCGCTACCGTGCACGGCAACCGCTACGGCACCGCCAGGGCGCCGGTTGAAGAGCTGCTTGACCAAGGCTGGGACGTGCTCCTCAAGCCCGACGTCCAGGGAGCCGCTCTACTTCGCGACTCCGGCATGGACGCCATCTTTGTATTCCTTGAGCCCCCCTCCCGAGAGGCGTTGATCGAGCGGCAGATCCTCAGGGGCACCGAGAGTCCGGAGCAGTTGGCCATCCGCTCCAAGGACGCGGACCGAGAGCTGGCTGAAGCGGGGTGGTACCACCACCGGGTGGTCAACGACGACGTCGCCCGGGCTGCCGGCGAGGTCGCCGCCATCCTGCGGGTGGCGCCCTCGGGCGAGGGCTGATCGGCTCGAGGCGCCTGCCACAATGGCGACGCGATGCCTGATGAGGTCGGAGAACAGCTCGGCGGCAGGAAGGTGGCGGTTCATGTCTGCGGCGGGGTGGCGGTGGTCAAGGTCCCCCAGCTGATCACCGCGCTTCGCGGCCAGGGTGCCGAGGTTAGGGTGGCGATGACCCCGTCGGCGACATCCTTCATCTCGCCGACAACACTGCAGGCACTGTCGGGAAATCCCGTGGCCTGGCGGCTCTTCCCGGCCAAGGGCAGGCCCCGGGGTGCGGCATCCGAGGAGTCGAAGGAGGGCCACGGCATGGCCCACATCGAGCTCTCCAGCTGGGCGGACTGCCACCTGGTGGCGCCGGCGACAGCGTCGACCCTGGCTCGCTTAGCCACGGGGCTGGCCGACGACGTGGTCAGCTCCACCCTCCTCGCCACAACGGCGCCAATCATCCTGGCCCCGGCGATGGAGACCGGCATGTGGCGCAATCCGGCAACCAGGCAGAACCTCGCCATCCTTATCTCCCGGGGCGCCTTGGTGGTGGGGCCGGTGAGCGGCCGGCTCGCCTCCGGTCGCCAAGGCGAGGGCCGGATGGCCGAGCCGGGGGAGATCCTGGCGGCAACCCTGCGGCTGCTCCGGCCTGAGGGTCCGCTGCAGGGCTGGGAGGTTCTGGTCACCTCGGGTGGTACCCGCGAGCCCATCGACCCCGTCCGCTACCTCGGCAATCGCAGCAGCGGCAAGATGGGGGAGCGGCTGGCCGCGGAGGCGGCCGCCCGGGGTGCCTCGGTCCACCTGGTGACGGCGGTCGAGGCGGAGATCGACCTCCCCGCCGTCGAGATCACCAGGGTCGACACCGCCGAGCAGATGCTGCAGGCCTGCCTGGCGGCGCTGCCTTCATCTCGCCTGTTGCTCATGGCCGCGGCCGTCTCCGACTTCCGGGTGGAAGAGCCGGCACGCAGCAAGCTCCACCGCGGCCTGCAGCCGGAGCTTCAGCTCCGACTGGTTCCCGGCGTCGACGTCCTGGCCAGACTGATCGCCGAACGTCCCCCCGGCTGTCTGGTTGTCGGCTTTGCGGCCGAAACTGAGGATGTGGCCGAGCGGGGTCGGGAGAAGCTCGAACGCAAGGGCTGCGACATGGTCGTCGCCAACCTCGTGGCGGGACCGCATTCAGCGATGGGTGGGGACATGGCTGAGGTGACACTTCTCAGCCGCGACGGCCGGACGCTGGAGCTGGCCTGGCAGCCCAAGGCAGCCGTCGCTGCCGCCATCCTGGATGAGGCGCAGCGCCTGGCGCAGGAGTCTCCGAGACCGCCGGTCACGCGGTGAGCCCGGCCCGGCACCTACTCGCGCGAGTCTCCCCCGACCTCCGGGCCGGTCCGCCCGCGGGGCTCTATGACTACTCGGTCCCTGAGGAGCTGGCCGACCAGATCCGGCTCGGGCAGCGGGTGGTGGTGCCCTTCGGACGCCGCAGGGTTTTCGCTTTCGTCGTCGAGCTGCCCGAGGAGTCCCCGGTGGACGGGCTCCGTCCTCTGGAGCGAATTCGCGACGAGGATCCGCTGCTGCTTCCTCACCAGATCAGCCTGGCCCAGTGGATCGCGACCTACTACCTCTGCCCCCTACCGGAGGTACTCAGGGCCATGATCCCGCCCGCGCTGCGCACCGGCAAGGCCGGCTCGCGCCGCCGCGCCACGCCCAAAGCCGCGGTGGAGCCTCCGCTTCCGGAAGCGAGCGGCGCGACTCTGGTCCTCACCCCTGAGCAGGAGGAGGCATTCGCCCCGATCCGGGACGCCTTGTCCTGGTCTAAGGCGGAGGAGTTCCTCCTCTTCGGTGTGACCGGGTCGGGCAAGACCGAGGTGTACCTCTCCGCCATCAAGGCTGCACTGGCTCAGGGCAAGGGGGCGATCGTGCTGGTGCCCGAGATCTCGCTGACTCCTCAGACCGAGAAACGATTCGCGATCCACTTTCCCGGGGTCGTGGCGGTGCTCCATTCCGGACTCAGTGTCGCCGAGCGCGGTCGTGAGTGGCGCCGGGTCCGCTCCGGCCAAGCTCAGGTCGTGGTGGGGTCTCGCAGCGCGGTCTTCGCGCCCATGGCCAACCCCGGCGTGGTGATAGTGGATGAGGAGGACTCCTCTTCATATAAGCAGTACGACGCCATGCCCAGGTACCACGCGGCCGAGGTCGCCCGCCATCTGGGCCGGATCCTCTCGGTGCCTGTTGTCCTGGGCAGCGCCACCCCGCGACTCGAGGTCTACCAGCAGGCAATGGCCGCCAAGGGACTGCAGCTGCTGAGGATGCCGCATCGCTTCGGGGGTCGTCCCTTGCCGCCGGTGGAGGTGGTGGACCTGCGAGAGGAGCTGGCCTGGGGGAACCGCTCACCCTTCTCCCGACGGCTGGCCGAGCTGGTGACCGAGACCCTGACAGGCGGGGGACAGGGAATCCTCTTCCTCAATCGTCGCGGCACCTCGAGCGTGGTCTTGTGCCGGAGCTGTGGCGACGCCCTCGGTTGTCCCAACTGCTCGGTTTCGCTGACCCTGCACTCCCGGGGCAGTCTCTGTACCTGCCACTACTGCGACCATCAGGTGGAGCTCCCCGAGCAGTGCCCGGTTTGTGGCAGCCGGCTGTTGCGGGCGCTGGGGGCGGGCACCGAGCGGATCGAGGCTGAGGCGCGAGAGCTCTGGCCGGAGGCCCGGATCCTACGCATGGATCGGGACACGGTCGCCCATCGAGACGCTCACCGGCAGATCTACGAGGCCTTCGTCCGCCGCGATGCCGACCTCTTGATCGGCACCCAGATGGTGGCCAAGGGTTGGGACCTGCCCGGGGTCAGGCTGGTGGGGATCGTCAACGCCGACATTGCCCTTCACTTCCCGGACTTCCGGGCTGCGGAGAAGACCTTCTCACTGCTCACCCAGGTGGCGGGCCGGGCCGGCCGTGGCGACGAGCCTGCCCAGGTCATCCTTCAGACCTACAGCCCCGATCACTCGGCGGTGCAGTTCGCCGGAGCTCACGACTACGAGGGTTTTGCCGCCCAGGAGCTGGAGGCACGACGTCGCCTGCGTTTTCCTCCCTACAGCAGGCTCCTCGTCCTCACCCGCAGTGATCCAGGTGATCAGCAGGCCCGTGACCAGGCAGAGGAGGAGGCCGTCCGGCTTCGAGGCCTGCTCGAGGGCAGTTCGGCTGAGGTGCTGGGACCCAGCCCGGCCTTCATCCCGAGGCTCCGCTCCTTGTATCGCTGGCAGCTGACCATCCGGGCGTCCCGGCTCGAGGCGGTGCGTCCCCACCTTCCCCATGGCCGGGGCTGGTCGCTCGACATCGATCCCGCCTGAGCTGAGCGCCCGCACGCAGGACGTCACGGGCCAACACCGGAGGTCTGGGACTGGGAGACTTGGCACCTTCGCCAACTCCAGTTGCTGGAGACGGCTCCTTGGCTGCCACTCGTGGAGGTGGGTCGGTGCGCGTCGTCTTTGCGGGATCCGCGGAGTTCTCCCTACCGGTTCTGAGGGCCCTGGCAGCTTCCGACCAGGAAGTGGTGAGTGTGCTGACAGCGCCTGATCGCGCCGGCAGCCGAGGTGCCGCTGCCCCTCGGCCAGTCAAGGCTGCGGCGGCTGCACTAGGGATTCCGGTGGCGCAACCACCCCGGCTGACCGAGGAGGTCTGGCGGCAGGTCTCTCCCGGGGCTCGCGCCGATGTCCTGGTGGTGGCCGCATACGGTCAGTTGATTCCCGTGTCGGTTCTCGAGTCGCTGCGCCAGGGAGGACTGGGGGTGCACCCGTCACTCCTGCCCCGCCACCGCGGGGCGTCGCCAGTGGTGGCGGCGATCTTGTCGGGCGATAGTCGAACCGGGGTTACCGTCTTTCGCATGGACCGGAGCTTGGACAGCGGGGCGATCTTGGGTCAGGCGGAGCTACCTGTGGGCGGCACCGATACCACGACCTCGCTCACGGCCAAGCTCGCCGAGTTGGGGGGTGACGTGCTGGTCCAGGTTCTGCGCCGGCTGGAGGCGGGTGGAGTCTCCGAGATCGCGCAGCTGGAGTCGGCTGCCACCTTCTCGCACCGTCTAACGCGTCAAGACGGGAGGCTGGACTGGACGTACACAGCCGAGATCATCGACCGCCACGTGCGTGCGCTCAGTCCTTGGCCAGGGGTGACGGTTCCGCTGCAGGGAACCTGGGTAAAGCTGCTTCGGGGCGCCCCGGATGCCAATGCTGAAGACGCCGGCGACATTGCGCCCGGCGAGATCCTGCAACAGGGGCCGGACTGGATCCTGGTCCAGACCATCGAAGGCGCCTACCGGGTCGAACTGATCCAGCCCCCCGGCGGCCCCCAGATGAGCCCGGCCGCCTTTCTCCGCGGCCGGCAGCGAGCACCACGAGGCGGCTCCGGTGCCTGAGCTGAAGGCGCCCCGTCTGCTGGCCCGCAACAAAAGGGCCCGGCATGAGTACCACATTCTCGAGGAGGTCGAAGCTGGCATCGAGCTCTGGGGCACCGAGGTCCGTTCACTCCGCCAGGGTGGGGCTCAGATCACTGAGGCCTATGTCCGCATCGAACGCGGTCAGGCATGGCTGCACGGTGCCCACATCCAGCCCTACGAGTTCGGCAATCGCCAGAACCACGAGCCCGGGCGCTCCCGGAGACTGCTCCTGCATCGCCGCCAGATCGATCATCTGGCGGGGGCGGTCAAGCAACCGGGGGTGACCCTGGTCCCCCTGGACCTGCACCTCTCCGGCAATCGGGTGAAGGTGGAGCTGGCCCTGGGCCGGGGCAAGCGGGAGTACGACAAGCGCCAGGCGATTGCCGAGCGCGAAGCCCGCCGCCAGATCGAGCGAGGCATGCGTCGAAACTGGGATGGCGGGGTATAGTTGCCTGGCAACTTGCTCGTGGGGGCGTGTGGCTTCGACGGGGACGTGGGTTGCGAGATGGCGTGTCGAGCCCCGGGCTCGTAAAACCGGGAAAAGGCATTAACTGCCAACAATCAGAGCCAACCGGCTCTGGCCTACGCTGCCTGATCTGATCAAGCAGTAGCGCCAAAAGCTCGGGCTTAGGCCCGACGTCGACCGGGTGAGTGCCCGCGGCTCCCGGACCCGACGCAAATACAGTGGGCTCGCTCAGGAGTGGCGTCTCAGCGCTCTTGGGGACTTTTTCTGAGGCTGGCCCGCTTTGAGCCTGTCCGGAGGCGCCCTGCGGGTGAGATCAGTTTCCGGGCTACACACGTAGAGGTCTCGTGAGACGCGCTCTCGGACCCGGGTTCGATTCCCGGCGCCTCCACCAGGGTTTCGGCGAAGCGGGCATTCCTTCAGCTTGTGTCGCCAGGAAGGGTGGTGAGTGTACACGCTCCAAGAT
>Ga0102924_1001598_pt1 | contig 25900 bp, 26 predicted proteins | sample PaiPotPPM11metaG_FD_80116 | JGI IMG/M metagenome (GOLD analysis project Ga0102924, IMG submission 80116) | Iron sulfur acid spring bacterial and archeal communities from Banff, Canada, to study Microbial Dark Matter (Phase II) - Paint Pots PPM... ... | reverse complement strand
CATCCAGATGCAAGTGGCGTTGATCACGCCGGTGGCGATTGAGGAGGGGCTGCGCTTCGCGATTCGCGAGGGGGGGCGGACGGTCGGTGCCGGGGTCGTCACCTCCGTCAAGTAGATTGTAGATAGTAACAAGCGACGCAGCGAAGGTCCTTGTTACTGCTCCTGAAAGGAGCGGCCCGTGGCAAAGAGAAAAGCAGACCGCACGGTCGTTACCCTCGAATGTACGGAGTGCAGCAACCGTAACTACACGACCGAGAAGAACAAGCGGAACGATCCGCAGCGGATGGAACTGAAGAAATACTGCCCGACGCAGCGGAAAGTGACCGTCCACCGCGAGACGCGGTAGCGGAGCAACGAGCAATGAGCAATGAGGGGAACAAGCCCATCTCATTGCTCATTGCTCGGAACCCATTGCTTCCCCTTGCGGGGAAGGCCGTTCGTGCGGTACTATGTATCGGTTGTCTGCGCGTCCAGACGCGGCGGAGGGGTGTAGCTCAATTGGCAGAGCACCGGTCTCCAAAACCGGGGGTTGCAGGTTCAAGTCCTGTCGCCCCTGCCACTCCCCGCGAAGGCGGGGACGGCGCCGCCCACACGGGTCGCGGCAACCACGAAGATTGACGAGGAATGAGGGCGTCGCAAACCCGCCGCGCCCTTCTCAGAGCGCATACGACACGTCTGACAGCGTGCGGAATCGAGGCAACGGTGGCAACAACGCGGACAACCAGAGCGACAACCAATCCCCTCGTACGGGCCTTCAGCCGGTTGCGCCACGGTTCCACCGAGACGGTCAGCGAGTTGCGCAAGGTCGCCTGGCCCGATTCCCAGACGACACGCAACCTGACCTTCGTTGTCATAGGCATCTCGGCGGCGATCGGCTTCCTGTTGGGCCTGACGGACTCGCTCCTCACCGCCCTGTATACATTGCTGGAAAAACTCTAAGCCGGGAGGGAGGTCGCGGTATGGTTCGCAGTTTACGCGCCCGGCTGGCCGAACGGAATGGTGTCAGCAGCGAAGCGGGGCAATGGTTCGTCGTCCATACGTACTCCGGTCACGAGGCGAAGGTCAAGAAGAACCTCGAATCGCGGATCGAGACGATGGACATGAGCGAGAAGATCTTCGAGGTGATCGTCCCGACCGAGGAAGAGATCGAGATCCACAACGGTCAGCGCCGCACGGTCAACAAGAAGGTCTATCCCGGCTACGTACTCGTCAAGATGAAGATGGACGACGACTCGTGGTACGTCGTGCGCAACACGCCGGGCGTGACGAGTTTCGTCGGTATGGGCACCAAGCCCACACCCCTGAGTGATGACGAAGTTTCGACGATCAAGAACCAGATGACGGCGGAAGCGCCGCGCGTCAAACTCAGCCTCGCCGTTGGGGACAATGTTCGCATTGTGGACGGGCCGTTCCAGGATTTCGAGGGGCGGATTGACGAGGTCAATCAGGACCGGGGGCGCGTCAAGGTACTCGTCTCGATGTTCGGGCGAGAAACCGCAGTGGAGTTGGACTTCCTGCAAGTGGATCGCAATCTCTAGAGGTTCTTCGGGGCCAAACGGCCCCGCTTTCGTGAAAGCGCACGCAACGACGCGTCGCGCGGGTGAGACAGTAGGAGGACGCCCCTGTGGCGAAGAAAGTACGGGCCATCGTCAAACTCCAACTCCCGGCAGGCAAAGCGACGCCCGCGCCGCCGGTCGGCCCCGCGCTCGGTCAGCACGGCGTGGCGCTCATGGAGTTCGTCAAGGCGTACAACGAGCGAACGGCGCAGCAAGTCGGCCAGATCATCCCCGTGGCGATCACCGTCTACGAGGACCGCTCGTTTACGTTCGTGACGAAGACGCCACCGGCGGGCGACCTCCTGCGGCGCGCGGCCGGCGTCGAGAAAGGCGCCGCAAATGTCAGACGCGAGACGGCGGGCAAGGTGACGCGCCAGCAGGTACGCGAGATCGCCGAACTCAAGTTGAAGGATCTCAACGCCTACGACGTGGACAGCGCGATGCGCATGATCGAGGGCACCGCCCGCTCAATGGGCATTCAGGTCACGGAGTAACGAGCAGTGAGTAACGAGTAACGAGTCAAAAGCACGACGGAATGCCACCGTTACTTTTCACTTTCTCCTCGTTACTCGCTACTGTTATTGGGTGGGAGGCGCGTCAGGCGCCGCTTGGACCACACGGTGAAGGAGTTGGTTGGTATGGCACAGCGTGGGAAACGGTATCTGGAACTCGTCAAACTGGTGGATCACGATAAGAAGTATACGGTGGATGAGGCGGTCCATCTGCTCAAGGAGACGGGCAAGGCGAACTTCGATCAGACGATCGAGATCCACTTCCGCCTCGGCATTGACTCCCGCCACGCGGATCAGCAGGTGCGCGCTTCCGCGACACTGCCCTCCGGTTCGGGCAAGACGGTGCGTATCCTCGTCTTCGCGCAGGGTGACGGCGAGCGGGCCGCCCGCGAAGGGGGCGCGGATTACGCGGGAGCGGATGACCTGATTAAGCAGATCGAGGGCGGTTGGCTCGACTTCGATGTCGCGCTCGCCACGCCGGACATGATGGGCAAGGTCGGTCGCCTCGGTCGCGTGCTCGGTCGCCGTGGCCTGATGCCGAACCCGCGCAACGGCACGATCGCGGCGCCGGAAGACCTGCCCCGCGTCATCAATGAGCGACGCGGTGGTCGCGTGGACTTCCGCAATGACCGCACGAACCTCGTCCATATTCCGATTGGCAAGACGAGTTTCACTGAGGAGCAGACCAAGGCGAACCTCCTCTCCGCCATTGACGCGGTCAATCGCGCCAAGCCGAGTGGGTCGAAGGGCACCTATATTCGCTCGATCGTCGTCGCCACGACGATGGGGCCGAGTATCCGGCTCGATGTGAACGCCGCCATCGCGGCAGCGGAAGGGGTTGCCGCCTAAGCGGCGATTCGGTACACTGGGCACGCAGCGGGATTGCCCCGATGCATACAACATCGCCGAAGACCGCTGGCGCGCTCGCGCTTAATCGCCCCCAGGGGCCACCAGCCGAGGTAGATGGGAAGAAGCAGATTCCGAACGCGCATGGCGCCTCGCGCCGTTGCCGTCGCTGTTTTGCCCCGCGCCTCGTCCGGCACGGGGCTTTTGGTTTGATGATTCGGTAGCGCAGGCTACCAAGATGACTACCAAGTATGGCAACGAGAGGGGGTGAATGCACATGCCAACCGAGAAAAAGGGCGAAACGATCAGTGAATTGGAAGAGCGGATCAGCGGCTCGACCTTATTGATCCTGACCGATTATCGCGGCCTGAGCGTGACCGACTTGCAGGGGTTGCGCGGGCAACTGCGTGGCGTCGGCGCGGAGTTTCGCATCGCGAAGAACACGCTGACCCGGATCGCGGCAAACAATCAGGGAATCGCATCGCTCGACGCCACGCTCGAGGGGCCGACCGCGCTCGTCTTCACAGGCGATGACATCGTCGGGCCATCGAAGGTCATCAACGACTTCGCGCGCATCTCGCGTATCTTGAAGGTGAAAGGCGCGCTCCTGCAGGGGAAATCGGTCGGGGCCGGTGATGTTGAGGCGCTCGCCACGATGCCGCCGAAGGAAGCGTTGATCGCGACGATCGTTGGCGCGCTCGATGCACCGGTGACGAACCTCGTCTTCGCGCTGGACTTCGCGGTCACGGAATTTACGTCGCTGCTCGATGCACGCGTCGCACAGTTGGAGGGCGGGCAAGCCGCCGCATAGGAGGGTTACAGGAATGGCAGTGTCAACCGAAGAGATTATCTCGGCAATTGATGGGATGACGATCCTCGAACTGAAAACGCTCTCGGATGCCCTGAAGGAAAAGTACGGCGTCACGGCGATGGCGGCGGCCCCGGCAGCGGCGGCCCCGGCGGCCGGCGGCGCGGCGGCGGCCCCGGCCGAGGAGCAGACGGAGTTCACCGTCATGCTGACCGAGATCGGCGCGAACAAGATTCAGGTCATCAAGGCCGTCCGCGAGTTGACGAGTCTCGGCCTCAAGGAAGCCAAGGACCTCGTTGAGAGCGCGCCCGCCGCCGTCAAGGAGAACGTTACGAAGGACGAGGCCGCCGCCGCGAAGACCAAATTGGAAGAAGCCGGCGCGAAGGCGGACGTCAAGTAACCAAGTGCTGAGAGGGCGATTCACGAATCGCCCCTACCACATCTCCCCCTCTTCATCGCAATGGAGAGGGGGCCGGGGGTGAGGATTGACGTCTCACCCCTTTTGCGTGCCGCTTCCCCGGTTGCCGTCCGCGCGTGTACGCGAGAAACTGAGACCGCACCGGCCACCACTTGGAGGCGAGAGGCGAGAGGCGAGATGGAGAGGCAAGACGGATCGTCCGTTACCGACCTCGTCGCGGAAAACCCGGACGAAGCGCGCCGAGCGCACCACGCGCATCATCGCGGTCTTCTTATCGCGGCGATCCGGCGGCATGGCTTCCATCAGTGGCTCGCGGATCGGTTCGGCATGCTGGGCGATGCGCTCTACAGTTTCGGCGCGTGCCTGATCGCGATGACGGTCAGCGGGATGGCCGCCTATCTCTTTCGGCAACCCCTCCTCTTTCCCAGTCTCGGCCCGACTGCCTTCCTCATCTTCGGCGCGCCAATGGCAGCGAATGCCAGCCCGCGCAATACCTGTATCGGTCATGGCGTCGCTATCGCGGTGGGATACGGTACTCTCGCACTCTTTGGGTTGATGCACGCGCCGAATGTGCTGCAAGCGGGGGTGTCGCCCGCGCGGATCGGCGCGGCGTCGCTCTCGGTCGCGCTGACCGGCGCGGTGCTCATCCTCTGCCGCGCCCTTCATCCCCCCGCGGGCGCGACGACGCTGATCGTCAGCCTCGGCCTGCTCGGCACCTTCCACGCGATCATGATGATCGCTCTCGGTGTCATCATCCTCACCGCGACAGGTTGGCTCATCAACCGCGCCCTCGGCGTGCCGGTGCCGCTCTGGGCGCCACCCGTCGAAAGAAGTGTATAAAAGCCTCGCTATGCCGGGACGGGCACGCGCGGCGGCAGCGGGATGACATCGGTGAAGGCGGCGAGTTCGGCGGTGGCGGAACGCGGCGTCAGGTTCAGTTCGTCCGCGCCGAGGTAGCCGTCCCGGATACGCAAAACACGGCGTGTATACGCCATGATGTCCGGTTCATGTGTGACGAAAAGAATGGTGATACCGAGTTGTGCGTTCAGTTGCTGGAAGATCTCCATTACCTCGACGGACGACCGCGAATCGAGATTGCCCGTCGGTTCATCCGCGAGGATCAGCGAGGGCGTCGTGACGATGGCGCGCGCAATTGCGACGCGTTGCTGCTGGCCGCCGGAGAGTTGATTCGGCTTGTGATCGAGCCGATCGGCGAGACCAACGGCGGTGAGGGCCGCGATCGCGCGCTCCCGTCGCTCCGCCCCTGAAACACCCGCGTAGAGCAGTGGCAGCGCGACATTGTCGAGCGCCGTCGTGCGCGCGAGCAAGTTGAACGACTGGAAGACGAAGCCAACCTTGCGATTCCGCACCCGCGCCAGCGCTGTCTCATCGAATGAGGCGACACTCTCTCCATCGAGGAAATATGAACCGCTCGTCAGGGTATCGAGGCAGCCGATAATATTCATGAGGGTGCTCTTGCCGGAGCCAGACGGCCCCATGATCGCGCACAGTTCGCCATCCTCGACACGAAATGAGATGCCTTTCAGCACCTGGAGTGTCATGTCGCCAGTTTGGTAATTCTTTGTGATGTCATGCAATTCGATCATCGCCGGGCCTCCTCTCGACGTGCGAGAGAACCAGCGCCGCACTACGGCGTGAATCGGGGGTCGCGGCGGGGAGAAGCCGACGCGTTACGCGTACCCGTCATTGCACCGGGCACGCCATGATACCAAGGGTGCATGACGCTGTTCTGGCTCCGCTTCCCATTCTACACCGACATCACGCGAAATACCAGCACGGATGTGCGGGGGTACGCCCAAGAGTCGGTTCGAGCGGATTTCAGTGCGATTGAGCCGATGGAGTTGTGGTGGCGGATTTCAACCTGCCACAGAACCTGGCAACCTGAAGCCCGCCACCACCGGGGAACAGAGGCTCATTCATTACGGAGACTGCGCTCAAGACCGAGTTTTTCGCGCAAACGCGGCAGCAATTCCGCGATCGGCACGCGCTCCTGGGCCATGCTGTCACGCGCGCGGATCGTGACGGCGCGGTCCTCAATGCTATCGAAGTCCACCGTCACACAGAGCGGCGTGCCGATCTCGTCCTGCCGCCGGTAGCGCCTCCCGATTGCCTGCGTATCGTCGTATTGGATCATCAGGTGCGGGCGGAGCGACGCGGCGACCTCGCGCGCCAGCTCGCCGAGCGGTTCCTTTTTGGACAAGGGCAGCACCGCGACCTTGATCGGCGCGATGGCTGGATGGAGCCGCAGGACGACGCGCGTGTCCGGCTTGCCGTTCACATCTACTGTCTGCTCCTCGTCGTAGGCATCGAGGAGGAAGACGAGCACCGCCCGCCCGACGCCGACCGCCGGTTCGATGACGTACGGCAGATACCGCTCCTTCCTCTCCTCGTCGAAGAAGGTCATGTCGCGCCCGCTCGCCTCCTGATGACGCGTGAGGTCATAATCGCCGCGACTGGCGACGCCTTCCAGTTCCGCCCAGCCAAGACCGCCCGGCCAGAGATACTCGATCTCTTTCGTCCCCCGCGAGTAGTGCGCGAGATCTTCCGGCGGCAGATCGCGGATGCGGATGTTCTCGTCGCGGACCCCGAGGTTTTTGAACCAGTTGATGCGCTGGTCGCCCCAGTATTGATGCCACGCGCGCTCCGTGCCGGGCGTGACGAAATACTCCATCTCCATCTGCTCGAACTCGCGCGTGCGGAAGATGAAGTTGCCGGGCGTGATCTCGTTGCGGAAACTCTTGCCAATCTGGGCAATGCCGAAGGGCAGTTTTTTCCTGCTCGTTCCCAGCACGTTCGGGAAGTTGACGAAGATGCCCTGCGCCGTCTCCGGCCGCAGATAGGCAACGGCGGCGCTCTCCTCCAGCGGCCCGACGAAGGTCTTGAACATCATGTTGAACTGCCGCGCTTCGGTCTTGACGCCGGGGCAAGTCGCCGCCGTCAGGTTGTCCTTCCGCCATTCCGGGTTGCCGCAGGGCGTCAACTCCGCGTGGTCGGCGCGGTAGCGGAGTTTGCAGGTCATGCAATCCACGAGTGGGTCCGTGAAGTGGCCGACGTGGCCGGATGCCTCCCAGACCTGGGGCGACATGAGGATCGCGGCATCCAGCCCGACCATATCGTCGCGCAACTGGACCATCGCCTTCCACCACGCCGCTTTGACATTATTCTCGATCAAGACACCGAGCGGCCCGTAATCCCACGCGTTGCCGAAGCCACCGTAGATGTCGCTCCCCTGAAAGATGATCCCCCGCCGCTTGGCGAGCGAGACAATCGGTTCCATAGATTCCAGTCGTATGCCGGTATGGGTCATCGCTCGTTCCTCTCGCAATGGGAGGACTGAGAACGGGATGTGGGCTGTCTCACTCAGTCCTCAGTCCTGAAAAAGCCGCCCCTGCGGCTCAACGCGGGGCGGCATACGCGCGATTTTCGTCGCGATCAAGGACTAATCCTCCTGCGCCACCACCTCGACGCCATCGCCACCGACCGGCGCCATCGCGGCGACCCCGCCCGCCGTCACCAGCGGGAGCGGGGTCGCCGACGGTCCACCGCCCAGCATTTTTACCACAGCGATGGCGGGCAGCGCGCCGGGAGAGACCGGCGCCGTCGGGACAGGGCGCATCCGCTGATAGACCTGCGTGGTGGAAATGCTCACATGGCCGAGCATCGTCTGCACCTCGCGCAGATGGTGGCCCGTCGTCAGCGCGTGCGCGGCGAAGGTGTGGCGGAGGGTATGCGGTGTGACATTACGTACCGACGCGGACTGCGCGTACCCCTTGAGGAGCAGCCAGAAGCCCTGGCGCGTCAGCCGCTGGCCGCGATGGTTGAGGAAGAGTGCTTCCTTGTCCGCACCGTGCGCACGGGCGATGATCGGGCGGCTGGTCGTGAGGTAGCGATGCAGCGCGTCGTGTGCCGTCGGCGTGAGTGCCACGAGCCGTTCCCGAGACGCGCGCCCCTCACAGCGGATGGCCCCCCGCGCGAGATCGAGGTCGCTCTGATCGAGCGCGACCAACTCCGAGACGCGCATCCCCGTCGCATAGAGGAGTTGGAGCATCGCCGCGTCGCGCAGGCTCTCCGGCGTCTTGATGCGCGTCGGGGCCGCGAGCAGGCGCGCCACTTCGTCGGTGGTGATCGCGTGCGGGATGTAGCGATCCACGCGCGGCGCGAAGAGATGGAGCGCGACATCGGCCTCGATCTCACCGACCTGCTTCAGGTACTGGAAAAACGATTTGGCCGCCGCCGTCTTCCGCGCAATCGTGCTGCTCGCGTATTGCCGCTCGCGCAGCGACAGGAGATAGTCCGTCACCTGCTCGGGCAACACGACGCGCCATGCCGTCACGCCTTCATGTGTGAGATGGGCAGCCAGTTGCATGAGGTCATTCCGATATGCCATCACCGTATGCGGCGAGCAGTGCTTTTCCGCACCGAGCGCTATGAGATACCGATCTACCGACTCCTCCATCCCCGTCCTCCGCGCTAAACCCCTTCTTCTCCGCACCCAGTGCTTAGGTCCCCGCAGAGGACGCGCATCCGCGTTGTACGTCTCTCTCGCACTTTACAAAACGTACGAACTCGTCCGTGGATGCGCGAAAACGCGAAACTGACGAAAATTGGTCAAAGGCCGATGACATGGGGCGTGCGGGGGGTCGGGAGGGCGGTTCACGAGAGCGATTCGTGAATCGCTCCTACAGCGGGAAGAGTGGTTGATCGCTGTAAGCGGCTTCGGCGAGGGCGGCGTCAATGGCGTCCGTCCATTCCTCGTCCTCCTCGTCGGCGCGGTGCTCGCGCAGGGCGTTGGTCGCGCTGCGGCTACCGATCTGGCCGAGGGCGATGATGGCGGCGAGCCGCACGGCACGGTCTTCGTCTTCAAGGCGGCCGATCAGTTCGGGTACCGCCTCGGCGTGTCCGAGTTCGCCGAGGGCACGCACCGCCTCGAAGCGGACGTCGCTCTCCTCCGCCTCGATCTCGTCCATCAGCGTGGCGGACCAGCGCGGGTTGTAACTGCGGCCCATCGCGTGCAGGGCGCTCACGCGGTCTTCCCGATCGCCCCGGTGGTAGAGTTCCGTAATCAGCGTGGCGACCGGCTCATCATTGAATGGGCCGAGTGACTCTATCGCCGGGCGGCGCACCTCAATCGGCTCGCGCATGTCCTGCGCGGTCGCCAGCAAGTCATCGTGCAGCCGGATGGTGAGCGGTTCCGTCAGGTTGCCGACCACGGCGCGCACGGCGAAGAGGCCAAGCGCCTTCGCCGCCGCCTGCCGCACCTCGGCGGATGGGTCGGCATGCAATAGATCGAGCAGGGCAACGAGGAAATCGGGCGACTCGTACTCCCAGAGCGCCCCGATGGCGCGCATCCGCACCTCGGCGTCGGTGTCGCGCATCGCGATCCGCAGCACGCGGGCAAAGTCCAATTCGACGGTCAGTTCCGCCAGATCGTCCATCGCCCGCACGAGCCGCCGCCGCCGTTCGACGGGCAGCGTCGGCCATGTCTCCCTCACCGCGCCCGATTCGCCGCGCGTCAGGCCGGAAAGGAAGCGGAGCGAGCCGAACTTCAAATCCGGGTCGCGCAGCCGGGCGGCGATGTCGCCCCGCGGCTCATCCGCCGGTTCCGCTGCCACGTCCGCGTCGAGGTCGAGCGGTTCGTCTTCGAGGTCGCCCGCCTCCAATGCTTCCAGTTCTTCGAGGAACGCGACATCCGCGTCAATCCGCGCGTCCCGCTCTTTGTCATCCATGTCCGAGGTTCCCTCGAAGAACTGAGGACTGAGGACTGAGTGGGGGATTGTCCCTTCTCAGTCCTCAGTCCTCAGTCCTCGTTATGCCGAAGGCGAGTAATAATAGAGGCCATCCTCCTCCTCGAAGCCGTTGGCGCCGGAGGTGAGGATGGCGCGGAGGGCTTCCGTGGAAGTCGGACGTTCGATGTTGGCGAGGGCGAAAAGGTCGTCGAACTCCGCGAGGTAGCGCGGTGCGCTCGCCTCCCCGACATTCTCGCCACCGCGCTCGAAGGCAGCCGCGATGACCTTCACGAGCACGCGGCGGTCGCGCGCGTCAAGCGGCTTCATCTGCGCGAGGCGGGGCAGCCGGTGCTCGCTGAGCAGCATTTGATCCCGCGTGGCGCAGTAGAAGGTAACAGGCTTGAAGGTAAACTTTCCTTTCTTCTCGTCCACCTGCAACAGTTTCCGTTCCTGCGCGCTCACCTGGAGATATTGAATCCGGTAGGTCCCCGCCGTGTCACCGCGCTCGATCGTGAAGAGCGCGCCGGGGACGAGATTCTCGTGGAAGAAGGTACTAAAGCCACTGAGGAAGCCGCCCCGGTTGCCGGTCGGGAAACGGATCTCGACATTGAAGGTTAGGTAGTGCTGCGGCGCTTCGAAGGTCACGACCGCAGACCGTTGCCCACGCAGATATGCCTGCGGGAAGAAGCGCGCCAGGTCCCCATCGAGCGGCAGGACGCCGTACTCGTACTCGAAGTAGGTGAGAATGTGCTCGACGTACTCCTCCGCCTCGGAGAATCCTTCGTCCATCGGCGTCGGGTAGTCGAGAAGCACCCGATAATCCTGTCCGAGGTCGGCCGCCTTGCGCTTCTCGGAGCCGATGGTTGGTAACCCCTCGACGCTCCACAAGCGGCGCTCGGTGGTGCCAACGAACTCGAAATCCTTTTCCGTCGCGAGGTGCGCGTTCAGCGAGAAGCAGGCCACCTGAAAATCAGTGTCCGTGCGCCGCTTGCCGTAGACATCGAGCAGCACGTCCACATCGGAGAGCGGTTCGCCGCGCTCCTTGATGTAGTCGCTGATGCGGCGCGTGTCGTTGCGGCCATACGATTCAAGCATGTCGCGCAGGAAGTATTCCGGCCCAAAGGAGACGAAGCGCGGATCACTCGCCAGCGCCATTTCCAGCGCACCGGCGGGGGTGGACGCATCGGTCGCGGCCTCGACAACCTCATCGAGTTCGGCGGCGACCTCCGCCTCGTGCTCGGCGGGCGCGACGGCGCTATCGAGCGGCGCTTCGCCCACCGTCTCCTGATGCGCCACGGCCAACTCCGCAAAGATGGACGGGGCGGCCTCCTCCTCATCCTCTTCTTCGTCCTCCGCGCCCGCCGGGACAACGATCTCGTTGTACCAGTTCGTGTTGATGAGGGGGCGTTCCGGGCGCACCTTCGGCTCTGGAGGCGGTGCGGCGACGGGCTCCGTCAGCCGGTGCAGGAAGGAATGGGACATGTCCTCCGCGCGCACGGCGGGCGCGATGCCGTCGCGCGTCGTGACGACCGTGAGGCCTTCCCCCTCGTCTTCGAGCGCGAAGACGGTTGGGTTCGCGCGCACCGCCGCCTCGACCGCCTTTGCCGCGTCCTTCTTGACGAGTTTGCGCGCCGTCGCGTATTCCGCCAGCGCCGCGACTGGCTGCCGGATCGCCAGACCCGTCCCGAAGAAGCGTCCCTGCGACTGCATCACGAGCAAGATTTCCCGCGCGAGCGCCTTCTCCGCCGCGCTGCCAGCCAGCGTCGGCGCATCCACCACCTGTGCCATGTATTCCTCCATCAATGGAGCAATGAGCAACGAGCGATGAGCAATGAGGGATCAATCGCCGCTCATCGCTCATCGCTCATCATTCGTTGCTGAATTCAAGCAATTCTGCGAGCGTCATTGGGCGGCGGTGTGCCGCGATCTCCTGAGCGATGCGATTCAGCGTCTCCACCGAGACTTGCTGCCCCAAGGACGCTGCCGCGCCTTTGCCCTTCGTCGTTTTTGCTGCCATCGAGCGGCACCTTCATTTCGTCGCGCATACTACGAACGGGGTGCGTATTCCCCGTCCGGGTAGTGTACCGCGATAGGTAACGAGTAGCAAGGAGCAAGGAGCAAGGAACAAGGAAATGAGGGGTTGACGGCGCATTCTCCCGTTATTCGCTGCTCGCTGCTCATTGCTCGTTGTTTATGACTGAATTATCAGGCAACTCCCGTGAAGAAACAGATTGGAGTAACAAATTGGACTGATAATGCGTTCATAGGATTGGGAGGCATCGCGCGGCATCAGTGCTGCTCAGTCTCGCGGCGTCGGCCTTGAAAATGAATTCGAGGGAGGGTAGTTGGGCATGGCAGTGACGGATCCGGTAGTAATCATCGGCGCGGGCCCGTATGGATTGGCGGCGGCGGCGCACTTGCGAGCGGCGGGCGTGGAGACGCGCATCTTCGGCGACCCAATGGTTTTCTGGGAGCGTCAGATGCCCGCTGGGATGCTTCTGCGCTCCTATTGGGAAGCCTCGCATATCGCCGACCCCGACCACGACTTGACGCTCGATGCCTACGAGACCGCCTCACGTGAGGTGGTGCCGCGACCGGTGCCGTTGGATCGCTTTGTCGCCTACGGCCAATGGTTCGGGCAGCAGGTCGCGCCCGATCTGGAGGCGCGCCACGTCGCGCGCATCGAATTGGATGGGCACGCGTTCCGGCTGGTGATGGAGGATGGCGAGTCCATCCGCGCCGGGCGGGTCGTCGTCGCGACGGGGATCGCGGCCTTTGCCCGGCGGCCCGAACCCTTCGCCGACATTGCCCCGGCACTGGCATCGCATACCTCGGAATGCAGCGATCTCGCCGCGTTCGCCGGGCGGCATGTCGCCGTGATCGGCGGCGGGCAGAGCGCGCTCGAATCCGCCGCGCTGCTGCACGAGGCCGGGGCGCATGTCGAGATACTCGCCCGAGCGGCGACCATCCACTGGCTGCGTTACGGCTCCGGCTCGAAACTGCACGCGGCGCTGCACAGCGACAGAAATCCCTTGAAGCCGTTCCTCTATCCACCCTCGGATGTCGGGCCGCCGGGACTTAACTACCTCGTGGACAAGCCCGCGCTCTTTAAGATGATCCCGACGCGCGCTCTGCAAGACCGTGCCGCCCGCCGCGCCATCCGCCCGGCCGGATCGGGCTGGCTGCGGCCCCGCCTGAGAGATGTACCGATCACGACGGGCATGTCGGTCGTCGCCGCGAAAGTCGGTTGCGGCGAGCGCCTGCGCCTCGCCCTCAGCGATGGCTCAGTCCGCATGGTGGACCACGCGCTCCTCGCTACCGGCTACGCGGTGGACGTCGCCCGCTATCCCTTCCTGACGCCGGAACTGCTCCGCGGACTGGACCGGATCGCGGGCTACCCACGGCTGACCGCCGGGTTTGAGTCCTCGGTGCGAGGGCTGCACTTCCTCGGCGCACCGGCGGCGGAGAGTTTCGGCCCGCTGATGCGCTTCGTCGCGGGCACCGGCTACGCCGCGCGCGGCCTCACGCACGCCGTCCGTGCTGCCATTCCACATCGCGCCATGGTATCGCCCCTCCTCACGACCGAAGCCTGATTGGAGGAACCCATGGTGGGATATCGGGGAAAACGCCTGCTTGATCTTGTCATCACCGTGCCCGCGTTGATCGCGCTGTCACCGGTGATGGCGGTTGTCGCCGTACTCGTCGCGCGGCGGATGGGCCGCCCAGTCCTCTTCAGCCAAGCCCGGCCAGGGCTGGACGAGCAGCCATTCCCGGTCTATAAGTTTCGCACCATGAAGGAAGCATACGACGCGGTGGGGCAGCCGCTCCCGGATCGCGACCGGCTCACCGCGTTGGGCCGCTTCCTCCGCGCCACGAGCCTTGACGAGTTGCCGGGGCTGTTGAACGTCGTCAAAGGCGAAATGAGCCTGGTAGGCCCACGCCCGCTGGTGACGAAATACCTACCCTACTACACCCAGCGGGAGCGGATACGCTGCGCCGTACGGCCCGGCATCACTGGCTGGGCACAGGTCAACGGGCGCAATGACCTGCCATGGGACCAGCGGCTGGCCTGCGATGTCTGGTACGTCGAGCATTGCTCGCTCGTGCTGGACTTGAAGATCCTCGGCATGACGGTGGGGAAAGTCCTGCGTCGGGCCAATGTCCAGGTGGATACCGCAATGAACGAGCCAGATCTCAGCGTCGAGCGTCATGACCGCCGCGTGACCGCGGCATAATGCATAAAACCGCCAATTGGGCAGGATTGGCAGTTCCGTAAAGACCGGAGAAGTGCGTGAATGTTTTGCTGACCTGTGCGGGTCGCCGCAATTATCTCATTCAGTTCTTTCGCGAGGCGCTCGGCCCGGATGGGCGCGTGTTCGCGGCGGATGCCTGCGCGCACGCGCCCGCGCTGCGAGAGGCGGACGAGGCGTTCATCCTGCCCCTCCTGAGCGATCCGGCATATCTGGACCGGCTGCTCGCCATCTGCCAGGAACGGCGCGTTGATCTGCTGATCTCGCTCAACGATCACGAACTGCCGCTGATCGCGCGGCAGCACGACCGCTTCCGGGAGATCGGCGTCTTCCCGGTCGTCTCCTCCCCGACCGTCATCGAAACCTGCTACGACAAGTGGCGGGCCTTCACCTTCCTGCAAGCGAACGGCATCCCGACCGCACGTACCTACCGCTCGCTCGACGCCGCACATGGCGCCCTCGCCGCAGGTGAAATCGTCTTCCCGCTCGTCGTCAAACCACGCTGGGGCAGCAGTTCGTCCGGCATCGAACATGTGCGGGACGATGAGGAACTTCGTCTCGTCTACGCACTGGCGACGAAACGGTACGGACTGCTCGCCGATCAGTCCATCCTCATTCAGGAGCGGCTGGACGGCGATGAATACGGCCTCGATGTGATCAACGATCTCGAAGGGCGGTACGCGACTACCCTCGCCAAGCGCAAACTCGTCATGCGCTCCGGCGAGACGGATCGCGCGATTACCGTCTGCCACGCGGGGCTTGAACGGCTAGGTGAGACGTTGAGCGGCGCGCTCGGCCACATCGGCAATCTCGATTGCGATGTCTTCGTCTCGGGCGAGCGGTGCGCGGTGCTGGAGATGAACCCACGCTTCGGCGGCGGCTATCCCTTCGCGCATGCGGCGGGGGCGAACCTCCCGGCGGCGCTGATCGCCTGGGCGCGCGGCGAAACCCCCGACCCCGACTGGCTTACCCTCACACCGCACATGACGGTATCGAAATGTGACCGCGTCGTCGTGATGGGCACGGACCGCGTCGTGCGGATCGAAGAGTGGCGCGAAACCCGCCTGCCGGACACCGAAGCGGACAGGCACCAGCGAGTAACGAGTAGCGAGTAACGAGTAACGAGTAACGAGAGGATCGTGCCTTCCCGTTACTCGTTACTTCTCAGAGCAGCCCCATGCCCCGCTTCGCATTCGTCAGCGTCTCCTCGGCGACGGGGCGGACACGATCCGCGCCTTCCTTGAGGATGCGGTCCACGTAGCCGGGATCCGCCGTAATGTCGGCGTATCGCTTCTGCAACGGCTCCAATTCACCGATCATCACGTCGGCCAGCGCCCGCTTGAACGCGCCGTATCCTTGCCCCGCGAAACGTGCCTCGATCGTCTCGCGCGATTCGCCGGTGAACGCCTGATAGATCGAGAGCAGGTTGAAGATGCCGGAACGGCTTTCATCGAAGACGACCGTGCCGACGCTGTCGGTCGTCGCCCGCTTCACCTTGTCCCAGATCATCTCCGGCGTGTCGGTGAGGAAGACGGCGTGATAGCGGCCTGTCGCGCTCTTGCTCATCTTCTTCGTCGGCTCATCGAGACCCATCACGCGCGCTGCCGCCTCACCGATCCACGGTTCCGGCACGGTGAACGTCTCGCCATAGAGACGGTTGAACCGCTCCGCGATGTCGCGCGTCAGTTCGACGTGCTGCTTTTGGTCGTCGCCCACCGGGACACCATTCGTGTGGTAGAGCAGGATGTCCGCCGCCATCAATGTCGGGTACGCCAGGAGGCCGAGCGAGGAACGCTCGCGCTGGTCGCCCGCTTTATCCTTGTACTGCGTCATCCGCTCCAGCCAACCGAGCGGCGTCACGCAGTTGAAGAGCCACGCCAGTTCCGCGTGCGCCGTGACGTGGCTCTGCGCGAAGAGCGCGCACCGCGACGGGTCAAGCCCGGCGGCGAGGAAGACTGCGGCGAGTTCGCGCGTCGCGGCGCGCAATGCGTCCGGCTCCTGCGGGACGGTAATCGCGTGGAGGTCCACGATGCAGTAGATATTGTCCCATTCGTCCTGCTTCTCGACCCACCGCCGGATCGCCCCGAGGTAGTTACCGATATGCAACTGCCCGCTCGGTTGAATGCCGCTGAAGACGCGCGGCTTGACAATGGCGCCCGTGATCGGTTGCATCGCCTGGTGTGTTGCGGTCATTCCTACCCCCTGACCCCCTTCCCGTTTCGGGAAGGGGAACTCGCTTCAAACATCGTGCCTTGCCCCGTATTGTTCCCCTCTTCCTTTTCGGAAAGGGGGCGGGGGGTTAGGTCGTCACCAGTTCCCGCGCCGCGAACTGCTGTGTGAGCGCGATGAAAGTCTCCATCGCCGCCTGCGCGCGGCCAGTATCAATACTCTCCGCCGCCCGCATGATACCCGATGCGATGTCCGGCACGGCATCGGCGGCGACGAGCGCAGCAGCCGCGTTCAGCAGAACGACATCGCGCGTCGGGCCCGATTCGCCCGCCAGCACCCGCCGCGTGATGACCACATTCTCCGCCACGCTGCCGCCGCGCACCGCCATCGGTGTCGCGCGGGCAAAGCCGAATTGCTCCGGGGTGATCTCGTACGTCATCACGTCGCGATCCACATGCACTTCGTGGATCGTCGTCGGACCGGAAATGCTGATCTCATCCAGCCCCTCCTGCCCATGCACGACGAGCGCATGCTCGACGCCAAGGAGCGCAAAGACGCGCGCCAGTTTTGCGGCAAGCGCCGCGTCGCCGACACCCATCAGTTCGTACGGGGCGCGCGCCGGATTGGTCAGCGGGCCAAGCAGGTTGAAGACGGTGCGGATGCCGATGTCGCGCCGCACCGGCCCGGCATGCTTCATCGCCGGATGGAACGCTTGCGCGAACATGAAGCCGAACCCGGCTTCACGCACGCAGCGCGCCACTTGCTCCGGCGTCTGCTCGATGACGACGCCCAACCCTTCCAGCACATCCGCGCTGCCGCAGCGGGAGGTCATTGCGCGGTTGCCGTGCTTCGCCACCGCGACGCCTGCCCCCGCCACGACGAAGGCGGCGGTCGTGCTGATATTGAAGGTGCCGCTGCCATCACCGCCGGTGCCGACGACATCAACGACGGGGATCCCCTCGTCGAGCGTCACGCGGCGGGCATGGCGGCGCATCGTCTCGGCGAACCCGGCGATCTCGCCCTCCGTCTCGCCCCGAATCCGCAGCGCCGTGAGGAACGCGCCGATCTGCGCGGGTGTCGCCTCCCCCGCCATGATCTGGTCCATCACATGCGCCGCCTCGGGCCGGGTGAGGATTTGCCCCTCCACCACCCGCGCAATCGCGTCGCGGATCCCCGGTTCCGGTGCATTACTGCTCATTGACCTACCCCCTTGCCCCTTCCCATTTCGGGAAGGGATGACTCGCTTCGGGCAGCATGCCCAATCCCCGATCGCCTCTCAATAGGCATGCGCCAGCGCCTCCGCGCCATCAGCTACACCGTTGAATGTCCATGAGGCTGGGGAGTGAGGGCCGCCGAGAAAATTCCTCAGCAACTGATGCCCATGCTCGGTGAGGATGCTTTCCGGGTGGAACTGGACGCCTTCGAGGCTGGGGATTTCCCGATGACGGAACCCCATCACGAGGCCGTCTGCCGTCTCTGCCGTCACTTCCAGTACGTCGGGTAGCGTCTCCCGCGCGACGACGAGCGAGTGGTAGCGGATCGCCGTGAAGGGCGAGGGCAGGCCCCGGAAGACGCCCTGCCCGGTATGATGCACCGCGCTCACCTTACCGTGCATCAGGTTCGGCGCGCGCACGACTGCGCCGCCATATGCCGCGCCGATTGCCTGATGGCCGAGGCAGACGCCGAGGATCGGCACGTTGCCCGCGAGCGCATGGATCAGCGGCACGCAAACCCCCGCCTCATTCGGCGTACACGGCCCCGGTGAAAGCACGACCCGCTCCGGCGCCATCGCCACGATCTCCGCCACCGTCGCCGCATCGTTCCGCACCACCTGCACCTCCGCGCCGAGTTCGCAGAGATATTGGTAGAGGTTGTACGTAAATGAGTCGTAGTTATCAATCAGGACAATCATGCGCCGCTCCTTTCAGTCGCTTCAGCAACGAGTGGGAACACCTCCCCTCATGGCTCATTGCTTGTTACTCATTGCTCTTCATCTTCCATCGCTTCCGCCATCTCGATGGCGCGGAGAAGCGCACCCATTTTGTGATGGCACTCGTGGTATTCCGCCTCGGGGCTGCTGTCCGCAACGACGCCGCCGCCCGCCTGTGGGTAGGCGATACCGTCCTTGACGGGCATCGTCCGCAGGGCGAGGGCGAAGTCCATGTTGCCGTCGTAGCCGACATAACCGAGCGCGCCCGCGTACGGCCCGCGCCGCTCGCGCTCCAACTCCGCGATGATCTCCATCGCCCGGATTTTCGGCGCGCCGGACGCCGTGCCCATCGGGAAACAGGCGCGCAGGGCGTCGAGGCTCGTATATTCCGGCTTCAGCCGCCCCTCCACTTCGGAACAGAGGTGCATGACGTGGCTGTACCGCTCGACTTGCATCAGCGAGGGGACGCGCACCGTGCCCGGCACGGCGATCCGCCCGATGTCGTTGCGCCCGAGGTCCACGAGCATGATGTGTTCGGCGCGCTCCTTCTCGTCGGTGGAAAGTTCCTCGGCCAGCGCGCGGTCGTCCTCTTCCGTCTTGCCGCGTGGCCGCGTCCCGGCGAGCGGATGCGTCGTGATCGTGCCGCCCTCATTGCGGACGAGCGATTCGGGCGACGACGCGACGATCTGGAAGCCATCAAGGTCGAAGTAGACCATGTACGGCGAGGGGTTGATCGCCCGGAGCGCGCGGTAGATCGTGAAGGGCGCGGCGCTCGTCGGCACGGTCAACCGCTGCGACGGCACGATCTGGATGATGTCCCCCGCAGCGATGTACTCCTTCGCCTGCTCCACCACCGTCTCGTATTCCGCGCGGCTGAAGTTGCCGACCGGCCCGGTCTCGGCTTTCTCACCGCTGCCACGCGGCGGGGTGACGATGCCGTTCCGCAACTTGCCGACGAGCCGGTTGATGCGCTCCACCGCCTCATCGTACGCCGCCGCGAGATCGCCGGTGTCCGTATGCACATGCGAGACGACCTTCATCCGGCGGCGCAGATGATCGAAGACGAGGAGCGTGTCCGTGAGCATGAAGACGGCGTCCGGCAAATGCAGGACGTCCGCGGCGGCCATCGGCACGCGCGGCTCGAAGTAGCGGATGCACTCGTAGCCGAGGTAGCCGACCGCGCCGCCGAGGAAGCGCGGCAGGTCCATCCCCGGTGTGCGGATAGGCGTGTACGGCGTGAGGAAGCCCTGCAACGCTTCCAAAGGATCGGTGAAGGGGAAGACCTGCTTATCGCCCCGCTGGTGTGTGGCAGTCAGGACGCCGCCCCTGAGCCGGACAACGAGATACGGATCACTGCCGATGAACGAATAGCGCGCCAGCCGTTCGCCACCCTCGACGCTCTCCAGGAGGAACGAATACGGCCCCTGCGCGACTTTGAGGTACGCCGTGACGGGCGTCTCCAAATCCGCCATGATCTCGCGGTAGATCGGAACGAGATTCCCTTCGCCCGCCAGCGCGCGTACCTCATCCAACGTGGGCAATACGCGATGCGTTGATGGCTGCGGGAGGGCAGTTCGAGCACCGCCCCGATGACCTGCTGTCTGCTTCGTTGTCAGTACCATAAAATCCCCGCTCCTTTGGGCTGCCCCACGGGCAAATAAAAACACCCTCATCCCTGAAAGGGACGAAGGCGTTCAAGACGCTCCGTGGTGCCACCCCGATTGGATTGATCCGGCTAGAGGATCAACCCCACTCGTCAGTACGGGAAGCGATTGCTTCCGATACCCTGCGCCGTGGTAACGGTGGCGCTGCTCCGGCCCCGATTCCGATTCCGACTACTCCGCATTGCGGCGTTTCGGGGGGCGACTCCCCGGTCCATTCACTCGTCTGCGCCGGCTTCCCGATTCACACCAACCATCGGGATCGCTGTGTGCCGCGCCAGGACGGTTACTCGTCCGGTTCAACGTCGTATTGGAGACGATACTAGGGGGCGGCGGGCAGTTTGTCAAGGTGCCCTGCCGCGTTCAGGCGCCGCCCCAGGTGAGGATGAGATCGGTGCCATACGCGGCGAAGAACCCGAGGAGCACACCCCACATCGCCAGTTCACGCAACTGGAAGCGGCGACCGACATTGAGCAACTCCGCGATCACATAGAAGATGGACCCGGCGGCGAGGGCGAGACAGAGCACGAAGATCGCGTCGGACTTCACGCTGTAGCCAAGCATCGTGCCCGCGAAGGTCGGGCCTCCGCCGATCAATCCGGCGAGCGCCAGGAATCCCCAACCGGGCCGCGTGCCTGCGGCGGTCAGTGGTGCGGCGATGCCGAACCCTTCCGTCGCGTTGTGCAGCCCGAACCCGATAATCAGGATCGTCGCGAGTCCGATGGCGTTGGAGCGGGACGCCTGCCCGATGGCCAGCCCCTCCGCGAAGTTATGGACGCCGATGCCGATGGCGATCATCAAAGCCAACTGCGTCGGCGTCACGCCCGGGAGCCGGGCCTCCGCCACCGCGGGGCGAATGAATTGCCGCTCGAAATAGACGAGGCTGAGTAGCCCGATGCCGAACCCGCCGACAAAGAGGAAGAGCAGCAGGATAAACGTCCCCCCATTGCCCGCTTTTGCCGCGTCAAGCGCCGTGTTGATCGGTTCGGTTGCCTTGGTGATGACATCCCAGAGGAGAAAAACGAGGATGCCGATGGCGGTCGCGTTGAGCAATGCTTGCCAGCGGCGCGAGAGATTTTTCAGGCGCGCAACGGGCAACCCGATGAAGATCGTCAGGCCGGCAATCGTGCCGAGGAGTGTCGTTGTCGCGAATGTCATCGCATTTCCTTCATTCCTGCGTGGCCGCGTCGTTGCGGCGCGCGAATCAGTGGCGCCGGAGATCGTAGCATCAGCAAAGGCGATTCACCGGTGACGCTCTTAGCGTACCCTTTACAAATCCTTTTGTCAACCTCACGTTGTAAAACTTTCATGACGTTCGGGTAGCGAATGTCTCGATTGCCCTATTGCACGTAGCACGTTGCGCATGCGCTCGCCGGTTCATCCCGGTGCGGCTGGGTGATCGCTCTCCGTTGCGGGAGCGCATGATACAATCGAGCCGCTGCAACCCACGATCCAGGCCAGTGGAGGGACCTTCGCACATGCCCACGTACAACAACGCATATGGCTGGTGGGGTGGCAAGTGGCACCCGCCGACGCCGATGTCCGTCGTCCAGATCCTCGATTCCGGCAGCATGGACGCGCGCCTCCTCGCCACCTGCTGGCTGACGGTGGAACGGCGCGGCTCCGTCCTGATCGCGGCGGACCCGATGCAGGACGCGGGTAAGACGACGACGCTGACGGCGATGCTCGATTTCGTGCCGGAGGAACACTGGATCTACTTCCCGCACGGCTGGTACGAGGACTGGGCATTCACGAAAGACGAAAGGCTTGCGCCCGACGAGACAGTGATCGCCATCAACGAGTGGTCGGACCATCTCGCATCGTATATGTGGGGGCCGAATATCCGCCGCTGCTTCGATCTGATGGAGAAGGGATACACCGTCCTCACCGCGATGCACGATGACACGGTGGAGGGGGTGCTGGAGCAACTGCGGGACGATGTCGGTGTGCCCGCGCGCCAACTGGGCCAGATGACCCTCGTCATCATCCTCCGGCTGATCCGCATCGGTGGCCGCATGCACCGCCGCATGGCGACGATGCACTACCTCGAACCGGACGGAAATGCTGCCATGCCGCGCATCCTCCCCGCGATGCGCTGGGACCCCCTGACGGACACGCACGCGCATCTGGACGTCGCGGACTTCCTCGGCCCCCGTCTCGGCATGACCGCGGACGAATGCCGCGAAGAACTCGATCGGCGTACGGACTTCCTCACCGGCCTCTCCGCCGAGGGTATCCGGCATGTCGGTGAAGTACGCCAGGCGCTCGCCACCTACCGACGCGCCTTCCTGACCGGCGAGGACCTCGTCATCGTACCCGGCGACCGCACCCCCGACGACCGCGACGACGTCTGGGGGTAACAGTGCGTTCGTCGTTCGTCGTTCGTCGTTCGAAACCGGAGGCGATGATGCGGTGGAAGAATGGCTGCCCGGTATGGAAATTCCTGCTTCCGATCATCCTGCTCATTGCGCTGTGTCCTGCCGCTGTCGCCGCCGATGACGCACCGATATGGCAAGAGACCGGCATCCATCTCACGGACACATTCTCGCTCTGCTTCGACGCGACGCACCCGAACGTTCTCCTCACGCTTGATGGCCCGCTCGGCCAACGAAGTGGCACCGTCGCATACAACTGGGCAACGGGCGAGAAGAGCGCGGTGCAGTCCCGGACATTTGAGGCATGCAGCGAGCAGACCGGCTGGCTCTTCGCCCGCAACCCGGATGGTACGGCCTTTCAGTTCGGCCTCGATGCGCCATCCGGCACGACGATCGCCCATTTTCCCACCGATCTCGCCGCCGATGGTTCATCGCTGCTCTACTCCCTCTCCCCGCCGGACTACGGCGCGTATCCCGCGCAGACGCTCGTCAATCCCGGACACCTCTGGGTGAGCATGGACAGTGGAGCGACCTGGACGGAGCAGGGCAGCCAGTTCGGTGGCCGCATCCGCGCGATCGCGGTCGTCGAGCGCGATGCCCGCTCCGTCTATGCGCTCGTTGAGGAGCGAGTGCTGGACACGGAGACCTCTGTTCGTCTCACGCTCTTCTCGGCCGATGCGGGGGCGATGTGGGAGCAGCGCTCCGTGCAGCAGATCGGCCTGAGTGGCTTCACCGATTGGCCGAGCAGCGGCATTGCCGCCGTGCACGGGCAATCCGCCCCGACGACCGCGCTCACCTTCAGCACACGGCCCGGCTATCCCGGCTCGGGCGTCCATAGCGACGTCTCGCTCTCCACGGATGGAGGGCGCACCTTCCAGTTAATCGGACTGCGGGGTCTCGGACTTGGTGTTGATCTCGTCGCCACGACCGCCGGTATTCTCCGGCTCAATCTGCGCGGCGTGCCGGGCGCCAGTGACACGCCCTACCTCTACAGCGTGACGAGCGATGGCGGCGCCACATGGCAGCCACTCGCGCTGCCGTACACGCCCGAACCGGACGCGGACAGCGTGGTACGTATCGAAGTCTCCCCCACGTCGCCATCGCTCGTCTTTCTGACGAGTCGCCGTCCGCACGACATCTACGTCGCGCGGGATGGTGGTCTGACGTGGCAGAAATTGGCTGAGTATCGCGGCAACGTCCATATCAGCCCCTACGCGCCGCTGACAATGATCGGCTTCACGGACGGCGCACTCTCCAGCCTCGATCTGTCGGGCCTGACCGGGTAGGAAGACCCACGCCATCCCTCGGTGCGACCATCGCAATGGAAGGGGCAAACCGCTGGATACCGACAAGGGCGCGCTCGATCTCCCGAACTTCAGCTGGCTGATCGAGCGGCGGCTGGCGGGGATGGCCTATCCGCGCGCGGACGCGACGCTTGCCGCGCTCCGGCGGCTTGGCGTGCGGGCCGTCATCAGCCTGACAGAGGCGCCGCTGCCCGCTGCTCTCCTCGTCCGTCACGGATTGCGGGACATGCATCTCCCCCTTGTGGATTTCACCGCACCGACCGTCGCGCAGGTGGCGGCGACGGTGGCGGCGATCAACGGCTTTCTCGATGCCGGGTCGCCCGTCGTCGTGCATTGCGGCGCGGGGCTGGGGCGGACAGGGACGATTCTTGCCTGCTACCGCGTCTGGCAGGGAGACTCCGCCGCCGTGGCAATTGCCGAGGTCCGCGCGCGGCGTCCCGGCTCCATCGAGACAGCGGAGCAGGAAGCGGCGGTCGCGGCTTACGCGCGCCATCTCCGGGGGCAATCAGCGCCATAAGGGAATGTGACACGGCACGCGGCGTTCCGATTATCGCGGTTACCGCATGGTATTGGTGGCGTAGGCTGCATCTGCCTAAAGGGCGCCGGCCACCGACACTGAGAGGGGGTTCGCTCCGTGACGCAGATAGCGCCAGCCGAACCGACCGCTGCCCCGGAACTCGATGCCCGGCGGTGGCTGGCGCTCGCTGTCGTGGTCGCCGCGTCGTTTATGGCGATCTTCGACCAGTTTGTCGTCAATGTCGCCATCCCGACGATGCAGCGCGATCTGCACGCCAGTTTCGCGCAGATCCAGTTCGTGATCGCCGGGTACGCGCTCGCCTACGCGGTGACACTGATCACGGGCGGGCGGCTCGGAGATATTTACGGGCGCAAGCGGCTCTTCATGGTCGGCATGGCGGGCTTCACGCTCGCCTCGGCGCTCTGTGGCCTCGCGCCGGGGCCAGGGTTACTCGTCGGCGCGCGGCTCGTACAGGGGTTCGGCGCGGCGTTGATGAGCCCGCAAGTCCTCTCGATCATCCAGGTCACCTTCCCGGAGAGCGAGCGGAGCAGCGCGTTGAGCGTCTACGGCGCGGTGATCGGCGTCGCTTCGCTGGCCGGGCAGGCGCTGGGCGGGTTCCTGATCCGCGCGAATCTGTTTGGACTCGGCTGGCGGATTGTCTTCCTCGTCAACATCCCGGTCGGCATCGCCGCGCTGATCGCCGCCAGGCCGCTCGTTCGGGAGACCCGCTCGCCCACCGCGCTCAAACTCGACCTCGGCGGCGTGGCGATTATCTCCGCCGGGCTCTTCCTGCTGACCTTCCCCATCGTCGAGGGGCGGGACGCGGGCTGGCCACCCTGGGCGTGGGCCTGCCTCGCCGCATCGGTCCCGATCATCGCCGGCTTCATCCGCTTCGAGCGATGGAAGACGGCGCGAGATGGCGCGCCGCTCGTTGTCCTCAGCCTCTTTCGCGAGCGCGTGTTCGTGGCAGGGCTCTTCGTGACCTTCCTCTTCGGCGTCGCGAACCCGGCGATGTTCTTCACGCTCGCCTTGTATCTCCAAATCGGGTTGCATTTCTCGCCGCTCGCCGCCGGGTTGACCTTCGCACCCGCCCCGGTCGGCTTCTTCATCGCCGCAACGCTCTCCGGGAAACTTGTGCGCAGGCTGGGAGGGCGCCTGGTGATGCTCGCGCTCATCCAGAAGGCAATCGCATGGACGATCATCGGCGCGATCGTGCATCGTAATGGGACAACGCTGCACGGCATGCAATTGCTCCCGTTCATGCTCATCGAAGGGGCCGCCGCCGGGTGGACGAATCCGCCGCTGATTGGTCTCTCGCTGGCGGGCGTCCACAATCGGGACGCCGGATCCGCTGCCGGGGTGTTGACGACGGTGCAGCAGATCGCCAGTGCGGTCGGCGTGGCAATCATCGGTGTCCTCTTCTTCGGCGTCCTCGCCCACCACGCGCCCGCCGTCAGCGCCAATCTCACGCCCAATCTCCAGCAGCGCCTCGCGGCGGCACCGCTCCCGGCGGCAATGGTGAACGCGACCGTCGCCGACTTCCGCACCTGTGCCGACGATCGTGCGCGCAGCCGCGACCCCACCATCACCCCCGCCAGTTGCCGGACCCCGACGCTGCAACCCGCCGATCCAACAGCCAATGCCGCCATCGCGGACTCTCTGCACCACGCCAACGCCCGCAACTACGCCGACGCCTAAGTAGGTAGACAATCATCGTTAGACAGAGATACGCTGATGGCCTCAAAGGAGGCCTACATGCGCGTCACGCTTACTGAGGACGAGCGCGAGCAGTTGACCGCTGCCGCTG